>Ga0102851_10000101_pt1 | contig 34797 bp, 23 predicted proteins | sample Mud3Dept3metaG_FD_79558 | JGI IMG/M metagenome (GOLD analysis project Ga0102851, IMG submission 79558) | Freshwater wetland microbial communities from Ohio, USA, analyzing the effect of biotic and abiotic controls - Mud 3 Core 4 Depth 3... | ecosystem: Environmental > Aquatic > Freshwater >... | reverse complement strand
CGTCATGAAGGTCGGCCGGCGCGAACTCTCGTCGCGCGCCTACGTGTCGTCCTTCGGCTTCAAGGGTCCCGAGCAGCAGAAGCTGGTCGGGGCGCTCTCGGGCGGCGAACGCAACCGGCTGCACCTCGCGAAGCTGCTGAAGAGCGGCGGCAACGTGCTGCTGCTCGACGAGCCCACCAACGACCTCGACGTCGACACGCTGCGCGCGCTCGAGGAAGCGCTGCTCGGTTTCTCGGGCTGCGTCGTGGTGATCTCGCACGATCGCTGGTTCCTCGACCGCATCGCGACGCACATCCTCGCCTTCGAGGGCGACAGCCACGTCGAGTGGTTCGAGGGCAACTTCGAGGACTACGAGGCGGATCGGCACCGCCGGCTCGGCGCCGACGCCGACCAGCCGCACCGGCTCCAGTACAAGAAGCTGCACGGCTGATCCGAGCTCGACGCGCCGGGCGCGTCGGCTTCCCGACCGAGCGTCGCTGCCGCATGAGATAGGATTCGGCCATTCGAGGCCCGCACCGCGAGGCAGGGGATGCTGCTCAACCGCGTCGAGTTCGCGCTGATGAACAACCCCGTGCGCGTTGCGATCCAGCGCCACTTCGAAGCCGAGCGGCTGCTCGCGATGGGCGGTGCGGTCCCCGGCGCTGCGGCGCTCGAGGTGGGCTGTGGGCGCGGCGTGGGCGTCGAACTCGTGCTCGATCGCTTCGGCGCCGCGCGCGTCGACGGCTTCGACCTCGATCCGAGGATGGTGGGCCTCGCCCGCCGACGTCTCGTGCGCCGCGGCGAGTGCGTGCGGCTCTGGGTTGGCGACGCGACGCGGATTCCGGCGGCCGACGCGAGCTACGACGCCGTCTTCGACTTCGGGATCTTGCACCACGTGCCCGACTGGCGCGCCGCGCTCGGCGAGATCCACCGCGTGCTGAAGCCGGGCGGACGCTTCTTTGCGGAGGAGGTCTTCGAGCGCTTCCTCTCGCACCCGATCTGGCGGCGGCTCCTCGAGCATCCGCGCGAGGATCGCTTCGACAGGGCGCGCTTCCGCAGCGGCCTCGAGTCGGCCGGCTTCACGGTTCGCGCGACACGCTCGCTCGGCAGCGGCTTCGGCTGGTTCGTCGCAGACCGCGCGGCCGGCGCGCCCGCTCAGCGCGGGCTCTCGTAGAACACGTACGGCGTCGAGTAGTCGCTGACTTCGAAGTAGAGCTTCCGCTCGCCGGGATCCGCCTGGTAGTTCTGGTTCGCGTCGAGCACGCCGTAGCCGAAGCGGTAGGGACGCGGCACCGCGTCGCCGGTGCCGAGCGCGGTCGAGAGCTTGTCGATCTGGATGAAGCGCATCGCGAGCTTCTCGCCGGCGTAGACGTCGAGCACACCGCTCGTGCCGGTCCAGTTCTGGATCGAGCGCCCGATCTGATTTTGTGATTCCTGGGTGCAGCCGCTCGCGAGCGCGAGGGCAGCGCCGAGCGCGAGGATCGTTCGTCGCATCGGGTGAGCCTCCTGGGTGGGGAAACGAGACTAGCGGGCGTTCGCAGTTGCCGGAGCGTCCTCGTCTCCTCCCAGCCGCGCGAGTTCGCGGCGGATCGACGCGGCGAGACTCTCGGAGTCCGCGAGCAGCGAAGGGTCGGGGGCGAGCAGCGGAAAGCCCGACTCGTCGACGAAGGCGAAGGCGTCGAACAGCGGCCGGTCGGTGCGCACGCGGAAGAGCAGGCGGCGCTCGCTGCGGATCCAGAGCAGATCGTAGGGCTGGGTGAGCTTGTAGGGCGCGACGAAGAGCGCTTCGCGCGGAGCTGGCGACGCCAGCAGGTCGCGGCCGTCGAGACCGCGCACCGGGTCGGGAACGCCCGTCGCGGCGTGCAGCAGCGTCGGCAGCACGTCCATGTGCGAGGTCGGGCCGGCGACCGCGGTGGGCCCGACGCCGGCGCCGAACACGACCAGCGGAACGCGCGTCTGCGCATCCGACGCGCGCGAGCCGTGCACGAGCGCACCGTCCTCGCCGAACGACTCGCCGTGGTCGCCGGTGATGGCGATCACGTTGCGCGCGGGATCGAGCGCTGCGGCGAAGTCGACGAGCTGCGCCTCCAGCGAAAGCGAAGCGTTGCGGTAGCGGTTCCACAGCTTTGCGCGATCGAGCGGGGCGCGGAACAGCTGGTCCCAGCTCGGCAGCTCGTCTTCGTGCGACACCGGGCCGAAGCGCCCGAACGCCTCCGGGTACGGATACGGGAAGTGCGTCGTCATCAGGAAGCCGACGATGAAGTGGGGTCCGGGCTCGCTCGCGAGTTCGTGGATCGAGGCGAGCGTCTGGCGATCGCAGTCGGGCCACTGCTTCCAGAGCGGCGCGCGCGTCGCCGTGTGCAGGATCACGCGGTCGAAGACGCGCTCGTCGAGGAACTGATCCATGCGCTTCCACGCTTCGATCTCGCCGCTGCTCACGAACGCGGTGCGATAGCCGAGGTGGCGGAACAGTTCGACCGCCGTCGGCGCGCGTCCGCCGTCGAGCACGACGTCGTAGACGAGCGGCAGGCGCGCGTAGAGCAGCGAGAAGAGTCCGAGGTGCGACGAGTTGCTCCCCGAGTAGTGGCGCGGCGCGAGCAGGCCGCGTGCTCCGAGCGCGGCAAGTCGCCCGAGCAGGGCAGGGCTCACGACTTCGTGCCGGAAGCTCTCGACGACCAGCAGGATCACGTTCGGCGCATCGCTGCGCGGCCTCTGCGCCGCGGGTACGAGCGTCGCGGGGCGCTCCGCCACGATTCGCGAGAACGCTTCGGCATAGGCGCCCTGCGCGACCTCGCCGATCTGCGCGAGCGCGCTCTCGGCGTCGCTCGATTGGAGCGGGTTCCAGAGCACGGCGCCGCGCTTGACGTCCTCGTCGTGATAGGCGACGCGAGAGCGGACGCCGCCCTCGGGCGCCACCAGCGCGACGCTGTCCTGCTTCCGCGAGAGCGCAAAGCGCGCGCGCTCCACTTCGAAGTGCCGCGTCGCGCCCGCGGCGATCTCGCCGTGTAGCAGCGCGCGCTGCCCCGACGCGTTCTCGAGTTGCCATCCCTCGGCGGAGCGCAGATCGCTCGTGGGGTTGTGGATCATCACCTCGGTCAGCTCGGCCGAACGCCACGGCCATGGAACGAGGCCGAGCAGGTAGAGGTCATGCGAAGCGTGCGCCACCGCGCGCGAGAACGCCCAGTCGGTCCCGTACGGGAGGCTCATCGCCACGCGTTTGCGCAACTCGGGCGCGGTGAGCAGGCGCTGCGCGGGGAAGGCCGCGAGCACCAATGCGACGTAGCTGCAGGTCGTGGCGAAGACGAGAGCGCGTGCCGATGCGGGCGCGAGTCGTGCGAACCAGAGCCGTGTCGCGACCGCCGCGAGCGAACGCAGCGCGATGCACACGACCGCCGTCGCAGCGAACAGCTTCGCGAGCGCGACGGCCAGCGCGACCGGGTCGCCCACCCACTGCACCTGCTCGCGACTGCGCAGAGCCGAACCAATGAAGGGCAGGTAGTTGGTGAGGTGGGCGCCGTAGTGGGACTGCAGCCAGACGTCGAGCGCCAGCCAGGCGGCGGTCACGGCCGTCGCCGTGGCCAGCAGACGTCGCGTGGCGCGACCGGGGCCGGCACGCTCGCCGAGAAGCGCGAGCGCCTGGAACGGCAGCAGTGGCAGCAGCGACTTCGCGATCAGCAGCCACGCGACGGCGAGGCGGTCGTCGCGCGTGCGTGTCGCGGCGTCGAGGCCGAGCGCGCCGGCGTAGTGCGGAACCTCGACGGCGATCGCGAAGAGCGCCGCGGCGGCCGTGACGAAGAGCAGATGCGCGAGCACGGCGCGATGCTCTTCGCTCGCCCGCGCTCCGCCGCGCGCCATCAAGCGAAGCGCCTAGGATCCGAAGCCGCGCCGGATGCGTTCCAGCGCCTCGTCCACGTTCGCGCGCGAATTGAAGGCGGACAGGCGCAGGTAGCCTTCGCCGGCCGGGCCGAAGCCGGCGCCCGGCGTGCCGACCACGTTCGCCTTCGCGAGCAATTCGTCGAAGAAGCCCCACGAGGTCATGCCGGCCGGCACGCGCATCCAGATGTAGGGCGCGTGCACGCCGCCGAAGACGTGGAATCCCGCGCTCGTGAGCCCGCCGCGGAGGCGGCGTGCGTTCTCCATGTAGAACGCGACCTGCTCGGCGGTCTGCTTCTTGCCTGCAGGCGAGTGCGTCGCCCACGCGCCGCGCTGGATCACGTACGGCACCCCGTTGAACTTGGTCGCCTGGCGGCGCGCCCAGAGCGTCTGGAGCGCAACGCGATCGCCGGCCGCAGTGGTTCCCGTGACGCCCTTCGGGATCACCGTGTACGCGCAGCGCACGCCCGTGAAGCCGGCGCGCTTCGAGTACGAACGCATCTCGATCGCGCAGCTCTCGGCGCCCGGAACCTCGTAGATCGAGCGCGGGATCGCCGGGTCCTGGATGTAGGCGTCGTAGGCGGCGTCGTAGATCAGCACGGCGTCGGCGTCGCGCGCCCAGGCCACCCAGCGCACCAGCTGCTCGCGCGTCGCGACCGCCCCGGTGGGGTTGTTCGGAAAGCAGAGGTAGGCGACGTCGGCGCGCTCGGCGGGCGGGTCGGGCACGAAGCCGTTCGCCTCGCTGGCGGGCAGGTAGAGGATGCCGCCGTAGTAGCCGCGCTCGTCGGCGGCGCTGGTACGTCCGGCCATCACGTTGGTGTCGACGTAGACGGGATAGACGGGATCGGTGACCGCGATTCGCACCTCGTGGCCGAAGATCTCCTGGATGTTCCCGCTGTCCTGCTTCGAGCCGTCGGAGACGAAGACGGCGTCGCGCTCGACTGCGATGCCGCGGCTCGCGTAGTCGTGTTCGCGGATCGCGTCGAGCAGGAACTCGTAACCCTGCTCGGGCGCGTAGCCCCGGAAACCCGCGGCGGTTCCCATCTCTTCGACCGCGCGGCGCATCGCGTCCACCACCGCGGGCACCAGCGGCAGCGTCACGTCGCCGATCCCGAGGCGGATGATCTTCGCGTCCGGGTGGGCGCCGGCGAACGCTTTGACGCGTCGCCCGATCTCGGGAAACAGATAGCCGGCAGCGAGTTTCCGGTAGTGGTCGTTGATCCGAGCCATGCCGCGCGCAGGCTAGCATGGGAAGAAGGCCCCGCCGGGCCCAAGACGCACAAGATCCGCGCCGGATCGGCCGATGCGGTCCGCATGTCGAAGGCCAAGGGCACCACGCTGGTCACGCTCGTCAAGTTCCTGCGCTCCCAGCGCGAGCGCGCGCTCGCCGCGCTGCCGCCGCCGCTGCACGCATACCTCGACGAGCGGATTCACGCGTCGAGCTGGTATCCCGAGGCGGACCTGCTGAGCCTGATGCGCGCGATGGTCGCGATGATGCCCGGCCCGCGCGACGCGGTGCTCGCACAGATGGGCGTCGCGCTCGCGCGCGAACATCTGGAAGGAATCTACGGCCACCTGAAACTCGACGCGCAGGGCGATCCCGCCACGCTCGCGCGCCGCAGCTTCGCGCTGTGGGGCAGTCAGCACGACACGGGAACGTTTCGCATCGACGTCGAACGCCCCGGTCGCGCGCTGCTCGAGGTGCGCGACTATGCGCTTCCGTCGGCCGAGATGTGCGGAATCCTCACCGGTTACCTCGGCGAGAGTCTGCGCCTCGGGGGCGCAGTGAACGTGCGCGTCGCGAAGCAAGCCTGCCGGCTCGACGGTCACGAGGTCTGCAGCTGGTCGGCGCAGTGGGACGCCTGAAGCGGCTGCTCAGCGTCGCGGCTGCGGATCGAGCAGCACGCCCGGGTTGAGCACGCCGGCGGGATCGAGCGCGCGCTTGGCGGCGGCGAGCGCGCTGGCGAAGAGCGGCGGCACTTCGCGGTCGTAGCCGGCCCGGTGATCGCGGCCGACGGAGTGGTGGTGTGTGATCGTCCCGCCGAGCCGGAGCAGCGCTTCGCTCGCGGCCGCCTTGATTTCGTCCCACTGCTCGATCTCGGAGCCGCGTCGGCCCGGCGCGAGGACCGTGTAGTACGGCGCGGGTCCGTCGGGGTAGGCGTGCGTGAAGCGGCAGCTGACGGTTCCGGAACCGCAAACGCGCTGGACGGCATCGCGCACGCTCTGTAGTACGCCGTCGTGGAACTCCGCGAAGCGGTTCCACGGGATCGCGGTCTCGAAGGTGTCGGAGATGACAGCGGCGCGCGCCAGCACGTCGCGCAGATAGGGCGCGTTGACGAAGGCGTCGCGCCACGCGCCGGCCGCCCCTTCGCGCGCCCCTTCGCCGCCCGTCTTGATGCGCGCACCGCCTTCCGGCAGCACGCCGCCGGCGCCCGCTGCGATCTCGAGGGCGCGCGCCATCCACACATCGAGCGGGTGATCGGCGGACTCGAAGGCGACGAGCAGCAGCGCGTCGTCGCCCGCGCCGGAGTTGGCGGCTTCGAGGGCGTCGAGCAGCCGGCAGTTCGACGGGTTGAGTCCAGACTGCGCGAGCAGGCGCACCGCTTCGGCGCCGCGCGCGAAGCCGTCCGCACCCGGGAAGCCCACCGATGCCGAGGCGCGGAAGCGCGGCCGGTCCTGCAGCCGCATCCACGCCTCGGTGATCACGCCGAGCGCGCCTTCGGAGCCGATGAAGAGGCGGTCGGGCGCCGGCCCCGCGCCCGAGCCGGGCAGGCGCCGCGTCGCGACGACGCCGGACGGCGTCACCACGCGCAGCGACTCGACGAACTCGTCGATGTGGGTGTAGAGCGTCGCGTAGTGGCCGCCCGAGCGCGTCGCGATCCAGCCGCCGAGCGTCGAGAACTCGAACGACTGCGGGTAGTGGCGCAGCGTCAATGCGTGCGGGCGGAGCTGGTCTTCGAGCGCGGGGCCGAGCACGCCGCCCTGGATGCGCGCGGCGCGCGAGGCGCGGTCGATCTCGAGCACGCGGTCGAGGCGGCCGAGGTCGAGCGACACGGCGCCGGCGTAGCCGTCGCCGACGCGCGCCTCGACGCCGCCCACCACGCTCGATCCGCCGCCGTAGGGAATGCACGCGAGGCGCGCACTCGTACACCAGTCGAGCACGGCGGCGACTTCGCTCTCGTCGCGGGGGAACGCCACCCAGTCGGGCGCCGGCTCGAAGCGGCGCCGCAGCGCGCGCACCACGTCGCGGAAACTCTTGCCGTAGGTGTGGCCGAGGCGATCGTGGGGCAGCGCCGAGCAGAGTTCGCGCAGCGGCGCGGGTGGCTGGATCCGCGGCGGAGCGAGCGCGATCTCGTCTTCGCGCGGCACCGCGGCCAGCTCGAGCGCGCTGCCGAACCGCTGCGACAGCGCGCGGGCGATGCCGGCTTCCTGCTCGGCGGAGGGTCCGGCGTCCTCGTAGCCCCAGCCCCAGAACTTCCGCCTGCGCGCTGCGCTCACGAGTTCGCGGGCGCGAGCAGCTCGAGCACCTTCTCGTCCGGCAGCGGAAGCCCGTCGGGATGCAGCGGCTGGATGCAGACGTGATCCGCGCCCGCGTCGTAGTGCGCCTGGATGCGCTTGCGGATCGCAGTCTCATCGCCCCACGCGACGATCGCGTCGACGAGGCGGTCGCTGATGCCGCCACCGAAGTCGGCGTCGGTGTAGCCGAGCCACTTCAGGTTGTTCTGGTAGTTGGGGAGCCCGACGTAGATCTTCATCGCGGCGCGCGCCACGCCGCGGGCCTTCGCGGCGTCGGTGCAGAGCAGCACCTTCTGCTCGGGCGCGAGGATCTTGCCCTTGCCGAGGATCTCGCGAGCGCGCGCGGTGTGTTCGGGCGTCACGAAGTAGGGATGCGCGCCGGCGCAGCGTTCGGCCGCGAGCGCCAGCATCTTCGGTCGCAGCGCGGCGAGCACGATCAGCACGTCTTCGGCCGGCTTCGCCGCCATGTAGAGCGCCTTGCCCATCGCGTCGAGGTAGTTGCGCATCGTAGTGACCGGCTTGCCGTACTCGTGACCGCGCACGTTCGTGACCAGGTGCCCGTGCGAGACGCCGATCCCGAGCACGAAGCGCCCGCCGGTCATCTCGCCGACCGTGAGGCGCAGCGCGTTCATCGTCATCGCGTCGCGCGCATAGATGTTGGCGATGCCGGTGGCGTAGGTGAGCCGGCTCGTGTGGGCGCCGAGGTACGCGATCGTCGCGAACGGCTCGCGACCGACGGCCTCGGGCAGCCAGAGCGCCGAATAGCCCCACGCCTCGACGCGTTTCGCGAACGCCGCGGCCTGCGCGGCGGGCATCGTGTCCAGCCACGTCCAGACACCCAGTCGACCCAGCAAGGACACCGCGGTACCTCCTGCGCGCGAAGGCGCTGATCCTATCGCAGCTCTCGGCGCTGGGTCGAATCGACGCCGCTCCGGATCCATGAATACCCGGTCGCCGTCGTTCCGCGACTTCTCCGCCGCGTGCCCTCGACTTCCAACCAGGAGGCCCGATGACCGAGCTGTTGCTCTACGACCATCCTGCTTCGCCGTGCGCGCGCCGCGTCCGGATCGTGCTGCTGGAGAAGCACCTGTCGTGGACGAGCCACGTGCTCGACCTCACGCGGATGGAACAGAAGTCGGACTGGTATCTGAAGCTCAACCCGAACGGCATCGTGCCGACGCTCGTGCACGGCGATCGGGTGATCTACGAGTCGAACGTCATCACCGAGTATCTCGACCACGTCTTCCCGGAGAATCCGCTCTATCCTGCCGATCCCTGGGAGCGCGCGCAGGCGAAGATGTGGCAGGTGTTCGAGCTGGAGATGGCCAAGGAGTTCCGGCCGTTGATGTACCACCGCGTGATCGGGCCGGTCGACCGCGCGCGCTCGAAGGACGAGCTACTCGCCGACGTCACGCGCTCGACGCGCGATCCCGCGCAGCTCGCGTGGGTGCACCGCGTCTACGACGGCAGCGTGCTCGACGATGGCGAAGCGCGGCGCCTCGACGCGCTGCTGATGCAGCGTCTCGAGCGCCTCGACGCGCAGCTCGCGGGCCGCGACTTCCTGGTCGGCGATCGCTTCACGATCGCCGACGTCTCGGTGCTCCCGCGCGTCGCGATGTACCCGTGGATCCAACTGCCGATCGATGCGGCGCGGCATCCGCACCTGCGCCGCTGGCTCGATGCCAACGAGGCTCGCCCGTCGTTCCAGAAGAGCCTCCCGGGGTCGGCGCCGATCGCGGGAGCGGGTCCGCGGCCGGGCGGGTAGTTTCTGCGCCCGCCATGACGAAGCCCGCATCCCCGGCCGGAAATCGCACCCTCTCCGAGCACGAATCCAAGCAGCTCCTCGCGCGCTACGGCGTGCCGATCGCGGCGGAGCGCGTCGCGCAGGATGCCGGCGCGGCGGCGCGCGCGGCGACCGGGATCGGCTTCCCGGTGGTCGTGAAGCTGTGCGGCGACGCGATCGCGCACAAGAGCGAGCGCGATCTGGTGCGGCTCGGACTCGCCGACGCGGAGGCCGTGCGCGTCGCCGCTGCGGAAATGCTCGCGAAGGCGCGACCGCAGGACGGCGCGGTCGCGCTGCTGGTCGCCGAAATGGTGCGCGGCAAGCGCGAGCTGATCGCCGGCCTGGTGCGCGATCCCCAGTTCGGGCCGTGCGTGCTGCTCGGGCTCGGCGGCATTCTCACCGAAGCGCTCGGCGACGTGGTGTTCGCGGCCGCTCCGCTCGAGCAGCGCGACGCGCTCGCGATGATCGGCCGCTTGCGCGCGAGTCACCTGCTCACGAAGCCGTTCCGCGGCGAAGCGCCCGTCGATGCCGGTGCACTCGCGAGCGTGTTGGTGGGGCTCGGGCGGCTCGCCGCCGAGCGACCCGACGTGGTGTCGGTGGACCTGAATCCGCTGATCGTGAGGAGCGACGGCCAGCCCCTGGCGGTCGATGCGCTCGTCGAGATCGGGGCCGCGCGGGACGCCGCTGCCTCGACCCGCGCGCCGCTCTCGGACGCCGAATTACTCGAGCGCTTTCGGCCGCTCTTCCAGCCTCGCGGGATCATCGTGGCGGGCGCGTCCACGCATCCGGGCAAGTTCGGCTTCGTCGCGCTCCATAACCTGCGCGCCTTTGGATACCGGGGCGAGCTGTTCCCGGTGAACCGCGAGGGCGCCGAGATCCTCGGTGCGCCGAGTCATCGCGACGTTGCGGAGGTTCCGGCGGGCCGCGCGGATCTCGTCTTCGTGTGTACACCGGCGGGCGCCAACGTCGAGCTGCTGCGCGCCTGCGCGAAGATCGGCGTACGCGCCGCCTTTGTCGCCAGCGCGGGCTACCGCGAAGCCGGGCCCGAAGGTCGCGCGCAGGAAGACGAGCTGGTCGCGACCGCCGACGAGCTGGGCATCGTGATGGCCGGCCCGAACGGGCAGGGCGTCGTCTCGACGTCCATCTCGATGTGCGCGCAGATCGTCGCGCCGGTTCCGCCCGCCGGCTCGATCTCGGTGGTGAGCCAGAGCGGCAATCTCGTCTCGTCGTTCCTCAACTACGCGGTGCAGACCGGCGTCGGCATCGCCAGGGCGATCTCGTCGGGCAACTCGGCGCAGACGGGGATCGCCGAGTACCTCGAATACTTCGCGGCGGATCCCGACACGAAGGTCGTCGTCGCGTATCTCGAAGGCGTGCCGGACGGGCGCCGGCTCGCGGCAGCGATCCGGCGGCTCACCGCGCGCAAGCCGCTCGTGTTCGTGAAGGGCGGCGTCGCGTCCGAAGGGCAGCGCGCGGCGCTCTCGCACACGGGATCGCTCGCCACCGACGACCGCGTCTTCGACGGCGTCTGCCGCCAGCTCGGCGCGCTGCGCGCACCGAATGTCGAGGCGGCCTTCGAGTGGGCGGCGACGCTCGCGACGCAGCCGCTGCCGCGCGGGCGACGCGTGATCGTGTTCACCACGGCGGGCGGCTGGGGCGTGCTCGCGGCCGACGCGTGCGCCGCAGCGGGGCTCGAGCTGGTCGCGCTTCCGGAATCCGTGCGCACGCAGATCGACGGCATGGTCCCGGCGCGCTGGAGTCGCAACAATCCGGTCGACCTCGCAGGCGGCGAGACGCGCGACACCGTGCCCGCCGTGCTCGATCTGCTGTGCGCGCACCCGGACGTCGACGCGATCGTGCACCTCGGCCTCGGCATCCAGGCAGCCACCGCGAACCTGTTCCGGCGCGGCCCGTTCTTTCCGGGCCACGGACTCGAGCGCATCAGCGAATATCACGAGCGGCAGGACCGCCGCTTCGCCGAGGCCGCTCGCGACGCCAGCGTGCGTCACGGCAAGCCGGTGCTCAGCGCCACCGAGCTGGTCTACACCGACCGCGCCTACGGCAACGCCGGCCCGCTCGCCCTCAAGGAGTTCGGCCGCGTCTGCTACCCGAGCGCGCACCGCGCCGTCGAGGCGCTGCGCGCGCTGGCCGACTACGCCGATTTCCGCCGCGCAATGACTTGACGCCCAAATAACTTGACGCCCGGCACCGGTCTACCTCACGATGCCGGCGAGTTGGGGGACCTGGGAGACGGGGGCCCAGCTCGGCATGCCGACGGTCCAGACGAGGGTGTCGGCGCGCAGCGTGCCGGAAGCGGCTGCGCGCGCGAGGTCGTCGAGCGTGAAGGGGCCCGTCGCCTGACCACCCTGGACGACGTGCCACGCGGGCGGCGGCGGGGGCGGCGGCGGCGCTTGCGGGACCGCCGGCGCCTGCGGACCGGGCGCCATGCGGCCCGCCATCGCGAGTCCCATGCCCACGCCGATGCCGCCCGCGGCGATGCCGCCGGCCGGGTTCGCGGCCGCGACCTTGGTGGCCGCGCCGACCTGGTACTGCTGGTACGCCGCGAGGTCGTCGATCACGCGCATCGACGAGCGCGAGTCGAGCGCCTTCTCGACTTCTTCGGGCACCGAGACGTTCACGATGAAGAGCGCCGGGACGTCGAGCCCGTACTCGTCGTCGACACGCTCCACCACGATCTTGCGCAGCTTCTCGGCGAGGTCGTTCTGATTGGCGGCGAGGTCCACCACCGAGAGATCGGCGGTCGCGACGAGGTCCGCGAAGGCCTGGCCGATGATCGAGCGCAGCAGCACGCCGACTTCGTCGACCTCGAAGATCGAGTCGGTGCCGACGAGTTCCTGCAGCAGCGCCCTGGCGTCGACCGCGCGCAGCGTGAAGGTGCCGAACGCGCGCACGCGGATCGGGCCGAAGTCCGGGTCGCGGATCAGCACCGGGTTCGGCGTGCCCCACTTCAGGTCGGTGACCAGCCGCGTCGAGACGAAGTAGACCTCGGCCTTGAAGGGGCTGTCGAAGCCGAACTTCCAGCCGGCGAGCGTCGAGAGCACCGGCAGGTTCTTGGTCTCGAGCGTGTGGCGGCCGGGGCTGAACACGTCGGCGATCTTGCCCTGGTGGACGAAGACCGCCGTCTGGCCGGGACGCACGATCAGCTGCGCGCCGTACTTGATCTGGTTGTGGTAGCGCGGGAAGCGCCACACCAGCGCTGCGTGCGAGTCGTCGACCCACTCGACGATGTCGATCAGTTCGGCGCGGAGTTTCTCGAAGAGTCCCATCGTTCGTCTCCTCAGCTCGCGATCGCTGCGATCAGCGCAGCAGGTCCACGAGAAGTCCCAACAGCGAGCGGCTGCCCGTCACCGAGCCGCCCCAGGTTTCGTTGCGTTCGCGTTGCACGCGTTCCTTCTCGAGCATGTGCTCGACGGCGGCCATCGCCTTGAACTGCTCCGCGGTCATGCGCGGGCCTTCCGAGAGCCCCGGCGTTGCGGAGGGAGCGGCGTCGCGCAGGCCTCCGCTCGCGATGAAGGCCGCGATCTGCTCGAGTTCGTCGGCGTCGAGCCAGGTGCCATGCGACCCACACCAGTCGACGATTACGCCCGAGCGCTTGCCGTAGTTCTTGCGGTACATGCGGCCGTGGCAGACGGGGCAGTCGCGGTAGCGGAAGTTGCGGTCGACCGACTGGCGCGTCGTCACCGGTGTCGCCAATCCCATCTCGGCGCGCTGGCGCGAGGCCTCGATCGCGCGCTGCACCAGCGACTCGAAGCGCTCGCCCGGTACCCAGAGTCCATGGCATTTCGAGCATTCGCGCACCCAGACTCCGCCCACGCCGCGGACCGCGAGTTCGGTCTCGCAGGCCGGGCAGGCGAGCGGCGCATCCTGTTCCTGCGGGAGCGCTTCGGGCCGGAACTCGACGCCGCAGCTCACGCAGAACTTCGCCGTCTCCTCGTTGCGCGCGTAGCACTCGGGGCAGATCAGCGAGAGCGCGCCGGCGCGCACGACGGCCGCACGGCAGTAGTCGCAGTGCTCCGCCTTCTCCGCCAGCAGCGCACCGCAGGCGCTGCAGCGCTGCACGGCGGCGTCGACGGCGGCCTGCGGCTCGTTGCGGATGCTGGCGCCGCAGCGGCAGTCGAAGAAGGGCGCCGCGACGTCGGTGACGTCGAACTGGGCGTGGCAGTCGCGGCACGCAACGAGTCGCACGCACGCGAAAATCGGCCAGACGCCGAAGACCCTTGAGGGTTGCGTCTTGCGGGCGGGCTAGTCGCGGGAGAGGTAGGTGGTCTCTTCGAGAGCGGACTCGTAACGCTGGAGCAGATGCTCCGACTCTTCGGCGCTGAGGTCGCCGCGTTCCCGGGCGACCCCGAGCGCGGCCTGCACGCGGCCCACCAGCTCGCGGCTGTCGTACTCGACGTAGTCGAGTACCTCGCGGACCTTGTCGGCCTCGACGACGTGCTCGATGTGGGTCTTGCCGTCGTCGTCGACGCGCACGTGCACGGCGTGGGTGTCGCCGAACAGGTTGTGCAGGTCGCCGAGGATCTCCTGGTAGGCGCCGACCAGGAAGACGCCGATGTAGTAGGGCTGGCCGTTCAGGCTGTGCAGCTCGAGCGTGTCGCGCACGTCGTGCTGGTCGATGAAGAGACCGATCTTGCCGTCGCTGTCGCAGGTGAGGTCGGCGAAGATGCCGCGCCGCGTCGGCTCCTGTTCGAGGCGGTGGATCGGCATCACCGGGAAGAGTTGCTTGAAGCCCCAGTGATCGGGCATCGACTGGAACATCGAGAAGTTTCCGAAGTAGGTGTCGGCGAGCGTCTTCTCCAGGTCGTCGAGCTCTTCGGGCACCTGCGGCAGCTCGCGCACGATGCGCAGCAGTTTCTCGCAGCCGGCCTGGAACAGCCGCTCGACACGCGCCCGCGCTCGCAAGTCGAGGTAGCCGAGCGCAAACAGCGTGCCTGCCTCCTCCTTGAGCTGCGTGAGATCGTGCCAGCCTTCGAGCGGATTCTTGCGCGACAGGCCGTTCCAGGTTTCCCAGAGATCCTGCACCACGCGCGAGGCGTCCTCGGAGGGCGCCTCGGGCGTCTCGGCGATGCGCAGCTCGGAGACGCCCAGCACATCGAAGATCAACATCGAGTGGTGCGCCACCATCGAGCGACCCGCCTCGGTGACGAGGTCGGGGTGCGGCACGTTGGTTTCGTCGCAGGCCTCCTGGATCGACGACACGACGTCGTTGGCGTACTCCTGGAGCGAGTAGTTCATCGACGAGTGGAAGTTGGTCTGCGAGCCGTCGTAGTCGACGCCGAGACCGCCGCCGACGTCGAGCATGTGCGGGCGCGCGCCCATTGCGTGCAGGCCCACGAAGATCCGGCTCGCCTCGCGGAGCGCGTCCTTGTGGGCGCGGATCGCGGTGATCTGCGAGCCGATGTGGAAGTGCAGCAGCTCGAGGCAGTCGAGCATCTTCTCGGCGCGCAGCTGGTCGACCGCCTCGACGATTTCCGCCGCCGAGAGACCGAACTTGGCGCGCTCGCCGCTCGAATCGGCCCACTTGCCGGCGCTCTTGGTGGTGAGCCGCGCGCGCACACCGAGGTGCGGGCGGACGCCGAGTTCGCGCGAGATGCGGATCGCCAGCTCCAGCTCCTGGAAGCGGTCGATCACGATGATCGGCGTGCGCCCGATGCGCTGGGCGAGCAGCGCCGTCTCGATGTAGGAGCGGTCCTTGTAGCCGTTGCAGATGAGCAGAGCGCCCGGTGTGTCGAGCAGCGCGAGTGCGATCACCAGTTCCGGCTTCGAGCCGGCCTCGAGCCCGATCCGGTGCGGCGCGCCGTAGCGGACGATCTCTTCCACGACGTGGCGCTGCTGGTTCACCTTGATCGGGTAGACGCCGCGGAAACGCCCGCCGTAGGAGTAGTCGCCGATCGCCTTGGCGAACGACTTGGCGAGGCCGCGCACGCGACTCGACACGATGTCCGAGAAGCGCACCAGCAGCGGCAGTCGCAGGCCGCGCGCTTGCAGCGATGGCAGCAGTTCGAAGAGATCCACCGCGGGACCCTCGGGTCCGCGCGGCGTCACCTGGACGTGACCCTTTTCGTTGATCCCGAAGAAGCCCGCGCCCCAGTTGGCGGTCTGGTAGAGCTCGGCGCTGTCCTTGAGCGACCAATTGCGCATGGACGGAGGCTCCCGATCGAAGCGGCAGGATCGCCGAAGAGTCGAGGCGACGAGCGTCAGGAGCGACGCTTCGCGCGTGAATAGCGTTTTCTCGCCACAGCGAAAGCGCTCTTCGCGCGTGGCTGCCGTGTCACCTGACTCGAACTGCCAAGCCACCTGACCCGTGTTCGGCTCGTCGCCGTCCGGCGACGAGCGGAATCATGAGTTGCGCTCGCCGTGCAACCCGTCACCTGGCCCGTGTTGGCGCGCGGCCGTCCGGCCGCGGCGCGGAATCATGAGTTGGGTTCGTCGCGCTCCGTGCCGGATGCGAGATCGCGCACCTTCACGACGCCGCGCGTTGCTTCGTCGGGGCCGAGCAGCCAGACGGAACGCGCGCCCGCCTTGTCGGCGTCGGCGAGCACGCGCTTCGGGCGGCTCTCGCCTAGCACCAGCTCGACGGCGCGACCTTCGGCGCGCAGTCGTTCGGCGACGCGGATCGCCGCCGCGCGCTGCGCCTCGCCGAGCGCACACACGACGTCGTCGAGTCCGCGCGGCAGCGCCGGGAGCAAGCCGTGATCGGCGAGCAGCTCGGCGATCACGACGTCGCCGAAGCCGAAGCCGACCGCCGGGATCGACGGCCCGCCGAGCGCTTCGAGCAGCCGGTCGTAGCGACCGCCGCCGCACACCGCGCGCAGCTTGCGCTCGGCGTCGTAGGCCTCGAAGACGATGCCGGTGTAGTAGGCGAGACCGCGCACCACCGAAGCGTCGAAGTCGACGTATTGGGCGATTCCGTAGGCGTCGAGCAGTTCGAAGAGGCGGCGCAGCTCGGCGATCGCTGGCGAGCCCGGCGGCGCGGCGGCTGCCGCGTCGTCGATGCTGCGTGTGCCGAGCAGCGCCACCACGTCGCGCGCTTCGGCGGGGGAGAGCTGCACGGCGCCGGCGGGGTCGCAGAGCTGATCGACCACCGCATCGGCGCCGATCTTGTCGAGCTTGTCGACGACCACGCAGAGCGGTGCGAAGGCGTCGGGCCGCGCTCGCAGGACGCCCGCGCGCAGCGTGTCCTCGAGCAACGCGCGGCTGTTGAGCTGGACGCGCACCTGCCCGGCGCCGAGTCCGACGCGCGCGAGCAGCGCGAAGATCGCAGCTAGCAGCTCGGCCTCGGCAGCGACGCCCGGTTCGCCCCACACATCCATGTTCCACTGGAAATGCTCGCGCTTGCGGCCGCGCGTCATGCGCTCGTAGCGCCAGTTCTGGGTGACGGTGAACCAGCGCAGCGGCAGGCGCAGCGCGCCCGCCCGCGCCATCACCATGCGCGCGATCGACGGCGTCATCTCGGGTCGCAGCGCGAGGTGACGGTCGTGCATCGTGAAGTGGTAGAGCTGCTCGACGATCTCCTCGCCCGCTTTGCGCGTGAACAGCTCCGCGTGCTCGACGACCGGCGCATCGACTTCCTCGAATCCCATGCGCCGCGCCACTTCGCGGAACTGGGCGAAGAGCCAGCTGCGTTGCCGCATCTCTTCGGGATAGAAGTCGCGCGTACCGCGCGGCGCCTGGAGGGCAGGGGGCTTCGCCATCCCCGCTTCTTACCACCCGAGAACTCCAACCGCCGCCTGACTCATGATCCCGCTCGCCCGCGGACGCGGGCGAGCCGAACACGGGTCAGGGGACTCATTGCTCCGCGAGCGACTGCGGATGCGGTCCGCGCTACAAAGCTGGGCCTTCGCGAGGAGACCCCGATGAGCGGACGCACGGCCCTTACGCCGATTCTGTTGGCTGCGGCACTGCTCGCATGCGGTGGCGAAGAGGAGAGGCCCGCCGCCGCGCCGACTGCGCCCGCTGCGACGCCGGCTGCCAGACCCGCCGCGAGTTCGTCGTCTCTGCTCGTGCCGTCTACCACGCCCACGCCCGACTCGCTGCCGCGCGGTCTGCTGCTCGCGCTCTCGCAGTTCGCCGTGTCGCCCGAGGGCAAGGTGCTGCCGCAGCCGGGCCCGGCGAAGCTCGAGATCCTGGTGCGACAGGGAGGTGTGTGGAAGGTGTCGAGCCTCGAAGACCCCGAGAGCAACGTGTTCCACAAGGCGATGGTGTACGCCGCGCCCGACGGACCGGCGATCCTCACGCTCGGCGGAACCAAGGCGGCGCTCAAGCTGTGGCGCAAGGGCAAGCAGGGCTTCGAGGCGGTCACGACGCTGTGGACCAAGGACTTCGGCGGCAAGTTCAGCCGCATGCGCGACGCCGAGATCGCCGACGTGCTCGCCGACGGTCGCAACGGTCTGGGCGTCGCCACGCACGACCAGGGCGTCGTGGCGACGGTGGTTCCGAAGTTCAAGGGTCCGGCGGGCTCCGCGGGCGGCGATTACGAAGTCGTCGAGATCGACGCCGAGAAGGACACCTTCGTCCACGAGATCGAGATGGGTGATCTCGACGGGGATGGCGTGGTCGAGATCTACGCGACGCTGAGCGAACCAAATCGACTCGACGGTTCGGGGCAGGCGGGGTACGTGGCCCGCTACGTGCCCGCGAAGGGCGAGAAGCGTGTCGTCGTGGCCAACCTGAGCGGTCGCCACGCCAAGGAGATCCTGGTGCGCGACCTCGACGGTGACGGCACCGACGAGCTGTACGTGGCGGTCGAGGCGAAGACGGAGGGCAGCGGCGCGGCGACGCGGATCGTCGAGCCGGTGGAGATCCGGCGCTTCGACGCGGACACCGATCCGCAGGCGCGCAACGTGGTTGCGACGCTCGACGACCGGCTCACCCGCTTCCTCACGGCCGGCGACGTCGACGGCGATGGCAAGAAGGAGATGGTCGCCGCGGGCTTCAGGAGCGGACTCTGGTTGCTGCGGCCCGGCGCGGATCCGAAGGGCGCCTGGCAGATCCAGCAGATCGACCGCAACTCGTCCGGCTTCGAGCACGCGGCGCTGCTGACCGATCTCGACGGCGACGGCCGCGACGAACTCTACGTCGCGAGCGACGACCAAGGCGAGGTGCGTCGCTACGTCTGGCGCAACGGCGGCTTCGAGAAGGAAGTCATCCACACCCGCAAGCCAGCCGGCTCGGCCTTCACCTGGAACCTGATGCCGGTCCCCGTCGAACTGGTGCAGTAGCTCCCAACCTTCATGACCGGCGAGCGGAGTTCTGGAAGCTCGGCTAAGGATGGCCGCACCCAGCCCCCAGCCAAGAATTTGCCCCTGAGGGAAGTCGCGTGGCCAAGCAGCTCATCATCACCGAGAAGCCGAGCGTGGCTCGGGACATCGCCGGCGCGCTCGGCGGCTTCACCGAGGAGCAGGGCTACTTCGAGAACGCGACCTGGGTCCTCACCTGGGCGGTCGGCCATCTCTTCGAGCTGCTCGAGCCCGAGGAGATCGACCCCGAGTACAAGCGCTGGACGCTCGCCAACCTCCCGATCATCCCCGAGACCTTCAAGACCAAGCCGAAGCAGGGCCAGAGCGAGCGGGTCCGCACCATCAAGAAGCTGCTCGAGCGCGCGGACGTCGAGGCGGTGGTGAACGCCTGCGACGCCGGTCGCGAGGGCGAGCTGATCTTCCGCGAGATTCTCGAGCACTTCGGCAGCACCAAGCCGATCCGCCGGCTCTGGCTGCAGTCGATGACCGAGGACGCGATCCGCGACGGCTTCGCGCACCTGCGGCCGGGCGAGGAGCTGGAGAATCTCGGCGCTGCAGCTCGCGCCCGCACGCTCACTGACTGGCTGATCGGGATGAACGCGACGCGCGCGCTCACCAAGCGGCTCAAGGGCCGGCGCGAGAAGGGCGCCTGGTCGGCGGGCCGCGTGCAGACGCCGACGCTGGCGCTGTTGGTCGAACGCGAACTCGAAGTGCTCTCCCACAACGCGAAGGGCTACTGGCGTCTGGTCGGCAGCTTCGAGTTCGACGGCCAGAGCTACACGGGCACCTGGTTCGATCCGGCGCTCGCCGCGAGCGAGAATGAGGAAGCGCGCGACGACCGGATCTTCGACGAGGCGCGCGCCCACGCGATCGTTGCGGCCGTCGCGGGGCGACCGGGCAGCGCGGAGGAGACGCGCAGGCCGTCGCGCGAAACCGCGCCGCCACTCTTCGACTTGACGAGCTTGCAGCGCGAGGCGATCCGCCGCTTCGGCTGGACGGCGCGCCGCACGCTCTCGGCGGCGCAGCGCTGCTACGAAGCGCACAAGGTCCTCACCTACCCGCGCACCGACTCGCGCTGCCTGCCGAACGATTACCGCGGGAAGGTTCGCGAAGTGCTGCACAGCTTTGCCGACGCGGGTCGCGGCGTGCGGCCGTCGAAGGACGCCGACCCGATCGCCGAGTACGGCGCCGCCGCGCAGCGATTGCTCTCGGCGGGCCTCGAGAACGAGGCCCGCAGCTTCGACGACACGAAGGTCTCGGACCACTTCGCGATCATCCCGACCGGCCGCGTGCCGGGTCCCGGCGTGTCGGGCGACGACCGCAAGATCTTCGACCTGGTGGCGCGCCGCTTCCTCGGCAACTTCCATCCGCCTGCGGTCTGGGAGCGCGTCGAGCGCACCACCGTCGTCGCCGGCGAACGCTTCCGCAGCCGCGCGCGCACGATCATGGAACCGGGCTGGCGATCGATCGGCGATGCGGGCACGGATGAAGAAGGCGTTTCGTCGCTGCCGCCGCTGATTGCCGGCCAGAACGAGGCGACCGGCGTCGGCGTCGCCACGACCCACGTCGAGGCGGTCGCGGAACTGACCAAACCGCCGCCGCGCATCACCGAGGCACGCCTGCTGTCGCTGATGGAGAACGCCGGCAGGGATCTCGAGGACGAGGATTTCGCTGCCGCGATGCACGAGCGCGGACTCGGCACGCCGGCCACGCGCGCCGAGATCATCGAGAACCTGATTGCCAAGGGATACGCGGTGCGGATGGGCCGCGCGGTTCGGCCGACCGCGAAGGGCATCCGGTTGATCGACATCCTGCGCCGCGTGCACATCGACCGGCTCACCAGCGCCGAGCTGACCGGCGAGATGGAGTTCCATCTGAACGAGGTCGAGCACGGTCAGCGTACCGCCGCCGACTTCATGGCGGAGATCGAGTCGTATACGCGCGAGATTGTCGAGCACGCCAAGACCTTCGAGTACGAGGACCTCTACTCGAAGGACGCGCCGCTCGGTCCGTGCCCGGCGTGCGGGCGCCCCGTCGTCGAGGCGCCGTGGTTCTATCGCTGCGAGGAGAAGCCCGAGCGCGATCCCGATTGCCCGCTGCGCATCTGGAAGGATACCTCCGGTCGCTACATCGATCGCGCTTCAGCCAGCACGCTCGTGAACGAGGGCAAGACCGGTCCGCTCGAAGGCTTCACTGCGCGCAACGGCCGCACCTACCAGGCTCTGCTGGAGATCGATCGCGAGGCGTGGCAGGTGAAGATCCGCCCGGTTGCGTGGGAAGAGGGCACGGTTCGCGAGGATCCCGAATACGAGGTCGACACCGAGCCGCTGGGCACGTGTCCGTTCGAAGAAGAGTGTCACGTGGTCGAGTCGCCGACTCATTTCATCTGCGAGCGCAAGCTGAAGGAGACGGATCTCGGCGAGGGCGTCGAGCGCCCCAAGAGCTGCGGCTTCGTGTTGCCGCGCACGGTATGCAAGCGCGAGATCACGCGCGAAGAGGCGATCTACTACGTCGCCAACAAGCGCACCGAGCTGCTCACCGACTTCACGTCGCGCTACGGACGGCCGTTCTCGGCGATGCTGGTCTTGAAGGAGACCGGCCGGCATGGCTTCGAGTTCCTGCCGCGCGCGCCGCGCGGGGCTGCTGCGCGGGCCGCGGCAGGCGACGCAGCCGGCGCGGCACCGAAGCGTCCCGCGCGGGGTCGCAAGCGCGCGAAGGCCGAAGTCGCGGAAGGGGCCGCAGCGGCTGACGAGAAGCCGGGGCGCAAGCAAACCGCGAAGCCGCGCAAGACCGCGCGCAAGCCCAGGACCCCCGAAAAAAGCAAGTGATCGCGTGCGCGGGTCGTCCCGCATCGCGTGCGAAGTGCGGCAACCGGCGCCTTACCAGCGATCTGCCGCTCCGCGTCATGAGCTTTTTCGTTGTCAGGTTCCCCATCTAGGAGTTATAAGAGCACGCTGGCGAGGGGGGAAGAGGTCTGCGCGCGTTCGCGCCCGTAGACGAATGAGAGCCGATCCTCTCCCACCGCCTGGTGTGCGTTTGTTACTGGGGGAAAGCCAAGCCGCTTCTCGAATCGAGTAGCGGGTAGGCCTGTGCGGAGAGTCAGTGCGATCGGCTGCCGGGCCTGGGGTCGGCGAGCCGTTGCGGTGGGTCTGCGCGTGGGCCGCGAGGAGGGTCCATGTCCACGGTGCCGTCGGGATGCGTGCGTCCGCATCTCCAGCTCACGCTGTTTGCTCGTTCCCTCGCGATCACGATCATCGCAGCGCTGGCTGCGTTGACGCCGCGCGCGGAAGCCTTCGACTTCCAGGATGGCCGTCTCCAGATCCACGGCTACTTCGAAGAAACGATTCGCGCGATGGGCGAAGACTTCTCCTGGTCCGACAACATGGACCTCGCGCAGTGGTACAACATCCTGAACGTCGAGACGGAGTACGACTTCGCACCCGACGGCTGGGGTCCGTTCGACGTCCTCTCCGCCTACGTGCGACTCGAAGTCCGCTACGACTGCGTGTGGACGCGCGCGTGCGGAATGTTCCCGTCCGCCGATGCGTTCGGTGATCGCGTAGCGCACCTGCCCGGTTACAAGACGAACGGTCACCGCACCGGCATGAGTGGCGCTGCGTTCATCGGCAATCAGACTCTCTTCGGGTCGGACCCTTCGCAGAGCAAACAACCCGAGATGCAGCGCTTTACCGCGCTCCGCTACGAACCGGTCGTCGACCCGCGCACCGGAATCCCTCGCGCGGTCCTGGTCGGGCAGAATCACCGCGCACCGATGGGTATCGAGCAGATCGATGGCTCGGTGGGCCTCTTCCCGAGTCTGGGCGCGAACGCGATCTATGAGGCCAGTGGCGACGTCGGGTACACGCTCACCCCCGGCACTCCCCCCATATACGGCACCATCAACGACGACCCGGCGTTCTTCTTCTTCAGCGGCCAGACGCGATGCCGATTTGGCTCCCGCGAGACTCCCGGCGGCGGGAACGGGATCAGCAGTCAAACCATCGGCCCGATCGACCCGCGCTGCAAGATCGACACGAGTGGCGCGCTGCAATACAAGCCGAATCCGTTCAACGCGGGCGACACGATTCCGATCTTGATAAACAAGTATTCCGGCGTGCTGGGAACCGGCAGCGCCGAACTTCCCGCGCGTCCGGCGTCACAGCTGCTGCAGACGGATGCACCCCAGAAAGGTATTTCGCGGGGCGTCTATTACCCGAGCGGCGTCTTCAGCCGCTTCCTGCAACAGGACAAGGACAGCGACTTCGCCCAGAACTTCAGCGCCGGGGACTTGGCGTGGAACCGCGGCGGTAGCCAACAGGACGAGAAGGAGTTCAAAGAGGGCTACCTCGACATGGAGTTCTTCGACAGCCGCCTGTGGGTGCGCGCCGGTAGGCAGAACATCGTGTGGGGCAAGACGGAACTGTTCCGCACCACCGACCAGTTCAACCCGGTCGACCTCGCGCTGGCGTCGCTGCCGAGCCTCGAGGAGTCGCGCATCGCATTGTGGTCGGTGCGGGGTGTCTGGTCGTTCTACGACGTCGGTCCGCTCGAAGACGTGCGTCTCGAGCTCGCCGCAAATTTCGCCGACATCGAGCATGCCGACATCGGTCAGTGCGGCGAGCCGTTCACCGCGCTGGTCGCCTGCAACAAGCGGACGGCGCTGTGGGCCCACGGTTTCACCGGGTACGCGCTGGCCGGCGAGCATACGCCGCCGTCGTGGTGGGACTCTTCGAGCGGCCTCGAGTACGGCGCGCGCGTCGAGTTCCGGTCCGGCCGCTTCAGCTTCCAGTTGAGCGACTTCTACGGCTACGACGACTTCCCGTACGTCGACCGCATCAATTCCTACGAGCGCAACGTCGACCCGAGCACCGGCCGCCCGCGTCGCGCCGGCGCGGGTACTCCCTGCACCACCGGCTACGAGCCGGGCTGCTTGCCGATCCAGTCGAACTTCACGATCGGTCCGAACGATCCGCACGTAGCCGATCCGTTGCGCAACACCGGCGCCTTCCCCGCCAATCCCGCACTCGGCACCACAGACAGCCGCGCCACCGTGGTCCAGGCCCAGGCGGTGAACGAAACGCACTTCGCGATGATCTGCGCGACCAGCATCGGCTTCAACGCCCTCGATCGCACCGCCTGCGGGCAGACCGTGTTCAACAGCAGCAACGACGCGACGGGGGCCGGCGTGACGGACCAGACCCAGCGCAAGACGAGCCTGCGCATCTCGTCGTTGCTGACGAACCTGCTGGCCGGGAACCAGACGTCTACATTGCTCGCCGAAGCGGCTCTTACCTTCACACCCGTCCCTCTGGTGCCGCTCAACGTGGATCCGTGCGACGGCTTCCTGTCGGACAATCAGGGCGGCTGCACGACGATTCCAGGGCGCTCTCCGAACCTGGCCTTCCTCGGAGGAGGCAGCCCGACGCTGAACATGGTGCTCACGGACGAGCAAGAGGCGCTGCTCGGCTGCGGACCGTTCTACGGTACCGACTGCGAGTCGGACGGCATCGACCTGCTGAACGCCGAGGCGAGCGTGCTGATGCAGTCGTTCTTCGGCTTCGAGGGCACCTACAGCCCCGACTATGCAGCCAACAACTTCGTGGGCTGGTTCTACGGCAAGACCGACGCAAACGGCAACGCGTATCCGCAACCGGGTACAGTCGGCTTCAACGGCGGCCCCGTGGGCCTGCGCAACGACAACGGCCAGATCCTCCAGATCGCCGGCTCGCGCGGCCCCGGCGATCCCGGCTACAACCCGAACGTCGATGGCACCGTCGCCTTCGCGGGACCGAAGCCGGGACAGTGCGCCGGTCAGACCTCGCTGGGCATCCCGTGCACGCAGTATCTGGGTGGGCCGCTGGCGAGCGGCGGCTATGGCGCGTCGGCGGGTCAACTCTTCAGCAGCGAGATGGCGGCGCTCTCGTTCAACCTGCAGAACACGCTGGTCGCCTTCTCGGTGCCGTCGTCCGCGGCGGCGCTCACCGGGAAGATCGAGCAGGCGGAACTCAGTCGGTACGATCCGTTCAGCCGGACGCCGAATCAATGCTCGTTCCTGCAGCCGCAGTTCTGCTCGAACATCAAATCCTTCTATTCGATCAGCGGCGCGCAGCGCAACTCGATTCGCGCGGGCGGCAACGGCGAGTTCGGTCGCCGCGACTTCGTCTGGCAGAGCGGCGGCGAGGGCGTGCTCCGATACACGAAGCGCAACGTGTTCGGATTCTCGCTCGACTTCGCCGAGGACGTCACCAAGTCGAACTGGGGGATGGAGGCGAGCTGGATCAGCAACAACGCCTTCACCGACAACGACTCGTTCGCGGGGGTGAGCGATAGCGACACGCTGAACCTGACCATTTCGGTGGATCGGCCGACCTTCATCAATTTCCTGAACCCGGGCCGCACCTTCTTCTTCAACTCGCAGGTGTTCTTCCAGTACATCACGAACTACAAGGACGGCTTCACGGTCAATGGCCCGTTCAACATGCTCGGGACCTTCACGATCCAGACCGGCTACTTCCAGGATCGCCTGCTGCCCGGCATGACCTTCGTCTACGACCTCAACTCGAATTCCGGCGCGATCCTGCCCCAGATCACCTACCGCTTCACCGAGAATTTCTCCGCGTCGGTGGGCATGAACTTCTTCTTCGGGCGCTGGGAAAGGGAGGACATGCCGATTGCGCCGCTCGGCACGGTCGGCACCCAGTCCGGGCAGCTGGCGTATCAGGTCGGCATCGAGAACGCGCTGGCCGTCGTGCGCGAACGCGACGAGGCCTTCCTGCGCCTTCGATACACGTTCTAGCGGAATCGAGCCGGTGCGATCGCGCGCAGACGCGATCGCACCGGCCATCCACCATGAAAAGCCGAGCGCTCGTCGTCGCGGCGTTCTCGCTGGTCTTCGCATTTGCGCCCACGGCTCGCGCCGTCGACCTCGGCAAGCGCTTCTCCATCCACGGCTACGGCGAGCTGCAGCTCCGCATGCTCGACGCCAACTTCCAGCCCGAGAACGCGAACCTCGCCCAGTGGATGAACGTGCTGAACCTCGAGTTCGAGGGTGATCTCGCGCCCGGCGGAATCGGTCCCTTCGACACGCTCTCGGTCTTCAGCCGGCTGCTGGTCCGCTACGACTGCGTGTACAACGGCTGCGGCATGTTGCCCACCTGGCGTTACACCGGCGATCGCGCCAACCGCGCCCCGCGCAACCTCACGACGGGTCGCACCAACCCGTTCAACGGAACGCTGCGGATTCCTGGCGAGTCGCCGGAGCGGATCGAGCGCGACAACGAGTTGGTCGACTTCTTCGTGATCCCGCCCTTCGACTCCCTGCGCGCGCTCGGCGCCACGAATCTGGATGCGACCTTTGCGCCGATCGCCGACGCGCGCTTCGCGATCAAGGACGTCGATTCGTCGATCGGGAACGCCGTGTTCGCGCTGGGCCCGTGGCATCCGTCGTCGAAGATCGACCCGACCGGCAGCCTCGCCAGGGTGTCGAACCAGACGTCCGCTCTCCCGCTGCGGCCGCGGGTTCCAGACACGGGCGCCGGCTTCGAGCCGCACGGGCTCTTCATCCCGTCGCAGTCGTTCACGGCCGAGCACGACGAGCTCTCCCACTTCGAGCAGAACTACAACCAGAACGAGCTGGCCTGGCATCACACCGACAGCCAGGACGAGCGCGAACTGAAAGAGCTCTATGTCGATACGGAGATGCTGGAGGGACGGCTCTGGCTGCGGGTCGGCAAGCAGTCGATCGTGTGGGGCAAGACGGAACTGTTCCGCACCACCGACCAGTTCAACCCGCAGACGCTGGCGCTCTCGTCGCTGCCGTCGCTCGAGGAATCGCGCATCGCGCTGTGGTCGGCGCGGGCCACGGTTTCGTTCTACGACGTCGGCCCGCTCGAGGACGTGCGCCTCGAAGTCGCCGCCAACCTCGACGACTTCGAACCCGACGAGTTCGGTCGCTGCGGCCAGCCCTACACGATCTGGCTGGTGTGCGGAAAGACCTTCGGACTCTGGAGCCACGGCTTTGCGGGCATCGGCCTCGCCGGCGAGCGACATCCGGGGTCGTTCTGGGAGTCCCAGAAGGGCCTCGAGTTCGGCGCGCGCGTGGAGTTCCGCTGGGACCGCTTCTCGTTCCAGCTGTCCGACTTCTGGGGCTATGACGACGCGCCGACCGTCGACTCCTTCCACGAGTACGGGCGCACGGTCGACCCCAAGACGGGGCGTCCACTCGACGTGAACGGAGATCCGCTGCTGCCGACCCAGTCCGCCGACTCGGTACTGCGTCTGCACCCGAACAACCGCCAGCTCTTCGACGTGATCTGCTCGTCCACGGTGGGCGTCGCAACCGCGGCGCTGGGCGGAGACGACGCACCGGCTGAGACCAGGGATGAGATCGAGAAGACGTGCCTACTCGACGTCGTCAACGCACAGTTCAAGTTGCCGGCCTTTCCCATCGCGCCAGCGAACGCGCTGAGCGTGGCGCTGACCGGGAACGCGAGCGGCCTTCTCGTAGTCGGCGCGCTCACGACCGGGGCGTTGCAGCCGCTCCCGCCGGGCTCGCTGGTCGAATTGAACCAGGATCCTGCGGACGGGCCGGGGGGAGGTCCCTTTGGGAACCAGGGTATTGGCGCCTATCTCACCAACGAGCAGGAGGCGCTGCTCGGCTGCGGGTCCTTCTATGGAACGGACTGCGACGCCGACGGCGTCGATCTCTTCAACGCCGAGGCGAGCGTCCTGATCCAGGCATTCCCGCAGTTCGAGGTGGGCGGGCCCGTCGCGACGCGCTTCGCGAATGGCCGGCTGGTCACGATCCCCGGCGCGCGCGGCCCGTCCGATCCACTCTACAGCCCGCTGATCGACGGCTGCACGAGTGGCACCGACAGTCCGTTCTGCGCGACCTCGAACAACGGCGCGGGCGCCCGATTGCTCATCGACCCGAAAACGGGTCAGCGTTTCGGGAACGAGCTGGGTGCCGCCTCGTACAACTTCATGGTACTGCTGGCGGCACTCGGCGCATCGGGTGGTACCGATCTCGGCTGCAATGTGGATCAACCGTTCTCGTGTCAGCTCGTACGAGGCATTTTCGGCATTGCGGGCGCACGCCGCCCCGACATCCGCGCGGGCGGCAACGGCAACTTCGGCCGGCGCGACTTCTCCTGGGCGGGCGGATCGGAGCTCCAGCTCCGCTACCTGAAGCGCAACGTGCTCGGCTTTGCGACCGACTTCGCGCACGACCGCACGGGAACCAACTGGAGTCTCGAAGGCACCTGGATCAACGGGCAGTCGTTCCCGATCGCGAGCGAAGCGCGCGGTTTCGGCAAACGCGACACCTACAACCTGACGATTTCCGTCGACCGTCCCACCTTCATCACCTTCCTGAACCAGAGCCGCACGTTCTTCTTCAACGGCCAGGTCTTCTTGCGCTACATCGACGGCTACGAGGGCAACGGCGAGTTCGGCGTGCATGGGCCGTTCTCGGCGCTCGGCACGCTGTCGATCTTCACCGGCTACTTCCAGGATCGCCTGCTGCCGGCGGTCACCTGGGTGCACGACGTGGCGTCGAATTCGGGCGGCGTCGTGGCGCAGCTCACCTATCGCTTCAGCCAGGACTTCTCGACGACCTTCGGCGTCGCCAGCTTCTACGGCGGTCCCGACGAACGCGCGCTCGCCCTGAGCCCCGCCCTCCTCACCAACCAGGGCCGCGACTACGAAGCGAACCTCCGCTACGACGGCCTCTCCGCCCTCGCCGAGCGCGACGAACTCTTCCTCTCGCTCCGTTACACATTCTGAGGAGAAAGGGGACGGTCCTCCTCGATGACTGGCTGTGGAGTTGGGGGACACACCTGGGCAAGGTCTGTCCCCCGAGTCCAAAGCCGGGTCATAACGAGGACCGTCCCCTTTCTCCGCTTTCTCGTTACCGGCCGTGGGTGAGGGCGTCGACGGTGGCCATTTTGCGGAGTTCGTTGGGGTCGACGGGGTTGGAGACAGTGTCGTAGGACTCGCGACGCCAGCCGGAGCGGCCGCTCGCCACGTCGAGGAACACCGCGGCGACCGGATCGAAGACCGGCACCGGGCCGCGCTCCGGCCACTCGGGATAGTTCGGGAGGTCGCCGCTCCAGCGGTGCACCAGGATGCCGACGTCGAGCATCAGGCGATTGGGGCGCTCGGAAATGAAGTAGAGCGGCTGGCCCGTCTGCCAGTCGATCCAAAGCCGCACGTAGCCGACGTCGTCCACCACCTGACGCGCGCGACCTTCGAGGACGACGGCCCAGCGCACGTCCCAGCGATCGCTCGCGACCGAGAGCCCGCTCGGCCCGTAGTTCCGGTCGGGACTCACCGGGAAGCCGGGCACGTTCGCGTTGAGCGGCGCGAGCACTTCGCGCTCGGCGAGGATACGCCACTCGTATGCGTTGGGACGGATCGCGAGGCCGACGAAGCCACGTCGCAAGTTCTCGGTGGCGGCGATCGAGAGGCCCGCCGTCGGTTGGATCGAGCCGGCCGGCCCGAACTCGTTCGAGCCGAAGGGGACGCCGCCGCCCGCCGCGTCGATGCCTGCAACCAGGTACCGGGGCGCGTAGAGACCATCCACCCAGGACGTCGCCGCGCGCCGCACCTTTCGCATCGTGGGCACGTAGACGAAGGTGTCGTCCGGCTCCTTGTAATGTTGCGCGGCCTTGTTGGGACGAAACTGCCGCCACGCGAGGTGACGCGCGTCGAAGGGCTCGTCGAAATTCCCGCCGGCGACCCACGAGTTATTGCTGCCCGTGGGCGCCTCGTAGCTGCTGTCGGGAAGGTCGGCGCGGTGCGACGTGCGCACGAAGAAGAAAGTTCCCGTGTAGGTCTGGGGCGTACCGAGTCGACTCGGCAGGTCGAAGATGCGGAAGCTGCCCACCGCGCCCGCGCCGCGATCGCGCTCTTCGAAGTTCCACGCCCACTTCACGGCGGCGTCGGGCGCCTTCATGTCGATCGACTCGGCGGGGAAGGGCCGGCCAGCCCGGTAGTCGCGCAGGTTGCCGTCTTCGTCGACTTGCGCCGTGCCCGCGTGTTTCGCGGTCGCCGTCTGATAGGCGGGCGACGGCGGGTAGTCGCGATGACAGCCGCCGACCTCGAGTCGCATGCCCTCGTAGAAGAACGTCTCGCGGTTTCGCCACAGCTCGGGCGGGATCAGCCGTTCGATCCTCAGCAGGTCGCTCATCGCGAGCGCCTGGCCTTCTTTCAGCAGCGGCGCCGCCGCGTCGTCGCCCGCGGTCGACCCCTCTGCGCGCGCGAGTTGTGGGCAGGTGCCCGGCGCCGGCGGGCCTCCCTGCGCGACGGCGGCCGACGACAGCGCGACGGCGAACGCAGCGCAGCGCGACCCGACCCGAAACCATCGTTGCCTGCCCTCGGATCGCGTCACGGTTCCGTCCCCCTCGTCTAGCCGGTTGTGGATCGATGCGACCGCTATCGTACCCGTGACGCTCACTCGCCGGGAGGTCGTCCCTGCGCCGTTCGATCGGATTGCCGCTCACGATCGGCATCGTGCTCGTGTTGCTGGCCCTCACGCTGGCGGTCGGGTGGAACGTTCTCGTCGTCCGCGGCGTCGGCGATGTCCGGCAGGTCGCCGAGCGACTCTCGAATACGCACTGGGTGCTGCTCTCGCTCGGCTCGCTCCTCTACGCGCTGCTGATCGCCGGTCTCACGCTGCTCTGCGCGTGGCTGGTCCGCGAGATGCGCCACAGTCAGCGCCAGCAGGCCTTCCTCGACGCCGTCACGCATGAAATGAAGACGCCGCTCGCGTCGCTGCGGCTCTATCTCGACACACTCGATCGCCACGATCCCGGCGCCGAGCAGCGCGGCCAGTTCCTCGGCCGCATGCGCCAGGACGTCGCGCGGCTCGAGCGCACCGTCGACCAGGTGCTCGCGGCGGCGCGCGCCGCGCGCGCCCGGCGCCCGCGCCGCGAGCCGATCGCGCTGCGCGATCTGCTCGCCAGCTGCGCCCAGGAAGTGCGCGACCAGTATCACCTCGCGTCCGAAGCGCTCCGGCTCGAGGTGGAAGGCGATCCCGTGGCGCTCGGGGAAGCACAGGAGCTGTCACTGGTGTTCCGCAACCTTCTCGACAACGCGGTCAAGTACTCGGGTCCCACGGTCGACGTGCGGGTGCGCGCGGCCGCGGATCCCGAGGGCGGCGTGCGCGTCGAGATCGATGACCGCGGCGTCGGCATCCCGCGCAGCGAACTGCGCCGCATCTTCCAGCCCTTCTACCGCGCCGGCGTCGAAGCCCAGCGGCGCGTCAAGGGACTCGGACTCGGCCTGTTCATCGTGCGCTTCCTGGTGCGGCGCCAGGGTGGCAGCGTCGAGGCGCACAGCGCCGGGCCCGGACTCGGTTCGCGCTTCGTCGTGACGCTGCGCGAGTCGGGCGGCCAGCACGCGTCGGTGCGCAGCGCGCCGCTCGCAGCGCAGTAGCCGCCGCGTGTCCAACATCCTCGTCGTCGAGGACGAGAGTCACATCGCCGAAGGGCTGCGCTTCAACCTCGAAGCGGAGGGCCACGAGGTCGAGGTCGCGGCCGACGGTCGCGCCGCGAGCGACGCGCTGCTCGGCGGCCCGCGTCGTTTCGATCTGGTGATCCTCGATCTGATGCTGCCCGCGATGGGCGGCGTCGAGGTGGCGCGCCGCGTGCGCGCGGCCGGCAACTTCGTGCCGATCCTGATGCTCACCGCCAAGGACGATCCCGGCGATGTCGTGCGCGGCATCGAAGAAGGCGCCGACGACTACCTGACCAAACCATTCGTGCTGGACGAACTGCTCGCCCGCGTGCGCGCGCTGCTGCGGCGGCGGCGCTGGGACGCGCCGGGCGACGACGCACCGCGCGCCATCGAGTTCGGCGCCGTCCGCGTGGACTTCGACCGCTTCGAACTCGAAGGTCCGCAGGGCAAGATCGAGCTCACCACGCGCGAGGCCGCGCTGTTGCGCGCGCTGATCGAACGCGAAGGTCGCGCAGTGCGGCGCGGCGAACTGCTCGAGGTCGTATGGGGGCTGCGGCCCGAGACCCGGACGCGCGTCATCGACACCTTCGTCGCGCGCCTGCGTCGCTACATCGAGCGCGATCCCGCGCGCCCGCAGCACATCCTCTCGGTGCGCGGACATGGATACAAGTTCATCCGCTGAAGCGCGGACGCTTGCCCTGCGCAGTGGCGGGCGCGAAGCTCCGCACATGAACGAGCCCCTTCGCTGGCAGGTGCGGCCGCAGCTGCGCGAGCCGCTGCTGGTGCTTTCGTTCGAGGGCTGGAACGACGCCGGGGAGTCCGCCACGACGGCGGCGCGCTATCTCGCCGAGCAGATCGGCGCGGCGCCGCTCGCCGAGATCGACCCCGAGCTGTTCTTCGACTTCAGCGTGCGCCGCCCGATCGTCACCGTCGAGGACGGTGTCGTCACCGACTTCGCGTGGCCTCTCTCCCGTTTCCTCTACGCCGCCGCCGACGAAGCCCACGAACTCGTGATCGGCATCGCGATCGAGCCGCATCTGCGCTGGCGACTCTTCGCCGACCAGGTGCTCGCGCTCGTCGATCAACTCCAGGTACGCCGCACCGTGATGCTCGGCGCCTACCTCGCCGACGTGCTCTACTCGCGCCCGGTCGGCATCACGGCAGTCGCGAGCGACGCCGCGCTGCTCGAACGCCACGGCCTCGAGGCCACGCGCTACGAAGGTCCGACGGGCGTCATTGGGATGCTCGGCCAGCTGCTGCGCGAACGCGGTGTCGAGGTGCTCGCGCTCTGGGCCGGGCTCCCGCACTACATCCACGTCACGCCCAACCCGCGCGGCGCCCTCGCGCTCCTCGAACGCGCCGAGCCCATCCTGGACGTGAAACTCGACCTCGACCCGCTCCGCGCCGCCGCGCGCGAGTGCGAGCAGAGCATGTCGCAGATGGTCTCCGGCGACGCCGAACTCTCCGAGTACGTCCGAGAATTGAAGCGCCGCGAGTTCGCGCAGTAGCGCACTCGCAACCAGGTCCCACCACCGAAACACCGAGGCGCGGGGGGACACAGGGTTCCGCGCGCAGTTCCGCAGGCGCCGTGCACCCGCTCGCACCGCTACCGGAGGCGTGCGTAAGTAGATGTTCGTGCGAAGCGCGCCGCAGCGCTCAGCACGCCGCAGGTCTAAGAAGGTCGCCGATCGAGCACGCGCCGAGGATGTCCGAGCACGGCACCCTGTGTCCCCCCGCGCCCAGCAACCAAGCAACTACAGCTCGATGGATTCCTCGACCAGCATCACCGGGATCCCGTCGTCGACGGGGTACAGGATCCGCCCATCTTCGCGGATCAACGCCTCGACGAGTTCGGTCTTCACCGCCTCGCCACCGCGGTTGCGCATCGTACCCGCGCGGATCTTCTCGTTGACGCCGGCCAGCTCCGGCGCCGTCGCGAGACGAACCGGCTGCTTCGTCTCCGGACAGACGAGAATCTCGACGAGATCGGTCGCCACCTGGGGCATCGAAGTCCTCCCGACTAGCGCAGGACGCTCGACGAATAGTCGAGGATGCGTCGCGCGACGATCAGCTGGTTGATCTGCTGGGTGCCTTCGTAGATGTCGTTGATCTTGGCGTCGCGCATCCACTTCTCGACCAGCAGCTTCTGCGAGTAGCCGGGCGGTCCGAGCAGCTCGACCGCCTTCTGCGTGATCTTGGTGACCGCGAGCCCCGCCTTCGCCTTCGCCATCGAGGCCTCGAGATTGTTGCGCTGGCCGCGGTCGATCATCTTGGCCGCGCGCCAGGTGAGCAGCCGCGCGGCCTGCAGTTCCGCTTCCATGTCGATCACGTCGCGCTCGATCGCGGTCTGCTGCGTCGGCGGCGAGTCGTAGCGGATTTTGACACCCTGTCGCGTCAACTCTTCCTTCACGAAGTCGAGCGCCGCGCGGCCCACGCCCACCGCCATCGCGGCGACGATCGGGCGGCTGGCGTCGAAGGTCGCCATCGCGCCTTTGAACCCCTTGTCGCCCTTGGAGTCGTCTGCCTTCTTCACTTCGGCCTTGCCGAGCAGGTGGTTGTACGGGACGCGGCAGTTCTCGAGCACCAGCGTCGCCGTGTCGGACGCGCGGATGCCGAGCTTCTTCTCGCAACCGACCACCTTGATGCCCGGTGTGCCGGCGGTGACGACGAACGACTTGATGCCGCCGCGCCCGGCCGACTTGTCCAGCGTCGCCCAGATCACGACGAAGCCGCCTTCGTGGGTGAGCGCGGCGTCGCCCGCGGTGCAGAAGATCTTGGTGCCGTTCAGCACCCACTCGTTGGTCTTTTCGTCGAGCACCGCGGTGGTCTGGATGTTCGCGGCGTCCGAACCGGCTTGCGACTCGGTGATCGCCATCGCGCCCCACTTGGGCTTCCCGGTGCGGAACGGCGACAGGAACTTCTCGCGCTGCTCGGGCGTGCCGGCCGCAGCCACCGCCGAACCGCCGAGCAGCGGACTCGGCGAGCGCAGGTAGAGCCCCGCGTCTCCCCAGCACAGCTCCTCGGTCTGCACGCACACGGTCACCATGCCGTCGCCGGGACTGCCGTCGAGCTTGACGCCCTTGCCGGTCGCGCGCGCCCACATCGGGTTCACGAATTCCCACGGCATCTCGTGCTCGTGGACGTCGTATTTCCGCGACCACGGGCGCATGTGTGTGACCGCGATCTCGTGCATCTCCTTCTGGCCGGAGACGGAGCCGGGATTCAGGTCGAACGAGATCGGCATGACGGGTTCCCCTAGACGAGCGCGAGCGCTTCGAACGACGCGAAGCCACGCGCATTGCGGAGGTGCATTTCGGGCAGGTAGTCGCGGATGTAGCCGTGACCGCCGAAGACCTGGACGGCGCCGTCGGCCACGTCGAGCGCGATGCGCTGCGACTGGCGCTTGGCGAGCAGGGCCTCGCGGGTGGCGTCCTCGCCGCGGTCGAGCTTCCACGCCGCTTCCCAGGCGAGCAGGCGCGCGGCGTCGATCTCGATCGCCATGTCCGCCAGCTTGAAGGCGATCGCCTGCTTGGTCGCGACCGGCGCACCGAAGACCTGGCGTTCCTTCGCGTAGTCGCGCGCCACTTCGAAGGCGGCGCGCGCGACGCCCACCGCCATCGCGGCGAGTGCGACACGGCCCTGGTTCAACACGCGGCGCAGGTCGGCGCCGTTGTCGCCGCCGAGCTTCGCCGCCGCCGGCACGCGCACGCCGGTGAGCTTCAGCTCCGCCGTCGGCAGCGCGAGAACACCCATGTTGCGCTCGGGCTCGGCCGTGAGTCCCGCGGCGTTGCGCGGCACCAGGAACGCCTGGGGGGTCCCGTTTTCCGCCGCGACCACCAGCACCGGATCCGCGCCGTCGATCCAGGGCACGAAGCACTTGGCGCCGTCGAGGACGTAGTCGCTGCCATCGCGGCGCGCCGTCGTCTTCGG
>Ga0102851_10000100_pt1 | contig 34837 bp, 38 predicted proteins | sample Mud3Dept3metaG_FD_79558 | JGI IMG/M metagenome (GOLD analysis project Ga0102851, IMG submission 79558) | Freshwater wetland microbial communities from Ohio, USA, analyzing the effect of biotic and abiotic controls - Mud 3 Core 4 Depth 3... | ecosystem: Environmental > Aquatic > Freshwater >... | reverse complement strand
TCGAACTCGTCACCCCCATCGCCCTGGAGAAAGAGCTCCGCTTTGCCATCAGGGAAGGCGGCAAGACCGTGGGTGCCGGGGTCGTCACCGAGATATACGAGTAGGAGCAGACAATGCGGCAACTAGTGACACTCGCTTGTTCAGAATGCAAGAACAGAAACTATACGACCACCAAGAATAAACAGAAAACGCCAGACAGGCTGGAGCTGAAGAAGTACTGCAAGTTTTGCAAGAAGCATACGCCACACAAGGAAACAAAATAAAAGGCCAGTAGCTCTAACGGCTAGAGCACCGGACTCCAAATCCGGGTGTTGGGGGTTCGAATCCCTCCTGGCCTGCATATTGCGGGGATGCGATGGATATTAAAGAAAAGATTGAAAGCCTTAAGGCGTACTTCAAAGAGGTCTACCTGGAAACGAAAAGGGTTACGTTCCCTTCCAGAAAGGACGCGCTCAAGGGAACATACGTGATTCTCATCACGGTGGTCGTCGCAGCGCTGTTTCTCGGCATCGTAGACGTAGGGCTGGCCAAGATCATACAGGTTCTCTTCCGTGGATAAGCTGATGGAAAAAAAGTGGTACGTCGTTCACACCTATTCCGGCTACGAGCAGAAGGTGAAAGAGGGGCTGGAAGAGCGCATAAAGACGAATAAAATCGAAGAGAAGTTCGGAGAAATCATTGTCCCTTCCGAAGTGATCATGGAGCGTGTCAAGGGACAGGTCAAGAGATCGCAGAGGACTATTTTCCCCGGATACATCATTGTGCAGATGGAGATGGACGAGGACACGTGGTACCTGGTGCGCAACACGCCAAAGGTAACCGGGTTCGTGGGGTATGGCATGAAGCCCACCCCGCTTCCTGACGAGGAGATCAAAGACCTCGTGTCTGCTATCCAGGAGGGGAAGGGCAAGATCAAGCCGAAGATACGATTCGACAAAGGGGACAGCGTAAAGGTTATAGAAGGGCCTTTTTCGAACTTCACGGGCAGTGTCGAGGAGATCAAGCCGGAGAAGGGCAAGGTCAAGGTGCTTCTCAACATCTTCGGCAGAACGACCCCAGTGGAACTGGACTTCATGCAGATCGAGAAGATGTAGGAAGGCAACGGACTACCGTCAGCCGTCAGTAAGGGCGAACGAAGAAGCGGATCGGTAAGTGCACCAATAAGTGGATCAAGTGGATCAATAAGAGGCGCCCCCGCTAGGGCACCCATTTTTGTTTAGACTAAAAGCTGTCAGCTGATCGCTGATGGCTGATTCATGCAAAGGAGTTGCAAGGATGGCTAAGAAAGTCGTGGCTATGGTGAAACTTCAGCTGCCTGCAGGGCAAGCGACCCCCTCTCCGCCCGTCGGGCCGGCGCTCGGTCAGCACGGGGTCAATATCATGGAGTTCTGTAAGGCGTATAACGAGAGGACCAAGACACAGGAGGGGGCGGTTATCCCTGTACTCATAACGATATTCTCCGACCGTAGCTTCAACTTCATCACGAAGACGCCCCCGGTTTCGTTCCTTCTCAAGAAGGCCGTTAAGCTGGCCAAGGGCGCCAATAACCCCAAGAAGGAAACGGTGGGTACCATTACCAAGGCTCAGGTCCAGGAGATCGCCCAGCTCAAAATGGTCGATCTTAACGCCAAGGACCTTGCGGGCGCCATGAGGATTGTCGAGGGCTCCGCAAGAAGTATGGGTTTAGAAGTAGCTGAAAACTAGCAAGAGTAGCCGTCGGCGGCCCGCGGTCAGCCGTAAGCGGAATCAAGGCTGTCCGTTTGGCGCGGTAGCTGTGCGCCGATGGCGATAGATTTTTTGAGGTGATACGACATGGCACATGCTGGCAAGAAGTATAAACAGGCTCTGGCAAAGGTTGATCGGGAAAAAAGGTATGGCATCGACGAGGCACTCGATCTGTTGTCAGAAGTGAAGACAGCGAAGTTCGACGAAACAGTTGAGTTGGCCTTCCGGCTGGGAGTTGATCCGAGGCACGCAGACCAGATGGTGCGAGGCTCTGTGGTCCTCCCCAATGGCCTGGGGAAGAAGGTGCGGGTACTTGTTTTTGCAAAGGGGCAGAAAGAGAAAGAGGCGCAGGATGCAGGCGCCGACTTCGTTGGCTCCGACGACCTTATCGACAAGATACAAAAGGGCTGGCTCGACTTTGACAAAGCAATCGCGACCCCCGACATCATGGGTGCCGTGAGCAAGCTGGGCAAGATCCTGGGTCCCAGGGGGCTCATGCCCAACCCGAAGGTTGGAACAGTTACCTTTGACGTAGCAAAGGCTGTTCAAGAGCTGAAGGCGGGTCGGGTTGAATTCAGGGCAGACAAGGCCGGGAATGTGCACGTTGCTGCTGGAAAGGCGAGTTTCGGCAAAGAGAAGCTTCTGGAAAACATCAACACGTTGTTCGAGACGATCATACGGCTCAAGCCGCCGTCAAGCAAGGGCACATACGTGAAAGGGGTTGCAATCAGTACGACGATGAGCCCGGGCATAAAGATCGATCCTGCCTATGTGAGAAATTTAGGTAAGTAAGGGAAAAAGTCAGAGACAGTAGGTGTCCCGCAAGGGCGGGAGTAAACGAGCACAGCCTACCGAGACTTTCATGTCTATCTGTCTCTCTGACCTTCCATACACTATTTCGGAAAGGAGGGATGAGACCAATTGGAACGGAAGACCAAGCAAGCAGTAGTAAGCGAGCTCGAGACTAAGCTGAAGCGAGCCAATGCCCTGTTTCTCGCCGAATACAGTGGCATGAACGTTGCGCAGATGACAAAGCTGCGACGGGAGCTCCAGAACGCTGGAGGGGAGTTCAAGGTAACCAAGAACACCCTTCTGAGGATCGCCTCACGCGGGACCGATGCGGAGGCAATTCTGGACAAGTTCACGGGCCCCAATGCGGTCATCTGCAGTTACAAGGACCCCGTCGGCATCGCAAAAGTCCTGTCGGCGATCTCAAAAGAGATACCTGTCTTGAAGGTGAAGTCAGGGGTTCTGGGCAAGCAGAAGCTGGGACCGGAAGACCTGGTTAGACTTGCTACGCTGCCCTCGAGAGAGGTCCTTGTAAGCAAGCTCATGGGGCTCATGCAGTCCGGCCCGCAACGGTTGGTGGGCGTACTCGCGGCCAATCTCAACCAGCTCATGTGGACACTGACCGCAATCAAAACAAAGAAAGAAGCGATCTGAAGGAGGATCATGCATGGCTGTTACAAAAGAGGATGTTATACAGTTTATTGAAAATATGACTTTGCTTGAGCTGTCTGACTTTATCAAGGCGCTGGAGGAAAAATTTGGCGTGCAGGCAGCAATGCCCATGATGGCCGCTGCGGCGCCCGGCGCTGCTCCGGCCGCTGCCGCTGCGGAACCTGCAGAAGAGAAAACAGAGTTCAACGTGATTCTTGCCGGTTACGAAGCTGACAAGAAGATCCAGGTCATCAAGGTGGTGCGCGCAATAACGAATCTTGGCCTCAAGGAAGCGAAGGATCTTGTTGAGGGCGTGCCCAAGCCGGTCAAAGAAGGCGTGAACAAACAAGAGGCGGAATCGATAAAGAAGCAGCTTGAAGAGGTCAGCGCGCAGGTGAAAGTAGAGTAAACCGAGCAAAACAAAGGGTCAAGGGTCGGAGGTCAAGGGCGAAACACTCCTTGACCTGACCCAACCCCAACACGAGGGGTGCGAGACGCATGAAGCAAACCTTTCATAACAAGATATTGCGGAAGAACTTCGGGAAACTGGATGAGGTGCTCGACATATCGAACCTCATCGAGATACAGACAGTCTCTTACGAAAACTTTCTCCAGCAGGGCATTCCCATAGAGAAGAGGAAGAACACCGGACTGCAGGCGGTTTTCAACAGCGTCTTTCCCATAAAGGATGCTCACGAAACCACGTCGCTCGAATTTGTGAAGTATGAGATTGGCGACCCGAAGTACTCGGAAGAGGAGTGTGTCTTCAGGGGGCTTACATTCGCGGCCCCCATGAAGGTGACCATCAGGCTTGTGGTCTGGAATGTGGACCAGGTCAGCAAGACAAGAGAGATCAGGGCCGTAAAAGAGCAGGACGTATACTTTGGGGAGATCCCGCTGATGACGGAGCGGGGAACCTTCATCATTAACGGCACGGAGCGGGCCATCGTAAGTCAGCTCCACCGTTCTCCAGGCGTCTACTTCAGCTGCGACACGTCAAAGGCGCCATTCAGCGGTAACTACGCTTATACCGCCCGAATTATCCCCTACCGCGGGTCCTGGCTCGACTTCGAATTCGACCACAAAGACCTGCTCTACGTGCGGATCGACAAGCGGAAAAAGATCCCGGTCACGCTGCTCCTGCGGGCGCTCGGCTACTCTGTAAAGGCGATACTCGACTACTTCTACGACAAAGAGACCATCATCCTGAAGGACAAGAAGATCCTGAAGCAGACACCCCTGTCCCTGCTCGTGGGGCAAAAAGCCCCATCCGACATTGTGAACGCGGAAACGGACGAAGTGTTGGTCAAGAAGCACAAGAAAATTACGAGAGGCATCATCAAGAAGATGGAGCTCGCTCGCATTACGCAGATCCCGGTTGAGGAGGGCGATGTAGTCGGTAAGGCGGCTGCGAGCGACATCATCGACCCGGCGACAAACGAGGTGGTCGTCCCTATCAACAAGGAGATTACAGCAGACGACCTGGCACAGCTCCAAAAGAGAAAGATCAAGCAGTTTGAAATTCTTTTCATAGACAACCTGAACGTAAGCTCGTCCCTCAGGGACACGCTCAATATCGATAAGGCGGGAACCAAAGAAGAGGCCTTGCTCGAGATCTATCGGAAGTTGCGGCCGGGCGATCCGCCCACGTATGAGTTTGCAGAGGCCCTGGTACACAACATGTTCTTCTCGCCCGAACGGTACGATCTGTCAAAGGTTGGTCGACTCAAGATGAACCACCGCCTGGCCATCGACATACCGCTCGACGTGGTTACGCTTCGCAAAGAGGACATCATCGAGGTAGTCAGGCAGCTTCTCAAACTGAAAGACTCCCGAGGATCGGGGGACGACATCGACCATCTGGGCAACAGGCGTGTCAGGACCGTCGGCGAGTTGTTGGAGAACCAGTTCAGGATGGGCCTTGTCCGGATGGAAAGGGCGATCAAGGAGCGACTCACGTTTCCCGAGATGGAGACGTTGATGCCGCACGACCTTGTGAATCCGAAGCCGGTGGCCACCGCCATCAAGGATTTTTTTGCTTCGAGCCAGCTCTCCCAGTTCATGGATCAGACGAACCCGCTCTCTGAAATCACCCACAAGAGAAGGCTCTCGGCATTGGGTCCGGGCGGCCTCACGCGCGAACGGGCGGGCTTTGAGGTGCGCGACGTCCACCCGACGCACTATGGAAGAATCTGCCCCATAGAGACACCTGAAGGGCCGAACATCGGCCTGATCGCGTCGCTTTCCACGTATGCGCGCGTCAATGAGTATGGGTTCATAGAAACGCCGTACAGGGAAGTTTCCAATGGGAGAGTGACGAACAAGATCCGGTACCTGAGCGCCCTGGAAGAGGAGAACTATTACATTGCCCAGGCAAATGCGCCGGTAGATTCGAAAGGGCGCTTCACGTCTGACCTTGTCTCGTCGCGGAAGGGTGGCGGTTTCTTCTGGATCGAGCCAGCGCAGATCGAGATGATGGACGTCTCTCCAAAACAGCTCGTCAGCGTTTCTGCATCGCTCATCCCCTTCCTTGAACATGATGATGCGAACAGAGCCCTCATGGGATCAAACATGCAGCGGCAGGCAGTACCGTTACTCACGACTGAAGCACCGCTCATCGGCACGGGTATGGAGCGGATTGTGGGCAGGGATTCCCGGGTGAGCATAGTGGCGCGCCACGGAGGAGTTGTGGAGAGCGTCGATGCCAACCGGATCATTGTCAAGTACGAATCGGGCGACGGTCCTGACGAGGCTGTCACGAAGATAGACGTCTACAACCTGATGAAGTTCAGAAGGTCGAATCAGGATACCTGCATCAACCAGAGAGTGGTGGTGAGAAAGGGTGACTTCGTCAAGAAGGGTGAGGTGCTGGCTGACGGCCCGGCTACAGACAGGGGAGAGCTTGCGCTCGGGAAAAATGTCCTTGTTGCCTTCATGCCCTGGCGTGGCTACAACTACGAGGACTCGGTATTGATCAGCGAGCGGTTGGTCAGGGAAGACTCGTTCACCTCCATCCACATTGAGGAACTCGAATGCGTGGTGCGGGACACGAAGCTGGGTAAAGAGGAAGTGACCCGGGACATCCCGAACGTGGGCGATGAAGCGCTCAAGGATTTGGACGAGAGTGGCATTGTCAGGATAGGCGCTCCGGTACGGCCCGGAGACATACTGGTAGGGAAAGTGACGCCGAAAGGTGAAACCCAGCTGACACCGGAAGAGAAGCTGCTGCGGGCCATCTTCGGGGAGAAAGCGGGAGACGTGAAAGACACGTCGTTGCGCGTCCCCCACGGCATCGAAGGCATTGTGATCGACGTGAAGGTGCTCTCCAGGCGTGGCATAGACAAGGACGAGAGGTCGCGCCTGATCGAGGACATAGAGATATCGAATATCCTCAAGGATCAGGAGGACCAGATAAAGATCATCCTCGATTCGACGAGGGAAAAGATTACACACCTGCTTCTCGGAAAGGCCGCTCCTGCAGACATCAAGGATGGCCGGGGCAAGCCGTTCCTCAAGAAGGGGGAGCGTTTCACCAGGGAGAAGCTTGCGGTAATAAACCTGGAGAAGCTTCAGGATGTTGAGTTCAAGAATGAGGAACTGGAAAACAAGGTGTCGAAGGTCCTCGACAGCCAGGAGAACCAGATCGAGATCATCAAGCTCTATTACGAAGACAAGATAAACAAGGTCAAGAAGGGCGATGAGCTGCCCCCGGGCGTGCTCAAGACCATTAAGGTGTATGTGGCAATGAAGAGGAAGGTGGCGGTCGGGGACAAGATTTCGGGTCGCCACGGGAACAAGGGTATTGTCTCGATCATTCTTCCTGACGAAGACATGCCGTTCACAGAAGACGGAGCCCCGGTGGATGTGGTGCTCAACCCGCTTGGTGTACCTTCGAGAATGAATGCTGGTCAGATACTCGAGACCCATCTGGGATGGGCCTCGAGCGAACTGGGCCGCAAAATAGGGCAGTTGATTGAAGCCGCTACCGCTCCCGCTGCGATGCGCAAGTGGATCAAAAGCACGGCGGGCGGCAGCGAGCTGAACAAGTTCCTCGACGGCTTGAGCGACGATGAGGTGGTAGAGCTTGCCGACCAGATGAAGAGCGGAGTCCACATGTCGGTGCCCGTTTTTGACGGCGCCAAAGAAGATGAGATCAGAGATCTCTTTGCAAAGGCGGGGCTGCCTGAATCGAGACAGATCACGCTGTACGACGGCAGGACCGGCGAGCCGTTCCACCACAAGGTGACAATTGGCACCATGTACCTGTTGAAACTGCACCACCTTGTCGACGACAAGATCCACGCACGTTCCATCGGCCCGTATTCGCTGGTAACACAACAGCCTCTGGGAGGTAAGGCGCAGTTTGGCGGACAGAGACTGGGGGAAATGGAAGTCTGGGCTTTGGAGGCGTACGGGGCGGCATACTCGTTACAAGAGTTTCTCACCATCAAATCGGATGACGTCAGCGGCAGAGTTAAGGCGTACGAGGCCATCGTGAAAGGCGAGGATGTACTCGAGCCGAGCCTTCCTGAATCTTTTAACGTGTTGGTCAAGGAATTGCAGAGCCTGTGCATCAATGTTGACCTGATAAAAGAGGAAGGATAAGGAGGATAGTTTTGGAAGATTATTTCAAGATCTTTGAAAAACAAAAGGATCCATTGAGCTACACGGCCATGAAGCTCTCTCTCGCCTCTCCGGAGCTTATCGAAAAGTGGTCTTTCGGGGAGGTCAAGAAGCCGGAAACAATCAATTATAGGACCTTTAAGCCTGAAAAAGACGGGCTCTTCTGCGCCAGGATTTTTGGACCGGTAAAGGACTACGAGTGTATCTGCGGTAAGTACAAGCGTATGAAGCACCGCGGGATCATCTGCGAGAAGTGCGGCGTGGAAGTCATTCAGTCGAAGGTGCGCAGGGAGCGCATGGGACACATACACCTTGCTTCGCCCATCGCGCACATCTGGTTCTTGAAAAGCATGCCCAGCAAGATAGGAACGCTCCTCGAGCTTTCCATAAAAGAGGTGGAGCGCGTCCTTTACTTTGAAATGTACATAGTGATCGACGGTGGCCCTTCCCAGTATAAGTCTGGAGAGCTCATCACCGAGGACAAATATCTGGAAGCCAAAGACAAGCATGGCGATAAGTTTCTGGGTGGCATCGGGGCCGAGGCCATGCGTGAGTGTCTGCGGCGCATAGACGTGGAGGAGGAATCAAAGACGATCCGGGCCGACATGCGTGGAACGAGCTCTGACGCCAAGCGAAAAAAGCTGGCAAGGCGGCTCAAGGTCGTTGATGCTTTTCGCCTGTCGGGCGTGAAGCCTGAGTGGATGATACTCGACACCATTCCTGTGTTGCCGCCTGAGTTGCGGCCGCTGGTGCCCCTGGACGGGGGGAGGTTTGCCACGTCAGACCTGAACGACCTCTACCGGAGAGTGATCAACAGGAACAACCGTTTGAAACGGCTGATGGAGTTGAATGCCCCGGAGATTATTATACGGAACGAAAAACGGATGCTCCAGGAGGCAGTGGACGCCCTTTTCGACAACTCCAAGAGGGGTAGAATCGTCACGGGAACGAGCAAGCGACCCTTAAAATCATTGAGCGACATGCTGCGAGGCAAGCAGGGGCGTTTTCGCCAGAACCTTCTGGGTAAGCGGGTCGACTACTCCGGAAGATCGGTTATCGTTGTCGGCCCTGAGTTGAGGCTGCATCAGTGCGGTCTGCCAAAGCACATGGCCCTTGAACTCTTCAAGCCATTTGTTTACAACCGGCTGATCCGGAAGGGCTTTGCAACAACCATCAAGAACGCCAAGAAGCTGGTGGAAAAAGAGAGACCTGAGGTCTGGGACGTGCTGGAGGAGGCCATCAAGGAACACCCGGTGCTCCTGAACAGAGCGCCCACCTTGCACCGGCTTGGCATTCAGGCGTTTGAGCCTCTCTTGATCGATGGCAAGGCGATCCAGCTCCACCCGCTCGTCTGTCCCGCGTACAATGCGGACTTTGATGGTGACCAGATGGCGGTCCACATACCGCTCTCCATCGAGGCGCAGTCCGAGGCGCGGGTGCTCATGATGTCGACGAACAACATCCTGTCGCCTGCGAACGGGAGGCCGATCATCGTGCCGACACAAGACATCGTGCTTGGCCTGTACTACCTCACCATCGAGAGGAAATATAAGCCCGGCGAGGGAAAGAAATTCTCCGACCCGGAAGAAGTGATGGTCGCGTACGACTCGGGAGAGGTCGATCTTCACGCAGGCGTCTATGTACGGATGGATGGCGCCATGGTGAGAACGACCCCGGGACGCATACTCCTCCGGGAGGTCATGCCCGCCGAGATACCGTTTGAAGAGATCAACCGGACCATGGACAAGAAGTCCATTGGCCAGCTTGTCGATATCTGCTACCGCAAGGGCGGCGAGAAGGCCACGGTCATCCTGTCCGACAGGCTCAAGGACATAGGTTTCTTCTATGCGACGCTGGGCGGCATCTCTATCTGCATCGACGACATGAAGATTCCTGAGAAGAAGGAGCAGCTGATCAACAAGGCGTATGCTGAAGTGAAAGTCGTCCAGAACCAGTACTCCGAAGGACTCATAACGGACGGCGAGCGATACAACAAGGTCATCGATATCTGGGCGGACGTAACTGAACGCATAGCGGATGAGCTGATGAAGGAACTGGGCTCGGAGAAGATCAAGGCCCCGGGTGGAAAGAGTGAATACCAGGAGAGCCTGAACCCCATGTTCATGATGGCCCATTCGGGCGCAAGAGGAAACGCGCAGCAGATCAGGCAGCTCGCCGGCATGAGGGGTTTGATGGCGAAGCCGTCGGGAGAGATCATCGAGACGCCGATTACGAGCAACTTCAGGGAAGGTCTGACCGTGCTGCAATATTTCATTTCGACAAGCGGTGCCCGGAAAGGTCTGGCAGATACCGCCCTCAAGACAGCAAACTCAGGATACCTCACGCGGAGGCTTGTTGACGTTGCGCACGATGTCATCGTGGCGGAAGAGGACTGCGGCACCGTCGACGGCATAGAGGTGACCGCGTTGATGGAAGGCGGTGAGGTGATAGAGCAGCTGGGCACGCGTATCCTGGGCAGGGTTTCGCTCGAGGACATGTGGGACCCTGACAAGGAAGAAATCATCGTTAAGAGAAACGAAGAGATACGAGAGGAACACCTTTCGAAAATCGATACGGCAAGCCTGGACAAAGTTAAAATTAGGTCTGTTCTCACGTGCAGGTCGAAGCGGGGCGTCTGCGTCCTCTGTTACGGCCGTGACCTGGCCAGAGGAAGGCTCGTCAGCATCGGCGAGGCGGTCGGCATCATTGCGGCCCAGTCGATCGGAGAGCCTGGAACACAGCTCACCATGAGAACCTTCCACATCGGCGGCGCCGCGTCGAGGCGTGTTGAGCAGTCTACGCTCGAAGCACGGAATGACGGCGTAGTGCGATTCCACAACGTGAAGGCGGTCGAGAACAAGGATGGACAATATGTCGTGATGAACCGGAACGGCGAGGTCGCGATCGTTGACGAGACGGGTCGGGAGAGGGAGAGATACCCGGTAATTTACGGCGCCAAGCTGAGGGTTAAGGCTGGCAGCAAGGTCTTGGGGCCGTCCAAGACCAAGACTGAAGGACAGATTCTCGCTGAATGGGATCCGTACACAATGCCCATACTCTCTGAAGTCTCCGGCAAGGTGAAGTTCGGGGATATAGCCGAAGGCGCCACCATGCAGGAACGGGTTGACGAGGTGACAGGCCTTGCATTCAAGGTTATCATCGAGCCCAGAGACCCGGATCTGCGGCCGCGTATCTCAATCAAGGATGACAAGGCCAGGACGATTGTTATTCCGGGTTCCTCCAATCCCGCGCGGTACATACTGCCGGTCGGTGCCCACATAGTGGTCAACGAAGGGGATGATTTGCACGCCGGCGACGTCATAGCCAAGATGCCGAGAGAGACAACCAAGACCAAGGACATCACCGGTGGTCTTCCGAGGGTGGCGGAGCTCTTTGAGGCGCGCAGGCCCAAGGAGAGCGCGATAGTCAGCGAGATTACAGGCACGGTATCCTCCGGCAAGGGCTCAAAGGGCAAGAGGGAGATCGTCGTGACGCCTGAAGGGCAAGGGCATGAGCGTGAGGCGAGGAAGTACTCGATCCCGCGGGGCAAGCACATCATCGTGCACGAGGGCGATCACGTGAGGGCCGGAGAAGCCCTGATGGAAGGGTCGGTCAACCCGCACGACGTCCTGAGCATCCTCGGGATCCAGGAGTTGGCTCGGTACCTGGTGAACGAGATCCAGGAGGTGTACCAGCTCCAGGGCGTCAAGATCAACGACAAGCACATCGAGACCATCGTGCGGCAGATGTTGAAGAGGGTAAGGATAAAAGACGTTGGGGACACCAACTTCATCATTGATGAGCCGGTGGAGCGGTGGGTATTCGAGGAAGAGAATGCGAAGGCTATGGAGAAGGGCGGTCGCCCGGCCACAGCAGAGCCGTTGTTCCTCGGTATCACGAAAGCATCGCTCATCACTGACAGCTTTATTTCCGCTGCGAGCTTCCAGGATACGACAAAGGTGCTCACGCAAGCCTCCATCGAGGGACGCGTTGATTACCTGAGGGGGCTCAAGGAGAACGTGATCATGGGTAGGATCATTCCTGCCGGAACGGGCTTCCCGAAGTATCGCGGCTTTGAGATGGCACCCATTGACAGGGGAGAAGACCTGGCTGAAAGTCTTCCCCCGGGCGAGACTGAATCACTGAGCGCCGAGATTTCTGAGTAGCCGCTCGGCTATCCTGGCTTCGTCGGTTTTCGGATAGAGCTCCACGACCCTCTTGAGCAGGGTTGTGGAGCTCTTTTTGTCACCGAGATCTCCGAACGCCTCTGCCTGCCGGAGCAGGGCGCGAGGCGCTTTTTCGCTCTTGGGATACTTATCGATGACTTCCTGAAAATTGAGGATGGCCTTCTCCTGGTCCTTCAGGCTCATGTACGCCTCCCCCATCCAGTAGTACGCGTTAGGGACGAGCGGCGTGTCAGGGAACGAGCGCGCAAAATCGGAAAAGGCGCGGATGGACTCCTGATACTGCCCTCTCTGGAATGCGTCAAAGGCCTGCTTATATGCCTCATCGTAATTCCCTTTGGGTGGCACCATGGCCGTTTTTCGCTGGGGACTCGCTGGCGTAACAGCGCCGCCCCGGATCTCCTTCAGTGCCCCCTTGGTCTCCCCCCAGTACGCCTGGAGCTGAGACTCCAACTCTTCGAGCTTTCCCAGGATGCTCTTTATCTTGTCGTCTTTATTTTCCAGGGAGATGGAGAGATCGAGGAACTGCTTGCGGGTCAAGTCTTCGACGGAGCGCATGCTCTGTGAGAGCGTCGCCATCTCTTTTTCCAGTCGAGCCAGACGAGCATCTGTTGAATTCTTGTAGGACCGGAACTCCTGATAGACTGTGGTCACATCGCGCCTCACGTCACCCACGTCCGAGGTTGACGCACACCCGGCCAGCATTGGCAGAAGCACCAGCACCGGAAGCCAACTCTTCGGCAGCCATGTCCTCATAGTCGCCCCCTATTCCATTTTAAAATGGGCACGCCTGTTCTTGGCCCAAGCAGATTCTGTGTGGCCCGGATCGACAGGCATCTCTTTGCCGTACGAGACCGTTTTCACCCGCTCCTCTTTGACTCCCGTCTTGACGAGAAGGCTCTTAACGGCTTCGGCCCGCTTCTGTCCCAGGGCGAGGTTATACTCCACCGTGCCCCGCTCGTCGCAATGGCCTTCGACAGTTACCTTCGCGTTCTGGTTGCGGCTCATGAAGGTCGCGACTTCTTTGATCAAGCCCTCATACTCGCTCCTCACGCTGTAGCTGTCATATTCGAAAAGAATGTCCTTGAAGAGGGAAGCCGCCTCCTTCTTCATCTGCTCCTGGAGCATCCTCTGTCGCTCCAGGTCCCGCTGCAGGGTTTCCTCTTCAATGGCAGCCCTGTCCCGGTCTTTCTGCCCCGAGACCTGTGTGTCCGGCCGCTTCACATCCTGTTGCCCGGTCTGGGTCGACTGGTCCGCCCGCTCAGAGACCGGCACATAGACGGGCTTGGGAGAACATCCGAACAATAACAACCAGAGAACAAGAAGCACGCACGTTGTTAGTTTCATACACCACCTCTAAGGCATGAATTTTGGCTGGGTCTCTTCGCTCTGCGTGAAGGTCAGCAGGCGCTTGTTGTCGCCGTTGTGGAGCATGAGATAGATTGCAGCCTTCCTTCCATTGTCGGAGGAGTACAGGATATATCTTCCGCAGAAAGAAAACTGCGGCGAGTCATTGACGCCGCCGTCGGTCAACACCCGTGGTTCCGTCCCGTCCGATTTCATCACACAGATCTCGAGGGCTCCCTCGGTCTTGCAGCCGTAGGCGATGAGATCCCCTTTGGGGGAGAGAACGGGCGTGGTGTTGTAGTTACCCGCGTACGTAAGTCGCTTCGTCTCACCTGATGAAAGGTCGCGAATGAAAATCTGCGGTGTGCCATACATGTCGGAGACGAAGACCATTTTCTTGCCGTCCATGCTGAAATTCGGTGAAGCCAGAATTCCTTCTTGCCGCAAGATCACCTTCTTCTCTTTTGTCTCGATGTTCTCCGAAAAGATTGTCGAGTTTCTTCCCGTGGTGTGCGTGTAAACCAGCGTCCTCTTGTCTAACCAGGTTGAGGCTATCTTGGTACCGTCTTCGCGGTTCGCATAGACCTCCCGGTTACGCTCCAGGTCAAATACGTACAGGTTCGGTTTGCCCTCCTTGTATGAGGTGAAGGCAAGGTATCTGCCATCAGGGGACATGGCCGGAGAAACCGTTATCCCGCCGTGCTCGGTCAGCTTCTTGAGTGCTCCGCCATCAAGGTCCGATACATACACGTCCTTGCCCCGCTTGTCCCTTGCCACGAAGAGCACCCGCGAGCTCATGATGCCCCGCTCACCCGTGGCTGCCTGGATGATGTCATCTGCGAGCCGGTGAACCACCCGGCGCCACTCGTCTGTCTTGGTGCGGTATCGCTTTGCGAAGAGCAATGTGCCGTCGCTCGAGTCGTACAGGTAGGACTCGATTGTGAGCCCGCCATTCTGAACCTGAGCCACCGCCTTGCAGATGAGCTCGATTCCGAGAGAGCGCCAGTTTTCAAAGCGTATATCTTTTTTCTCGACCCCCTCTGCGGTGAGCTCCCTGTCCATCACGGTCTTGGGCGCCACGATGAAAAACCCGGACATGTCCAGGTCTTTGCCCAGCAGATCGGGCATGTCCGTCTTGAGTTTCGACGCGCTATCGGTGCCCTTGAAGGGCGGCGTGGCGATGGTGATCTTCTTGTATGATTGGCCATAGATGTCAAGGGAGACCTTGGCTGAGGCGGGCAACGCAACGGATATGAGGAACAGACTAATCGCTAACCAAACGCACTTTCTCATTTTTTTTCCACTCCTGTATTGTTTTGAGGAGAGCCTCCACCTGGGGTGTCTGACTTCTGCCTTTCTTGAGAACCGTGTAGAAGGATCGCCTTATGGCGGGCACCCCTTCCACCGTGAGCACCTTGAGCGTTTTGCCCGCGAGTTCCTCGCTGATGGCGCGCCGCGACAGGTATGCCAGGCCCATTCCTTCCTTCACCGCCCCCTTCACGGCCTGGGTGTCTCCCAGCTCGGCTATCACGTTGAAGTCTGCCGCGCCGAAACCCCTCTTTTTCACTGCCGAGTCGAAGCACTGCCTGGTGCCTGATCCCGCTTCTCGGATTATCAAAGGGTATCGCTTCATCTCCTCCACGGTGATGGAGTCCGGGTAGGCTGAAGGAGCCACCATCACGATCAGGTCGTCAAGGAAGCCGTGATAGAGGAGCTTCCTGCTCTCGTCTCTTGCACCTACGAAGCCGATGTCAAGTTCGCCCTGCTCGACATGATCGAGGATAGCCTTGGTGTCCGATATGGTGAGTGCCAGCTGGACTCCATCGTGCTGCTCCCTGTAACGCTTGAGAATGGGGGGCAAAATATAAACGCCTGGAATGTTGCTGGCGCCGATGCGGATGCTGCCCCGCTTCAAGCCCTTGAAGGCTGCTACCGCGCTGATAGTCTCTTCCTGCAATGTGAGAAAGTCCTTCGCATACTTGAAGAGGATCTCGCCGGCCCTGGTGAGGGCGAGCCCTCTCTTGGTTCTGTCGATGAGCCTGATGTCGAAGAATTTTTCGAGATCCACCATCTGCTTGCTCACGGTGGGCTGCGTAAGGTGCAGCTCTTCACCGGCCCTGGTAAAGCTCTTGAGCTGACCGATCTTCACAAACGTCTCTAAGTGGCGCAGATTCATCGCACATACTATATATACCAGATGCGGCCTATGCAAGCAAATTGAGCGCGGACAGTCCTTTGTCGCTTGCCAACTCGCAAAGAAAAGGTATAATGTCTTGAGTCATCCGGTAAGAGAGGAGCCCCGAGCTCATGGTGTCAAAGAAGGAAGTTGAAAGAATAGTGCACTCGGCTCATCACGATCCGTTCGAGGTCCTTGGCGCACACCCTGTGAGGGTAGGGGGAAAGGAGGGCGTGGCTGTTCGGGCGTTTCTGCCCGAAGCGCGAGAGGTTTCCGTTATCAGCGTGGCCACAGAAAGGGCCTACCCCATGAAGAGGATCCACGCTGACGGGTTTTTCGAAGTCATTGTGCGTGATGAACCGGGAGTCTTCCAATACCGGCTGCGCTCCGTGCACCACGACGGCTCAGTTCGTGAATCCGTCGACCCGTACTCCTTCCTGCCCGTTCTTTCCGAGTTCGACCTCTACCTGATGGGGGAGGGTACCCATTACAACAAGTATGAAAAGATGGGCGCTCACGCATTAACGATGGAAGAACACAAGGGGGTCTTCTTCGCTGTCTGGGCGCCCAATGCCCTGAGAGTCAGCGTCATCGGGGATTTCAACGAATGGGACGGAAGGCGTCATCCAATGAGGGCTCGCGGTGCATCAGGCATCTGGGAGCTCTTCATCCCCGGCGTCGAGCAAGGAGCGCTTTACAAGTTCGAGATCAAATCGAGACACAAAGGCTTTATGGCAGAGAAGGCAGACCCATATGCGTTTTTCTCGGAGCTTAGACCCAAGAGCGCTTCCGTGGTCTGGAGCCTGGACACGTACACATGGGGCGATGACGCCTGGATGAACAGGCGGCGCGAGACGAATCTCTTCGAATCTCCTCTCTCGGTTTACGAAGTGCACCTTGGGTCCTGGAGGCGCGTCCCTGAAGAAGGGAATCGTTGGCTCACATACAGAGAGCTTGCAGATACGCTTGTCCCGTATGTCAAGGAGATGGGCTTCACGCACATCGAACTTCTCCCGGTGTGCGAGCATCCCTTTGATGAGTCATGGGGATACCAGACCATTGGATACTACTCGGTTACGCGCCGCCATGGGACACCCGAAGATTTCATGTTTTTCGTTGACGCCTGTCACCGGAACGGCATCGGGGTGATCATCGACTGGGTCCCTGCCCACTTTCCGAAGGATGCCCACGGACTCGGCTACTTCGATGGAACGCCGCTCTACGAGCACGAGGATCCCCGAAAAAGCGAACACCCGGAATGGGGCACACTCATCTTTAATTACGGCAGGAATGAAGTGGTCAACTTTCTCATCGCCAATGCTCTTTTCTGGCTGGACAAGTATCACATCGACGGCCTCAGGGTCGACGCTGTTGCGTCAATGCTCTACCTAGACTATTCGAGGGAGCAGGGGGAGTGGGTCCCCAATCAGTTCGGAGGAAACGAGAACCTTGAGGCGGTGGCATTTCTAAAGCGGTTTAATGAGGTGGTGCACGGGCTTTATCCGGGGGTGCTCACCGTGGCCGAGGAGTCAACAGCGTGGCCCATGGTCTCCCGTCCCACGTACGTCGGGGGTTTGGGCTTCAGCATGAAGTGGAACATGGGATGGATGCACGACATCCTGGAGTACTTCTCTCATGACCCCATCTTCAGGAAGTATCATCAGAACAACCTGACATTCGCCCTCCTGTACGCCTTTACCGAGAACTTCGTGCTGCCCCTGTCGCATGATGAAGTGGTGCACGGCAAGCGGTCGCTCGTGGACAAGATGCCCGGGGACCTCTGGCAGAAATTCGCGAATCTCCGTCTTCTGTTCAGCTACATGTATGCGCAACCGGGCAAAAAACTTCTTTTCATGGGTGGAGAGTTTGGCCAGTGGTCGGAGTGGTATTGGGCGACAAGCCTTGACTGGCACCTCCTGGAGGAGGCACCGCACCGGGGACTCCAGACATTGTTGAGAGACCTGAACAGGCGTTACCGTGAAGAGCCGGCCATGCACCAAGTCGATTTTACGCACGAAGGGTTCGAGTGGATCGATTTCGGAGATGCGGACAACAACGTCGTCTCTTTCGTCCGGAAGGCAAGACACAAGGAGGAGATACTCGTCTTTGTTTTCAATTTGACGCCCGTGCCACGATACGGGTACCGCGTGGGCGTGCCCCGACCCGGATTTTACCGGGAGATACTGAATAGCGACGCCGCCGCATACTGGGGGAGCAATGTAGGGAACGCAGGAGGCGTTCTTGCGGACCCGGTCGGCTGGCATGGTAGGCCCTGGTCCCTCTCTCTGACGTTGCCCCCGTTGGGAGCCCTGGCATTCAAGCCGGAATAGGGGGCGGGAATGGCCCGCCGCATGGCGGGCCATATAACGGGCCATATAACCATATAAATAAAATAAATTGATCGTCGGTACGTTCCCCACGAGTTACCTGCCCACGCACTGTATACAGTTCTTGACATTTGACGATAAATATAGTTAATTATTGGCTCCAAACCGTAAGGAGGTGATGCTGTTATGCAGTGCCAAACGTTAAAGCCCGGTGTTGAGTGCCTTTTCATGAAGAAAACGGGGTGTGGTTACAATGGTGGAAGGTGTTACGAGGTTGTAGAGAACTGCGATGGCTGTACCCGCATCATGGTGGTTGAAGCAGGTAAATTTTGCACAAGCTTTCCGTATCCTGCCCAGAGATGGCAGACTGCGGGCTGTTCCATGGCTACCCACGTAAAGAAGGCCGTGAAGCAGGAAGAGCAGAAGATCAACCCCCTCAAGGCATCTAAGAGAGCCGCAGGGAAAAAGTAGACTCCATTTTCCTTGACTTAGCGTTACAAGTATATTACTTTTACCGACACAGGGGTTGGCATGGATACCTATTTTCCAAGCGAGAAAGGCCTTCAAAAGAAGTGGTATGTTGTTGATGCGGAAGCTGCGGTTCTCGGTAGATTGTCGGCACACGTAGCCGCGGTTCTGAGGGGCAAGCACAAGGCGACTTTTACGCCTCACGCAGACACCGGCGATTTTGTTGTGGTGATAAACGCGGAAAAGGTGAAGTTGACCGGGAACAAGATGGCTGGAAAGACGTATGAACGCTACAGCATGCATCCCGGGGGTCTCAAGGTGCTCAATGCGCGAACCCTGCTGGCTCTGAAGCCGGAGGAACTGATAAAGTTGGCTGTACGCGGTATGCTGCCGAAGAACGCCCTCGGCCGAAGGATGATAAAGAAGTTGAAGGTGTATAAGGGCAGCGAGCATCCTCACCAGGCCCAGCAACCGGAACGGCTCGAGGTGAAGGAGGCCCGACGTGGCTGAGAAAAGATATTACGCGACAGGCAAGAGAAAGACCGCGGTGGCCAGAGTCTGGATCAGGCAGGGCTCGGGCCAGTTCACCATCAACGGCCGCGCATTCGCCGAGTATTTTCCGCTTGAGGAGTGGCGGCTGACGGTGAGCAAGCCATTCGTGCTCACCGACAACGCTGACAAGTTCGACGTCGTGGCGAACCTCCACGGTGGCGGCGTGCCTGCACAGGCATGGGCCCTCGGCCACGGGATCGCAAAGGCGCTGCTGGAGTTCAACAGCGCGCTGAGGACCATTCTCAAGAGGCAGGGCCTGATCACCAGAGACCCGCGCGTCAAGGAGCGGAAGAAGTACGGCCAGAGAGCAGCGCGGGCACGGTTCCAGTTCTCCAAGAGATAATCAATTCATGTTGAAAGTCGGCATCCTAGGGGCGACGGGCTACACAGGCGTCGTCCTCCTGTCGATATTGCTCCGCCATCCGCAGGCTGCGGTCACTCTCGTCACGTCTAACACTCACCGGGGCAAGAGGCTGTCAGGGCTCTTCCCGTCCATCGGCGAAGATTTTGAAGGGGTGCTGGAGCCTACCGACAAAGACCACCGGGGCACGTGCGACGTTTACTTCTTGTGCCTTCCTCATGGCACGTCCGCGGAAAGGGCCCGGGGTCTTTTTGACGGCCGGGCAATCATCATCGACCTGAGTGCCGATTTCCGTTTTGAGCATCTGCCAACTTATGAAAAGCATTACGTCAAACACGGTGCCCCCGAGCTCGTTCCCCAGGCGGTCTTCGGACTTCCAGAGCTCTACCGTGAGAGGATCAGGACGGCGAAACTCATCGGAAACCCCGGCTGTTATCCCACGAGCGCCATACTTGCACTCTATCCCTTGGTGAAGGAGCGGCTTGTCGATGGAGCCGTATTCATCGACTCCAAGTCGGGCGTGAGTGGCGCGGGCAGGGAGGCAAAACTGGGAAGCCTCTTCTGCGAGGTATCTGAGGGTTTCCGGCCGTACAATGTTGGCGTGCACAGGCACGAGCCCGAGATACAGAAAGAGGTGAGCAAGTTTGCGGATGTGACAGTGGCGTTTGTGCCCCATTTGCTCCCCATAAACCGCGGGATATTGACGAGCGTATACGGCAAGCTGAAAAGCCAGACCGTCACCACGAAGGACCTGCTCGAGCTGTACAACAAAACGTACCAGGGCGAGCCTTTCGTGCGGGTCATGGCTGAAGGGGTGTATCCCGATACCCGCTTCACCAGGTTCTCCAACCGCTGCGACATTGGCCTGAAGGTCTTTGAGGACGGGCGTTTCACTGTGATCAGTGCCATCGATAACCTGGTCAAGGGGGCTTCGGGTCAGGCCGTACAGAACATGAATGTGGCGCTTGGCCTGGATGAGAAGACCGCGCTCGACCGCACGGCGCTCTACCCGTAACAACCCACGAGCAACGAACCCTGCCGAAAAATGGGCGACCGCTGCGAAAGCACTGAAGTATTAAGCCGCATTTCCTATATGGGGTAACCCGTTGAGCGATTGATTGGTCAGGAGACCTATGGTACTGTAATGAACTTAGGTTGCACACATCTCTGATGGACCAAAGGCTCGCCCGCGCGCAGTCTGATACGCTTAAGAAGAAGGAGGTTATATGGAGAAAAAAGGCTTGATTATCTTCATCGCGATACTGGTGCTCCTTGGCCTGTATTGGACCCGTTACCAGGTGGTTGAGTTGACCGGTGTCGGGGGCTTTTACAAGATCAACCGGTTCACTGGAGGAGTCACCCTTGTCGCCGGGACGTTTTCTCAACAGGTGCGGAGCGTTTCAGAAACAAGGGCCGAAATCCAGAGGCAGCAGGAGGGCAGGAAGGATGCGCCTGCCGGATCTGAGGTGCCAGGCCAGGCACTGCCTAAACCAAAATAATCCCAACCGGATGAAGGATTTCCGGAGCGCCTGAAAAGGAGCTCGCCTGCCTGTTCACGGGTAGGCGAGTTTTCTTCTCGGGAGAAGGGCATAGGACCCTTCCGCAGCCGGTGAACATTCTCGGCGGACCAGCCAAATTCCTGTGTGTGCAGGAAGACCAACCCCGGAATGTCGGTTGACTAGCCAACCATTTTCGGTTATTTTATAGAGTTATGTTTGAGAAGCTACAGGAGCGCCTTGACGCGGTCTTCAAGAAGGTCAAGGGGTACGGAAAGCTCAGTGACAAGAATATTAACGATTCCCTCCGCGAGGTGCGCGTTGCACTCCTGGAGGCGGACGTCAATTACAAGGTCGCCAAGGATTTCCTGGAGAAAGTAAAAGAGAAGGCCCTGGGCGAAGATGTGCTTGGCAGCATTACGCCCGGCCAGGCCTTTATCAAGGTGGTCCACGACGAGCTTTGCCAGTTGCTCGGGGGTGTCCATAAGCCCCTGGAGGTTACGGGCTCTCCCCCTGTGCCTCTCATGTTGGCAGGGCTTCAAGGCTCGGGCAAGACTACCACGGCCGGCAAGCTCGCCCTTCATCTGAGGAAGAAGGGGCGAAGACCGCTCCTCGTTCCAACGGACGTTTACAGGCCCGCGGCCATTGACCAGCTGGTCAAGCTGGGCAAGCAGCTTGGCATCGAGGCGTTTGTTCCGGCAGCAGGCACGGACCCGGTGCGGATCTGTGAAGACGCCCGCGGCTATGCCATGAAGAAGGGATGCGACACGCTGATTGTCGATACAGCGGGGAGGCTGCACATCGACGAAGAGATGCTTTCGGAGTTGGTGCGGCAGAAAGAGGTGCTCAAGCCAAGAGAGCTTCTGCTTGTAGTGGACGCCATGACGGGTCAGGACGCGGTCACCATTTCCAAGGCGTTTGACGAGCGGCTTGGCGTTACCGGCATCATCCTCACGAAGCTGGACGGAGACGCACGGGGCGGAGCTGCGCTTTCTACGAAGGCGGTCACGGGTAAACCGATCAAGTTCATCGGGATGGGGGAGAAACTGGACGCCTTGGAGCTCTTCCACCCTGAACGGATGGCCTCCCGCATACTGGGCATGGGGGACGTGGTCTCCCTGGTCGAGAAGGCGCAGGAACTGTACGATGAGCGGCAGGCAAAAGAGCTGGAGAAAAAGATCCGAAAGGATGAGTTCACCCTTGAGGATTTCAGGGACCAGCTGAAGCAGATCAAGAAGCTGGGCAGTATCGAATCTGTGCTGGGCATGATACCCGGGCTTAACAAGTTCAAAGGTGCTATAGACTTTTCCGAGGCGGAATCGGAAATTAAGAGAACGGAGGCTATCATCAACTCGATGACTCCCCGCGAAAGGTTGTACCCGAACCTTCTGGACGGAAACAGAAGGCAGCGTATTGCCCGGGGCAGCGGGACCCGCGTTCAGGATGTGAATGAGCTCCTGAAGCGGTACCTGGAGACCAGGAAGATGATTAAAAAGTTCTCAAAGGGCGGTATGAAGGGCCTCCCAAAACAATTCTTGATGAGATAAGGAGGTGGGATTTTGGCGGTAAAATTCAGGTTGACGAGATTTGGAGCGAAGAAGAGACCTTTCTACCGGATTGTCGTGGCAGACGAGAGGTTTCCGAGGGACGGACGGTTCATCGAGAGGGTTGGATCCTACAACACCTTGAAGGATCCGGCTGAAATCGTGCTGGACAAGGAGAAGATCAAGGTCTGGTACGAAAAGGGGGTAAGACCGACAAAAACTGTGGAGGATATCTTCAGGAGAGAAGGGATCTTGGGCGAATTAACACAATGACGCTGGGAGGTGACGCTGTGTTGAAAGAACTGATCGAATACATTGCGAAGGCGTTAGTGGATAACCCTGATCAGGTAAGAGTGTCCGAGATTGAAGGTGAAAAAACGTCCGTGATCGAGCTTAACGTCGCCAAGGAAGACCTGGGCAAGGTAATAGGGAAGCAGGGGAGAACGGCGAGGGCTATGAGAACGATCCTGAGCGCATCCTCCACGAAGGTAAAGAAGCGGGCAGTGCTGGAGATTATAGAATAGAGTAATGGGCTTTGTTCCGGTTGGAAAGGTGCTTTCGACGCGTGGATTACAGGGCGAGGTTCGATTCAGATACTACAACGATTCCGGGTCCAACCTCGACAGGTACGAGTTGCTATACGCAGACAGGGAAGGGGAGAAGCTGCCGCTCAGGCTGGCGCGAGTGCGCACCCAGAGCGGACAGTTTCTGATCCGATTCGCTGAAATTACCGGTGCCGGGGAGGCCTCCTCTCTTGTGGGCAAAGAACTTTTTGTCAGAGAGGAAGACCTCCCCGTCCTTGATGAGAACGAATACTATGACTACCAGCTCGTCGGTCTTGAGGTGGTCAACGAGAAAGGCGAGAGCGTAGGGCGCGTCAAGCAGGTCATGCACACCAAAGCAAGCGACATACTCGTGGTTGAGGGCGCGCAGGAATCGCTCATTCCCATGGTAGAAGGTTTCATCCTTGACGTTGATATCCGAGCCTCGCGCATGAAGGTCGCAGAGGGCGCCATTGTTGGATGATTTTTACTGTACTTACGCTTTTCCCAGGCATATTCGATTCCCCGCTCGGCGAAAGCCTCATTAAAAAGGCCCGGGAGAAGGGCCTTCTTCAGTTCAACGTCGTCAACATACGTGACTTTGCAGAAGACGTGCACAGGACCTGCGATGATGCCCCGTATGGCGGGGGTGCGGGGATGGTGATGAAGGTCGAGCCTATATCCCGCGCAATGGAACATGTGGACAGCACGTTCGGCAGACCACGCTACATACTCCTCACACCCCACGGCCGAAGATTCGATCAGGGCGTGGCCGCAGGCTTCGCACGCCATGCGCACCTTGGGCTCGTCTGCGGCCGGTACGAAGGGGTTGACGAGCGGGTAGGCGTGCTCGTCGACGATGAAATCTCCATCGGGGACTTTGTGCTATCGGGTGGAGAAGCGGCCGCCCTCATTGTTATTGAAGCAGTCTCTAGGCTCGTTCCCGGGGTGATAGGGAATGAGGCCTCCTCGATCGACGAAAGCTTCAGGGAGCCGCTCCTTGAATACCCCCAATATTCGCGGCCTCAAGTCTTTCTCGACAGAGAGGTGCCTGCTGTGCTGCTCTCGGGTAACCACGAGGAAATCAGGAAATGGAGGCGGAAGGAGTCGATTCGCAGAACGCTCCTGAGGCGACCAGATCTTTTTGAAAAATTTGAGCCGACCGAAGAAGACAGGCGCTTTATCAGGGAAATTATGGAGGAGATACCGGAATAGCGCAGCGGGCTGAAAGCCCATTGCTGCGCGTTACGAGTTGCGCGTTACGAGTTAGAAAGCGTTGCGCGTGACTGCTGCGTCGCTGGGACCGAGGAGGGTGCCTGGAATTGGGACCGGAAACACATCAGGGACGGGGAGTCTGCCGACAGAACTTTTTTGACGCGCAACCCGCAACCCGCAACCCGCAACGGTTCTAGTCATGGGTTCTCTCTACCTTGCCATTATCCACTATCCTGTGCTGGACAAGCGCGGGGAGATCGTTGCAACGAGCCTGACAAACCTCGAACTGCACGACGTGGCAAGAAGTTGCATGACTTTTGGAGTAGAGCTGTGCTATATTGTTACTCCTCTGCCCAAGCAGGCAGCCATAGCTGAGAAGTTGCTCGACCACTGGAGATCAGGCTATGGCGCCCGATACAACCCGGACAGGGCCCGTGCCCTGACGAAGATCAAGATTGTCAGGGATCTGGACGAGGTGATGGCAGAGGTCCGATTGAAGGGCAACCCCATGGTCATAGGGACTTCGTCGCGGGCGGCTGACAACCGCCTCGATTACCATGGCCTGCGGGACCAGTTGCTCAATGAGGATAGGCCTTTTGTTCTGCTCTTTGGGACAGGGTGGGGGCTGCCGCCCAGCGTGGCTGGGTGGTGCGAAAAGATGCTCATGCCTGTTTGCGGACAGGGTGAGTATAACCACCTGTCGTTGCGGGTAGCGATCGGCATAATCCTTGACAGACTGTTGGGTGATAGAGGAGGCGACCATGAATGAGATGATTGATCTACTTGAGAAAGAGCATATGCGACTCGACCTGCCCCCGGTTGAGGTGGGTGATACAGTCAGGGTGCATACCAAGATCCACGAAGGGGACAAAGAGAGAATACAGGTCTTCGAGGGCGTTGTCATAGGAAAGAGAGGCGGCAACACGAGGGCCACTTTTACCGTGCGCAAGATGTCGTATGGGGTCGGCGTCGAGAAAACATTTCCCCTGCATTCGCCACTCGTAGAAACAATTGAACTTCTGAGCAAGGCCAAGGTACGGAGGGCCAAGCTCTATTACTTGAGAAATCTGAAAGGTAAGGCAGCAAAGCTCAAAGAGAAACGGAGTTAATGAACTGCCTTCTTACCGGGATAATAGCCGGGCTGGATGAAGCGGGCCGTGGTCCACTCGCCGGCCCGGTTGTTTCTTCCTGCGTCGCGTGGAACGGACTTCCCACCGATAGGGAACAGGTTGCCGATTCAAAACTGCTGGGCGAGCAGGAGCGGACCCGGTTATTTGGCTGGGTGCTTGCGCATGCACACAAGGTGGGCGTCGGCATGGCCACCCCCAGAGAAATCGAACAACTGAACATCCACAATGCCACGCTTCTCTCCATGGAGCGGGCCCTGAAGGCTACCAACGCCCCGTGCAACCTCGTGCTGGTAGACGGCCTGTTTCCCGTCAACACCTATCCGGCAAGCAGGGCTGTGGTCAAGGGGGACCGCAAGTGTTTTTTTGTGGCCTGCGCCTCGATCGTTGCCAAAGTCGTGAGGGACCGCATCATGGAAGAGTGTGATGCGTTCTATCCGCAGTACCTGTTCAAGAAGAACAAGGGCTATCCTACCCCGGAGCACAAGAAAGCAATAGAACAGTATGGGTATTCGCCGTTACACCGCAGGACCTTCAAGGGAGTGAAAGAGCTGGCAGATGGACAAGCTACGTGAAGGCTCCTTAGGTGAAGAGCAGGCAGTGAAAGCCCTTAAGCGGCAGGGCTACAAGATACTCGAACGGAACCACAGGACGCGGTTTGGAGAGATCGACGTGATTGCGGAAGAGGGCGGCACCCTGGTCTTTATCGAGGTGAAGAAGAGAAACACCGACCGGTTCGGAGATGCGCTTTCGGCCATAACAAGAACGAAGCAGCGCCACATGGTGAAGTCTGCGCTCTGGTACCTGAAGATGCATAAATGCTTTGACAAGAGGGTCCGGTTTGACGCGGTAGGGCTCGACGGGAGCCGCGTGAAAATTATCAAGAATGCCTTCCTGGTGGAGGAAGATGGAAGATAGCATACGGAAGCTACTCAGCAAGGTGGCCGATGGCCGAACGACCATTGACGATGCGCTCGAGGACCTGAAGGAGCTGCCCTTTCAGGACCTGACCCACACGAAGGTTGATCATCACCGCAAGTTGCGGAAGGGGATGGAAGAGGTGCTTTTTGGGCAGGGAAAGACTCTTGCCCAGATGACCGAGACGATCCGCTCCATGAGAAAGAAAGAGACGGACGTCTTGGTGACGAGGATAGACAGAGAAGTGGGACTCAAACTGAAGAGACGATTTCCGGAAGGGGAGTACGCTGAAAAGGGCAGGTGCTTTGTAATCAAGAAGGATCACTCCATACGAGGGAAGGGCATGGTCCTTGTTGTGTCTGCCGGAACGAGCGATATGCCTGTTGCAGAAGAGGCGTACATTACATCCGTTTTCTTTGGAAACGAAACAGACAGACTCTACGATGTGGGTGTGGCCGGCATCCATCGCCTCTTTCAAAACGTATCGCTTCTCAGGAAGGCGCGCGTGATTATCGTGGCCGCAGGCATGGAGGGTGCGCTTCCCTCTATCGTGGCAGGCGTTGTGGCCGCGCCGGTTATCGCGGTACCGACGAGCGTCGGCTATGGAGCCAGCTTTGGCGGGCTTTCGGCGCTTCTTACCATGCTCAATTCGTGCTCGACTGTGGCCACGTTCAACATCGACAACGGCTTTGGTGCGGCCTATTTTGCGACCCTGATCAATCGGTTATGAAGGTCTTGCGCTCATGAAAGCACTGCGCTAATGAGAATCCTGTATATAGATCCGGTGGCTGGTTGCAGCGGGGACATGACCATCAGCGCCCTCATTGACGCAGGCTGTCCTTTTGAATTGCTTCAGGATATGCTCAAGCAACTGCCAGTTGAGCTGCCTTCGCTCGCGCCGGAGAAGAAAACAAAGGGCGCCCTGGAGGGGACCTATCTCAAAATGGGCGAGAGCGCTCTCCATCTTTCAATACGACAGATGCAGGAGTTAATCGGGGGGCTGAAAGAGGAAGAGCGCGTGCGGCGTGATGCGCTCGGCATCCTCGACATCCTGGTCAATGCCGAGGCAAAGGTGCATGGCGTCGAACCCGACAAGGTGCACTTCCATGAACTGGCGCATGTCGACACGCTCATCGACATGCTCTGCGTGGCAAAGGCCATCTCTTATTTTGAGATTGAGCGGGTTCTTTGCGGCCCGATCCCGCAGGGCCGGGGCTTCATCAAGACATCGCACGGCATCCTTCCAAACCCACCTCCAGTTACCGTGGAGATCCTGCAGGGCATGAAGCTCGTCTTCTACGAGCAGGATCTCGAGCTCACCACGCCTACCGGCGCGGCCATTCTGAAGTATTATGCCCGGCAGCCCGGACATCGCATACCCTTTGGGCTGGAGAAGGGGGGCGTAGGCTTTGGCACGTACGAGACTGAGAGGCCGAACGTGGTCAGGGTCTTCATCGGCGACGCCGGAGGCGGCCCCGACGAAGAGGTGTGGGCGATCGAGACGGACATGGATGACATGGCTGTCGAATACATGGGTGCGGCTGCGGATCGCATACGGGCCGCAGGCGCGCTCGACGTGCTTTACTTTCCGGTTCACATGAAGAAGGGAAGGTTGGGTTTGCGTCTCTTTGTTGTGGCCGCGGAAGCAACGCTCGAGCAGGTGGTCGAGACGCTTCTGAAAGAGACATCAACCTTCGGCCTGCGTCTCAGGAAAGAGGCGCGCAGGGTCTTGAAACGGAAAGAGGTCGTCTGCAATACCTCGCTGGGCACGGTGCGCGTGAAGGAAGGTTATGACGCACACGGCGCGCTACTCAAGCGACACATCGAGTTTGAGGACGTCAGAAAGATCGGCGACGAAAAGGGGATGCCCTACCGGCAGGTGCTGGAGCTACTTGAGAAAGAGCTTTAGATCCCTGAAGAGACCGGGCTTGATTCGCTCATCTATCTTCCGCAGGATGTCCCGCTTCATATATTTCAGCTGAGCAAGCCAGATAGGATCGTCGATTTCCACGTAGAGTATGTCGCCGCTCAGGCGAGCCGGCCGAGAATGGAGCGCCACAGTGGGCCCCGCTATCTCTTCCCAGAGAGAAAAAACCTTGTAGGCGTCTACATCAGCTGTTAGCTTGCTTTGCTTGAGAACCGACTCAAGTACTCTTTTGAGCGCGACAAAGGACATGCTACTCGCCGATCCTGGGGAAAAGCGGTGGCACCTTGTCTATTGGAGAGAGCGCCTCTGCGTGATAGAAACAACTCTCGCGTTCCATTGACGTCTCGGCGATTTCACCCTGCAGGCCGATGGCCTTCCAGATCGTTTCCGTCTTCCGTGGCATAAACGGATGAAGAAGCAGCGTTGCTATCCTGATCCCGTTCCAGAGGTTGTGCAACACGGTCTGCAGCCTGGCCTTGTTTCCCTTGGCTAAATTCCAGGGGGCTTCCGAGTCCACGTACTTGTTGAAAAGCGAGACGATCTCGAAGGCTGCAGCAAGGGCCTTGTGGAAGGCGAAAACTTCCATCTCTTTCTGATAGTCGACCAGAAGTCTCTGCACCTGCTCCACCAGGTGTTCATCTGTGCCGCCGCTTTCGCCGGGCTGTTCGATCTTCCCATCCTGGAATTTCTTGATCATGGTGACGCTTCGCGAAACAAGATTTCCAAAATCATTCGCAAGGTCGCCATTGATCCTGTGCACTATCGCTTCTCTTGAGAAATCACCGTCGAGCCCGAACGGCACCTCCCTGAAGAGGAAAAACCTGAACTGATCCAAGCCATAGGTGTCCACAATCTCTGCCGGGGCTACTACGTTGCCGAGAGACTTGGACATCTTCTGCCCCTCCACGGTCCACCATCCGTGCGCAAAAACCGCCTTGGGGAGCGCAATACCCGCAGACATGAGGAATGAGGGCCAGTAGACAGCGTGGAAACGGAGGATGTCTTTGCCTATAAGGTGCGCGTCACAGGGCCAGTACTGCTCGAACGTCCCATTGTCTGAGAGAAACCCTGAACCCGTAAGGTAATTCGCAAGCGCGTCAAACCAGACGTAGACAATATGCTGGGGATTATCAGGCACGGGAATGCCCCACTGAAAGCTTGTCCGGCTGATGGAGAGGTCGCGCAAACCGCCCTTGACGAAGCTGAGCACCTCGTTGTACCTGACTTCTGGCATCACGAACTTCTGGTGGCTTTCAAGAAAAGAAAGAAGCGGCTCCGTGTATCTGGACATCCTGAAAAAGTAGCTCTCCTCTTTAAGCTTCTCAAGAGGACGGTTGCAGTCAGGACATCTGCCGTCCTTCAGCTGCAACTCAGTGAAATAGCTTTCGCACGGAATGCAGTACCAGTCTTCGTACGCCCCCAGGTATATGTCGTCTTTCGCCTCTATTGTTTTGAACAGGTGTTGGACAACCTTCCTGTGTTTCTCCTCTGTGGTCCTGACAAAGCCCGTGTTTGAGATGTCGAGCTTCTCCCAGAGATCGGTGAATTTGTGCACCATGCCGTCGGCCAACTCTTTCGGGTGGATGCCCTGGGCTATGGCAGCCTTCTCTGCTTTCTGGCCGTGTTCGTCCACGCCCGTGAGAAAGAAAACGTCAAACCCCTGTAGGCGTTTGTAGCGGGCCATGATGTCCGCGGCTATCGTGGTATACGCGTGGCCTATGTGGGGCACGTCGTTGATATAGTAAATGGGTGTCGTGATGTAATAATGCCTGGCCAATTACGTGCCTCCGGGCTGACTCAAAGTAATATCCTTGACGGGAACCGTAAACTCGCCGCCTTCATCCAGCAGCACAGTCACGCTGAGGGTGAGGGCGTTATGCTTTATCACCTTGCCTTCGCCACGCGGCGTTTTCACGCGCTTCCCCACCTTGGGGAAGTTTTTCTTCAGCTCAAGGTACATGTCGTGCTCGTATGCAAGGCAACACATGAGCCGACCGCACACGCCGGAGATCTTGGATGGGTTGAGGGCAAGACTCTGCTCTTTCATCATCTTTATGGAGACGATCGAGAAGTTGCTCAAGAACCGCTTGCAGCAGACGATGTTCCCGCAGTTTCCCAGCCCCCCGATGATCTTGGCTTCGTCCCGCACGCCAACCTGGCGCATCTCTATGCGCACCTTGAACTCTTTGGCCAGTTCTTTAACCAGGTCCCTGAAGTCGACCCTGTTCTCCGAGAAGAAGTAGAAGAGGAGTTTGGAGCCACCGAAGGCATATTCTGCCTGGAGAAGCTTCATGGGAAGATTCATATCCGCAATCTTCTGCCTGCAGACCGCAAAGGCGTGCGCCTCTTTTTCCTTGAAGGAGGCGTGCGCGGCAAGCTCTTCCGCCGTTGCCTTGCGGAGAACCTTGCGCAGGCCCTCCCTGGTCGTCTCAGAAGGCTCAGCAGTTACCGTTCCGAGGGCCTCTCCTTTTTCGAGGTCGCAGACGACCTGATCCCCCGCGTGAATCTCATCGATAGCTTCCAGTTCCAGAACGCCCGTGAGCCTGTCAAATCGCACAAGACAGCTTTTCATCATTTATCTCATTATCGAAAGCATCAACTGTTCGACCGCCGGCCAGCGATTAATATTATACCTCAGGCTGTGCAGTGTCTCCTGGATCTTTTCCTGGGAACGCGCTATCCACGACCGGTCCCAAGTCGTGCCTTCGATCAATTCCTTCATGTCGCTATTGACCAGCAACGTCGGATCGTCGACCTCGCGGCTGAGCCACAGGTCTCTAAAGAGGGAGAGAAGAAAATGGAGGTGGAGACGTAACGCCCGCTCTTCGCTCGCAAGTTTCTCCGCCAGCGCGCATGCTGCCAGAAAGCCCCTTCTCTTGCCCAGCACAAGCTCTGCAACCCTGCGCCTCAAGGCAAGATTCTGTTCCTCCGTCCAGAACAAGCCGGAGCTTATGCTACCGAAGCTGAGCGGAGCCAAAACTTCCGCCTTTTTTTTCGGGAAACCAAGCTTCTCGACGAAATAAGAGCTGATCTCTTCACGGGACAGCGGACCGAATCCGATGCGCATGCACCTCGATCGTACAGTGAGCGGCAATTCTTTCTCCGACGAGGTGACGAGCAGAAAAAGGTTGAAGGGCGGTGGCTCTTCCAGGGTCTTGAGCAAAGCGTTTGCCGCCTCGTTCGTCATCCGTTCCGCACCGTCAATGAGGATGACGCGAAGCGGGGCTTCGAACGGGGGCTCATACACATCTTTTCTCACGCCCCGCAGCAATTCGATGCCTATCGAGGTGTCTGATGTAAGGATGGTCAGATCAGGATGGGCCTGCCGCCCAACGTTCTGGCAGGGTCGGCACGTCCCGCAGGCGCTTTGCGTCTCACAAAAGAGGCGACCGACAAGCTCCAGGGCTATGGTGTATTTGCCGACGCCCGGCGGGCCCGAAAAGAGAAGCGCGTGCGGCAATCTGTCTCGCGCCAGGACCTTCGAGAGAAGGTCCTTTGCCTTCTGATGTCCGACAATGCCTCTAAATTCCATGGTTCCGAAGAAGACTTTCCACCTTTTCTTGGATGATCCGGCGTGCCTCGCTCCTGTCCAGGCTCCCATCAACAACGAAGAAGCGCTTGCTATCTTCTTCCGCCAGCTTTAGATACGCCTTTCGTATGCTCTTGTGAAACGAGATGTCTTCCCGTTCAAACCGGTCCATAACTTGGCTTGCTGCGCTCTTCCGTTTCAGCGCCATCTCCACGTCGCAGTCGAGCAGGACGGTCAGGTTGGGCCTCACTCCCTTGGTAACGAGCCTGTTGAGCGTCTCTATGATGCCGAGGTCGATCGCTCGGCCGTACCCCTGATACGCATACGTCGCGTCAACAAAGCGATCACAAACAACGATCTTTCCATCAGCGAGGGCTGGAGAGATGACCTCCTCCATGTGCTGGGCCCGCACCGCCATCACGAGCAGAAGCTCTGACAAGGCAAACACCGGCAGGTCTTTACGGAGAAGCACTTCTCTCAGGGCCTCCCCGAGGGCTGTGCCTCCGGGTTCCCTGGTCTTTACCACGCTGTGCCCTGCTTGCAGGAGATATTGGTAAAGCAGATCGCTCTGGGTTGTCTTGCCGCACCCTTCGATGCCCTCGAATGTAATCAGCATGGTGCCTATCTGGAGACCCGCTCTATGTATTGCCCTGTTCTGGTGTCGATCTTTATGACCTCGCCTTCCTCGAGGAACAAGGGCACTTGCAGTGTATATCCCGACTCCAGGACAGCTGGTTTCGTGGCATTCTGGGCGGTGTCACCTTTGACGCCGGGCTCAGTCTGGATCACCTTCAGGCTGACAAAGTTGGGAAGCTCCACCCCAATTGCTTCTCCCTTGTAAAAGGAAAGGGTTATCACCATCTCTTCCTTGAGGTAGTTGACGGCATCTCCTAAGTGGCTTTCCGGCACGAATATCTGGTCGAAGGTGGCGGTATCCATGAAGTGGTAATTGTCGCCTTCCTTGTAAAGATACTGCATCTGCCGTTCTTCAACCTCGGGCAATTCGACCTTGTCACCCGACCTGAAGGTTCTATCGAGCACGTTTCCGGTCACGAGGCTCTTGATGCGCGTCTTGACAAACGCGCCCCCTTTGCCCGGCTTCACGTGCTGAAACTCGACGATGATGAAAGGCTCATTGTCGAGAAGGATTTTGAGACCCTTTCTGAATTCCGATGTTGCAGCAATCATAACTGACCTCCGTCAGACTTGAAGCAGATCCTTGCGCAGGCGTGTGAGCACCTCACCGCCGTTCTCGCCTACCAGCACTACGTCTTCCATCCGAATCCCGCCCACATGGGGTATGTAAATGCCCGGTTCCACGGTAATCACCATGTTTTCCTCGAGCAACGTGTCTGTCTTTGCCGTGATTGCAGGTGCTTCGTGCACGGCTATGCCGAGACCGTGACCCGTGCCATGCCTGAAGTATTCCCCGAATCCATGCTCCTCGATGGTTCCTCGTACCAACGCATCGAGTTCCCGCACGGGCACGCCTGCCCGCACGGCCCGTATGCCTTTACGCCGGGCCTCGTCAACAACCAGGTACATATCCCGCAGCTTCTGGTCTGTCTCGCCGAGCGTTATGGTGCAGGTCTCGTCGCTTGCGTATCCGTCAATATGACAGCCGAAATCGATGATAACGGCTTCGCCTTTTTGCAATGGCTTGTCCGTGGGCTGGGCATGGGGAAGAGCGGCCCTCGCCCCTGAAGCAACAATGGTTTCAAACGACGGACCCTCGGCCCCCAGGCTCCTCATGGCGTGATCCAGTTCAGCGGCAACCTGCTTTTCCGTGCGCCCGGGCGCAATCTTTCCCAGCATCAGCGTGAACGCCTCTGTAGCCACCTGGATGGCGCGCCGGATCGCGAGGATTTCCTCAGGCTCCTTCTGTGCCCGAATCGATTCCAGCTCCGCACCGATAGGCACAAACTCGATCTCCGGGATGGCTTCTTTCCACCGTTGATAGACCTGGTACGTCGTGTTGAAACTGTCGAAGCCGAGCCTCTTGATCCCGTACCGTTCGCTGAGCAATGCGAGCGGGTTTTCCTTGTCTTTTGTCTCGACGATGGTGACGTTTCTCGTCACTTCCGTTGCGTAGGTCAGATACCTGAAGTCAATGAGGAGCATGACATCGCCTTTTGTAACAAGCAGACTCCCCTCCGACCCCCTGAAGCCTGTGAGGTAGTAAATGTTGTCCATACCTCTAATGGTAACCGCGTCCACGTCCATCTGTTTCATGACATGGAGGACGCGGTTAAGTCGCTTCTCTCGCATCGCGTTGCTCTTCAAGCCTCTTCAGTAGTTCGGTGAGAACCCGCAGCCGTTTTCTCTCCGGCGTGTCGTATTGCAGGAGTGATACTCTCCCCTTGTATACGACGTTTTCCAGGTCCTTTGAGAGGAGCTTTTCGTAGACTTCCTTGGCTTTGTCGAGGTGACCCTGACGGATGTAAATCTCGGCCAGGGTTGAGGTTAAAATCTTCAGCTTCTCCATGGGTGATAGTTAAATCGTTTCAGTCTCAGAAATCAAGCGAAATCGCGACGCGCAAGCATCGCAACGTCACATAGTATAGCACAAAAAAGCGTTGACTATACAAGCAGTTGGGGCTATAAAGAGTGTAGAGCCGACAGGAGGTGGATATGTTTCAGAAGATTCTGATGCCTTTGGATTTTTCTGAGTATACAGACGAGATCGTCAACGTGGCCGTGCAACTCGCGAAAAAGTTTGGCTCAACGCTGCACCTGCTTCACGTGATCCCGAACATGGATTACTTCACGCCGTATGAATCCTTTCTTTCAGCAGAGAGCCTCGTGAAGATCCAGCGCGACATCGAGAAGGAAGTCGAAAAGGACATGGATGCCATTGCCAAAAAGATCGCCGACGTTCCCACAAAAAAAGTGATACACACCGGTGTGGCATTCGTCGAGATCGTAGACTATGTCCGCACTGAGAAGATTGACCTGGTAGTTATGGGCACGCACGGCAGGGGCGGGCTGGAACACATTCTGCTCGGCAGCGTTGCGGAGAAGGTGGTGAGGCGGGCGCCGTGTCCTGTGCTTACCATTCGACCTGCGTCCAAGAAAGTATAAGTACAGGGTCCAGGGTCACGGGGCAAGGGTCAAGCGTAAGTGAGAACGACACAATTCAAGTACTCGTGCCCCGCTTTCTTACCGGCCTGGACGGACGTGAAATTCTAGGCAATTGCTTACGGAAAGGAAACCTGGCGAGAGTTTTATCTGTTCCTGGACCCTTGACCCGTGCCCCGTGACCCTATATGTAGTACATCAGGTGCTTGTCTATTACCCGCTCCACGCCCCGTTCCTGGGCTTGTTTGCAAAGGTCCT
>Ga0102851_10000099_pt1 | contig 34856 bp, 32 predicted proteins | sample Mud3Dept3metaG_FD_79558 | JGI IMG/M metagenome (GOLD analysis project Ga0102851, IMG submission 79558) | Freshwater wetland microbial communities from Ohio, USA, analyzing the effect of biotic and abiotic controls - Mud 3 Core 4 Depth 3... | ecosystem: Environmental > Aquatic > Freshwater >... | reverse complement strand
TGATCTTTTAGCTCATTTAATATTTTTGCCGTTCCAAGCAAAATTGAAGTATGAACATCATGACCGCAGGCATGCATCACTCCGGCATTTTGAGATTTGTATTCAACCTCATTCAATTCCTGGATTGGTAAAGCATCCATATCGGCGCGCAATGCAATACAATTGTTTTTATTTTTTGATGATTCGATGATTGCAACTACACCCGTTGCAACAATATTATTTTGAAATGGAATTCCCCATTCAGTTAATTTTTGTTGAATGAATTTAGAAGTTTCAAACTCGTTGAAAGAAAGTTCAGGATGCTGATGTAAATGCCTTCTGATAGCAATTACTTCTGCTTTAATCTGGTTTGTTTTCTGAAGTATTAGCTGTTTCATTATTTTTTAATCCTGCTTTAGTACTAGAGTAAATCATTTTTACGGAAACATAGAGCATAAAGATTCCGAATACAAATTTTACTATGTTCGGAGAAAGTTTAAGCGAAATTTTAGATCCAAAATAACCACCAATTACAAAAGCGATAGCTATTACAAGTCCGTATCCCCAGTGAATGTGGCCGGCTTTGTAATAATTCATTACAGCAAGAATTCCGATTGGAGGCAGCATTAAAAGTAAACTTGTTCCGATTGCAGTATGTTGCGAAACGCCCATAAAATAAACGAGTGCCGGAACAATAATAACTCCGCCACCAATTCCGATAAACCCGCTCATCATTCCTGCAAAAATACCGATGCCGCTAAGAATTAAAATTGTTTGAATTGTCATATATCTTTTGTGAGAGAAAAGTAAGGCATTGGTTTTTGAATTTCAAGATCTTCGATTCCCCATGCAATATCGAGTCGTACAAAATAGCCCCAGATCTTTGAACGGAAACCGAAACCGAAACCACCGATTATTGGTTCGCGCAAATTTTCAACATTAATAACAACAGGATTATCATCTATTACCTGCGTGTTAAAATAGTTTTCAGGGCTGAAAGGACTTGGCCCGGTCCATGCCGTTCCTACATCACCAAATGCAACAATTTGAAAGTGTCTAAGTAAATCGCTTTTGATCGGGTAACTTGAAAAGAAAGTAAAAACCGGCAATCGCAATTCACTGTTGAAGACCACGAAACTATTTCCATTTCTTGCGTTTTGGATAAACCCACGCACGGGCGTTGAAATTGTTTGAAAGCCAAAATTTTGTTCCGGATCAACTGTAATTGAAGTGTTGAAATCAGGTGATGGTCTGAATATCCAGTTGTCAACTCCTCCCATGTAATAAAGCAATTTGCGGCTTCCGAGCGATGTTGCTCCCGCAAGTCGGTTGACCCAGATAAAATTTCGTTTGATGCGTAAATAATGTCTGAAATCAAGTCCTAAATTAAAAGTAGGATCGTAATTTCCACCTAATTCCTGCAAGTATTCCGCGAATAGTTTAAATCGCATTCCGCGCATAATATTTAATTCGATCGGAATTGTGTTATCAAAAACCAGTTCCAGGTTTAAGCCGGAATTATAATGCGTGCGAGGACTGAACTGAAGATTAAGATCACTTGTGGGAATAAAAATCTGGTTGTCTTTCCTGATATTTGCAGTTGCTCTGAAACAAAGTATTTCCGAAAACGGGTAAGAAATGCGGTACCGGATATCATGCGTTAACGATTTATAAGGATTTGGAAATGCCTCGCTGATTGTTTTCTGGCGATACACTACAAGCCGGTGATCAAGACGACCACGAAGCAACTGAGCCATAAATAAAAATTCACCGCCGGTGTTAATACCTGAGGGAATCCTTATTCCGCCAAGAAGTTTATAGTCATCAAATAAATCACTCGCACCAATTTTAAAAAGTGCATTCATTCCCGGATTAAAATAAACAGATCCGGGTCCGGCGTAGGGTTGATAATTTGGAAAAAGAAAATTATTATCAAATTGCGACAACACATAATCCTTGGCAAAATTGATGTTATAGATTGAATAATTTGGCGGCTTGAATGCAGGCACGTAAGGAACAATTTTTTTGGCAGTATCAGGCGATCCATCAGGATTTGAAATTTGTTCTGTCTTCTGTCCTATTTCAACAATAACGCGCTGGTATTTTAAATCACCGGAAGTGATAGTATCATTTTCAGGATTTTGAGAATTTTCTTTTTTTTCTGTTTTTATTCTCCGTGTCGCTCGTTTTTCAATGTAAGTAGTATTCCACAAAACATCTAATTTAGAAGTGTCGGCCTTGTCAAAAATAAATTTGTATTTGCCGTTTTGAAAAACAACATACACGAGTTGATTTTTTGCATTTACGCTTTGTTCAACAATACTCGTTACATAATTTGTTTGCGCGGAAAGAACAATTTTTGAACGGTAATGAATAGTTGTATCAATGTGACTTATTACACTGTCTTTTTCTGCAATAAACCGATTGTAAATTCCATTCTGATCACTGAGGTAAACGTATTTATTTTTTTCAATTTGAAACGGTCGTAATTCGTTGTCATACTCAGTATTGGTAATACGCTCAAGGTATTTGTATGTATGATCAGCTTCTGAAATTTTGTAAATAAAAAGATCATTTTTCCGATCGCTGAAATCAATCTCCGGTTTTTTGAAAATAGTGTCTGAATTTCTATTTGATGCGAAAATAATCCGTGAAGAATTGTCAACAAATTGCGGATTCAGATCATCATAAACATCATCGGTTAATTGCTTGCGGATATTCGAAGAAAGGTCTAAAAGGTACAGATCAGATTGTCCTTTAATCACACCGGAAAAAATCATTTTTTTACCATCAGCAGAATAGGAAAAATCCAAAATTTTATCCAGTTCCTTCATGTCTTTTTCTACCAAAGATTTATCTTCAAATGTGTAGATAAACATTTTTAGTGATCCTTTTGATTCAGCAAAAAAAGTAAGTGCCTGTCCGGATGGATGCCAACCTATACAAGGATAGGAGTGATCCTGGATGCGCTCCATTTTTGGTTCTGCCGCATAAATTTTTGTGGTTTTCCTGGTAAGAGTATCTAAAACTTTTACGCGATACCTGCCAAGTGTATTTTCTACATAAGCGATTTTACTTCCATCCGGGCTAATTTTAATGGAATAATAAACTGACTCTTTTTTTATTTTATATCTTATTTTTCTTCCTTCAGGCTCTCTCTGATTTTTATATTCTTCAATATATCTTGAACGATAAAACGAAATATAATTTTTATTTAATTTTATAAAATCCATTCCGAGCAATGAGTAAAATCCGCGTTCAATATTCTTTGTTACCCGCGTAATGTAAATGATATTTGGAATGATAGATGAGCCATGTGTTTCAGCAATATAGTTCCACACAGCATGGCCGGCGTACATTTTTTCTTCTTCTGTTAAATTATTAAACCGGTCTATTTTTTTTGTCAGAATTAAATCTTTCACCCTGCTTTCAACATCAGCATCCCATTCTTTTACGAAATAATTAATCAGTCCTTTTTCAAGCCAGGCGGGGATACCTGAATTCATTGTTGATTTTAACTGGTCCTTCCAGTCACCTCCAAAAAGCATGTGCATGAGCAAAACTTCATAAACGGCTGCTTTAATATTTTGATTAAATGCCTGATGATCTCCTTCAAAATACATGAAGATTTTAGAACCAACTATTCGTGTTGTTCCGCCAACATTACTTTGTTCTTCATTGTTAACTCCTAAATTACTTTGTCTGAATTTAGATTGACTTTCGTAGACAATGACTTCGAGTTTTTCAGGAAAATTATAATCCAGTTTTGCTTCTGCTTCGCCCAGATAAAAATGTAAAGTCCGCGCAACATAAACTGCAACATCTTCATTGATTCCGCTGTAATGAATTTTGAAACGCTGATAATTATGATATTTCCAACTGAAACCATTGTACTGCACACGGCTTTTTCCAAATTCCTGGTAAGACCCTTGATAGAACTGACCCTTTGAAACATTAAGAATCATAACAAGGAAAATAAAAGAAAGGATATGTAAATTTCGTTGAATCATTGCTGCGAGAGGTAAATATACAAATATCATTGCATGTTTACTACCTTTGAGGTTAAGAACGATTAAACAATGATAAAGGTACATAAACTAACATTTAATCCTTTCCAGGAAAATACTTATATTTTAAGTGATGAAACCAATGATGCCGTGATAATTGATCCCGGTTGTTACGAGCGCAATGAACAAAGTTTTCTCATTGATTACATTGACAAAAATCAACTCAACCCTGTCAAACTTGTCAACACGCATTGCCACATCGACCATATTCTCGGCAATTTTTTTGTGGCCAATAAATATAAACTCGGTTTAGGAATTCATAAAGATGATTTGGGAACATTGAATGCGGTAGCGAATTACGCGCATGTTTATGGATTTGAGGCTTACCAGATTTCTCCTGAACCTGCTTATTTTATTAATGAAGGTGAAGACTTTACATTTGGAAATTCAACACTAAAAATTATTTTCGGTCCGGGTCACGCACCGGGTCATATCGCTTTTTATTCTGAAAAAGATTCTTTCGTAATAAACGGAGACATTTTATTTCAAGGCAGTTTTGGAAGAACAGATTTACCGGGAGGAGATTTTAATGTCCTGAAAAAAACAATTCTCGAAACGATGTTTGCACTTCCGGAAAATACCGTTGTTTATTGCGGACATGGTGGAGAGACCACAATTGGTGCGGAGAAAAAAAATAATCCGATCAGATTTATGGAAGGGTAGCAACGGCCTTCTTCCTTTGAGCGGAGACTTAAAGAGGTGACAACCCCTAACATCAAATAATAAATAAAATTCAGTCTTTTACTTTCTAAATAATAGATACAAAACCAGGAAAATTTCCGCTTGTCACCCTCCTTAATCCTCCCTCAAGGGAGGATAGCCAGGGGCAAAAAAATCACCTCATAAAACAAACCTGACAACCTGGCCACCCGATTACCGACCACCGATTTTTTTTACTCTACCACCAACGCCCGATGCGGCTTCAAAGCATCTCTCACAACTTTCACGTCAGTTTCATTTATGGTAATGTATGCAAGATGATGATAATCCGCGGCGGAACTTAAACCTGAATCGAGAAGTTCGAGATTATTTTTTTCCATGAATTGCAGCAAGTGTCTTAGATGATGTTTTGCAGTTCCTTCGGCAGAATTGCCGTGAAAATCCCAGATGATGCGAATTTTTCGGTTCACAGGATGATTATTTTTTGTGTGATAATTTCTGCCTCAGTTTGAATTTTTACGATCCAGACTCCGGATGGAATTACATTAATCTGAAAAATTTCAGGAGTCACATTGTCAAAAGAAAAATCTTCCAGCAAAGCTCCTTTTTCATCATAAATAGTAACGTTCTGAATTTCGACAGAACTTGAATGACTAATGTACACCTCGTGGTTATAGGAAGGAACAGGATAGATTGAAAAATAAGAATTCGCATTTTGTTCAACAGTTAATCCTCCCCATGGGTCTTCGGCAACAGGGCCCCCCCAAATTTGCGTTGCGATTGAAGGATTATCAATAAACGGATTCCTGTTTCCCTGCCAGGTTTGAATAATATTATTACGATTTTGTTCTAATTGCGAAACCGGATCTTCTGCATTCCAGTTCAATAAAAGATCAACCATATTTGCATCAACCGAATTCGTAGTTCCGACAACGCAGTAAATTGGTCTGCACTGTAATCCATAACGCAAATACATATACATTACAATTCTTGCACAGTCACCTTTCCATTCATCACCGGGATACCAGTTTGAACTAACTAGTCCTGCATTTCCACTGCCAGTTGCGAAAAGTAAATTACCACGGGCACCATTCATTTGAACATCACTTGAGCGTAAATTATGTGCGTCTGATCCCGGGCCAACCGTTCCTAAATCAGGATTACCAAGCGATTTGGCAAATGTATGCTCACGGTTCCACTGGCCATTGGTTCCGCCATAATTGTTTTTATCACGAGTTCTGTCGTTAATTACACTTCCGTCAGAATCATTATAGCCATAACACAGTAATACTTTAGCGCTATTTGTAGGATCCAGATCTGAAGTAATTAGAACATTCCATACATCAGCATAAGAAATTGGCGTATCATGTGTATTTATAATGAGCGTAGAAAGTTGGCTTTTCAGGGCCATTCCTGTTTGTGAAAAATCAATACTGCTATAATAGACAGGAACCTGCGCAAAGGCAAGAGATAATTTTGCAATCAGAAACGTGAGTAGGACTTTTTTCATTTTCAATTATTATAAAGTAAAGGTATTGAATTTTGAACAGTCGTAAAAATTTATTCACATGATTACAATGAATGTCAATTGCATTATTACATTTGACTACTAATTTATTTATCCTCAAACTTTATGAAAAGAAAATTAATGATGATTTCGCCTCTTATTTTAGGCGGATTTTTTTTAGGAATGCTTAATACATCTTGCGGTGGAGAAGCAACTGACACTGATACTACAAAAAAAGAACCGGTAGTTGCTATCGAAGATTCTGCGGCGCCTCTTGCTCCGGGAATGACTCCATGGGACTTCCCAACAGTTGGTACCACAGCAGAACCTGGGAATCATGTTTTGACTCCTTCTTACGGAATGTATTCAAGTATTTTTGAAGAAGAAGTTCCTGCAGATCAAACGCTTATTTTTTATGACGCTAAAATGTCAGCACCGGGTGATATTGAATCAGACGTCGAATTTACATTTGATGGTATTCAAAAAATGCCAAATTCACTTATTATTAATATTCCAAAAGGACAAACTGCAAAGGTTGGGGACATCGTTCTTACATGGTGGCAAACAGGTTCAGGGATGCAGCGTGCAATTGTTACTGATGCAAAAGATCCATTGTCACCAAAAGTTCGTTATTTAGATTTGGATTTTGACAATCCTGCTATGGATGACGAAAGCGGAAAATCAATCGGAGCAACAGAGTACCAATTAAAACCGGATACGTTTGTAAAAATTTCTTCAGATTGGCAAGAAGGTAATTACATCGCAGTAAAAAGCGACTGGGGTTGGGAATCCGCTCAAGTTGTAAAAGTTGCAGGAGATAAAGTTTTAACAATCGGTTTTGCAGGTAAAGTGAAAGTTTATAATACTGCAGATTGTAAAGTTATACCAATGGTTCCGGATGTAAAAGCAGGTGATGTTGTTTGGGCAGTTACTTCTGTTTCTTTCAACGAAGCAACAGTTGTAAAAGTTGACAAAAAAATGGGTGTAGTTTTTGTGAAAGCAAATGATACAGAATATCCCGTTTCTTATGGCCAGGTTACAAAAGAGTCTTTAGCTGATGAGGCTGCGATGTAAAAAATAAAAATTTTATTTAGGAAAGACTGTCTGGAAAAAGGCAGTCTTTTTTTGTTTGTTGTAGGAAATAAGATCGCGTGTGCTACCGCGAGAATAACCTGAGACGATTCAAGTGCTGCTAAGGATAAAGTCTATCCAAAAAATCTAATTCGTCCGTAAAGCCGTGGTCGTATTTTACAGAATCTATTAAGTTACCATTGGGAGTATATGACAACCAATAGCCTTCACGTAATCCTTGAACTATTATTCCTTCCCTATCAATTTGGCCATTGGGGTGAAAACTTTTTAGATAGCCATCTCCATTTATTAAAGTTCCAAAATCTAAATCTTTTCCTTGTTCATCCTTAACGTCAATAGCATTCCAAATCAGATCAGCTGAGTATTCAATTTGGAAAGATAACGATCCATTACTATAATATTTGGTACTCAATCCATCTAATTGATCGGCAGAATTAAATGTGCTTATGGATCTGATATTTTTCGTTTTCGCATCATAATAATCCCAACATTTAATGTGATTATCACCGTCCTCCAAACAATACGAAAGAGTATCTCCATTATTATCTAGAAAGACGTTAATCGGTGCTGGGGAAGCAACAATAGAATTGCCTTCATTCTGTTGATTTGAACAGGATAAATTAATTATTAACGGCAATATGCAGATGTATTTTATCATGATAAAATAGAATTCGAAATACCCCTAATCAAAAGTCTGATTAGCATTAGTAGACATCTCCAGCAACCTTTCATATTCGGCACTTGGAACATCTGACGAAAAGAAATGGATAGGATTTACTTTTATACCATTTACTTCAACTTCATAATGCAAATGCGGAGCTGTAGATTTTCCGGTGCTTCCAACAAATCCTATTATTTGGCCACGGGTAATTTTATCTCCTTTTTTTACTATATAGCCGCTTAAGTGAGCGTAGCGTGTGGTGTATCCGAAGCCGTGATCAATAATTACTGAAGTTCCGTATCCCCATAATTTTTCTTCAACGTCTCTTACTACGCCGTTTCCTGTTGCGTAAACGTTTGTTCCTGTTTCTGCTGTAAAATCAAGGCCCCAGTGCATTTTTTGTGTTTTGAAAATCGGGTCAATTCGCCAGCCGTAACCTGATGCAATCCTGGTCAAATCCTGGTTTGCAATTGGTTGAATGGCCGGCATACACGACAGCATTTTTTCTTTTTCTTTTGCCAGTTTAATTATTTCGTCGAATGAAATGGATTGAGCATAAAGGCGCTTTTCAAGTGCTTTAATTAATCTGGCATTTTCAATGACACGGGCAGAAACATCATACCCTTTTAATTGATCATATTCTTCTGTCCCGCCTGTTCCTAATTCACGGATCTGATCAGGAAAAATATCGGCATTATAAGTTACGCGATAAATTTCGTTGTCTCTTTTTTCGATGTCTTTTAAAACGGCAGTCAACAGTTTTACTTCTTCCCGCATAATATCAAGCTGCTCATAGGCAAACTCGTTTTCACGCTCCAAATCTTTTTCATAAGGTGACAGAAAGATTGTTGAGAAAATAACCTGGAAAAGAAAACCTAAAACAATTGCAGGCGCAATGACAAGGGTTGTTTTAAGCAACCGCTCGCGCCAGGTCACCTCTACCTTAACATACGATAAGGTTTCAGGGTTGTACCGGAATTTTTGTTTTTTAATTTTCTTTGGCATTTGCCCGAAGTATTTGTAATTGGCAATGGTTAAAAATCATTTATTTTAAAAGTACTAAGGCGGGCCAAATTTACCGATTTAGCATAAATTTGTAAGTACATTAACAATCGTTAACAAGATACGAATGAAAATCAACGAGATACGCAAAGCATACCTGGATTTTTTTGAACAAAAGCTCCACAAGATCGTTCCTTCAGCGCCAATGGTGGTTAAGAACGATCCTACATTGATGTTCACAAATGCCGGAATGAATCAATTCAAAGATTACTTTTTAGGCTATGCCGAATCAAAAGATAAACGCATTGCAAATAGCCAAAAATGTTTGCGTGTCTCCGGTAAACACAACGATCTCGAGGAGGTTGGTGTTGATACGTATCATCACACAATGTTTGAAATGTTGGGTAATTGGTCGTTTGGTGATTATTTCAAAAAAGAATCAATTGATTGGGCCTGGGAACTATTGACTGAGGTTTATAAAATTCCTGTTGATAAAATTTATGTTACAGTTTTTGGCGGAGATGAAAAAGATGGTGTTCCTGCTGATGTTGAATCAGAAAATTTATGGAAACAATACATGGCTCCTGACAGAATTTTAAGAGCATCGAAAAAAGATAATTTCTGGGAGATGGGTGATACTGGCCCATGCGGACCTTGTTCCGAAATCCATGTCGACATGCGCGATGAAGCTGATCGCAAAAAAATTGATGGTAAAACTTTAGTGAACAATGATCATCCTCAGGTAATTGAAATCTGGAATTTGGTTTTCATGCAGTTCAATCGCAAGGCAAATGGTGAATTGGAAAACTTACCGGCAACACATGTTGATACAGGAATGGGTCTTGAGCGATTAGCGATGGTTTTACAAGAAAAAAAATCTAATTACGACACCGATTTGTTCCAGGATTTAATTCAGCATTTAGTAAAAAATACAGGAATAAAATACGGAGAAAAAGAAGTGACTGATGTTGCGATGCGAGTAATCGTGGATCATATCCGTGCTATTTCTTTTTCTATTGCAGATGGGCAGTTGCCGTCAAACACAGGCGCCGGTTATGTTATCAGAAGAATTTTAAGACGTGCTGTTCGTTACGGCTACCAGGCGCTTGATTTAAAAGAACCTTTTTTGTGCGACCTTGTTGAGAAATTGCGTGACGGAATGGGTGAAGCTTTTCCTGAATTAATAAGTCAGTGTGAGTTAATTAAAAAAGTAATTCGCGAAGAAGAAGCAAGTTTTTTCAGAACATTGGAAAATGGTATCAAACGAATTAATGATTTGATTACAAAAGCGAGAACAGAAAATAAAAAAGAACTTTCCGGATCAGATGTTTTTGAATTGTATGACACGTTTGGTTTTCCGATTGATTTGATTTCACTGATTGCGCGCGAGAATAATTTATTGGTGGATGAAAGAGGATTCCAGGCAGAACTTTCAAAACAAAAAGACAGGTCAAGAGCTGCAACACAAGTTGAGTCTGACGACTGGGTGATTTTGATGGATGATGATGTGGAAGAATTTATCGGTTACGATTTATTGAAGACAGAACTTTACATCGTAAAGTATAGAAAAGTAAAACAAAAGGCCAAAGAATTTTACCAGTTAGTATTTAACGTAACACCTTTCTATGCGGAAGGTGGAGGACAAGTCGGCGACCAGGGACAAATTATTTCAGATTCAGAAACAGTTGAAGTTTTTGATACGAAAAAAGAAAATGGATTAGTGATTCATTTAGTTGAAAAACTTCCGAAAAATGTAAGTGCAAAATTCAAGGGTCAGGTTAATTCTCACAAAAGAAAATTGACCGAATCTAATCACAGCTCAACACATCTTTTACACCACGCTTTGCGCGAAGTTTTAGGAAAACATGTTGAGCAAAAAGGATCTTTGGTTAATGATTCTATTTTACGTTTTGACTTTTCGCATTTTGCTAAAATGACAGATGAAGAAATAGCACTTGTTGAGAAAAAAGTAAATGAAAAAATAAAAGAAGGAATTCATTTGAATGAGTTCCGTTCAATTCCAATAGAGCAAGCCCGGGAAAAAGGAGCAATGGCTTTATTTGGTGAAAAATACGGTGACTATGTTCGTATGATTCAGTTCGGCGATTCTAAAGAGCTTTGCGGCGGATGTCATGTAAAATCAACAAGTGAAATCGGACTTTTTAAAATTATTTCAGAAGGATCCGTTGCGGCAGGAATAAGAAGAATTGAGGCAATCACTTCAGAAAATGCACTCGCTTATTTTTCAGAAAGAGCTGAGCAATTTGAACAAGTTTCTCAACTATTAAATAAACCTGCAAATCTTGTACAGGCAGTTGAAGAGTTAGTTCAAAAGAAAAATTCATTGACAAAAGAAATTGAAAAGTTACAGCGAGGCCAATTGGTTTCTATCAAAGACGATTTAAAAAAGAAAATTGAAAATTTGGGAGGAATAAATTATGCTTCGGCAATTTTAGATTTAGATGGTGCACTGATAAAAGATCTTTGTTTTCAGCTAAAAGGAGAAGTAGATAATTTATTTTTAGTCGTTGGTGGAAAATCGGATGGTAAGGCAACAATCAGTATTGCAATTTCAGACGAGCTGGCGAAATCTAAAAACTGGCACGCCGGAAATTTGGTTCGCGAATCAGCCAAATTAATTGACGGTGGAGGAGGAGGACAGCCTTTCTTTGCAACAGCCGGCGGTAAAGATCCGAATGGATTAGCTAAGGCAATTGAGTTTGTTAAGGCTGAAGTTTTAAAATAAAAAGCGACGGCCAAATAACCTTTGCAAAGTCAATTATAGTAGAGAGTAGCAAAGACCGCTGAGAATATTTTTTCTCTACGGTCTTTGCTTTTTTTTCTTTGCGTTCATTTGCGTGAAAAAAAGTAATTTAGTCAACAATTAATCGCACATGGAAAAAAAGAATAAAACAATCCTGACCGTTATTATCGGCATTATTATTATTGCCCTTTTGTGTGTAATCATTTTTAAATTCTGGATGACTTTTGTAACAGCCGGAATTGCATTTGGTATCGGGTATTACTTTGGTTATAGTAATCACAGGCCAAAGAAGTCGGCTTAATTCAACAAGAACTTTTATAAAAAGAAAAAGGGAGATATTTTTTAAATATCTCCCTTTCGTTTTAAAGTATTTCCGGAAAATTAATTCCTTACAATTTTGATTCGTTGAATGTTTTCGCCTTCAGAAATCTCTACAAAATAAACTCCGTTGCTGAATTCAGAAAGATCTAAATTAAAAGTTGAACCGGTTAAATTATTTTCCTGTATCAGAACTTGTCCTGAAAGGTTAATTAATTTAATTGTCGCGTTTTCAATTTGAGCACCTGTAGTAATTGTCACCAATCCATTTGTTGGATTCGGATAAACTGAAATAGTGCCCGCTGAATTATTTTCACCTAATCCAACATTATCAATACTGAAGCAAGCTGAAGTATCAGAACAATTAAGAGTAGTTACAATCACAGCATAATCACCATCAACCGCCGGAGAAAAATCTATATAATACTCTCCTGGAATTGGTGCCATACCATTATTGCAATCCAACCACTGAAACCAAACTCCGAGTGTATCAGCAGAAAGTGTGCTACCATTCTGAGTAATAGTAATATTCACTGGATATATAGTTAAGTCTAACGTAATTATTGAATCACAACCAACACTGTTAACTAATGTTTGTGTTTTTATTCCGCTTGTAGTATACGTTGTTGCATTTAGTTTGTATGAAATACATGCAGCTGCAGTCAGGTTTGTGTCAGTTGAATTAATAATTGTCAGTGTTATGGTCATGACACTGTCGCAACCAGCCATGCTTGGAATAGTATCCATGTACACACCGCTAAGGGTATAAAACTCATCACCACTTGGAACAGTGTACATGTCGCATTCTGTAATCGAAAAAGCAGAAGTCACCGGATCAATAATTGTAAGATTAATTGTCATAACGCTATCACATCCCGCCATGTTTGGAATTGTATCCATGTAAACACCACTCGTTGAGTAAGTCTCATCACCACTTGGAACTGTGTACATTGTACAAGCTGTGATTGAAATTGAAGAGGTAGTAGCATCGATAATAGTAAGTGTTATCGTCATGACGCTATCACAACCTGCCATGTTTGGAATTGTATCCATGTAAACACCGCTCACTGTATAAGTCTCGTCGCCACTTGGAACTGTGTAAGTGTCACAGGCTGTTTCATTAAAACTGCTAGTTGTTTCACTACAAGGAGTGCCAACACAAGTATTAAAATATTGCGTATTTCCTAAAGAGGTTATAATACCATCCTGGTACTGTGTGCCCCCGGTAGAAGCCCAAAAACCGGTCGGGAAATCGAAATACCAAATCAAGACAGGCTCACCACTGCCGCAGTCTTGAAGAGGTACAAGAGTGATGATGACAGTATACATTTGTGTGGCTGTAACAAGCGCAGGACTCGTGAAATTGAAAGTATGCATCGTTCTTGCAAAGTCAACCGGGATTGTAAAAATCTCAGAGTCAAGTATGGTTCCGGCAATCCCGTCTCCATCTAAAATATCTACCTGTACGTCCATTGATGAAAGTAAGCATCCCAGGTTGGTTGCGCTTAAATCCAATGATACTGAATTTAGGGCGCCTGTTAGTCCAGCTTGGAAAGACTGACCATCCGGAAGGACAATATTTGACCCAACGGGTGATTGCAAAGTATTGGCTCCCGTATAAGTTTGATCAATGGTACATTGCGAAATTGATACATTATATAAACTTGCGCAAACAAATAAGCTTAACAGTTTTAGTAGATTTTTATTCATAATATTTTTTTTAGGTGCACAAATCTAACAAAATTAATATAATTGAAAAGATGAATAATAACAACATCATGTTTTAAGCACGTATGACGTTAGCAGACCAATAACATTAATTAATTTTTGACGATTTTGATTCGATGTTCGATCAGAAATCTCAATAGAATAATACCAATTGCCTGTTCAGAAATATCTAAGCAAACGTTGAACCGGTTAGTTAAACCACCGATTACTTTTTATTTAATAGACGTTACCCGAACATCGTAAACAATGCTTGTATTAGAAGGTACGTGATCAATTAAACCCTGTTTGCCATAAGCAAGTTCGGCCGGAATTTCGATGAATGCATTTTCACCTTCTTTCATTACGCTCATTCCGTGATGAAGACCGTCAACTACGCCCGCATCTTCAAATTTGAAACTAAACGGCGCTTCGTTTTTATAAGAATTGTCATACATTTTTGCTCCTTTTCCAACTGTATATGCGAAATAATCAAATGTTATCAGTTGACTTTTTGTTGGAGTTTTTCCTGTATTTGCAGTTTTCCATTTGTAAACTTTTACACCTTCATCTAAAACAATTGGTTCAATTCTGCTTACGATTTCTATTTCCACAATTATATCTGCGTCAGGAGGAACAATATCTATATATCCATCTTTTCCATAAGCCAGGGCATTCGGAATCATTATTCTTCCTTTATCACCAACGTGCATCAAAAGCATTGCTTCTTCCCATCCACGAATCATCATCCCAATATTGGTTTTGAGCGGAACAGGTTCACCGAGTTCAGCGTTTGAATCGTATTCTTCGCCGGCAGCTACACGAGCTGTATAATTAACCATTACAACATCATTGAGACCAATCTGACCGGTTTCATTTTTTTTTGTCCATTCAATTCTTAAGCCATCATTTCGATTATAAACCATTTCATTTGGCTTACCATCTATCGAGTCAACAAGCATCATTCCGTTTGGATCAACGCCATTCATTTCACCATTATTGGCGAGGATTGAATCATTAATAATTTCGTTGTCCTTTACGCCTTGTAAATCACATGAAGCAATAATTACAAGAAAAAATGGAATCAAATATATTTTCATAATTGTTCTATTCGTTCAATTTTAATAAGATGAATATCATAAATTACGGGAGCAAGTGGTGGAATTTTTTCCTCGTCACCAATTAATCCATGCGCCATCCGGCTTGGAAGAATAAATTTCGCTTTATCCCCGGTACACATGTATTGCATGCCTTCGTGCAAGCCACTTTCTACATCGGCTTTCTCAACGATGAAACTTTCAGGACCATTTTCTTTAGATGAATAGCAAAGCGTTCCGTCTAAAAGTGTAATCTCAAAATCGACGGTAACAAGATCACCTACTTTTGCGGTATCATTGTTTTCACTTTTTGAATAAATCATATAGCGTAGTCCTGTACCCGTTTTTGTCATTTTCCAATCTTCATGACGCTTAACAAATAAATCAATTTCATCTTCTTCTTCCTGAACAAAAGTTGTATTCATATCAGATGAATTATCTTTTGTCCATTCAGGATCCTGTACCATAATTTGTTCCTGTTCTTCGCCGCAGGAAAGAAAAATAAATAAAAACAGGATTGTAGAAGTAAGAATTTTCATTTGAAAAGAGCTTTGTTATCTTGAACGAATTTAGGCAGTTTCGTTACAAATTTTTTGATGGCATCATTGATATTTCCAACATGTTTTCCACCCGCAGCATTCAAATGTCCGCCACCTTCAAAATATTCTTTGCAGAATGTGTTTACCGGAATTTCACCTTTTGAGCGAAAAGAAATTTTGATGATCTGTTCACTTTCTTTAAAAAAACCTGACATTTTTATTCCGTCAATAGCAAGAATTTGATTGACCAAACCTTCGGTATCACCTTTCACGATATCAAATCTTTTTTCTTCTTCCTGTGTCAGCCAAACGTAAGCAACTTTATATTCATCAAGAATAACAAGCTTTTCGAGCAATGCATAACTCACCATTCTTAATTTATTCAGAGAATTGCTGTCAAAGAGATTTTCGTGTACTTCAGCGTTTTTTACTCCGCGTCTTAACAGGTCAGCAACTATTTCATGTGTTTTTGGTTTCACGGAAGAAAAGCGAAACGATCCTGTATCTGTCACAATTCCGGTATAAAGCGGAGTTCCAATTTGCGCATCAATCGTTCTCAGATCGTCTCTCGCTTCTATTAATTCGTAAATCATTTGTGCAGTCGAACAAATTGAAATATCTGAAAAAAGAAGATCGGCAAAAATGATATCCGGATCACGGTGGTGGTCTACAATGACTTTTTTTCCTTTTGCACCAACAAGTAATTCTTCCATTCTACCGGTGCGCGACGGATGGTTGTAATCTAAACAAAAAATCAAATCGGCATTTGCAATCAGTGATTTTACCTCGTCAGTATTATTTTCCAGGGTCAGAATATCATTTGCACCTTCCATCCACAATAAAAAAGACGGAGCTTTATCGGGATGACAAACAACAACGTTTTTATTTAATTTCTTTAAGTAATGATAGAGGCCAAGTGAACAGCCAATGCTATCTCCGTCGGGTGATTTATGAGCTGTAATTACGATTGTTTTAGCATTTGCCAGGAACTGATCCAGCTGGTTAATTTTTTCTTTTGAAAAAGTGGTCATTTTAAATTTGTGTCTTTTTAAAAATAAAAAAACCGTCAATCCGCCTGAGGCGGAGGACGGTTTTTACAATATTGGTACCGTTGACTAGAAACCTAAAGCAGCAGCTTCTTTATGCTCAAGAAGAACACCAACGCAAACGTTATCTGTTTTTCCAAGTGCTTTGTCTTTGCTTTCTCCGGTTGCAGGGACATCAACTTTCACGTAGAATTTTTTTGTTTTATCCGTGGTAAACGTTATTGAAGGTTTTAAACCGTCATCTTTATTTTTATAGATGCTTTCTTTCGTTTTTTTGATGTTGGTATTACCGTATTCATCTTTTACACGAATTACTTCATCTTGTAATAATTCAAAAGAAACTTTATCGCCGCCTTCAAGAATATCTGTACAAACTGAAATTCTGTAGTCGTAACCTTTGTAAGCGATAAAACTCATTTCATATACTTTACCTTTTGCAAATGTTGCACTCTGAGATTGGTTATTTAAATTCCAAAATTCAGCCTGCTCTTCTTTACTTAAAAGTGATGTACAGAAATAATGTGTCTTTAAACATTGTGAGTACGCCTGCAGTGCAACCACTACAGCTAATAATGAACCTAAAAATATTGCTCTTTTCATAATCAATTATTTAGTAATTTTTTCTCTTAATTCTTTCGCTTTCGCGGTGATTTTTTCCAAAGATGATTTTGTCATTTTATATGAACCACCACCTGAGATCACTAATTTCGAAGATGAATTATCAATGCTTGTGCCAGACTCCTCAAACTCCATGCTGGTCTCAAAAACTTCACTTAACGATATAAGATCATCCATTACTTCAGATACCATCTGGTCATCAGAGTACTGCAAAATAAAATCAAGCAGGTTTTCAAGTACTAATTTCTGGTCACCGATTTTTTCAATAATCAGATCTCCTTCTTTGTATTTGTCAACTAAAGAACAAACGATGTATAAACTTTCGATGTATCCGCCAGCCATGATAAGTGACAACTCAACACCTTTATCGTTTTCTTCTAAGTACAGGTAACTGTCATAATAACTTTCGTTTGAAATAGCGAAAAGTGAATCTGTGTCACCTTCATTATTTTCAATACGAGCCATCAGGTCTTCGTCAAAAGCGCCTGATATTCCAAGTTCTTCACCAATTTCTTCAATTGCTTTAAAGTACATTAAGAACTCAGTACCGATTCCAAAGCAACTCATGTAGGCAAGGTCGGCAGAATAAATTCCGAAGTTCAGTGATTTCGCTTTTAAGTCTATATATCGATCACGATTTTCAAGTGGATTAGTCAATCCGACTTTCATATCACCTCCCTGGAGTTTTACAATTTCGAACAACTCATTAGGAGTTGGAACTGCATATTCTACAGTAGGTTGTTCGTCAACGATCACTTCTTTTGTAGTATCGACAACAATGTTTTGGATTTCGTCTTCGCCTCCTCCGCCACAGCTCATAAGGAAAGAAGTGGTTGTGAAGGCAATAAGCCCAACGATAAGTTTTTTATTTTTCATTAATTTTTAGTTAACGTGAATTGAAGCAAATATACTATTTTTTTATAAGGTCATACGGATGGCCCTGACAAATGTTACCCGTGAGCGAAATAATTTTAACTCGCGTATTTTCAGATACATTAACCAATGGCAGCCTGAGTTTATTTGATGTTAACCCCAGATGCGCCGTCGCTTCTTTGATTCCGCACGGATTTCCTTCGGCAAAGAGCAGTGAAAGAATCGGGAAAATAAGGTAATGAAGACGTCGCGCTTCAGCCATATCATTTTTCATTGCAGCTCTCACCATTGCGCTGAAAGCATGAGGAAAAGCATTACCAACAACAGAAATAACTCCATCTCCGCCCGCGGCAATAATAGGTAACGTAATGCCGTCATCACCTGAAATTACAAGGAAATTTGCAGGTTTGCGGTTAATCAGATCCATGATTTGTTCCATGTTTCCTGAAGCTTCTTTAACGGCAATAATATTTTTGAAGTCATTTGCCAGGCGCAGCGTTGTATCAGGTAGAACATTAGAAGCAGTGCGGCCCGGAACGTTGTAAAGAATAATCGGGAGTTTAGTTGATTCAGCCAAAACTTTATAATGCTGGTAAATACCTTCCTGTGTTGGTTTGTTATAATAAGGAGAAACAGAAAGAATTCCGTCTATAATTGATGAATCCAGGTTTTTGAATGACTCCGCAATTGACAGTGTATTATTTCCACCTAAACCAAAAACAATTGGAACGCGCTTATTATTAATATCCGCCACACAACGTAATACAACTTCTTTTTCGTTTTTGTCGAGAACCGGAGATTCACCGGTTGTTCCCTGGACAACTAAATAATCAACACCGCCTTCAATTAAATAATTTGTGAGTTTTGCGAGCGCATTAAAATCGATCGATCCGTTTTCCTGGAAAGGCGTGATCATTGCAACGCCTAATCCTTTAAATTTATTTATGTCCATTGTTAAGATGATTAAGTTGTTTTGAAATATTTGCTAAGAAAGCTTCTTCATTTGATCCGGATTCCAGGAATAAATCATGTATATTTCCATTTGTACTTCCCATTTGACCAATAATGAGGTCAGATTGGACAGTGCGCAAAAAGTATCTTAGAAGTTCTGAATCGCTTGACAAATCTACAACTAAATCGAATTTTGTCAGGGACAATTTTGTTAATTTATCATTTTTTAAACTGCCTGTTAAATTAAAATCCGATTCGTGAGCCGAAAAACGAAATTGACCAGTTGTGTCTTCTTTTTTTTTGCGCAGAAAAAGAGGAAAGACTTCTGCGTTTGCAAATGTGTTTTCTGCGGATTTAAAAAAAACTTCATTTTCATCATTCGCAAGAATTAATACATGAAGAAACTGATCCGTTTTTTTTAGTGTAATTTTACGATCAGCATTTGCGTTCCGGCGCTTCGGATTTTGATTTTTCTTTTTGAGAAAAAATATTTTTATGCCTTCGAATAACTTCATGACTTAATCATTTCTAAAAATTCATCTTCTGAAATAATTTTTATTCCCAGTTGTTGCGCTTTGGCAAGTTTGGCAGGACCCATATTTTCGCCGGCCACAAGATAGTTAGTTTTTGCTGATATGGACGAAGTATTTTTTCCACCGTTTTTTTCAATAAGATCAGCTAATTCTGTTCGGCTGACTTTTGTGAAAACACCTGAAATCACAAAAGTCTGATTTTGTAATTTATCATTTGTGTCACCGGAATCAATAATCTCCAGTTGAATTCCTTTTTCCTTCAGACGTTGAATAATTTCAATATTTTTTTGATCAGCGAAAAAGCGTTGAACGCTGAGCGCAATTTTTTCCCCGATTTCTTCAACTTGATTTAACGCTTCAGAATTAGCATTCATTATAGCGTCAAGCGACTTAAAATATTTAGCTAATTTTTTCGCAACCGTTTCGCCAACGTGTCGAATTCCAAGTGCAAATAAAACTCTTTCAAACGGAATGTTTTTTGACAATTCAATGCTCGTAATAATGTTAGAAGCAGATTTATCAGCCATTCTTACAAGTCCAACAATCTGGTCAAATTTCAGGTCATACAAATCAGCATAATTGCGAACAAGATTTTGCGCAAACAACAACTCAATTGTTTCAGGTCCTAAACCTTCTATGTTCATTGCTTTACGCGAAATAAAATGTTCAATTTTTCCTTTTATTTGTGGAGGACAACCATTTTCATTCGGGCAATAATGTAAAGCTTCTCCTTCAATACGAATAAGGTCCGTATCACATTCGGGACATTTATGAATGAAGTCGATTTTTGGCGCGTTAAAATTTCTTTTATCGAGATTTACACCAACGATTTTCGGAATAATTTCTCCGCCTTTTTCCACGTAAACAAAATCGCCGGAATGCAGATCTAGTTTTTGCATCTGATCTGCATTGTAAAGTGATGCTCTTTTGACTGTTGTTCCGGCAAGTAAAACAGGTTGAAGATTTGCAACCGGTGTAATTGCACCGGTTCGTCCAACCTGGTAAGTAACTTCGTTCAAAACAGTTTCAACTTTTTCTGCTTTGTATTTATACGCAATTGCCCAGCGCGGACTTTTTGCTGTAAATCCGAGTTCATCCTGTTGATGATAATTATCTACTTTGATAACAATTCCGTCAATTTCAAAAGGCAAAATATGTCGCGTTTTTTCCCAGTAAGAAATGAAGGAAACTATTTCATCAATCGACTTACATTTCGTAATCATATTTTTTGATGCGTCGGGAATTTTAAAACCAAATTCGCCTGCTTTTTGTATCGCTTCAAAATGACCTGAGAAACCTAAATTTTCTCCATAAACACCGTAGAGATAACAATCCAATCCTCGTTGCGCAACGACCGAAGAGTCTTGCGATTTTAAAGTTCCTGAAGCAGTATTCCTGGGATTTGCATAAAGCGGTTCGCCGAGTGTAATTTTTTCTTCATTCAGTTTATTGAAGTTGGCAAGCGGAAAAAAAATTTCTCCGCGAATTTCGAATTCAGCCGGATAATTTCCTCTTAATTTTAACGGAATTGTACGAATCGTTTTTACGTTTGTTGTAATTTCTTCGCCTGATGTTCCGTCACCTCTTGTAACCGCCTGAACCAACTCACCATTTTTATAACGGATGCCGATTGCAACACCGTCATACTTTAATTCGCAGACATAAGTGAGTTCATTTTCAGAAAGTTTTTTGAGACGATTTTCCCAATCAATAATTTCTTCTTTTGAATAAGTATTCGATAAAGAAAGCATCGGGTAAATATGTTTTACCGTTGCAAATTTTTTCGTGATATCACCACCAACACGTTTGGTAGGACTATTTTCAAATGCAAATTCAGGATTTTCTTTTTCTAATCTCTCAAGTTCTTTCAGCAGCACATCAAATTCATAATCACTGATTATCGGAGCACTTTTAACATAATAATTATAGTTGTGCTCTTCAAGCTCAGCTGAAAGATCGAGTATTTTTTTTTTAATGGCCTGCTTGTCCATCTTCTTTATTTTTTCGACGGGATCTCATATTTAATAATTCAACGAGAAAAGCATAGACCATTCCGAAATAAACATAACCTTTTGGTATGTGAATGTTCGGATCATCAATACCTTCAATTACGAGCATTAAACCAATCATAAGTAAGAATGAAAGTGCTAACATTTTAATTGAAGGATGTCGATTAATAAATCCGGAAATTTTGCTTGCGAAAAGCATCATAATAACAATTGAGATTATTACGGCCAGAATCATTACTGATATTAGTTCTGTTAAACCGACAGCAGTTAAAACAGAATCAAAAGAGAATACAATGTCAATGAGCACAATTTGTAAAACAATACTGGTAAAATTTACTTTTTTTATTTTTTCAGGCTGATCTGGAATTCCTTCTTCTAAACCGGAAACTTTTTTGTGAATTTCGGTCGTACTTTTATACATCAGGAATAATCCGCCGGCAATTAAAATAATGTCCTTACCGGAAAATCCATGATCAAAAACGGAAAAGAAAGGTTCTTTTAAACCAATTACCCATGTAATTCCAAACAGCAGGCAGATGCGCATAATCATAGCGAGCAACAAACCAATGTTTCGTGCTTTAGGTTGTTCTTTAGCCGGCAGTCGTGCGGCGATGATTGAAATAAAAACGATGTTATCAATTCCTAAAACAAGTTCAAGTAAGGTTAAGGTCAATAACCCAATTAAACCGTCAACCGTTAACAAAGCATCAAAATCAAGCATGATTATTTTTTTTGTAAAAGTATAAATTATAGGTTAATCAATTACTTAATCGCAACAGTCATTTCTCTTTTTCCGGCAGGGCCCGGAATATTTTCAACATTAAAGCCTGCTTCTTTCAGGTTTCTTTTAAATTGTCCTTGTGCACAATAAGTAACGAGGCGGCCACCATTAGTTAAAGACAGGTATAGTTTTTTTAGAATTATTGTATCCCAAAGTTCGGGCTGAATTTTAGGGCTAAATGCATCATAATAGATCAGATGAAAATAATCAGAAGGTAATTCCAGATCCTGAATGTCACCTTGAATTTTTTTAAATGTAAATTCAGCTGAAATAACAACCTTTTTATTCCATTCACATAAATGCATCTTTTCAAACTCAGAAGAAAGTGAAGCCAGGTTAGTTGTTAACGGATGATTTAGCTGATTAATGAGATCGATTTCGAGCGGATATTTTTCGACTGTTTCATACGCTATATATATAGGAGTGTTTTTTGCGTAATTTAAACTAAGTAATGCATTTAATCCTGTTCCAAATCCCATTTCAAAGATTCTGATTGGATTTGCGACCGGAACCAGGGCTAAACCATTTTTGATAAAAATATGTAATGATTCGTTAGCTGCGCCATTTGTTGAATGATAAGATTCGTTGAGTTCAGGAATTAACAAAGATTTTGAATTATCATTTGTTACAATAATTTTCAGATTCATTAGTTTTATATCTTTGAACAAATTTACAATTCTATGTATCGCCCGGGTGTATTAATAACAGTTATCGGATTCATTTTTCTCGTTTCGTGTGAAAAATGTATGAAGTGTAGTTATTCATACACAACGACAGAAATTATCCAAACTGTTAATGGTGAAGAAGAAGTTGTGACAAATCATCCAACTAATTATATTTTCATTAACGACACTGCATTTTCAAGTGAATGCATAAAGGGTAAGGATGATGAATTCACAATCGAGAACATATATAACACAAAAGGAGATACAACAGTTCTTGAGAACTATGTTGCTACCTGCGTAAATTTATAGTTTACTCTTCTTTAATAAATTCTTTCAATTTTCGAATTACTTCTGCAGGTGCCTGGCAAGGTTTCATCGTGTTTTTTTGGATAAACACCAGAGTAGTATGAGCAGTTGTTAAAAGAACATTGTTTTGATTATAAAGTTCGTAATCAAATTCAATTTTTGCCACCGGTAATTTTTTAATATAAGTTCTTATTGTAATCAAATCATCATAAAAAGATGGTTTAATAAATTTAACGTTGTACTCTAAAACCGGAAGCATGATTCCTTTGTCTTCAAGTTCTTTGTAACTGACTCCTAAAGATCGCAATGTTTCTACTCGTCCAATTTCAAAAAACTGTGCGTAATTACCATAGTAACAATATCCCATTTGGTCAGTTTCACTATATCTTATGCGTATTTGCGTGTCATTTGTAAACATTTGTTGTATCTTAGCTGATGAGTGTTCAAAAGTACGGTTTATAATAAAATTATTTTCATCACCTCAAAAAAAATCGTAAAAAAAATCAAAAATATTTTAAGTACTCCGGAAGTAAAATTTTTTTAAAAAACAACAAACAAATTATTTTTTTTATAACTTTTTTATGTGAATATTTGTTCACTGATTTTTTGAAAAAGAAATCCACCGCTAGGAAATTATTTTAACAACCCGTACCTGAATGAAAGACAAAAAAAACCATGAATCAATCTGGGAAGATTGCTTGAAGGTCATCAAGGACAATATAAGCCTCCAAAGCTTTAAGACTTGGTTCGAGCCGATTACCCCAATCAGATTCAAGAACAAGGTTTTAACGTTACAGGTTCCCTCACATTTTTTTTACGAGTGGTTAGAAGAACATTATATTGATCTACTTAAAAAAGTAATCAAAAAGGAAATTGGCCCGGAAGCTAAGTTGGAGTACTCTATTATAATGGATAGAAGTCAGGACAACAAAAAAACACCTTACACAGTTAAGTTGCCTACCGCCAGCAAAAAGGATATTTCGAACACACCGGTTTCTATGCCGCTTAACATTGGTGAAAATCCAATTCGAAATCCATTTGTAATTCCCGGACTGAAAAAAGTTAATGTTGATTCTAATCTAAATCCAACTTACTCGTTTGATAATTTTGTAGAAGGAGATTGTAACCGCCTTGCACGATCAGCAGCTTTTGCCGTTGCGAATAAACCCGGAGGAACAGCTTTTAATCCACTCCTTATATATGGTGGTGTTGGTTTAGGAAAAACACATCTTGCTCACGCGATCGGAATCGGAATTAAAAATCAATTCCCAAACAAAACAGTTTTGTACACACAAGCTGAAACGTTTACGCGCCAGTTTATTGATTCAATCAAAAATAATACAACAAACGACTTTATCAATTTTTATAAATTGATGGATGTGTTGATTATTGATGATGTTCAGTTTTTTGCAGGAAAAGAAAAAACACAAGACGCATTTTTCCATATTTTCAATCACCTTCACCAATCAGGCAAACAACTTGTATTGACTGCAGATAAAGCTCCGGTTGAAATGAAAGGAATTGAACAACGTTTATTGTCTCGTTTTAAATGGGGACTTTCAGCGGATGTTCAGGCACCGGGATTAGAAACAAGAATTGCAATTCTTCAGCGAAAAATTTACGGAAACGGAGTTGAACTTCCTGAAGATGTGTTAGAATATTTAGCATACAGCATCAATACAAACATTCGTGAAATGGAAGGTGCTTTAACTTCATTGATCGCGCAAGCATCATTGAATAAAAAAGCAATCAACATTGAACTCGCTAAAAAGATGATTGACAAATTTGTCAAAAATACTGCTCGCGAAGTTTCGATGGATTATATCCACAAAATTGTTTGTGATTATTTCAATCTTCCAATTGAATTGTTAAAATCAAAAACAAGAAAAAGGGAAGTTGTTCAGGCAAGACAAATCGCAATGTACTTCGCGAAAAAGATGACAAAATGGTCACTTGCAAGTATTGGCGCACAATGCGGAGGCAAAGATCACGCAACAGTTTTGCATGCATGCCGAACTGTAAATAATCTCGCAGAAACCGATAAACAGTTTAAAGGTTATCTCGAAGACTTAGAAAAAAAGCTCAACGTAAATTAAAATAGAAGATCCTCCCGCAAAAACGGGGGGATTTTTTTTTCCTTTGGTTTCGACTCCGCTCAACCGCCAGAAAAAAAAGCAGCGTTTATCCTGACGCAGGAAGGACTCAACTGGCGAAAAAAAAACTCATCGGAGTTCGTCCTGACGAAGGAAGGACTCAACCGGCGAAAAAAAACATGAAGTTTTATTATGACGAAGGGAAGGACTCAACCGCTGGAAAAAAAGGCTTCGGCTCATTCGGTGAAAAAATCGAGAATAAGTTTTGTAACAGAATTTCGAAATCAAATAATTAATTTAGGACTTCGAAGCGCATAGAGTCATTACTTCTAAAATCAAAAATCGTTAATCGATGTTCTTAAATCAATTTTAAAATTTCAATAGCAAAATAACTCATGAAAATTTTAATGGTCTGTCTCGGAAATATTTGTCGCTCGCCGTTGGCGGAGGGAATTCTCAGACAAAAACTTCAGTTATTGAAGAAAGAAAATTTTAGTACGGATTCTGCCGGAACTATTGCTCTGCACACAGGAGAAGGTCCCGATTTAAGAATGCAAAAAACTGCTCTGGCAAAAGGACTTGATATTTCAGATTTACGCGCAAGGCAATTTGTTCAGAGTGATTTTGATAAATTCGATTTGATTTATGCGATGGATAGATCAAATCTTAAAAATATTTTAGCGCTTGCGCGAAATGAGGAAGATAGAAAAAAGGTAAAATTAATTTTGAACGAAACTTTTCCCGGAGAAGATCGTGAAGTTCCTGATCCTTATTTTGGCGGTGAAGAAGGATTTTATCTTGTATTTGATTTACTTGACAAAGCAACTGATCAACTAATAACAAAATACATTGTCTAAAGGAAAATTATATATTATCCCGATCCCGATCAGCGAAGATACGTTGACGAAAGTGTTGCCGGAGTATAATCACACGATTGTAAAAGAATTGCGTTTTTTTGTAGTGGAAAAAATAAAAACGGCGAGACAATTTTTACGAAAAATGGATTCCACTTTTCCAATTGATGATTCCATTTTTCATGAACAGGATAAACACCAGGATTACGCTTTTCACAAAGACGTACTCAATCATTTGAATGAAGGAAAAAATGTTGGCTTGCTTTCTGAATCGGGATATCCCGGAATTGCAGACCCCGGAACAAAAATTGTTGCACTGGCGCATCAAAATAATTGCGAAGTAATTCCGCTTGTCGGACCTAGCTCACTTTTTCTGGCATTGGCATCAAGTGGCATGAACGGCCAAGGATTTACATTTCACGGATATCTTCCGAAAGATGCAAATGAGCGAATTCAAAAAATAAAAGAAATTTCTGCTGAAATTTTGAAGACAAATTTTGCACAACTATTTATTGAGACACCTTACCGAAATGAGTTAATGTTAAATGATCTTCTTAAAGTATGTCCTTCAGAAATAAAATTGACAATTGCTTATGACATCACCGGTGCAAATGAAAAAATTCTAACGAAGAAGATCGGGGAATGGAAAAAGGTGCCATTTAGTTTTGATAAGTTGCCATGCGTATTTATTTTGGGCAGTTAGCTGAAAAATAATAATGCTGAAAATCAACAGATAAGGCTCTTCGCGAGCTAAAAAAAAGTGAAAATTTATTTTTTTATTAATTTTTACTCTAGGCTAAACAATATTTTATGTACTTTGGTGCCATATTTTATAAATTAAATAAACTTTTAAAACCTAAAACATTATGAAAAAATTATTAGTTATCGGAGTCGTATCAATGTTCGTTCTTTCTTCTTGTAAAAAAGATTATACTTGTGCTTGTACAGCAACAGATTCAGTTTACAACCTTACCTACACAGCTGAAATGAAAAAAGGTGATGCTGAAACATGGTGTACTAGTTGGGATAATAGTGGAGCTGGTATCCCAGGATGGAATTGTGAATTAAATTAATATTTGCTGAATTTTTTAAAAAGGTTTCCATTTTTATGGAAACCTTTTTTTTTGATTAAAATTTGAGAAGTTCCTGTACGTTGGTTATCCGGTAAACATTTGGAACTGCTCAACCCATCAACTCTTCAACCCTTCAACTTTTAAACTCTCAACAAAAATATGACCTGGCAAGAAATCAATAACAAACTGGAAAAAGAATTCGTTCTAAAATCATTTTCTGAAATCATCGAAAAATTAAACGATGTAAAAATCGTGGCGAATGCAATGAATCATCATCCGGATTTTTGTGTATACGGATACAAGAAAATTAAATTCACTTTATGCACGCACGATATAGGAAATACGGTGACAAAAAATGATCATGATCTTGCTGAAAAAATTGATGAGATATTTGAACAAAAATGATGTGTTCCAACGATTGCCCTCACGCTGCCTTCGACACGCTTCGCTACTCAGGCGCCGTGGTAACAATTTCAACTCTTCAACCTTTAAACCTATAAACTTTTCAACTAAAATATGACAACCAACCTGGACCTCTTAAAAATTTCCCGCCAAAATATCCTGAAATTAATTGAAGGATTATCACTTCAGCAACTCAATAATATTCCTGACGGATTTACTGGAAATATTGCATGGCACATTGGACATATTGTTACAACACAGCAAGGATTAATTTATGGTCTGAGCAGAAATCCAATGTCTCTTGAAAAAACATTTATTGATCGTTACAAAAAAGGAACAAAACCTTTATTTCCGATTGATCAATCAGAATTAGATTTTATCAAAGCCGCTGTGTTAAGTCAACCCGAAAAATTGGAAGTAGACATTTTGGCAAATATTTTTCAGAATTATACACCGATCACAACCGGTTTTGGAAATACAATTTCTAATCTTGAAAGTGCAGTTTCATTTAATAATATTCACGAAGGAATGCACATTGGGTATGTTATGGCGATGAAGCATCTGGTTTAATTTTTATAAAAGATACCAGTCGTAATAATTCGGGAAGCTATGGCTATCGGAGATATTGACTATCGTTTGAATAAGTTACTTTAACCGTTTGCGGATCATCACTCAGGTAAACAGGTTGTTTATCCGTCGGAGTGATTTGTAATATTTTGCCAAACGATTCAGGAATATTCAAATCCCTGGCCTCTTTCCATTCTCCTTTTCCAAGAACGGCGACAAGTTCACCACTTTCAAGAACGCCTTCTCTGTAACGGATAGTTTTGTTAAGACCGATAAAACTTACGCTTTTGATTCCGCGTTGAGTCAAGAACTGTTCAAGTTGTGTCGAAGCATCATTCATAAAACCTGAATGAAATGTTTTGTCCGGAACTAAATAAGTTTTGATTTGTTTGCAATCAATAAGTGCGCAATCTCTTCCATCACGGATAACAAATTTTCCTGAAATTTCTTCATCAATTAGTTTTTTCCAATTTGAGTTTTTACCACTTGATACGCGCTGCTCAACAATTGCATGATAGTAAGCACATGGTCGGCCAGATAAAGGAGCCAAGAGTGGTTCTCCAACAAATTCAATGTTCCCAACTATTTTAGCAACATCACCATTTATGAACTGTGAGATTTTTTGACTGACAGCGTTTTTCATTTTTCTCCTCATTGCAGCACGTTTGCTAAAATAGAATAAGAAAAAAAAGATCGCACCAACAAAAAGTAGTCCGCCAATAAAAATGAGAATTCCTGGTTCCATATTTTTTAATCTTTTACTTTGTTTTTATTTGGCAATTTAAAATTCCTGTGAATTTAAATCAAAACCCAATCTCAACTTTATAATTCACTTTCATCTTCACATCCTCGTGCTGAAATTCTTTCCACATCATAACAACATCAGATGTCATGGCCAAAGCAGGAAACCAATCGCCGTTGTATTTTTTAATAAGTCTTTCCAAATAAATTCGAATTTTTTCTTCGCCGGTATAGGTTATATTCTCAACATGTCCATTCGTTAAAACAACAAATGAAATTTTTTCGTTTACAAGATTTGCCTGGCTGAAATTTGCTTGTAATGAATCTTTTAAAATAGAAGTCAAATACAAAATACTTTCATCGCTGTCATCAAATTTAGTTGGAATGAAGATTGGTTTATTTGTAACTTTTAATACAACTTTCGGACTCCATAATTCGCCGTCGTGTTCAATTTTTCGTGACTCATTTCGCGGGAACTCATACGTAGCCCTGCGTGCTTTTTCTTCACAAATGGCCCAGGATATAACTGGTTCCAGCGTTTTATCAGCATGCTGTTTTATTGCAAAAAATCCGGCATAAACAGACATTTTTTGATGAGCGTTTTTAAAATGATTTTTCCATTGTATATCTACATCCAAAATTCCGGAAGGAAAATCTCCTGATGATAAAGTTGAAAGTAAATAATGATCGCCTTTTAAAAATTTATTTTTCACATAATGAATTTCTGTCTGAGCATTTCCTGTTTCATCATCGAACTTGTCCGTCCATTCCTCTTCAACGATGTAAGGGAAAAATTTCACAATCCAACCTGAAATGTAAAACGCATTATAATCTATCATATTCTTATAGATATTTTTCCAGAATTCTACATTGATTTTGCCGTCATACACATTTATAAATTCAGCAATGATTGGTTCTAATTCTATTCGCCAATCTTCTAATCCCAAAGTTGTTAACACATTTAATTTTGACTGAATTGAAATCCAATCATGTTTATTCCCGGTCAATGTAATAGATGGAATTCCGCAACCACTTTCTGCTACATAATTAAAAGCTTTTTTAAAAGAATGCATTAAAGTAATTTCATAAGCTGTTTTAATTGCAGGAGTTGTTGTTGAAAATTTAGGAACAAAAAAAGAATAATAATCTGCGTTAACGTATTTTGAAGTTTCTTGCGATAAAGATGCGATCAGATTTGCCCATTCTTTTTCATTATTTTCCAAACTATCATTTCTTATTATAATTTCTTTTGGTCTTTCTTTTTTAAAGATCAGCGCTTGCAATGAATCAAATTTTTCGTTGATGTGAATAGAAACTCCCTGGCAAATTGTGAGCCAGATCATATCAGGAGAAATCAACAGAGGACGATGCTCATCAAAACACTCCTGGATGGTTTGAATAAAAACATTGTTATACGCAAAAATAAAATTCTGACCTGTATGCTCCGCGGGCATGTAAGCTATTTCTTTACCTACTTTGTTTTCAAAAACTTTTTTTGAGTCAGCAGTCAGGAGTATATTTTCTGCGATTTTGACATCGGCAACTTTAAATGTAATTGGTTCTCCCGGTTGAGATGTAGTAAGATAAAACGCAGTCCCGATTTTTGCTTTCAGAAAATTACTCTGATCAATTTTTTTAGTTTGAATAACCTGTTGATTGCTGCATGAAGCAAATAGTAAAATGGCTAACCACAATGAGTACATCTTCGCTCTACTTTCTAAGAAATAAATGTGTGGCATAATTTGATTAAAGCGTTGTATCTGATATCTATCAAATGTAATGAAAGATTTTTGGAAAGTAACGCGTTGGTTGTTCTTAGTATGATCTCAAAAGGCCAAAAAATCAGTTACAAAATATCTGTAATAAAAAAACAATAAGTCGGACCAGAATCTGTAACCAAAATAATAATGTAACATTACATCATTAAACCAAAAACAAAATCGTTATGGTCAAATTTTCCCTCAAGTCATTTATCATTTTATTTTTAGCAGCAATATCTGTTAATGCTTCGGCTCAGCTTACATACAGTTTAACTGTTAACGGGCCAAAACAATTACCCATGGCGGGTCTTGAAATTGTGTTGATTGAGACTTCAACTTTCGCGCGGACTGTATACAAAACGGATGCCCAGGGAAAATTGAACCTTGTTCTGAACCAAGAAGACGGAAGTGAATGGATGATGAATGTTGGCGAGATGCGCAACTATACATTGCTTACATTGTCGCCGGGTTCAACAGGTTCAGGTAGTGCGACTGTTGCTTATGATGTAATAAGATGGAACAGGCAAAACGAATTGCCCGTTGACAGAACCACCGTTGAACTGGAAGATATTCCCGTGAGGCTTGATTACAATGCGCGTCCGGGACCGGGGGAAGAAATGGTTGAAATTATTGTAGTATCAAAAGGTGGTCGTGCATTTTTTGGTACGCCTGTTAAAATGACGTCATACAGTTTAGGTATTTCTTATTCAACTACAACCGACATGGATGGAGTAGCGCGTTTCATCTTGCCGCTTAACGAAAAATTTCAAGTTGATTTAGATGGCGAAGATGATTTTTCATTTCACGATACAGGCTCGCAGCCAATGGTAAAGCGTATTACACTTACGTACGAAAAAATTGATTTCAAAGAAGTAGTCAACACAGATGGTTACACCGAACAGTTTTTTGTCCAGGAACCAAAGCCGGTTTCTAATCGCGTATTGGTGGTTTTGCAAATTCAGGGTGGACCAAATGATGGAATAGAGGAAGGCATTTATTTGGAGATGGATTATTCCACAAAAAAATATTACGCAAAAACCAACAGTGAGGGCCAGGCTACTTTTTTATTGCCTAAAAAGAAAACTTATCATTTGAGTTTTGAATTTCAAAAAGATGCGGGCGTAATTGATCTGAGCAAATTTTACGGAATAGGTTATACTTACCAAACCTTTATCTACGAAGCTGATCCACGTTTACAATTTCCGGAAAATTATCTGCCAACAAAAAATGATGTGAAGACTTATGATATTAATAATTATGTCACACAACGATATCCTGATACGCCTGAACCGGAATTACTAAACGTACACGTAAAGTGGGGCAGTACAAAAATTAATTCCGGTTCTAAAGAAGCTTTACTGGAATTAGGCTTTTCAATCAAAGAACCTGCTAACAAGCAGGCTATCTCAAAACCTTTGAATATAGCATTTGTGCTCGATAAAAGTGGTTCCATGTCGGGCGAGAATATTGATTTGTTGAAATCCGCCATGTTGGAATTTATCAAAAAACTAAGACCCGAAGATCGTGTTGCAATTGTGTTTTTTGATACTGAAGCGGTGCTTGCTTTTGGAGAACCAAAATTGAATAAGGATTACATTGAAGATATTATTCTGGCTGTGCAGGCAGATGGAGGAACCAATATTTATGAAGGTTTGAAGATGGGATTTGATATCGTTGAAAAAAACCAACTGCCGAATTCAGTGAACAGAGTTATTTTATTGACAGATGGTTATTGCGGAAATCCGGTTGAAATGTCGATGGTACTTTCTGCTCAATATTACAAAAAAGGAATTTCGGTTTCTACAATTGGAGTAGGTACAACTTACAACGCGGCATTTTTAACATTGCTCAGCCAATACAGTGGTGGCCTGGCACATCAGGCCATCGGGTCAGAAGGAATTTCGCTGGCGCTCGAAAAAGAATTTGAAAGTTTGTTATATCCGATTGCATCGAACCTGCGGGTGAAAGTAATTTATAACGACAAAGTGATTTACAAAACACTGTACGGTGTTCCGGAAAAAAGTATTACCGATCACACTGTTCTGTTTGAATTGCCAAAAGTGTTTAGTTCATTGAATCAAATGGCGCTGATGAAATTTAAAATAGAAAATCCAGATCGTGACATCGACAAAAATAAAATCAGGATCGAGATCAGTTATTTTGATGAAACCAAACAGCAAGAAGTCAACATTGTAAAAGAAACAAATCTGGAATGGACCGATGAAACCGATGTGGAAATGATACAGGATGAAAAAATGAAAAATATTTATTCCATCGCGGTCATCAATCAAAGTCTAAAATTAATCGCAGATTTATGCGATGCAAAAAATTACAACGGAGCAAAAATGCAAATCAATGAAACGTTGAAATCGTTGAAAGAAATTAATAGCGATACATTCACGCCTGAGTTGATTCCGATTATTGAAGAGTTGAAATTGACGTTGGTTTACCTGGATCGGATTATACAAAAGGGGAATTGATTTTTTTTTGCAACCGGGGTGAAAAAATTAAACTTGACGGTTCAATCCATTATCTTAAATCTAAAGTTCTCCAGGAGATGGGATGTTCCATCTTCCTCTCGGCGCGAAACTGAAACTGAAAAATTATCCGCGTCAGTTGGTGTTAAAAGATAACTTTTAGCAGACTTTTTTTCTACCCGACATTGTCCCGCACTTATTGTCGTCATGTCTTCCGAAGTACCTTCAGCTGATACATCAATATTAATTTCATCGTCTGATTTATAACCATGCAAATAAATAAGAGAATCGGTTATTTCTGTTTTCACGCTCGTTTGAGGATGTATAGTTAAAGTCACATCACCACGGCGAATAATCACCGGAAGATATTCAGAAAGCTCTATAGTCTCTTCTTGTGTAACTTTCATTTCTTCTGAGGTTTGATTACAGGAAAAGGCAAATGTGAGAATAAGTGTGCCGACTGGAAATATTTTCAACATTTTTTTTAGTAGGTTTTTTTTCATTTGTGTTCGGTTTCGGGAGTTAATAATTTCTGCGCATAAATCGAATTTATAAAAAATAATTCGAGTCGTGTGAGGTTGTTAATAGTTTGTAATTTGCGGACTCCGCAAAGCAGCATAAACATTCAGAACAAATTAATCCAGAATTTTTTTGATAACTTAACCGTCACAATGAAATATTATCTGAAATGAAAAAACTTTATTCCCTCTTATTTTGCGCTCCATTTGTTACAAATGGGCAAACCGTTACGTCCGTTACATCCGGCAACTATTACTCACCAACGACATGGGATTGTACTTGCGTGCCCAACGATTCAGACACCATCTATGTCAACCATGCTGTGACGCTGAATTTTGGTATAACGTATTCAGGAGGTTTGCTCCAGATAAGCGGAGCAGGATCACTGATAGATGGCGGCGCGGGCAATGGAATTTTTATTGATGGTGGAAATGTCACCAACATTGGTACCATTAATTGTTCGGGCATTCTTCTTGAATCGGGTTATCTGAATAATCTTTCACAATTATATGTCGACAGCTTGTGGACAAGGGACACCGCATCAAACATGGGAATAGTAGATATTGCCGTAAATTTCCGAAACGATCTCAACGGAAATTTTACTAACTGGGGCACATTAACTGTAGGTAACGACTGTATTAACGAAGCGATATTTTTGAATAACTCCGACATGTTTGTGCACCACGATTTTGCGAATTGCAATATGAGCGGATCTGAGGCAACCTATGATATTTCCGGATTTTTATGCGTTTATAACGATTTTTTGAATTGTGTGGACGATACGATATTAGGCAATGGCACTATTACAATTAGTGGCCTTAGTAGCAATGCCGGCGAAATGCAGGGCAATTTTATTGTCAAAACTTCTACCGGCGCGCTCACTTCTAATACCGGTAACATTGCCGGTGCAATTTCATTTGCGACAGGTGTTTGCGATGCCGGCCTTATTGATGAAAGCAAGATCTGGAGTATTTATCCAAATCCTGCAATAAACATTCTGACTTGCACAGAACAAAATATTAATTTTGAAATTTATGATTTTTCCGGAAGACTCATTAGCTCAGGATTTAGCATTGACGGTAACATCAGGGTAGAATCACTTTCTACAGGTGTTTATGCAATTCGAATATCAGGTGTTTCAGGGCAAGTGCAGACTGTGATATTTCAGAAGAACTGATTTTTTTTTGTAGATAAATCT
>Ga0102851_10000097_pt1 | contig 35045 bp, 32 predicted proteins | sample Mud3Dept3metaG_FD_79558 | JGI IMG/M metagenome (GOLD analysis project Ga0102851, IMG submission 79558) | Freshwater wetland microbial communities from Ohio, USA, analyzing the effect of biotic and abiotic controls - Mud 3 Core 4 Depth 3... | ecosystem: Environmental > Aquatic > Freshwater >... | reverse complement strand
GGACTGCCCGTCATGCACGGCACGCTGTCGGCAGTGATTCCGACCGTGAGTTATCAGCAGTCAACGCTGAAGGTCGATGGCGCGTTACTGTTCAAGGTATTCGATGGCACGGTCGTGGCGCAGAATCTGGTGCTGGAAAGCCCGCTGGGGAAGGTGCCGCGGCTGCTGGCGGATGTCGAAATGCGCAACCTCGATCTCGATTTGCTGACGCGCACGTTTTCATTCGGCAATATCACCGGCCGCATCGATGCCCAGGTCAAGGCGCTTGAACTTGTCAACTGGCAGCCGGTGCGCTTCGATGCGCGCGTCGCGAGCAGCGCGGGCGAATATCCGCGCCGCATCAGTCAGGCCGCGGTGCAGAATATTTCGGCGTTGGGCGGAGCCGGAGCGGCAGCCGCGATCCAGCGCAGTTTTCTGCGTTTCTTCGAGACTTTTGGCTATTCCGCGCTGGGCCTGAGCTGCAGACTGGAAAACGGCGTGTGCCAGATGGGCGGCATCGAGAATGTGCCGCAAGGCTATGTGATCGTAAAAGGCGGCGGCATACCGGCGATCACCGTGTTGGGCTACAATCGTAACGTCGGCTGGCGGGAGCTGATCGAACGTTTGAAGCGAATAACAGAAGGCAACGTAATTGTGAAATGAACAAGGAATCGATATGCGAAGTCTGACCGTTAATGCTGCGCTTGCTGCCGCGCTGCTGCTGCAAGGTTGCGTGACCATCAACATCTACTTTCCCGCGGCGGCAGCCGAAAAGGCGGCCGACAAAATCATCGATGAGGTGTGGCAGCTCAAGAAACCCGGGGAGCCCGTTGCACCGTCATCCAATGTACCGCAATCCAGATAAGGAGCATCGTATGCGGATCGAGAATATTGCGCGTCTGGGCTGGTTGGCGCTGCTGTTGCTGTTCGCGGGCAATGCGTGGGCGCAGGCCAATCTCGAAGTGAACACGCCGGCGGTCGCGGCACTGCAATCGAGCATGCAAAAACGCTTTGCCGAGCTGCAGCCGCTTTATGCCAATGGCGCGGTTGGACTCACGCGTGATGGTTTTGTCGCGCTGCGCGACGCCAACGCGGTTCCTCTCGCGCAGCGCCAGCAGGTCAATGGCCTGGTTGCGGCCGAGAACCAGGACCGCAGCGCGCTCTACCGCGAAATCGCGCGTGCCAACAGCAAGCCGGAATGGGAAAACGACATCCGCACCACCTTCGCCCAGCGCTGGATCGATAAGGCGCAGGGCGGCTGGTACTATCAGAACAACGCGGGAGCCTGGACGCGTAAGTGATCCCGGTTCTGGTATTCGACATCGAGACGGTTCCCGATATCGCGGGGCTGCGCAAGATCCACGACCTCGAGGCCGGCGTCAGCGACGAGCAGGTCGCCGCGATGGCGTTCCAGCGCCGCCGCCAGGCCACCGGCGGCGACTTTCTGCAACTCCATCTGCATCGCGTTGTTGCCATCGCGTGCGCGCTGCGCGACCGCGACAGCTTCCGCGTCTGGTCGCTTGGGGAGCCCGGCGACGACGAAGGCCGGCTGATCCAGCGTTTTTTCGACGGCATCGAAAAGTACACGCCGCAAATCGTGTCGTGGAACGGCGGTGGTTTCGATCTGCCCGTGCTGCACTACCGCGGCATGCTGCACGGCGTGCGCGCCGCGCGCTACTGGGACCAGGGCGAGGACGACCGCGATTTCAAATGGAACAATTACATCAGCCGCTACCACGCGCGGCACCTCGATCTGATGGATCTGCTCGCACTCTACCAGCCGCGCGGCGCGGCGCCGCTCGACGACTTCGCGCGCCTGCTCGGATTTCCCGGCAAGCTCGGCCTCGACGGCTCGCAGGTGTGGCAGGCGTGGCAGGACGGCAAGCTCGCGCAGATCCGCAGCTACTGCGAAGCCGACGTCGCCAACACCTGGCTCGTCTTTCTGCGTTTTCAGCTGATGCGCGGCGCGCTGCCGCCGGACAAATACCAACAGGAAATCGCGCTGGTGCGCGCGACGCTCGAAAAATCCTCCGAGCCGCACTGGAAAGAATTCCTCGAGATCTGGGGTCGGGTCCAGGGTTGAATGCAGCCAGTCAGAATCGAATCGATGGACCAGGAAGGCCGCGGCATTGCGCATGCCGACGGCAAAGTGATTTTCATCAACGGCGCGCTGCCCGGTGAACTCGTCACTTATGCGCCGTATCTGAAGAAACCCAAATACGAACTGGCGCAGGTGCAACAGGTCCTGCGGCCGTCGTTTGCGCGCACGGAACCGCGCTGCCGGCATTACGGCATCTGCGGCGGCTGCAGCATTCAGCACCTCGATGCGCGCGCGCAGGTTGCGGTCAAGCAGCGCGTGCTCGAGGACAGTCTCTGGCACATCGGCAAGATCCGCCCGGACTGTATCCTGCCGGCGATTTATGGCGCGCCGTGGGGTTACCGTCATCGCGCGCGATTCTCGGCGCGCTACGTGCCCAACAAGGGCGGGGCGCTGATCGGCTTCCGCGAAAAACGCAGCAGTCACGTCGCCGACATGACAACGTGCGAAGTGGTTCCGCCGCGCATCGCGGCGCTGCTCGTGCCGCTGCGCGCGCTGGTCAACGCGCTCTCGATTCCCGACCGCCTGCCGCAGATCGAGCTTGCGATCGGCGACGGCGTCGACGCGCTGGTGGTGCGCAACCTGCAGCCGCTCGCGGGCGGCGACGAAGAACTGCTCAGGCAATTCGCCGACCGGCATCGCGTACAGTTTTTTCTCCAGCCACGGGGCCCCGATTCGGCCACGCCGTTCTATCCGGCGCATGACGGCGTGCTTTATTACTCGCTGCCCGAGTTCGCGCTCAATATCGGCTTTTCACCGACCGAATTCACGCAGGTCAATCCCGGGGTCAATGCGTTGCTGGTGCGGCGCGCGGTTAGGTTGCTCGAGCCGCAAGCGGGCGAGCGCATCGCGGACATGTTTTGCGGGCTCGGCAATTTCTCGCTGGCGATTGCGCGTGGCGGCGCCGGCGTGGTCGGTTTCGAAGGCACTCGCGGCCTGGTTGCGCGCGCGCGGTCAAACGCCGAGCACAACGGCTTGGCCGCATCGGCGGAATTCGTGCAGGCGGACCTGTTCAAGCTCGACCGCGCCGGCCTGGCGCGGCTGGGCCGCTTCGACCGCATGCTGATCGATCCGCCGCGCGATGGCGCCGTCGAGTTGATCAAGGCGTTCGCCGATGATGCGCCGCGGCGCATTGTTTACATCTCGTGCAATCCGGCGACGCTCGCGCGTGATGCCGGCGTACTGGCGCATACCAGGGGCTATGGATTGAGCGCCGCCGGCGTGGTCAACATGTTCCCCCACACCTCGCACGTCGAATCGATCGCCGTCTTCGACCGGCAATAAAAAAGGGCGTCCGCGGACGCCCTTTTCCCATCACTGGCTTTGTCAGTCGCGATTGCCGCTCAATGCCATCAGCAATTGCAGCAGGCTGGTGAACAGGTTGTAGATGCTCATATAAAGCGTGAGCGTGGCGGAGATGTAGTTGGTTTCGCCGCCGTGCACGAGCTGGCTGACCTGCCACAGGATCACCATCGAGCTGAACAGCACGAACACTGCGCAAATCGTCAGATACAGCGCCGGGCTCGCGAAGAAGATATTCGCCACCACGGCGAGCATCAGCACGATGCCGCCGACCGCCAGGAAATTGCCCATGAAGCCGAAGTCCTTGCGGGTGACGGTGGCGATCCCGGCCATCGCGAAGAACACGGCCGCGGTGCCTCCGGCGGCAAGTGCGATCAGTTGACCGCCGTTGCGCAAGCCGATCGCCACCTGCAGCAGCGGCCCGAGGACGATGCCGAGGAAAAACGTGAGGGCAAGCAGCAACGCGACGCCGAGCCCGCTGTTGCGGTTCTTTTCGATCGCGAAGAACATGCCGTAAATGACTGCGAGCAGCACGAGCGACGAGACGATCGGGCTCGCGCGCATGAAGCCGAAGTTGAGATTCACGCCGATCAGCGCGCCGATTCCCGTCGGGATCAGCGACAGCGCCAGCAGCAGGTAGGTGTTGCGCAGCACTTGCTGCTGCTGCAGCGTGACTTCACCAGCCGCAACCGGGGTTTGATAGGGGTTCTGGTTGATTTGCATTGATTCTCTCTCCTCGTCGCGCCGGAATTCCGGCTCCTGCATAAGACTACCCAAAGCGGTGCAAAGTTTCAATCAGTATCGCATTGCCTCGCGATCGGTCTGTGTTTCGCAAGCGATTGATAATGCATGGTATTATAAATGGCAATCAGATCCATGCCCGATCCGGAAGGTTGGCAGAGCGGTTGAATGCACCGGTCTTGAAAACCGGCAGGGCCGCAAGGCCCTCGTGAGTTCGAATCTCACACCTTCCGCCACCAACTCATCGCCCGTCGGTGGTCGCGTCCGCCCAGCAATTGGGCGTCTCATAAATCCTGACCTGCTCGACCCGTATGCGGTTGCCGTAGGCGGCGCCAAACGCTTTTTCGAGCATCCGCAATGCAGTGACCGACAAATGCTCGGCGGTCGGCGGGGCATCGAACAACACCGTGCGATGACCGGGAATCGAGCGCAGGAAGTCGACCACCGGCGTGTCCTTGGCATACGCGAGGAACGCGTGGTCCCACGGCTCGACGATATGCTTGTGCAGCAGCGCCTTGATGCCCGCAAAATCGGCAACCATGCCTTGTTCCGAGTCACCCTCGGCGGCCACGATCGTGCCGCTGACCGTCACCTCGATCGCGTAGCGGTGCCCGTGCAGGTGCCGGCACTGGCTGGCGTGATTGGGGATGCGGTGGCCGGCGTCGAATTCAAGCCTGCGGGTGATGCGCATCGGGCGGGGAGGGCGGGCGCGGGAAAGCGCGGATTATAGCACCGCGCCCGCGCCACGCGGTCCGGCGCCCCGGCTTAGCGCCCGCTGCTGCGGACTTCGCGCATCAGGCGGCGATAGAGCGCCGGATTGGTCGAGCGCAGACGATTGGCGATCATGAAATCTTCGCCGCGCGCGCGGGACAGATCGATGCCTTCGATATGCACCAGGCGCACCAGCTCGAACACCGGTTTGGGCATGCTGCGGCCGGTTTCGTAGCGCGAGCCGCCGCTTTGCGTGACCCCGACCGCGGACCAGAACTGCTGCTGGTTGAGCCCGAGGCGCTGGCGCAGATGGCGGGGTTTGAAGGTCTTGCTGGCAAGTCTCATTGCAGTTTCCCTGACAAAAACAGAATATCCAATTGACATAAGAATCGCGATTTAGTTTCCGCGCCGATAATCTCGTTTTTCCCGGCGAAATGCGATAAAATTCAACACTTTGATCCGGCAATTCCTGTTCCATGGCACTCATCGTACAAAAATACGGCGGCACCTCGGTCGGCAGCGCCGAGCGCATCAAGCATGTCGCGCGGCGCATCGCACGCTGGAAACGCGCAGGCCATCAAATCGTGGTGGTGGTGTCGGCGATGAGCGGCGAGACCAATCGGCTGCTCGCGCTTGCCCGCGAAATCCAGGAGCATCCCGATCCGCGCGAGCTCGACGTCATGGTGTCGACCGGCGAGCAGGTCACGATCGCGCTGATGTCGATGGCGCTGATGGATCTGGGCCTCAAGGCGCGCAGCTATACCGGCAGCCAGGTCAAAATCGTGACCGACAGCGCCTACACCAAGGCGCGCATCGTGAGCATCGACGAGGAGAACATCCGGCGCGATTTGCGCGAGGACCACGTCGTTGTCGTCGCCGGCTTTCAGGGCATCGATGCAGCCGGCAACATCACTACGCTCGGCCGCGGCGGCTCGGACACGACAGGTGTCGCGCTCGCGGCCGCGCTCACGGCCGATGAGTGCCAGATTTACACCGACGTCGACGGCGTCTACACCACCGACCCGCGCATCGTGCCCGAGGCGCGGCGGCTCAACACCGTCACGTTCGAGGAGATGCTCGAGATGGCGAGCCTCGGCTCCAAGGTGCTGCAGATCCGGTCGGTCGAGTTCGCGGGAAAATACCGGGTGAAGTTGCGGGTGCTGTCGAGCTTCGAAGAAGAGGGCGAGGGCACGCTGATCACGTTTGAGGAAGACGAAAAAATGGAACACGCGACTATTTCAGGCATCGCGTTCAACCGCGACGAAGCCAAAATCACGATCCTCGGCGTGCCCGACCGTCCCGGCATCGCGTATCAAATCCTCGGTCCGGTCGGGGATGCCAACATCGACGTCGACATGATCGTGCAGAACGTCGGTCAGGACGGGCTGACCGATTTCTCGTTCACCGTGCACCGCAGCGATTACGCGAAGGCGCTCGAGATACTGACGCCAGTCGCCGCGCATATCAAGGCGCGCGAAGTGCAGGGCGGCGACAAAATCGCCAAGGTCTCGGTGGTCGGCGTCGGCATGCGTTCGCACGCCGGCATCGCCAGCACCGCGTTTCGCACGCTTGCGGAAGAAGGCATCAACATCCAGATGATCTCGACTTCCGAGATCAAGATCTCGATCGTGATCGATGAGAAGTACATGGAGCTCGCAGTGCGTGTGCTGCACAAGGCTTTCGGGCTCGAGCAGGCCGCGTGATTGTCGCGTTGCGGGTTTTCGGAGATATGTGAGAAACTGGTTGCAGTTGCGTTAAGTACGGAATCAAACGGAGAGATGGCCGAGTGGCCACGGCGTAGCCGTCGTAAAATTATGCGCCCAGCGCCTTCGGCCACTATTCGGAGATATGTGAGAAACTGGTTACAGTTGCGTTGAGTACGGAATCAAACGGAGAGATGGCCGAGTGGCCGAAGGCGCGCCCCTGCTAAGGGCGTATAGGACAAAATCCTATCGTGGGTTCGAATCCCACTCTCTCCGCCAACCAATATCCATGCGGTTCTCCAGCTGTTTTTATCAGAAATTGACAGCACGATCGCCAACCATGGCTTTTGCGTTGCTGCGCGAGCACCAGGCGAAAACGCCTGCATCAGCCGGACTACCTTCAATACCAGACCGGTTCAACGGAGGCGGACATTAAACGTTCAAGCTGGCTCGATGTTCTCGTCAGTGCCGGCGGGAGCGAGCGGCCCCTGACACCGCAGGTGCGCCGTGCGCTGGCGGCGCTCGACGACACGCTGTTCGAGTTCTGGAATCTGGGCGAAAACATCATTCTGGTGTGGACGCACGAGGGGCATGAGCTGCGTTTCCTGCTGGTGCGCCATTACGCGATCGCCGAGTCGATCAACACCGGGGCAGCCATCTCTGACGATCGCGCATCCACCGAGGAGTTCATCAACAAGATACTCGCCGGCTCCAAGTTCGTGCCGCAGGACGAGTTCGGGCGAATCAGCCGGACATTGGCGGCATCTTCGCAGGTAGTCGGGGCGAATTACGAGACGGACGACGAGGTCAGCATCGAGCTTATCAACGGTCTCGTTGCCCGCTACGGCGTGTCATTGATGCGGGAGAGAGCCGTGGTGCTGCTCGACGCCGTGGGCTTCTCGCTGCACTCGCCGCTCGAACAGGTCGCGATGCTGAACAGCCTGACCTATTCGGTGAACTCCGCTTACCGTCAGCTCCTGTCCAAGGACATCAAGATCAATTTTGCCCGCACCACGACCGGCGACGGTTTTTATATCTGGAACCGGATCAAGACCCCTGATGCCAATCTCGCGTTATACAAGCTGATGATGCTGACACTCGCGGACAACGCGGTCGCGCAACGCAAGGCGCAACGCTTCCCGGTGCCCAGGCTGCGCGCGGCTTTTCACATCGGCGAACACTTCGAGTTCTATCAGGTCGAGGCCCTGAACCCGACCACCTTCGGCTATATCGTCGGCCAAGTGACCATCGAGCTCGCGCGGATGATCGAAAAAGCGCTGCCCGGCCAGATTGTTATGGGTGACTTCAGCGTCAATCTGAAGGACGACCGGACCGGCGCCATGGTCAATCACAGCACCCTGGAATTCGTCGACAGAACTGCTTCGACCCTGGAGCAACTGAAGGGCCTCGTTATCTCGGGCGACGAGATCGAAGATTTCCGCTGCTATTTGACCGGCGAGAGCCGTGAGGACGGCACGTTCGCCGTTACTCACTACACGGTCCGGGACAAGCATGGCCTGACGCGTTCGGTCTACAACGCCAAGATCAATATCCACCGGCGCGAAGCCGAGCCGATCTTCCTGGGGATCCAGCATAAGGATCTTAACCTCACATAGGTCGGCCGCCCATGCGTTACCCGGGAACTCCCTAAAACATTACCTCATCTTCTGCTCGCACCAGTGCGCCCATGCGAGCAATTCGACGTCGGTGTCAAAGTGTCCTGCTAATTGCACGCCGAGCGGCAGTCCGCGCGGGCCGGCGCCGCACGGCAGCGTCACGCATGGAACACCGAACAGCGTCCACACGCGATTGAATATCGAGCTGCCGGTGGTATTGAGGTTGTCCGGAGCTTCACCCGGGGCACTGGGCGTGAGCAGGAAATCATAGTCGCGCATCGAATCTGCCAGTCTGCGCCTGCAATCGCGGGCGAGCACGCGTGCGGCATCGTAAGCAACACGCGTAAGCTGCCAGCCCTCGTCGAGCCGTGGCCGCAGCGTAGCGCTGATCTGATCGGGATGGTTGAGGTATTCCCAGGCAAGCCCACGCGCGGACTCGTAGCCCATGATCTTGCCGTGCTCGTCGAAAAGCCGTTCGGATCCTGCCGGAAGCTCGAAATCGTCAACTCGCGCGCCTGCCTTTGCGAATTGCGAAGCGACGCGCTCGATCGCTGCATGAGTGGAGGCGTCCGCTTCCTGCCAGCGCGGCGTGCGGCAGACGCCGATGCGGGGAGTGCGGGTATGCGGCCGGGAAAAGCCGGGCGATGCCCATCCCGACAGGACTTGCAGGCCGAGCGCGGCGTCTTCTGCCGTGCGCGCAAGCATGCCGATGGTGTCGAGCGATTCGGCGACGAACTTGAGCCCGGCGCGGTTAATGGTGTTAAAGCTCGGCTTGTAGCCCACCGCGCCGCAGTACGCGGCAGGCCGTATGGTCGAACCTCCGGTTTGCGTGCCGAGAGCGAGCGGCACCATGTGGTCCGCAACGGCCGCCGCCGAGCCGCTCGAAGATCCGCCCGGAGTGTGCGCAAGGTTGTGCGGATTGCGAGTATGCGACGGATGGTTGTTGGCGAATTCCGTCGTCACGGTCTTGCCGAGGATCACGCAGCCCGCGTGCCGCAGCAGTGCCACGCATGCGGCGTCCCATTTCGGCCGGTAGCCGCGGTAAATCGGCGAATTGTATTCGGTCGGCATGTCGGCCGTGTCGATGACGTCCTTGATGCCGAACGGAACACCGTGCAGCGGACTGCGCGGCGCCTCGCGATCCAGCCGGCGGGCCTGCCTGAGTGCGAGATCGGGGTCGAGAAACGCCCAGGCGCGCACGTCACGCTCGCGCGCAGCGATGCGCTCGAGACAGGCTGCGACCAGCGCTTCGCTCGTGAGTTGGCCGCGCGCGATGCGGCGCCCGGCTTCGGCTGCGGCAAGTTCGTTCAGTGCGTCTGACATGATGGTCACCCCGATTTTTCCGCAAGTTTAACATTGCCCGCGCGGACTGCAGTTTCCGCGTGATAACATCGAATCAAATGTTGATCACAAAGGAACACGCATGCAGAAACAAAGCACTGGCAAACGCACGGCGTTCGTGACCGGCGCCTCGTATGGAATTGGCGCCGCAACCGCGCTGGCCCTGGCCCGCAACGGCTTCGATGTGGCGGTCGCGGCAACGCGCGTCGAAAACCTTTCGAACGTCGTCGCGCAACTCGAAGCGACAGGCGCACGCGTGGTGCCGGTTGCGCTCGACCTGCGCGCGAATTCCAGTATCGATCAGACGATGGCCGCGGTGACCGGTGCGTTCGGCAATCTCGACGTGCTGGTCAACAACGCGGGCGTTACGTTGCGCAAGGCGGCAACCGAAGTGACGCCGGAGGAATGGGACGCGGTAATGCAGCCTAACCTGACCGGGACGTTTTTCATGTGCCGGCAAATGGGCCGGCACCTGATCGGCGCCGGCCGGCCGGGATGCATTATCAACATGGCTTCGACCCATGGCGTCATCGGTTTTGCCGAACGCGTGGCTTACGGCGTATCCAAGGCCGCGGTCATGCATATGACCAAGATGCTGGCGATCGAGTGGGCGCAACACGGCATACGCGTCAACTCCATCGCGCCGGGGACGGTGGATACGCCTTCGCGCGCGGCATTTCTGGCCGATCCCAAGACGCGCGAAATGATGCTCAATCGGGTGCCGCTGCACCGGCTCGCTACTGCTGATGAAGTGGCCGCCGCGGTATGCTACCTGGCGAGCCCCGAGGCAGCCTACATCACCGGGCACACGTTGATCATGGATGGAGGGCTTACCGCGAACTGAAAATCCCGGCTATGGCGGCAAGGCAATTTTCTGGTCGACGCTGAACTGGTAATCGTGGAACACGTGTTCCGCGCTGAGTAGCTGGTAGGTGCCGTCGGCAAGCCGCCGCGTGGTGTCCTTGAGACGGTACGTGTTGTGTCCGCAGGTCCAGCAGTCGAAGTTGCGCATGGCGGTGCACAGGCACGTCTTGTCCATCACCGAGACTTTTTTCGCCCCGGGGTGGGCCGCGACCTCGCGGTTATAGGCCGTGATGTAGGCGCAGTTGCCCGTGCTGTCGAGCAGATAACCGTAGGCTTCGCAGTTCGGCCGGGTGCCCGCGCCGATCGCCGGGCTGCCTTTCAGCATGCGCATCGGATAGCCGGTCGGCGAGATCATGTTGACCTCGATGTCGTCCTCGCTCGCCTTGAAATACTCCTGCTTGATCTTGTCCGGAAGACCGCACTCGCGTGTCCCCGTAAAACGCGTTGCCACCTGCACCGCCGCCGCACCCATTTCGAGGTAGGAAACGGCGTCGCTGCCGGTGAAGATGCCGCCCGCCGGAATGAGCGGGATTTCGAGATTTTCGGCGCGCAGGTATTGCAGGATTTCGGTCACGATCGTGCGCAGATCGTGCTTTGCCCAGTCGTCGATGCCGAAGCCGAGGTGTCCGCCGGCAAGCGGCCCCTCGACGATAATGTAATCGGGCAGGCGGCCGAGCCGGGCATTCTTGCGCAGGAACAGCTGCAGCGCCCGCAGCGATGAGACGATGATGCCGAGCCTGGCGTCACGAAACCGCGGATGGTCCGCAATCAGCGCAAACGAGCCGAGATGCAGGCCGGCGCTCAGCGTGATGCCGTCGATTCCGGCGTCGAGCGCCGCGCTCAGCCTTACGCGCAGCGTTTCGCGCGGCGCATTCATCGTGAGTTTTTCCATGCAGTTCACGAAGATCAGGCCACTGCCGCGCTTGGCCTCCATGGTCGCGCCCAGATGGTTGTGCGTCGCCTTGGCGAGCCGGTCAAGATCGAACAGCACCGCGGATTTATCGGAGCTGGCGACGTTGAATTTATAGCGCTTGAGCTTGCCGCTGACGTAATTCGTCTCGTAGCGCCGGTCCGAGACCGTTTTAACCATGGCATCCGAGACGTGCCCTATGCCGCCGAGCCGCGCCGCTTCGAGCGCCAGCGTTGCCGTCGAGATGTCCACTCCCATCCCGCCAACCATGATCGGCACGAGTTCCTGCGTGCCCAGTCGCAGGCGAAAATCATCCACGCGTTTCATGCATGTCCTTAGAACGCGGCGTTGGCTGAAAATCCATGGCAATTGATCCCGCGGGGCGTGAGCTTCGGCGGATTATACAAGCTCCCGTCGAAGTCGCTACAATTAACCATGCGATGATCGGGGGCAACAGCTTGAATATGACGGCAATCAAAACTGTTTTCGTGACTGGCGGCGCGGGCTTCATCGGCTCCGCGCTGGTGCGACTGCTGATCGCCGAGAGCGATTGGCGGGTCGTCAACATCGACAAGCTGACCTACGCCGGAAACCTCGAGTCTCTGGCGGGCGTCGCCGACCATCCGCGCCATGTATTCAAGCGCACCGATATCGGCGACCGCGCAGCGCTCGACCGTCTGTTCGCCGGGTATCGCCCGGCCGGGGTGATTCATCTGGCGGCCGAATCGCATGTCGACCGCTCGATTGCGAGCCCGGCGGACTTCATCCACACCAATATCGTCGGCACTTACACGTTGCTCGAAGCCGCGCGTGATTACTGGCAGAGCCTGCCGGAAACAGCGCAGGCCGGCTTTCGCTTTCACCATGTTTCCACCGACGAAGTCTTCGGCAGCCTTGGCGATGCCGGTTGTTTTTCGGAAACCACCGCCTATCAGCCTAACTCGCCGTATGCCGCTTCCAAAGCTTCGTCCGATCACCTCGTGCGTGCCTGGCACCACACCTACGGCCTGCCGGCGCTCATCACCAACTGCTCCAACAATTACGGACCCTGCCAGTTTCCGGAAAAGCTCATCCCGCTGATGATCCTGCGCGCGCTCGAAGGCAAGCCGCTGCCGATCTACGGCAATGGCGGCAACGTGCGCGACTGGCTTTACGTCGACGACCACGCGCGTGCGCTCAAGCGCGTTTTCGAAAGCGGGACGAGCGGTGAAATCTACTGCATCGGCGGCCACAACGAGCGCACCAACCTCGAAGTCATCGATGTCCTCTGCGCCCAGCTCGACGAACTGAGGCCGCGCGCCGACGGGCGCCCCTACCGGGACCAGAAGACTTTCGTTACCGACCGGCCGGGGCACGACCAACGCTACGCCATCGACGCCGCAAAAATCCAGCACGAGCTCGGCTGGACACCGCAGGAGACTTTCGAGACGGGGATCAGGAAGACTGTCGAGTGGTATCTCGCCAATCCGGAATGGGTTGCCCATGTCCAAAGCGGAGAGTATCGGCGCTGGATCGATCAACACTACGGGAAGGCGATATGACCAGAATACTTTTGCTGGGGCGGGACGGTCAGGTCGGCTGGGAATTGCAACGTTCGCTTGCGCCGCTGGGCACGGTCATCGCGCCCGGTCTCGATGAACTGGTGTTCGAGCAATTTGACGTTCTCAAAGCCGTAGTCCGCAAGCACGCGCCGCACCTCATCGTGAATGCCGCCGCTTACACGGCAGTCGACAAAGCCGAATCCGAACCCGATGCGGCAGCGACGGTGAACAGTCAAGCGGTGGGGGTGCTCGCGGAGGAGGCGAAGAAACTCGGCGCGTTGCTGGTTCATTACTCCACTGATTATGTTTTCGACGGCAGCAAGCCCGGTCCCTACACCGAAGACGATGCGCCCAATCCAATCAGTGTCTACGGTCGCACCAAGCTCGAAGGCGATCGCGCGATTCAGGCAAGCGGCTGCAGGCATCTGATTTTCAGGACCAGCTGGGTTTACGCGGCGCGCGGCGGCAACTTCGCGAAGACCATTCTGCGCCTCGCCGGGGAACGCGACGAGCTCAAAATCGTCGCCGACCAAGTGGGGGCGCCGACCTCGGCGGAGCTCATCGCCGACGTGACTGCGCTGTGCGTGGGTTTGGTCACGCATTGCCCGGAGCGTTTCGCCGCTACCGACGGCATCTATAACCTGGTCGCCTCCGGCGAGACCTCGTGGCACGACTACGCGAAATTCGTGGTGGAAAGCGCGACGCGGCTCGGGCTGCCTCTGAAACTCGCGTCCGGATCGATACGCCCGATTGCGACCCGCGAATACCCGCTGCCTGCGGCGCGTCCGCTTAATTCGCGGCTGGCGACCGGCAAACTGAACCGGGTGTTCGGCATCGAATTGCCGCACTGGCAGATCCACCTCGAACGCGTCATCGCGGAGCTCGTCGCTTGCCGGCAGGGAACGGGAGGGCGATAGGATTGTGGACTGGTCGGGCGAGCGGTATATACCGGGCATGGGCGGGCAAATTGAAACCGAGCATCTTCACCGGTATGCAATTGCGCGGGAGCTGTGCTCCGGCCTCGATGTTCTGGATATTGCCTGCGGCGAGGGTTATGGCGCCAGGTTGCTCGCTGAACGCGCGCGTTCAGTAGCCGGTGTCGACAGTGCTCCCGATGCCATCGCGAATGCGGCGGCAAGATATCCCCGCCCCAACCTTCAGTTTCGCCACGGTACGTGCGCCGAAATTCCGTTTGCGGAGGCATCGTTTGATCTGGTCGTGAGCTTCGAGACCATCGAGCATCACGATCGGCATGAAGAAATGATGAGCGAGTTCAGGCGAGTGCTCAGGCCGGGCGGCGTAGTGTTGATTTCCAGCCCGGACAAGTTGCACTACGCTGATTTGCCGGGCCGCCGCAATCCTTACCATGTCAAGGAGTTGTATGCGGATGAGTTTGAATCTTTGCTTCGCCGCTACTTTCGCGAAGTCAGGATATTCGGCCAGCGCGTCTGCTTCGGGTCCTATGTCATGCCTTTCCGCGACGACTCCCGTCAGGCGTTCCTGACGATGAAAGGAAGCCCGGAATGTGTTGCAGCAGAGAAGGGGATTGCCGATCCTGTTTATCTGGTCGCGCTCGCCGGCAACGCTAAGCTGCCCGAACTTGCGTGCGGCATTTTCGAAAACACGCGCGCGCTGGTGGAGTCGGTGGTTCAAATGCGCGTGCAGCAAGCGACGGAAGAACTCGAGACACAGTGGCGCCGGCGGGTCTTCTACCGGTTGGGTGATGCAATCGATTTTCGCCAAGGGGGCAACGCGCCTCTCTTTGGAAGCGAGGGCTGGGCGATCCCGAACGCCTCCGGAACATGGTCGGTGGCTGAGCGGCCCGCATTGAGGCTGCGCCTGACCGAGCCGGCGGCAGGGGCGCTCAGGCTTTCTGCACGGCTGATTCCGCTGGTTGCGCCGGGCCATGAACACATCTCTGTGGAGGTGTTTGCGAACGGCGTCAGCGTGGGAGTATGGTCGTTCGGCGAGGCCGGGGTGGCGGAGGTTGCGACGACGATTCCCGGCGATCGGGTGCAGGGGCAGACCGAGCTCACGCTGGAGTTTCTCATTGACGAGCCGCGCTCGCCCAAGGAGCTGGGGCTGTCGGAGGACGAACACAAACTGGGCCTGTTGCTCATCGAGCTGCGGTTGGATCCCGCGTGAATGTTTTGAAGTGCGCTTATACTAGCGGCTGGGGAAAAAACATGAAAAAACGCAAAGGCATCATCCTCGCCGGCGGTTCCGGCACACGGCTTTACCCGGCTACGCTCGCGGTATCCAAACAGCTGCTGCCGATCTTCGACAAGCCGATGATCTACTATCCGCTCGCAACGCTGATGCTCACCGGAATTCGCGAGATATTGATCATCTCGACGCCGCAGGATACGCCGCGGTTCGAACAACTACTCGGCAGCGGCGCGCGGTGGGGGTGCAATCTCAGTTATGCGGTGCAGCCCGCTCCCGAGGGCCTCGCGCAGGCGTTTCTGATCGGCGAATCCTTCATCGGGCGTGACCACAGCGCGCTGGTGCTGGGGGACAACATTTTCTACGGCCACGATTTCGCCGCGTTTCTGCAGCGCGCGAACGAACGGCCGAGCGGGGCGACCGTGTTCGCCTACCCGGTGCAGGACCCCGAACGCTACGGCGTCGTCGAGTTCAATGGCGAAGGTCAGGCCGTCAGCCTCGAAGAAAAGCCGCAGCAGCCGAAATCACGTTACGCGGTGACCGGCCTTTATTTCTACGACGACAACGTCGTCGAGGTCGCCAAATCGGTCAAGCCTTCCGCCAGGGGGGAACTGGAAATTACCGACGTCAACAGGCACTACCTGAAACGGGGTCAACTCGATGTCGAAGTCATGGGCCGAGGTTACGCCTGGCTCGACACCGGTACTCACGAATCGATGCTCGAAGCAAGCCAGTTCATCGAGACCATCGAGCGGCGGCAGGGCCTGAAGATTGCCTGTCCCGAAGAAGTCGCCTGGCGCCTCGGCTGGATCAACGACGCAGAACTCGAAGCCCTGGCTCAGCCGCTCGCGAAAAACGGTTACGGCCAATACCTGTTGGGCCTGCTCAAGGAAAAGGTATTCGGATGAAAGCGACTCCGACTGCAATTCCCGACGTGCTCGTCATCGAGCCCCGGGTGTTCGGCGACGACCGCGGATTTTTCTACGAAAGCTTCAACGCCCGCAAGTTCAAAGAGCTGACCGGTCTCGAACCGGTCTTCGTTCAGGACAACCACTCGCGCTCGGCGAAGAACGTGCTCCGGGGCCTGCATTATCAAATCAGGCAGCCGCAGGGAAAACTGATACGCGTCGTGTCGGGCGAGGTATTCGATGTCGCGGTCGATATCCGCAAAGGCTCCCCGACCTTCGGCCGCTGGGTCGGACAGACCCTCTCGGCGGAAAACAGGAAACAGATGTGGATCCCGGTCGGATTCGCGCACGGCTTTCTCGTGCTCTCGGACTACGCCGAGTTCCTCTACAAGACGACTGATTACTGGGCGCCCGAGCACGAGCGCTGCATTGCCTGGAACGCCCCCGACCTTGCGATACAGTGGCCGCTCGAAGGAGCGCCAATCCTTTCGGCCAAGGATGCCAACGGGGCCCCATTGGTACGGGCGGAAGTATTTTAGAGATAGGGAAAAGCCCCAACCTTATGCCCACCGCTTCGCAGGTTCTGGGAACATTCGCGGCCGCACTCCGGTTCGAAGACATTCCGCCGGCGGTCGTCGAACGCGCCAAAGACTGCATCATCGACACGGTGGCGGCGGCTACGTTCGGCGCGCAGTTTCCGTGGAGCCGCATGGTCGCGGATTACGCGCGCCGCTACGGCAGCGGCGGTCCCTGTTCGATCATCGGCTCGCCGGGCCTGCACGTGCACGCGCCTTATGCGGCGCTCGCGAACGGCGTGCTTGCGCACGCGTACGAGCAGGACAGCATACGTGACCCGGGCGTCGGCGCGCACCCCGGTTCGACGCTGCTGCCGGCACTGCTCGCCGCGTGCGAAGAAACCGGTGCTGATGGCAGGAGTGCGGTCGCGGCATTCGTCGCCGGCTGCGAGGTGATGTTTCGCATCGCCCATGCGACGCATCACAGCCCCGAGACGCTCGGGTTCCATTCGCCGGGCCTCACCGGCACCTATGGCGCCGCGGTGGCGGCAGGCCGCGTGTTCGGTCTGGATGCGCGCCAGCTGGTAAATGCGATCGGCATCGCCGGTTCGTTGTCCTCGGGTTTGCTCGCGTTCACCAAGTCCGAACACGGCGCAATGATCAAGCGGTTGCACCTTGGACGCGCGTCCGAGTCAGGCATCCTCGCGGCGCGGCTCGCGCTCGACGGCTACACCGGGCCTGAAACGGTGCTCGAAGGAAAATTCGGCTTCCTCGATGCTTATTGCAACGACGCCGACTGCGATCCGACGCTGCTGACGGCGGGGCTCGGCAAGACCTGGGAGACTTCGCTCATCTGCATGAAGCGCTATGCCTGCCATATCAATGCCCATACGCCGGTGCAGGCGTTGCGCGAATTGATGGCGGAGCATGCATTCCAGGGAGCGGATGTGGCGCACGTGCGGGTCGAGGGCAGCGCAAGGCTGCTGAGCCATCACAATATCCCCGAGCCCGCCGACATCATGAAGGCGCAGTACAGCGTGCCGTTTTGCGTTGCGCTCGCGCTGTTCCGCGATCCGGATGATCCGCGCTCGTTCGACGCGAGCGCGCTCGACGATCCCGCCATTCGCGCCGCCTGCCGGAACCTCGAGCTGCGCGAGTTCAAAGCAGGCGCCGAGTCGGTCAGAAGTTCGCGCGTGACGGTGCGGCTGAGCGACGGGCGCGAGTTTGCGCGCGCCCGCGACACGTACAAGGGCACGCCGCGCGAGCCGTTGAGTCGCGCCGAGTTGCGCCGCAAATTCATGTTGCTGACAGCCGGTGACGCCGCCGCCGCGCAGCTTTTCGAGCGGCTGGAACACATTGAGACCGCGCCGCGATTCGCGCTTGGGTGACATGAGCTGCCCAGTGAATATCATTGTGACGGTCAGGCAGGTCGCCGATCTCAACATTCTGCCGAGTCACGTCAAGCTCACTCGTGCCGGGTTATTAGAGCCTACTGTTGACAATTGACGCTTCCCCGGCAAACATTGCGGGACGTGGATCTATTTCAATCATTTTGGGCGTTCGCCCAGCTAAAACAAAGGAACTAGCGATGAGCGGGAAGCGCTACGCGTATTCATTCGAGCAGGGCGACGGCAAGAACAAGATGCTGCTTGGCGGGAAAGGCGCGAATCTGTGCGAGATGACCCAGATCGGCCTCAATGTTCCGCCCGGTTTCACGCTCACGACCGACGCCTGCCTCGCTTACCTCGCTGAAAACCGGCTTCCCGAGGGCCTGATGGAGGAAGTCCGTGCCCACATTGCCGAGGTCGAACGCAAGACCGGCAAGACTTTTGGTGGCAAAACCAACCCGCTGCTGGTCTCGGTGCGCTCGGGCTCCGCGATGTCGATGCCCGGGATGATGGACACCATACTCAACCTCGGCCTCAACGACCAGACGCTCGCCGGGCTCGCGGCCGCGACAAAGAATGTGCGCTTCGCCTACGACGCGTGGCGCCGCTTCATTCAGCTCTTCGGCAAGATCGCGCTGGGCGTTCCCGACGAGAAATTCGATCACGCGATGACCGAGCTCAAGCGCAAGGTCGGCGCAGCGGATGACGTGGATCTTTCCGCCGATCATCTCAAGCAACTCGCGGCCACCTACCTCGCCATTGTGCGCGAGGCAACCGGCAAGCCGTTCCCGACGGATCCCGTCGAGCAGCTGGAAATCGCGATCGGGGCGGTGTTCCGCTCGTGGATGGGCAAGCGCGCGGTCGACTACCGCCGCCAGTTCCGCATCACGCCGGACATGGCCAACGGCACGGCGGTGAACATCGTCGCCATGGTCTTCGGCAACCTGGGCGACGACAGTGCCACCGGCGTCGGCTTTACGCGCAACCCCGGCACCGGTGAGAACGTAATCTACGGGGAATACCTCGTCAACGCGCAGGGCGAGGACGTGGTGGCCGGCATCCGCACGCCGAAGCCGATTGCGGAAATGGCGCAGGAAATGCCCGAACTTTACCGCCAGTTGATCGAGCTGCGCGACAAGCTCGAAAGCCATTACCGCGAGGTGCAGGATTTCGAATTCACCATCGAGCGCGCCCGCCTTTACTGCCTGCAGACCCGCAACGGGAAAATGAACGCGCAGGGAATGGTGCGAACTTCGGTCGAAATGACGCACGAAGGCCTGATTACCCGGGAATACGCGCTGACGCGGATTCATCCGTCGGAGCTGGAACAACTATTAGTACCGGCGCTGGCGCTGGGACACGGCGTGACGCCGCTCGCGCAGGGTCTGCCGGCTTCCCCGGGGGCGGCGTCGGGCCGTATCGTTTTCGACGCCGATACCGCGGAAATCCGCGGCGGCAAAGGGGAGCGCGTGATCCTCGTGCGCGAGGAGACCAAGCCCGAGGACATCCATGGCTTTTTTGCCGCCGCCGGCATCCTCACCAGCCGTGGCGGCAAGACCTCCCATGCGGCGGTGGTGGCGCGCGGCATGGGTAAAGCCTGCGTATCGGGTTGTGAAGCGATCGTCATCGACGGGCGCGAACGCGTTGCCCGCGTGGGCGGCACCCTGCTGCACGAAGGCGACACCATCACCATCGACGGCAGCACGGGACACGTGTTCGCCGGCGAAATTCCCACCGTCGAGCCCGAGTTCACTGCCGAGCTGGAAACGCTGCTGGAATGGGCCGATGAGACCGCGCGGCTCAAAGTGATGGCCAATGCGGACACGCCGCGCGATGCGGCGCGCGCGCGGCGCTTCGGCGCCCACGGCATCGGGTTGTGCCGTACCGAGCGCATGTTCAACGACGTCGACCGCCTGCCGATCATGCAGGACATGATTCTCGCGGAGTCGCGCGCCGACCGCCAGGCTGCGCTCGACCGGCTGCTGCCGATCCAGCGCGAGGATTTCCACGGCATCTTCCGCGCCATGAACGGCCTGCCGGTCACGGTGCGCCTGCTCGATCCGCCGATTCATGAGTTCATGCCGACGGCGGAGCAGCTCGAATACGAACTCTCGAACCTGCATCACCTGCACCGCGCCGTCATCAACATGGAAGAGCTGCACGACACGCTGCAGAGGGTCGGTCCGGATATCGCCAAATCCAGCGTGCAGCATTTCGAAAAGCTCTCGGAAACGTTGCTTCAGTTCCGCGACGCCGGGCGCGAGAAGGCGCAGGTCGCGCGCAAGGAGGCGATGCTGAAGAAGGTGCGCCAGCTGCACGAGGTCAATCCGATGCTCGGCCACCGCGGCGTGCGTCTCGGCATTACCTATCCCGAGATCTACGCGATGCAGATCCGCGCGATACTCGAAGCGGCGGCCGAGTGCATCAAGGAAGGCGTGGACGTGCGCCCGGAGATCATGGTGCCGCAGGTCGCCACGCCCCGCGAGCTCTACGAAGTGAAGAAGATCGCCGACGAGATTGCCCCGCTGGTCGAGGCCGCCTTCGGCGTCAAGGTGCCGTACAAGTTCGGCTGCATGATGGAAGTGGTGCGCGCGTGCCTGCGCGCCGAGCCGATGGCGAGCATTGCCGAGTTCTTTTCGTTCGGCACCAACGACCTGACCCAGGCGACTTTCTCGTTCAGCCGTGAGGATGCCGAAAACAAGTTCCTCGCGTTCTACCTCGAGCGCGGCATCATCCGCGACAACCCGTTCGAGATCCTCGACGTGAAAGGCGTCGGGCGCCTGATGGAAATCGCCATGCACTGGGGGCGCAAAGCGCGGCCGGACCTCAAGGTGGGGATCTGTGGCGAGCACGGCGGGCAGCCCGAGGCGATCCGTTTCTGTCATCACATCGGGCTCGATTACGTGTCGTGCTCGGGCCCGCGCGTGCCGATCGCGCGTCTAGCCGCGGCTCGCGCGAAGCTGCTCGAGGCAACCTATGGCGACGAAATCTATGCGTGACCGCACGTAATCTCAATACGGAGGTTCACATGGCCAGCTTTCTCAAACGGCGCGTCGCGCGCGAGGTTTCCGATGCGCTCGACGCGAAGGTGCGCCGGACGGTCGAGGCAATTCTTGAGGATGTCGGCAAGCGCGGAGACGCGGCCGTGCGTGAGCTGTCAGCGAAGTTCGACCAATGGTCTCCGTCAAGCTTCCGGCTGTCCCGGGCGGCACTCGATGCCATTGTGGCGCAGGTTCCGCCGGGTACCATCGCCGACATCGAATTCGCGCAGGCCCAGATCCGCAAGTTTGCCGAACATCAACGCGCAGCGCTCAAGGACATCGAAGTCGAAACCCTGCCCGGGGTGAAGCTCGGTCACCGCAACATCCCCGTCGCAAGCGTCGGCTGTTACGTGCCGGGCGGCCGTTATCCGATGGTCGCCTCGGCGCACATGAGCATCGTGACGGCGCGCACCGCCGGGGTGCGCCGCGTGATTGCGTGCACGCCGCCGAACCAGGGAGTCCCGCACGCTGAAACCATCGCCGCGATGGTGCTGGGAGGCGCCGACGAGATCTATGTGCTCGGTGGCGTGCAGGCGGTGGCGGCAATGGGCCTGGGCACGGAAACTATCGCGCCCGTGGACATGCTGGTCGGGCCGGGGAACGCCTACGTTGCCGAGGCCAAGCGCCAGCTGTTCGGCCGCGTCGGTATTGATCTGCTCGCCGGTCCTACCGAGATTCTGGTCATTGCGGACGAGTCCGCAGACGTGGAAATGATCGCGACCGATCTGCTGGGGCAGGCCGAGCACGGTCCGACGAGCCCCGCAATCTGCATCACCACTTCGAAGGCGATCGCAGCCGCACTGCCCGCGGAAATCGAACGCCAGCTGAAGGTGCTGCCGACGGCGGACGTCGCGGGTGTCGCGTGGCGCGACTACGGCGAGATCATCGTGGTGGACTCGCGCGAGGAAGCGGTCGTCGAGGCCGATCGCATCGCGGCCGAGCACGTCGAGGTGCTCACGCGCGAGCCGCGTTATTTTCTCGAGCACATGAGGAACTACGGCGCACTGTTCCTCGGGCCGCAGACCAACGTGTCCTACGGCGACAAGGTGATCGGCACCAATCACACGCTGCCGACAATGGGTGCTGCGCGCTACACCGGCGGCCTGTGGGTGGGCAAGTTCCTGAAGACCTGCACCTACCAGGAGATTACCGCCGAGGCGAGCGTTGTCATCGGCGATTACTGTTCGCGGCTGTGCGCAATCGAGCGTTTCTGGGGCCACAAGGAGCAGGCCGATCTGCGCCTGCGCCGCTACGGCGGCCGCAACATCGGCATCGGTGCGAAGCCCAGGACGAGGGGTTGAACATCGCGGCAAAATTCCGGCTCGACGGCCGCGTCGCGCTCGTCACGGGAGCCGGCCGCGGCATCGGCCGCAGCGCCGCGGTGGCGCTTGCCCAGGCGGGCGCAGAGGTATGGCTGCTGGCGCGCACCGCGGCCGAAATCGAGCAGGCGGCGGCGGAAATCCGCGCCGCGGGCGGCAGCGCGCGGGCCGTCGCGTGCGATGTGACCGATACCGCCGCGGTAGCCCGCGCCGTGTCAGCCATTCCCGTGCTCGACGTGCTGGTGAACAACGCGGGAATGAACATCCCTGAGCCTTTCGTCGCGGTGAGCGAAGCGAATTTCGACCGCGTGCTCGATATCAACGTCAGGGCGATGTTCCTCGTCGCGCAGGCAGCCGTCAGGAAAATGCTCGCAGCGCCTGACCGCAAAACGCGGGGCGGCGCGATCATCAATATCACCTCGCAGATGGGCCACGTCGGCGCGCCGACGCGGACGGTTTATTGTCTGACGAAACACGCAATCGAAGGCTTCACGAAAGCGCTCGCGGTGGAGCTTGCAGCGCATAATATCCGGGTGAACTCGATCGCCCCCACGTTCCTCGATACGCCGATGACGAAGCCGATGTTTGCGCGCCCGGAATTCGCCAAATGGGTGCTGGACCGGATTCCCATGGGGCGCCTGGGCCAGCTCGATGAAGTGGCTGCGGCCGTCGTCTTTGTCGCGTCCGAGGCAGCTTCGCTGATGACGGGAACCAGTCTGGTCATCGACGGCGGGTGGACCGCGCAGTGAGACGACTTAGCGCGTTGCCGGGCGCCGAAACGGCGCCGCCAGCGGTTCGCCGACAAAAATGCCTTGCCCCGGCATCAGCACGCTTTTCCAGTAAGCCTCGATCAGGGTTTCGCCCTGGAGGTAACGGCCGATGACCAGGGCCGGATGCGGAAACTTCTGCACCATGTTGCACGGCTCGATGACCGCGCCGTAACTTCCCGTCGCGCCTGCCTCGAGCCAGCGCAGTGCGCTCATCTGGCTGCTGTCCGTGAGCATTCCGCCGGCCGACGTCAGGTGATCGGCAATGGCGCCGGGAACAAAGCCGAGCGTATCCAGCCCCTCAACATCGGCGACGCCGGTGAAATAGAACAGCACGTCGGAAACATCCGTGATCGCGTCGCGCTCCAGCCGGCGCACCGGCATCCGGATTTTCTTCAGCATTGCCTCCACCTGCGGATACGCCGGGCTGCGCACGTTGCGCGCTTTGTCCGCGGTCGATAGCAGATAGGTGGTCGCGGCCGGAAACGATCCGTCCGACTGCACGCCGCGGTCGATCAGCGCCTTCGCCTGCTCGAAACTCGTCGCGGCGATCGCCATGGCGGGCCGCAATCTCAAGTGCGTGAATGGCAGCCGGCTCGGCGAGTTGAAGTAGGGGCTGGGCTGCGTGGGCCTGCATCCGTCCGCGCAGAAAGCGATATCGAAGCCGAAAGCCAGCGCCGCCGTGATCGACATGCATTCCACGCGGTAGGGCGCCGCCCACGTCAGCGCATAAGCCTGCACCTCCGGCATTGTCTGCCTGTCGATTTGCGCCTTGATCGCGTCGAACTCCTCGCGCGTCAGCATCGTTCCGCCCGGCGGAAAGCTCACTTTGATGAAGTTCTGAAATGAAATCTGCCGCTGCCGGGAATAGTACTCGCCGATCCGGACGCTCAGCGGATCCAGTGTATTCACGATGACGGCGAGCTGCGTGCGGTCGAGCGCGCGCGCGGGCCACGGCAGCAGAGCGCTCAGCCAAAAGGCCAGGTACAGGAAAGCGCGCGCCACCGCCATCGTATGCGAGCTGTCCCGGATATCGCGGCGCACTCAGCCGGCGAGACCCAGCTCCTGCCGCAGGTCCTGCAGGATTTGCTCGCGGCTGCGGGTCGACCATTTTCCACGCTTGCCGATGGGTTCATTCTGGATTTCAGGAATGATCTTCAGCGCGGTAAACACCGGCCCGGGCAGGGCCAGCGTGCGCTCGATGTTGACCGCGAAAGTCTCCAGGTTGTCAAAAGCAAACGCATGCGGATAACCCGCGCCGCGCGCGACGGCCTCGTAGGCCACGTTGCCCGCGTTCGGGACCGGCTGCCCGCCGGTGGTTGCGTAGCACCCGTTGTCGAGCAGGAAATGATAGAAGTTTTTCGGCCGCAGCTCCGCGATCGTCGGCAGGACGCCCAGGCTCATCAGCAGATCACCCTCGGAATCGAAGACGATGACCTTCCTGTCCGCTTGCGCGAGCGCAAGACCGAAGGCAAACGAAGCATGACCGCCCATCGCGGGGTCCCCCAGGGTCACGTCCCGGTTGGGCCGGGTGCTGATCTTGCCCCAGTGGCGGCCGCCGCGGCCCGGAACCACGATCGCGTCGCCGCGATACTGCTGAAAAACTCCGAACATTTCTGCCATATCAATCATGACGCGTTACCTCGGAAGTAAGATTTTATTTTGGGTCCAGACCGGCCGGGCGCTTGATGAGTTCCGGGAGCATCGCGCGCTCGAAAAATTGCACGCCGACCTGTGCCAGACGCGCGTCCCCGATCGCGGCCGCGGCGTTCGGACCGGATTTTTTCCATTCCTTGTACTCGTCGGGGTAGGCGAGCCCCATCGACCGCGCGAGCAGCTGAACGTAGTTGAATACCTGCGTCGCGCCGCTCGCTTCGAGTCCGCAGAGTTCGCGGTAGCACTGGTGAAAAACCGTGACCAGCGCGTCAGCCCGATGCGCGTCGACCCGCCGCAGCGTATGCTGGACCATGTCTGCCATCGCGGCAGGCACGGTTGCGAGTTGCGCGCACATATATCCCGGAGCGGCGTAATCGTCCGCGACGACTTCGACGCCCGGGATGAGCCGCAGCAGCGCCGGCGCCTTCGCGTTGACTTCCACCCTGTCGTTGAAGCCCATGTGCTTGTGCAGCAGCACACGCAGCGGGACGGGGTGCTTGAGCAGCGGCGCCAGCGCCTCGCGATGCTCATAGAGCAGCTCGACGAAATAAGTGAGCGAAAAGTCGGCCGGGTAAGCCTGCCTCATGAAATCTGTCATGTGCGTGTGGCACGACGGACACCACGCGACGACCCGGCCGCGCTCAAGATGGTTGAACCTGGCAACGGTACGATGGGCCATGCCGTCTGCCGCGGTCTGATTCGCGTCTTTTGCCGAGCCGCAGCAATAGTCGGGGCCGCCGGCCGGCTGCACGTCGAATCCAAGCAGACGCAGGATGTCGACGCAACTGTGGATGATGTCGCCGTGCCGCAATACGTTGCAGCCGTACCAGAACGTGATCCGCTCACTCATTGCCTGCTCTCCGAAACCTGCGCTACATCCAGTTCCTGATTTCTTCTTCCGTCAGCTGCAGCCTGGCGAACGCTCTGACCCGGTCGAAGAAATCCCGGTCTGCGCGCACCGCGATTTGTTGGGGGCCGCCCAAGCCGCCGGAAGCGACCATGCGGGCGATACGAACCATCATCATCGGGTTGACATCCTCGGGGCAGGCGGGAACGCACCTGCCGCTGCGTATGCACACGGAAGCCCAGCCCAGGGCTGCCGGGGTTCCCGGTTCTTCCCGCAATACCGCAAGTATCCCGGTTGCTACCGCCTGGGGATCGGCCCCCGCGAGCGGTGCGCTGTAACGGGTCATCGGGCACGCCTCGACGCATTTCCCACACCGCGTGCAGGCACCGAGGATTCTTTCGGTCTCCCTGTGGATAAACTCCTTCAGCGCGCCGGTTGCCCGGGAGTGCTCAGCCATGTTCGAGAGGCTTCCGCAAGATAAGTCAACATAATATACCTCAAAGGCCGCTCAGAGCCTCGCCACATGGGGCACGATCGATTAAACTGTAGATCTATTGGTCCGGACCGAACTTTGGCGAGGGCTGATATACAACTACAATTTCTAATCAGGAGATTTGGCATGGCTACTGGAACAGTGAAGTGGTTCAACGCGACCAAAGGTTTCGGGTTCATTCAGCCGGATGACGGCTCGAAAGACGTGTTCGTGCATGTGTCGGCAGTGCAGGGCGCAGGCCTGTCCACGCTGAACGAAGGCCAGAAGGTGCAATTCGAACTGGTGAAGGGCAAGGATGGCAAAACATCAGCGGGGAATCTGAAAGCGGTATGACCGCGCGTCGGCATCGCGCATACCCGAACCGGGGAACCCTTCGGCGATGAATCTTATCTGGCGGTTTTATACAGATCCAGACCATCGCTGGAGATGGCAGCACCTTGCCGTTGATCGAACGGTCATCGCGGAATCGCGGTCCGCTCATCAGGAGTATGAAGGATGCCTTGCCGATGCCCGGGACCAGGGCTATGTTTTTCATCCCGCCCAGGCCAAGCTCGCGCACGGCCGGGCGCGCTGAGCGGCTCTCCATCCTGCCGCGCTCCACGTCCGTCGCCACCAGCGGAAATCCGATTTGAGACGAGTCAGTTGGGCCCGATGAATGCTGCTTGAACAACCCGGCCGGATCGGCGCGTTGCGGCTGAAGAACCGGGTGGTGATGGCGCCGATGGGCACCAACTACAGCACCACCGACGGCCTGTCGACCGAACGCGACAAGCTCTATTACGCGGAACGCGCGCGCGGCGGCGTGGCGATGATCATGACCGAGGCGATGGTCGTCACCGAGCATGCGCGCCCGCACCACAATTCGCTGTGCTGTTATCACGACCGCTTCATCCCCGGTCTCGCCAGCATCGTCGCGGCGATCAAGGCGCATGATTGTCACGTCTTCGGGCAACTGAATCACCGCGGCGCGCTGCTGCGGCGGTCGGTCCTCAACATGGAGCCCGTCGGTCCTTCCCCCTGGAAAAACCCGGGTACTGGCGACGATGTAAGGCCGCTCGCGATACCCGAGATCATCGAAATCCAGAAACTGTTCGTCGCGGCCGCGCGCCGGCTCCGCCAGGCCGGTTACGACGGCGCGCAGATACACGCCGGCAATGGATATCTCTTTCAGCAGTTTTTTACGCCACGGATCAACCGGCGTACGGATTGCTACGGGGGCTCCTTCGACAACCGCGCGCGGTTCCTGATCGAGACCATCCGCAGGGTCAGGGATGCGCTGCCGGATTTTCCCCTGATCGTGCGGCTGAGCGCGACCGAATTCACGCCAGGCAGCTACACCGAAGCCGAGATCATCGAACTTGCCGCGAGGCTCGAACACGAAGCGGTCGCTGCCCTCGATCTCTCGGGCGGCAGCAACGAAAGTCCGCAGCTGTCCAAGTACTGCATCCAGCCGCCGTCGTTCAGGCGCGGCTGCCTCGGGCCCTATGCCAAGCCGATCAAACAGGCGGTGCAGATTCCGGTTTTCGTCGCGGGCCGCGTCGTCGATCCCGAAGATGCGGAGGCTTTGCTGCGCGATGGCTGCGCGGACTTCATTTCCGTCGGGCGCGCGCTTTACTCCGACCCGCATTGGTGCCTCAAGGCATTCGGGCGCGTGAATGCGCCGATCCGCAAGTGCATCGCGTGCAATCTCTGTTTCGAGCGGCTCACGCTGGAGAAGGACGTTGCGTGCGTACACAACCCGATGATCGGCACCGAATTCGAGGCGCTCGAGCGCGCCGAGCCGCAACTGTTCCCGGCCCTGAAGACGGCGGAGCCCAAGCGGGTACTCGTGCTTGGCGCCGGCGTAACGGGTATCGAGGCGGCGCGGGCGGCGGCAAGCCGCGGCCATCAGGTCGAGGTGTGGGAAAAGTCAGCCACCGTCGGAGGGCAGATTCCGCTGGCGATCGCCGCTCCCGATAAACTCGAGGTCGAGCCGGTCTGGAGCTACCGCTGGGAGCAGGTCAAGGCGCTGGGAGTGCCGGTGCGTACTTCCACGACGGCAACAGTCAAGGCCATCAAGGCGTTCGCGCCTGACTTCGTCGTGGTTGCCACGGGCGCGAAACCGCGCCCGTGCCCGTTCGATATTTCCGGCCTCGATGCCGCGGTGCGCGTCTTGCACGCGTGGGAGGTGCTGCGCGACCCGGCGCAGATTGCGTCCGCGGCGGCAGTCACGATCATCGGCGGAGGCATGGTGGGCGTGGAAACCGCCGATCTGCTGACGCTGCAGGGCGTGCGCTGTACCATCATCGAGGCGCTCGATACTGTCGCCGGCGGCATGGCGCGCAACAATCGCATGGAACTCCTGGACCGTCTGAACGCGCGGGGCACCGGGATTCTTATCGGCGTCACGGTGGAAAAAGCGCACGGCACAAGTCTTGAGCTTCGCGCGGCGGACGGAAGTTCCCGCCGCGTTGCCATCGGAGACTGCCTGGTGATTGCGACCGGTCCCGAACCCGATCGCGACGTTGTGCCGTTGCTCGAGGAGGCAGGGGTTGAATACGCGCTCGCGGGCGATTGCGACCGGCCGGGAGATTTTCTGTCGTGCCTGCGCGACGCATGGATGGTGGCGCTGAGCGTCGACCATCGTTTTCAGAATGCCGGAACCGGGTGTGCACACGGGTCCGGCCGCCAATAGGGTGGGAGGACAACATGGATCAAGCCAACTACGAGATATACGCGGTCAAGTATGCAACCCGCGAAGCCAGGCGCGGCGATCACTTTGTCGGCGGCGATCCGCACGATGCGCCGATGCCGATGGACTACTACGTGTGGGTGATTCGTAATCCGCAGCGGCTGTTCGTGGTCGATACCGGATTCACGCGGGAGATGGCCGCGAAGCGCAAGCGCACCTTTTTGCGCACCCCCGCGCAGGGACTGGCTTTGCTCGGCGTGCAGGCGTCGGACGTGAAAGAGGTCATCCTGACGCACCTGCACTACGACCACGTGGGCACGTTCCACGATTTTCCGCAGGCGAGATTTCACCTGCAGGATGACGAGATGAACTACGTGACCGGGCGCTATATGCGGCACCATCGCTTCAACCATGGCTACGAGGTCGAGGATGTCGTGGGAATGGTGCGGCTGGTATACAAGGACCGGGTGAATTTCCATAACGGCTCAGCCGAACTCGCGCCAGGTGTCAGCCTGCATCGGATCGGCGGGCATACCGCGGGCCTGCAGTGCGTGCGCGTTGCGACCGCGCGGGGATGGGTGGTGCTGGCTTCCGACGCGAGCCATTACTACGAGCATATGGAAGCGGGCCGTTGTTTTCCCACCACGTTTCATCTGGGTGAGGTATTGGACGGCTATGACACGCTGCGCGGGCTTGCCGACTCATCCCAGCACATCATTCCCGGGCACGACCCGCTCGTCATGCAACGCTACCCCGCGCCATCGCGGGATCTCGAGGGAATTGTCGTCAGGCTGGATGTGATGCCTGTCAGCGATCAACGCCGGTAAAGGCGAAATCGATTCCAGGGTCGCGTCCACTCACGATTTCCGCGATCGCGTGCGCCGATCCGCACGCGTGGGTCCAGCCTAATGTTCCGTGTCCGGTGTTCAGATACAGATTCCTGAATTTTGTCCTGCCGATATACGGCACGTTCGAGGGCGTCGATGGCCGCAACCCGGCCCAGAATTCAGCTTTCTCCGGCCTGGCAATTCCGGGAAAAAGTTCCAGCGTGCGACGCACTATGGCTGCACAACGCACGGGGTTGAGGTTGGTATCATTGCTGCCCAATTCCGCGGTTCCCGCAATTCTCAGCCGCTCGCCCAGTCTCGAGAACACCAGTTTGCGTGCGTCGTCGGTAAGACTGACCGAATAAGCAAGGTCCGGATATTCCACCGGGAAAGTGACCGAATACCCTTTGGCCGGGTATACCAGCAGATCGACTCCGAGCGGCCTTAACAGTGCCGTGCTGAAGCTCCCCAATGCGACGACATAGGCATCCGCGGACAGCGTGCACGCTTGCCCCGCGCTGTCGCGGACGACAATTCCGGCAATCGCATCGCCGCCTGCCACCAGACGCGTCACGCTGGCCGCATAGCGGAACTCGACTCCGCGTTGCGCTGCCAGATTGGCAAGTCCGCTCGTGAACTTGAACGCGTCACCCGATTCGTCCGCGCGCGCCAGGCTGGCGCCAACGATGCGCTGCCGCGCATGGCGCAGCGCGGGCTCGATGGCGACCGCCTCGGCTGAAGTCAGCATGCGCAAATCGCATCCATGCTCGCGCATGAGACGCGCCGGCTTTTGCGCGGCGTCAAACGCGGCGTGGTCGGTGTAAAAGTGCAGGATTCCTTTTTCGAGATGATCGTAGACAATCCCCGTTTCCCTGCGGAGGTCCTGCAGGACTGCGCGTGAATGCAGCCCGAGTGTCACGATCTGTTTTATATTCGCAGCCGTGCGCTGCGGCATGCATTCGAGCAGGAATTTCAGGCACCACCGCCATTGCAATGGGTCCATCCGCATCCGAAACAACAGCGGTGCGTCTTCTTTCAGCAGCCAGCGCAAGGTCATGGCCGGCGCAGCCGGATTGGCCCAGGGCACCGCGTGCGATACGGAAATCTGACCGCCGTTGGCAAAGCTGGTTTCCAGGCCGGCTCCGGCCTGACGGTCCACGACGGTCACCTCGTGCCCGGCTTTCGCGAGAAACCAGGCGGCAGTCGTGCCGACGACCCCGGCGCCGAGAACGAGTATTTTGACTCTGTTCTCCTTCGATCCCGGGCTAGCCTCCGCTGCCCGCGTCGAGCGCGGCGAGCACCTTGGGCGGCGACATCGGCAGTTGCGTCAAGCGCCGGCCGGTCGCGTTGTTGATCGCATTGGCGATCGCCGCCATCGGCGGGACGATGTTGGCCTCGGCCACACCCTTCACGCCAAACGGGTGGTTCGGGTTCGGCACTTCGACCAGTATGGTTTCGATCATCGGCAAATCGGACGCCACCGGAATGCGGTAATCGAGGAACCCCGCATTCGAAAGCCGCCCTTCTTCGTCGTAGATGTATTCCTCATTCAGCGCCCAGCCGATGCCCTGCACGACGCCGCCGTGGATCTGTCCCTCGACATAGGCCTTATGAATGGCGCGGCCCACATCCTGCGCGGCGACGTAGCGCAGGATCTTCACGTGGCCCGTCTCGGGGTCGACCTCGACGTCGCAAAACTGGGTGGCGAAGCCAGGCGCCTGGCCGCCCGCGTTGAGCGATGCCGAGGCACTGATCGGCCCGCCGGTTGCCGAGCGCTTGGCGGCAATGGCCTTGAGCGGCAGCGGCTCGAATTCGCCGGCCTTCTTGCCCGCGGGCCTGGCGCAGCCATCCTCCCAGATCACGTCGTCGGCGTTTATTTTCCAGATCAATGCGGCCCGGGCGCGCAGCTCATCGATCACCTTGTTGCATGCGTTGACCACGGCGATGCCCGTCGCGTAGGTGACGCGCGAGCCACCCGTGCCCTGGGTGTAGCCGACCGAGTTGGTGTCGGCGACGATCGGCCGGACCCTGTCGTAATCGATGCCCAGCGCTTCGGCCGCCATCAGAGCCATTGATGCGCGCGAGCCGCCGATGTCCGGACTGCCGGTCGCGACGACGACTGTGCCATCCTCGTTGACGTGCACTGTCGCGCTTGATTCGCCGCCGCCGTTGAACCAGTAGCCCGAAGCGACGCCGCGTCCCTGATTTTTGCCGAGCGGCGCCTGGTAGCCGGGATGCCGCATCAGTGCCTCGATGGTTTCCGCGAAGCCCTCGTGCGCGTGCTTGGCGCCATAGACCAACGGCGTTCCTGTTTTGGCAATGTTCTTCAGCCTGAACTGCAGCGGATCCATGCCGATTTTGAGCGCGGCCATGTCCATGGTGCTTTCCACGGCGAAAGCCGAGATCGGCGAGCCGGGGGCGCGATAGGCAGTTGCCTTCGGCCGATTGCAAACCACATCAAAGCCGATCGTGCGTACATTCGCGATGTCGTAGGGCGCAAAGCCGCACATGCAGCCATTCATGACCGGTGAGCCGGGAAAAGCGCCCGCCTGATACTTGAAGAGGCCGTCGGCCGCGACGATCTTGCCGTCCTTCGTGACCCCGATCCTGATCGTCATCGACGCCCCGGAGGTCGGTCCGGTGGATTTGAACACTTCCTCCCGGCTCATCATGATTTTCACGGGATGGCCGGTCTTGCGGGAGAGCGCGAGCGCCACCGGCTCGATATAGACGACGGTCTTGCCGCCGAAGGCGCCGCCAAGTTCGGCGGGATGAACGCGCAGGTCGCCGGTTTTCATGCCGAGGAGTTTCACCGTAAACGTGCGCACGATGAAGTGACCCTGATTCGAGGCCCAGAGCTCCGCCTGGCCGTCGGCGTCGAAGCGCGCGAGGCATGACTGCGGCTCGATATAACCTTGATGCACCGGTGAAGTCTTGAAACTTGCTTCCACGATCTCATCGGCCGCGGCGAAGCCGGCATCGATATCGCCCATCTTGTATTCGACCCGCTTGGAGATGTTCGAGGGTTTGCCCGGCGCGGGCTCGATGCCTCGTGTGATCATGTCTTCAAACAGCAGCGGTGCATCGGGCTGCATCGCCTGATCAACGTCGATGACGTGCGGCAGCACTTCGTAATCGACTTCGATCAGCCGCAGCGCCTCCTCTGCGATCGCCTTGCTGGTCGCGGCGACAGCGGCCACGGCGTGGCCCTCGTAGAGCACCTTCTCGCGCGCCATGATGTTGCGCGTCATGTGCCAGTAGTTCACGGCGATGCGCTCGGGGCCGACATACTCGAACTTCTGCTCGGGGAAGTCTGCTGAAGTGATCACTGCTTTGACGCCGGTGAGCGCCTGCGCTTTCGAGGTGTCGATCGAGCGGATCCGGGCGTGCGCGTGAGGCGAGCGCAGAATTTTTCCCCACAGCATACCCGGCAGGGAGAAGTCGGCGCCGTACTGGGCGAGTCCCGTCACCTTTGGCACACCGTCGGGCCGCACCGGACTGGTGCCGATGACTTTCAGCTTTTTTTCGGAGAAATCAATTGCAGTCGACATGGTCAGGCCCCTCTCATTTCGCGTGCGGAATCGAGCACCGCCTCGACGATCTTGTGATATCCGGTGCAGCGGCACAGGTTGCCGGCCAGCCAGTAGCGGACTTCTTCCTCGGTCGGATCGGGATTGCGCTCCAGCAGCGAGCGCGCCGCGATCAGGAATCCCGGCGTGCAGATGCCGCACTGCAGCGCGGCGTGCTCAAGGAACTTGCGCTGCAGCACGTGCAGGGTCTCGCCGACCGCCATGCCTTCGATCGTTTGAATAGACTTGCCCTGGGCTTCGACACCGAGCATGAGACACGAGCAAATCAGGCGGCCGTCGAGCGTGACGCTGCAGGCACCGCAGTCACCGGTGCCGCAACCTTCCTTGGTGCCGGTGAGGTGCAGTTCGTCGCGCAGCACTTCGAGCAGCGTCTGGTGCGTTTCGCAAAGAAATTCGACGGCATTGCCGTTGAGTGTCGTCGTTACATGATGCTTGGCCATCAGTTCGTTCTCCTTGCCCTGTCGAGCGCAATTTCGGCGGCGCGCCGCGCCAATACACCGGCAACCTTGATCCGGTATTCCTTCGTTCCGCGCTTGTCGTCGATCGGCCGGCATGCGGCACTTGCGGCTGCGGCCAGGCGCTTGAGCGCGGCCGCGTCGACCTTGCTGCCGATCAGCGCGGCGGCTGCCTCGGGCACCAGCAAGGCGCGTTCGGCGACCGCGCCGAGGCTAACGCGCGCCTGACTGCAGACACCCTTGTCATCCAGCGTGAGGTTAATTCCCGCGCCGACGACGGCAATGTCCATCTCGGTGCGCGGGATAAAACGCAGATAGGCATCACCCGAATGCGGTGGGCGCCGCGGCAACAGAAATGAGGTGACGATCTCGCCTTTGGCGAGCGAGGTCTTGCCCGGCCCCGTAGCGATGTCTTCGACCCGTGCCTCGCGTCTGCCGTTGGGACCCACGATGCTCGCGACCGCACCCGCGGCGATCAGGGCAGGAACGCTGTCCGCAGCCGGCGAGGCGTTGCACACGTTGCCGCCCACGGTTGCGCGGCCTTTTACCTGGATCGAGCCGATCAGCTTGACTGCGTCGGTCACGCCCGGCCACGCTTTCGCGAATGCCTCGTGCTCGACCAGCACCATGCAGCCAACGGCCGCGCCAAAACGAAAGCCGCCGTTTTCGGCGACAATCGACGTCATCTCCGGGATGCCCTTGATATCGACCAGCAACTCGGGTTCAACGCGGCCGCCGCGCATCTGAATCAGCAGGTCCGTGCCGCCGGCCAGCACTCTCGCCAGCCCATGCGCGCCGGAGAGCAGGGCCACTGCCGCCTCCGGCGTCTTGGGCGCCTCATATCGCATTTCGCTCATTTCGCTTCCCTGAATATTATGCAACCCATGAATTGTCTACGAGTCAGGCCGCCTTGTCATCAGCAACTGCAGCAACGATTGATTTCGGCCACATCGTCTGCGGTCGGCGTCCACGCGGCCGACTCGAAATTGAGTTTTAATTGCTCGGGTTTGGTCGCCCCGGCGATCACGCTTGTCACCGCCGGCTGCGCGAGCAGCCAGCCGAATGCGACCTGCAGCAGGCTGCAGCCGCGCGTGGCGCAGAATTTTTCGAGACTTTCAAGCTGCGTCCAGTTCCGGTCGGTCAGGAAGTGGCTCGCCCAGCGATGGTTGGGGTGCAGCCGCGCGTCCGCCGGAAACGGCGCATCGCGCCGGTACTTGCCGGTGAGCAGCCCCGCCGCCAGCGGGAAATAGGGCAGCAGCCCGAGACCGCACGCCTGTATGGCCGGAACGAGTTCCTGTTCGATGGCGCGCACGAGCACGCTGTACTCGTTCTGGCAGCTGATGAAGGCGTTGAGGCCCGCGTGCTTTGCGGTCCAATGCGCTTCGACCACCCGCCATGCCGGAAAATTGGACGAGCCTACGTATCGGACCTTGCCCTGCCTGACCAGGTCATCGAGCGCGCGCAGGGTTTCTTCGATCGGCGTCAGCGGATCCGGCTTGTGCAGCTGGTAGAGATCGATCCAGTCGGTCTGCAGGCGCTTGAGACTGGCCTCGACCGCCATCATGATGACGCGGCGCGAAGCACCGCCTTTGGTGG
>Ga0102851_10000095_pt1 | contig 35138 bp, 26 predicted proteins | sample Mud3Dept3metaG_FD_79558 | JGI IMG/M metagenome (GOLD analysis project Ga0102851, IMG submission 79558) | Freshwater wetland microbial communities from Ohio, USA, analyzing the effect of biotic and abiotic controls - Mud 3 Core 4 Depth 3... | ecosystem: Environmental > Aquatic > Freshwater >... | reverse complement strand
TCCAGCTTTCATGGCTTGATGTTTTCCATAGTAACTTGACAGCGTTTTTCCCGTCCGAGACTTGCAGGGTAGTGAGATTCACGACGACTTCTGCCCAACCCCTCGATTTGATTTCGACAAGCGGAGAACGAAGCTTTTGGATCGTATCCTTTGGCTCGATGGATAAGCCCATGCCAACCTTGCATTGCGATAGGCCTGATGGATCAATCCACAGCTGAGCTTGTGCGCATCCGGAGAAATCCCACTGCACAGCCTCCTCAGGTTGGGTTGAGTTTTTCCTCTTCGAAAGCACCTGACCAAGTTTATTTTCCCCATGCATCAAAAATATCCAATGATTAGCAGGCAATTGAGCTTGACTATCTTTGCTCGTTACACCTCTTGCACCAGTCACTTTCCAGCTTTCCTGTTTCGGTTTAAACTCCAAAAAAACTTGATAAAAATCACGCTTTGGGTTTAACCGGTCGTATGGGATGGGCTCATCAAGCTCGCCCATCCACCAGTCGAATACAGATCCATAGCGTTGCAACATCGCCGCATCTAAACCCATCCAGTACATAGAGGCCCCTTTATAAAAGAGAGGATAATTCGCCACATGCAAAACCGTCCCCGGACGAACATCTCCCAAAAGCTTATGAAGCTCGGCGGCAATCCGGGTAGCCTCGCGATCGGCGACCAGCCACGGATGTATTTGGACTTGCAACATAACCAGATACAAAACACTTACTATACCAATCGCAAGTGGGGTAACCCATCTTTGCCAGGTAATCCCCCAGCGTACAATGCATGCATCGATCAACGAGGCTAATCCATACGAAAAACCAACTGCAGGTAAATACAGGTAGCGTGCATTAATCGAATCCTCTAAGAGCAGCTCGTGATTCAATCCGGGTAGGCTAAAGAAGATAGTCAAGACGATCCAAGAAATGCTAAAGAGCAAATTGCGTTGATGGCGGCCGGCCATCAATCCTGCGATTACCAACCCAGCCGCCAAGAGTAGTGAAATCTGGCGCAGCTCAACAGAATATAACGTTCTTTGCATAGGAACAAGGAGCATTGCTATCGAAGCAGCCAGGCGATCCCATATAGTAGTAAGCTCCAAAGAAGCTGTCGGGTACCCTCCAATGGAATTCAAAGCCAAATACCGCTGTAACAGATTGATCCCAAGTAATAATAGAAAGGGAACTTCGCCCAGGAAAACCTTTGCCCACTTTGGCTTTACCGGCAACATCAAAGCTACCAAGAGAATGACCGCGGGCAGGCTGAAAGATGTTTCTTTGCTCCATAAACAAAGTTGAAAGAAAAACAACGATAGAAGATATCTCCATAAACGACCATTTTGCCAATAGGAAATCAGGCATAGCAGCGAAGACAGATAGAAACAGGTAGCGAGTAAGTCATACATGCTTGCGAGCCAGACGACAGCTTCGACGTTGGTTGGCAGCAGAGCAAAGAATAATCCTGCTGCGAAAGCTATCCATCTTGAATCTGGGGAAATACGGCTCGCCAACAACACCACAAGAAGACTGTTGATGATATGGACAAGCAGATTGAATAAATGATAAACCGGTGCAAAATCCTTCACGATGAGATAAAGGATTTTCCAGGTTAAGAGCACAAACGGTCGAAAGAAGGGAGTCCACAAATTCGATTGCACCATGAATAGCGAAAGATCCGTCGGACTATACTGAGCAAAGCTCAATAGCAGATAATCGTCCGATAGGAAGCCTATCCGCAGCGCTCTAAAATAAGCCAGAAATGTAATGAAAATTATCAAGAGGCCTACAACCGCTGATGTAGGAAGCTTGATGAATCGCTTTTTTATTACCATTCGGTAGTTTTGTGTATCCAGACCCTAATTGAGCAGGGGGGCAAGCACGCGGTTGGCATAGCGGTCCAGAACTTTGCCGCCGAGAGGCGCTTCGCCAAAGGTGCCATGTATGAGACCTTTATAGAAGAAGTACTTTAGAGCGGGGAGGTAAAGTCTGTCCAGATTCGGGTGCGGTATCCATTCATAGGCGCTCAGCTTGTGGAGGCACTCCTCTTCCAAGAGCTCTGCATTTTTCAACGGCGTTTTCCAAAACTGGGCAGCCAGGCGCCAGCGGAGCTGCCAATAAGGCCATTCTCTGCCCATGATGCGTGTCTTGAGCTCAGGATGTTTTTTGACCAACAGGCAAGCCATCAATCCTGTGCGGTACTGCCGGGTAGAGAAGGTCCAGATATTGTGGTAGTGGTAGTGATAAGCGACGAGTTTAGCGGAATAGATGATTTTTAATCCGCGCTTGGATAACCGATAAGATAACTCTACATCTTCAAAAGCCGCATAGGGAAATTCGGTGTCAAATCCCTTTCCTATGGAGTTTAGAAAATCTCGTTTAAGCGAGATGTTCGCCGTATAGAGATGGCGGAAGTCGTATTCAATTCCGTCTTTGAAGTAATAATAGCTAAACTGTTGCGCACCGGGGCCATCGATGTGCGCCATTAAAGTGTTGACCAGCAAATCTGGCGCCCATTGGACATGGCCTAAAATCGCCACGCCTGGCTGCGGGTGGCGGCGGTGCTCTGCCAGATGTCCGCGCAGGAGATAGGCGTCGGGGAGAATGTCATCTCCAACAAACAGGATGAGCGGCGCACCCGCCAGAGCCAGTCCACGATTGCGCGCCGCCGCCGGACCTTGATTTGCATCCATGCAGATCACTCGCAGACTGTAGCGTTGCGGCTGGTAAGCGCTGAGCACCTGGTAGGTCTCATCGCTCGAACCATCATCCACGGCGATCATTTCAAAGGGTTCCTCGCCAACCTGCCGGTCATAGGCCTGCAACGTCTTCAACAGGTCGTGCGCCCGGTTATAACAAGGCATGACCACACTGATCGCAGTCATGAGCTCACCTGTGTGAAGAGACGCCTGATCAAGCTCGCCAGGCTTTTTCTGTCTTGCCCACCCTGAGTGAGATCCTTTCCGGCTATCTGGCGATCAATGAATTCCAGGTATTTAACCCGGGTAGGGTCTTGCGGGTCGAGCAGCTTGAGAGCCAGGTCAGGATCTGTGTACAATCCTTGAAGCAGCATCACACTAAGCACACGCTCGCAACCATAGGTGTATATCGAGTTAAGCAACTGGTCGATACGCTTATCGAGGGTATAACCATCCATAAAGCTTGCCTGCGAGACATGTTGTGGCAGGTGCACCGCCAATACCCAGCAGATTTCGAAAATCATAGCGACCTGGTTCTCGCGGATGGTATTACGCGGGTGCACCCGGTAACGTACCAGCGCCTCGGGAAGGAGCAGCAGATCGGACGCCCCAGATACGCGCAGGGCAAAATCCCAATCATGAGCATAACGCAGCGGGCGAAACTCGCCAACTTGCTCGTAGATGGAGCGGCGAAAAACAAAGTTGGAGGTAGTAGCCCAGTAATTCTCGGTGAGCAAGGCCGCTGCCAGGTCATCGCCCGCCCGGAAGCTGCGCTGGGGGGATTCCAATGGCCAAGGTTCGCTATCCTGGAAACCATGCTTGATGCCCAGATGGCGATTATGCTCATCAATGATTTCAATAAAGGAACCTACCAAACCCAGGTGAGGATTGGCTTGCAAAGCAGACAGGATTTTCTCCAGCCGCCGGGGATGATAAGCATCATCAGAGTTAAGGATAGCCAAGAACTCCCCGGTGGATTCATTCAAGCCTCGGTTTATGGCAGCGTGCGCCCCCTGGTTTGTCTGGGCAATAACCCGCAAACGATGATCAGTGAAACGTTCCAACACCTTCAGGCTGCTATCTGTAGAGCCATCATCGACGACGATCAGTTCCAGGTCGCCTTCACTTTGGATCAATACGCTATGTACCGCCTCGCTGATATAGGCCGCGTGATTGTAAGAGGGGATGATGACAGAGATTTTTGGCATGTTCAATCTCTACCGATGAGCACATCGTAATACTTCTGTGCGATGAGTGCAATGTCAAAATATTCCAGCGTCGCCTGGCGAAGCCGGCCTGGCTCAGGAGGGGCAGTAAGCATCTGGCGCACGCCTTCCATGAGCTGAGTTACGTCGCCGATGCGATTAACCACCACGCCGCCAGCCGTCCGTTCCAGCACCTGGCGGTTGTTACCGACGTCAGTGACAACTACCGGCACCCCCATTGCCTGGGCTTCAATGACGATCATTGGCATCCCTTCAAATTCCGAAGGCAGCACCAGTACGTTGCTAACAGCCAGGACATCCCGGATAGGCCGGTAGAACGGCAGGCGCACAACGTTCTGCAAATTGACCTTCCTGATCTGCTCATCAACGACGCTTGCCAGAGGGCCGTCACCAACCATGAAGAAGACAGTAGAATCATCCAGCGCAAAGCGCCGGGCTAGCTCGACAAAATCTAGCGGTCTTTTCTGCTGGTGAAAACGGGAGGCGAATGTAATCACCCTCTTACCCTGCGGCAGGCCAAATTTCTCTTTAAGCCGGCGAATGTCCCCGGTAGTGTAGATGGCGGGGGCCATCTCATGCGAGTCAATGCCATTTTCAATAAGATAAATCTCCTCGGGGCTGGCGCCTTTCTCCGCATAAGCCTGGCAAATCTTATCGTTGACACCAATATGGGCATCGATGTACATCACCAGGTCAAGGTCGTAGCGGTTAATCCAACCCACGCGCGCATCATAGACCTGATTGGCTATCCGCAGGTCGGGAAACCTGCGCTTCAGATCGCCTAGCACATTGTAGATCCAGGTAGCGCCGTTGGCGATGTACAGCACGCTCGGATTTAAGCGCGCAAACAGATACAACATAAATGAGAAATATGCTTGCGGGTCGAGATAATCTGGCAGTGTGTACACAAAAGGCGTGATGCGGCGAAAAGCATCGGCTGTGGTGCCTAATTCGGGGTCTAGTGGTTCACAAGTTACCACAGCGAAACGCAAGCGCCCCTTGAGCTGGCACATGACCTGCAAATGGATTTGCTCAGCACCGCCCATCGCCAGGAAAGGCATGACCATGACCACAGTCGGCAAAGCTGACGGGACAGGTTCTGCTGGTACAGCAGCATCCACCGGCCGGATACCATGCAGGACAGGCTGTGTAATCTCTCCCGAGCTTGCTCCAGCCAGGAAGTACATTTCTTCGAATGTGACCTCACCACCATAGATCTGCGTGCGAAAAGGCAGGCTTTCTTGAACATCCCAGGCATAGCTGGTATGCCAGAGGGCTTTGCCAGCCACACGAGGGGAACTCCCGCGATTCGCCAGCCACGCAGACAGGTCAAGGCTAAAATTCTCGCCCAGGCAATCCCGGCGCGCGATTTGTCGTAGCAGGGGCAAGGTGGTCTCGCCAGGCAAATTACCCTGCGCCAATTGCTCAACAGCCCAGGCCGCCTGGCTGCGCAAATTGATGGTGAAAGCCAGCGCCTCGCTCTCCAGGGCGAGCAGGTTGGCTTCCAGGTAGGTCTGCTCTTGTTCCAGCAGGTCCTGGGAGGCCATACAGACATATGGCGTGCTTAGCCCATCCAGAAAAGACTGCATATCGCCCGCCTGCCATTTTTTATCATCACGGCTGCCAAGCAGCCTTGCCATGCCAGCTGGTAACTCCCACACGGCAATGTAAGCAAGCTGTGGGTAGGATTGCGCTCCCAGCCAGGCTGCAACAGCCTGCTCGGATACGGCTGGCATCCACGGCGCCAGGAGAATGACAACAGTAACCGCCGGCAGATGACACTGCGTCGCATCGAGCGTCGCTATGGTGTGCAAATACCCTGGCTGAGCCCTAGATAGTGCAGGAGCGGGAGAAGATATGGAGCGCATCTCACGCCAGGCCGAACGAAGAAATGAACGCATCCCTTCGCGGCGGTATACCCCTGGGGCATGCATACTCAAGCTTAACAGGCGTTCCAACCGCCCCCCTCTCGGAATAAGCTTGAGGCGAATGCGCTGCAGGATTTGCACCAGGCGCCAGCTTCGGCTGTTCACGAGCTCTGTGTAAGCAGCATTTGCGTTTTGGAACGCTTTTTCTTTCTCCTCTAGCTGAACTACCTGCGCTCTGGTCTGGTGTTCTAAGGCGTGGAGATGATCCTTTAGCGAGCGATTCTCCACTTCCAGGCCAGCCTGCCAGAGCTGCATTTTGCGGGCAGCCTTAATCGCAAAGCTTGATTGCTCTGCACGTGGTGGTGCTTGGATAACTTTCTCGAGAATCTCCGCCAGATTCCCGGCATGCTCGGAAAGAAGCCATTGCGAGCGCACGGTCTCCTGAGCCGAGACCGCCAATCGAAAACGTAACTCGGGGTCTTCAATCAAGCGCGCCAGGCTTTCTTCCCATTCGTTCGCGCTGGATGCCAGTAAGCCATTTTCCCCATGCCGGACGATACTCTCATAAGACGTGATCCGGCTGTAAATTCCAGGTATACCCAGGGCACTGTATTCCAGGAATTTGAGATGGCTCTTACAGCGATTGAATATATTATCGTTGAGCGGCGCCAGGAAGATATCGCACGACTGCTGCTCAAAATAAGCTGCAAACTCCGCATAGCTGACCAGGCCGGGGATCTCCCATTCCACATCCGGTTCATTTTGAAGGATAGGTGGGGGGACAATGCCCCAGAACTTCAGCCGCACCTGGTTCCCGTATCGCCTGACAAGGCGCGCCAGGAGTGGGGCAAGCGGCTTGAGGTCGCTGGCATGGCTGTGCCCACCCATGTAACCAATGGTTACCGGGCCGGCGATTCCCTTTATCGGGGGACGCAATGACCATAACTGGTCGTCGAGGTAGTTGGGAAAAACAAAGGTACGCGGGTTGTAAGATTGCGCATACTCGCAGAGGGCTGGTGTGCTGCCGATTACTGCATCTGCTTCGAGCATGGCGCGTAGCATGGCCGGACGGGCCGGGCGGTAATGCTCGTAGTCTGGGTGTTCTTCAGGCAGCTCGGTTAGCAGGTCATCCAGCTCATAGACGAGGCGCTTGTTCAGGAGGCGGGCTTGCGTTACAACCTGCTCATATGCTTCGATGTGCCAGGGGAAATCCCGGGCGACAAGAACGATATCCGCATCGCGGATAAGCTCCGCATCGAAGCGCAGCTCGCCCTCTGCCCACTCCGCGCCTTTGATCCAGCGCAGCCCCGCCTGCTCCAATGGGCGCACGATGCGGATCACCGGGCAGACATGCTGCCAGAGGTCAGCGGTAAAGGCAATCACGGTGAAATCGTCTAAAGCGGAAAGATTATTAGAGAATTCCTTCACAGGTGATTCGGCACTAATCCACTACAATCCCTAATATTGGGGTAACACAACGATGAATAATGCATACAAATTGATGGCAGCTAAGACCGATAAAATCATTAATATCGGATCCCTGGAGGGGATAACACCAGGAGGGGATTTGCCAGTCATAGAGAGAATTCTTTCCCAGAAGGCTGAGAACAGGCTACTCAGACCAGTGACAAAGACAATACCAATTGAAGATAAGGCATAAAAGACATGCCGGCCTTGAGCGGAAGACACTGATAAATTGAAATAAATAGATTGCGTTATAGCCATAAACACTACTAAAAGGTTGAATACAAGAGGATTTAATTCAATCAAGGAACGGTTTCTTCGAATGAAATATATAATAATTCCCACTAAACTAGCCAGCAACAACCATAAGAAAAGTTTATAGTAAATTGTTGGCATTGCAATATGCAAAAATCCAAATCTCCCGATCAGAGATTCGCCCAAGGAAATCCAAAAAATGGGAGCATGGGAAAAAAAATATGGGGAGAACAACGACCTTGGTGCAACCTGAGAAGAATAAAATGCAGAAATTTCCCAGAAGTTGCCTAAGACGTTCTGGTATAAGAGAAAATTGCGCAGGAACCACCAACCGCTGACAAAAAGAAGTGTTGCGGAAAATATCAATAAGCCCTGGAAACGGCGTAATAAAGTGTTTTTGTCGAATACCAGCGCTGAAAACAAAACCAAAGGCAGGAGAGAGAAGAAATAATTCTTTGTCATGAATCCCAATCCCATAACCAGGCCGAGCAGAAAATAATCCCAGTAATATTTTCCACTAGTCGCTTTCCCCAATCGATGCAACTGAAAGATGGAAATAGCGCCCAGTGTCGATGCGAGAACGTCATTGCTAACACTGCTGGTGATAAAGGTAAATTGGGGCATAAAAGCGATGATGCCAGCCGTCAGCACAGCAAGCCAGATTTCACCTCGAAAAGCCAATAGAGCGGTTTTGTAAATGAAGATTAACGTAACCCCACCGAGAAATAAACTGAATAATCGGATTAGAATGAGATCATAAGGAAACGATCCTTGGGGATGCGTAAGGCTCTCAAAGTGGTAGAAAAAGCTGAGATTAGCCTTCGAATTATCCTTCAAGAAATTGGTGTTGATCCTGGGGAACCAGGCATCTAAATTGGTTTCACTCAATCCGAACAGTACACCGATACGGTAAACTAACGCTCCGCCAAAGTAATATAGGGGTGGCTGAAAAACCTCCCAGCGCAGAAAAACGGGGTTGTCCGCTGAGATTTTCGGAATCTTCCTTTCTTGCATTACGAATTGAACGTAAGCAAAATGGTGAATTTCATCCGGCTTTTCAAAGGGTGGGATGAGCAGCGCCCATAAAGAACCGAGAATCAGGTATATCCCGATCAGAACCCATTGTGGGTGGGAGCCAAGCGCTTTATTCATTTGAAAGAGAACGCGTGAAAGAGTTTTCTAAGAAGGTTAATGAGAAATCAGAAGGAGGGATATCGCTAGCAGGGCGTGGTTTATGCGCCAGGAAGATTACCGACAGAGTCGGGTTACGATAGAACTCTTCCACATCGATGGTTTTAAAAGTAAAGTCCCGCTCATCAATGCGGGTTTGCGCCGGTGTACTGCCGAAGTCCAAAGGATATTCTGGCTTGTTGAAGCCATGCCAGACGCATTGGACATCCTCAAAGAACATGCGAATGACCCACTGCCATTGGCGCGGTGTCCAGATGTTCAGGTGAAATTTGTTGCCAAGATTTTCTTTCCAGTCGACATCCCTGACGATAGGGGGAACAGCAATCATCAAAATGCCCTCTGGCTTGAGCAGTTGCCAGGCGGATCGGAAGAACGCCATAACATCTGGTACGTGCTCGAGTACATTTGAAGAAAAAATCAGGTCAAAAAACTGGGACGAAAATCCGGTGATGTTTTGCAAATCCATCACAGAATATTCCAGATTGGCTTTAGGAAAATGGCGCTGGCTGAAAGCAACAGATTCCTCACTCAATTCAATCGCCCAGACATACCGGGCGCCATGATCAGCGAGATATGCTGCCCCATAACCAGCGCCCGAGCCCGCGTCGAGTACAAAGCGTTCCTGGCAGTGCTGTGTCGCATAATAATAGAGCGAAAGATGAGCATAATAACAGTCGTTAGGATAGAGATGTGTAACACGCTCACCACCGCCGGAGATTCGGTCCATCCTCGCACGGTCAAAAATCGAAAAAAGTGCATTTCGCCAATTGGTTGCAGAGAATTGTAGCGTTCTAGATGAAAAGACGTACTCTTGGGCACCAGACGCCAGGCGTTGCCTGAGGGCACCGTCAGCGAGTAACATCTCCAATCCCTTGCTCCATTCTTCTGGGGTGTTATCAGCCAGGTAGCCAGTCTCCAAATGGCGAATGGTGTCCGCGTAAATGGGAACCTTGCTGTAGATGCCCGGGATTCCAAGAGCGCTGTAGTCCAGGAACTTGATGTCCGACTTGAAACGGTTGAAATAGGTATCATCAAGCGGGGCGATGGCCAGGTCCCAGGCGATGTTATGCTTCATCCAGGGAACGAAGTTCGGGTAAGCAACATCATATACCGGAACCTTTAATACTTGCGGTGATAAATTCTGCAGGGTACGCAGAACAGCCGGGTTGCCGATCCCTCCTACCAGCTGTAGCTCCAATTGCCCGGCGTGTTTCCGGAACACCTCATGTAGCGGTTGCAACACCATCATCAGGTCGGTATCGTGGGTGAAGGTGCCCATGAAGCCAATCGTTTTGCGTCCAGGGTCTGCCTTTTCCCGAGGCGGCTGCTGGTTATCTCCGCCAAACAGGCGCTCATCCAGAGCATTCGGAACAACCAGGATATTCGAGTTGAGCCGGCAAAGTCGCTCTTTGAGCATCTCCGTGGATACAATGACCCCGTCGGCTGCGCGGCAGAAGTAGCGCGCCACCATGCGCTCTTGTAGAGGAATGGTCTCAAGGTCTAGCAGGTTATCATCGATGGAATACACCAGGCAGGTCTGGTCGCTTCGCGCCTGCGCCACCAGCGCTTCCGCCATGGAGAGGGTGACGCCGGGCTTCCAGGTACGCTCGATGATCACGATATCCGCTGCCTGGTAATCTGTTGAATGGGTAACCTGGAAGAAATCCTGGTTAGCCGGGTAGGTTAGAGGCAGGATATCCCGGATGTAGGCAACGCCGTATGGTTTCAGGTCGCTGCCATGTTCGAAAATAATATGAACCGTAAGTTTGCTCATAGTCGCACAAAAAATTTTACGCTACATTTCTTGCCCGGATTTTGGCGAGAACAAGGCTTTCAGGATATTGAGCGCAGCCATTTCTGGAGGAAACTGGCACACGTCCTGAATTGCTTGCTGCTGCAACCGGCTGCGTAACGGTTGATCCAGGATCAACCGCTCCAGAGCAGCCAGGCAGGCGTCTTCCGAGCTGGTGTCAACGATCAGAGCATTTTGCTCGTGGAAGGCGAAGCTATGCGAGCCGCCCTCGTCTGGGACAATCACAGCCGCCCCACATGCCATGGCTTCCATGGCAGTCAAGCCCATCGCCTGATAAGATGAGAAATCGACAAAGATGTCGCTTTCATCGAATAGCGACGCCACCTGCTGGCGAGTAAGGAAACCGGCATGCCGGAAGGGGAAGCCGGTGACCAGTTTTGTGAAGCCGGGATCATCCACTTGGCAACCGAACACCACAACCTCAACTTTATCCTGGTAGCGCCTGGCGACCTCGCCTAACAAGCGCATGGTCAATTCTGGATTGCGGCGTGGCGTGCTCGGGCGCACCATAGCGACCAGGCGCAACGAGCGCTCCGTCAGCAGGCGTCGCCGGGGGCGAAACAGGTCAATATCCAGGCTTGGCCCGACTACGGCGCAATCCACGCCGATATTCTTCTGCACAGCGCTAAAATTCCAATCAGTTTTGGTCATGCGCACCAGGTCGGGGAAGCGCGTATAGGAATCGCGAGCTAACCGGTATTCCGGTGAACCCGGTGAGAAGAAGTTGGGCTCAAAGTCCTGAATGTAATAACCGCGCACGGGTAATTTTCCGGATTCGGGGGAGGCTTCCATCCATTCGACCGAGTGAAAGACGGTAGCAATGACTGCGTCATAGTTCGGGAACAAGGTGGGCGTCAGGGCATGCCTTTCGAGATAGACAACGGGCACATTGTTCTCCGCGTAACCCCTTTCCATGATCGGGCGCGTCCATTCCAGATTGAGCACCCTTGCATCCACACCCATTTTGAGCATCGCTTCAGCTTCTTGAAAAACAACGTGGCTGCCGCCACCCGGCTCGGTGATTGGCAGGATGAAAAGCAGGCGTTTCCCTTCAAATAGCCGCTTGCCATCTGCAATCGCCTGCTCACGCCGCTGCATAGCCTGGGCGCGGGCGCGGTTGCCTTCCATAACGCGGTCGAAGCGGCAGGCTTCAACCCCACGGCTGATGATTTCCTGCCCATATTTAGCCACCAGCGCCTTGTTTGCTCGTTCCGCCAGCTGCTTGCGACGGTCATGGGAGTAGCTGCGCGATTGAGCATGGAAGATATAGACGTCGTCGGCGACCGCTAAAAGGCGAGAGCTCTTTTTGGCACGCAGGCTGTAATCGTTCTCCTCCCCATAGCCTTCGCCGAACCTGTCCTCGTCGAAATAACCAATTTTCTCGATCAAGTCACGCTTGATCATCAAGCAAAAGCCATTCAGAAAGGGGATGTGAGGGTAAAGCCGTCCGGAGTAGCGGTCGACCAGCGCTGCCATCTCAGCCACAGTCATATCCGGTGGCAGGGGATTATCCGCCCAGTCGCCATCCTGGTTGAAGATTTCCGGTATGGATTGCCAGGAGGCGGTGTTGGAGAGCGGTCCAACAACGCCAAGACGGGCATCCGACTCGGCGCAGGCGACCATCCGGTCCAGCCAGCCAGGGGATACAATCGTGTCGCTGTTTAACAAAACCGCGTACGCCCCCGCGGACTGGCGCAAGCCCTGGTTGGCGGCGCGTGTGTAGCCTCTGGCCTGGTCGTTGCGCAACAAGGTTGCCCCCTGCGATGCGGCGAACTCAGCCAGGTATACCTGGGTTGGGGCATCGCTGCCATCGTCGACCAATACCAGGCTGTAAGGCGCAGTGGTATATCGGACAATAGATTCCAGGCAGCGCTTTACATCATCTAACGCGTTGTGAACGCAGACAATGATATCGACCGAAGCTTGGTGCGGCACCATGGCGGGCTTAGGTAGAACCGGTTCAATAGCTATCGTCTGGATTTGAGGACGAGGCGTCTCTGGTACTGCCAGCGCGGTAGGCTGCGTTGCCGGTTTGCTCAGCAATGCCATAAATACTGCTTCCCGGCGGCTGTTGCGCGGGATCAGTTTTAGCCGGATATGCTGGAATTTTTGCATAAACCGCCAGCTCCGGCTGGTGAGCACCTCTTCCAGCACGGCACGCGTCTGAGCCAGGTTCGCCTGGCTTTCCGCCAGCCGGTCCTGTAAGGCCTGGGAAGCGCGCGCCCGATCCTCAAGCTGTGCCTGAGAGGCACGCACCTGATCCTCAAGCTGCGCCTGAGAGGCACGCACCTGCTCTTCCAGTTGTTCCTTTGAGGCCTGCGTCTGTTGCTCAAGGTGAGATTGAAATCCCTGCGCTTGCTGTTCCAAACGAGCTTCGTTGGCTTGCTCCAATTCATCCAGGCAGGCCTGGAAGGATTGCGCCTGCGCCTCCAGCTGCGCCTGGTACTGGCGCGCCTGGTCGACAACCTGCGTTTGAAAAGCCTGGGCTTGATCTGTGAGTTGAGCCTGGTAAGCCTGGATTTGCCCATTTATCTGAGCATGAGACTCGAGAACCTGGCTTAATTGGGCTTGAAGCTCATCCGCCTGGCTCTGCAAGCTGCGATAATCCTGATCCCCCTTTGATAGCTCGCCGCGCATTTCAAGGATCAAGTTGCGCAGGTCGCTGTTTTCTTTCCACAGGAGGAAAAATTTGCGTTCGTAGTCACGCACAATCTCAGGCGGAGGCGCAACCTTACGGCGATAGCGCACAGCCCAGGCAGTGATGAAAGAAGCATCGAAATCGACATCCCGCCAAAGGCCTTGGCGGGCAAAAAGTTCCGACCAGACCTCTGGCGGTTGGACGTTAAAGTGAGTCGCTTCTTTATAATCGAAAGGGGTGGAGGAGAAGAGCACATCGTCGCTGAATTTACAGAAGTTCTCCACTGCCTTTAGCGCCTCCTTCGGAGGCATATGCTCGAGGACCTCTATGGAAACAATCAGGTCATACTTTTGTGGGAAGGGGTCCGTCACCGAGCCAGCCCAGCAATAGGGTTGGATGGAAGGATGAACATTACCTATGGCGTATTCGGAGACATCCACCCCATAGGCTTCCACTCCTCGCTGTCGCAGGGCTTCAACGAGAAAACCCAAAGCGCAGCCAGCATCCAGAACGGTTTTCGGCTGGATACGTTGCACAATCTGGTCGGCGATGCCGCCAAAGAAGCTCAGCCAGCTTTCATCGCGCTGGTACGGCCGGCCGCAGCTCGTAGCATAGTAATGAGCGTCAAATAATTGGGAAGGGTTCAAGTTCTCCATACTTACCTAATTTCCATCGCAAGTTGCAAGGCGGTTTCCCAGGGCGGCAAGCGAATGCCAAAAACCTGCTCAAAGCGCCGGCAATCGAGCGCCGAATACAGCGGGCGCCTGGCCGGGGTGGGGAATTCTTCAGTCAGCGCTGGGCGCACTTCACGCGTTACCTGTTCTGCGCGCTGCGGGTCGAGACGCAGAATGGCCTGCGCCCACTCCAAGCGGCTGGCTACCCCATCTCCTGCCAGATGATATAGGCCACGGCGCTCGCCTATCCAACCAGCCACCCCCTCGCCCCCCTTAGCCAGCGCCTGCGCTGAAGCCTCGGCCAGCAGGCGTGCCCAGGTTGGGCTGCCAACCTGATCGGCGACAACGCGCAAAGCGGGTTGCTGGCGCGCCCAATCGAGCACCTTAGTGACAAAACTATCGCGGCGCAGGCTGTAAACCCAGCTGGTGCGCAAGATGAGATAGGCGCCACCCGCCTGCTCCACAGCCCGCTCGCCAGCCAGCTTGCTTCTCCCATATACGTTGATTGGAATCGCGGCGTCGCTTTCAAGATACGGGCTGCCCTTTGCCCCGTCAAAGACGTAATCCGTCGAATAATGAACAAAAGCCGCCCCGATCTGGCGCGCCCACATCGCCAGCAAACCCGGGGCGCGCCCGTTGATGGCCATTGCAAGCTCCTCTTCGCTTTCAGCGCGGTCAACCGCCGTGTAAGCAGCGGCATTGACGATAGCCTGGGGGTGAACCTCCTGCACAATCTGGTATAGAGGCTCGGGCTTTGCCAGATCAATCTCAGGATAATCCAGCGCCAGGATTTCCCCCAGAGGCGCCAGTGTACGCTGGAGCTCCCAACCCAACTGGCCATATTTTCCGATGAGCAAGATGCGCATGGTTACCGGCTATTAAATGGCAGCTCGCCCTCCAGCAGGCGCAGCAGATATTGCCCGTACTGGTTACCGCTCAAGCGCTGAGCTTGTAGGCGCAATTGTTCCTGGTCGATGTAGCCCAGGTGGTAAGCGATCTCTTCGGGGCAGGAAATCATCATCCCTTGCCGCTCTTCAACCGCCTGGACAAAATTAGCGGCCTGTAACAAAGACTCGTGCGTCCCGGCATCAAGCCAGGCAACCCCACGGCTCATAACATTGACACGCAGCTCACCCAGTTCCAGATAAGCACGGTTGAGGTCGGTGATCTCTAATTCGTTGCGTTCCGAAGGTTTCAGGTCAGAGGCGAACTGAACAACCCGCTGGTCATAGAAGTACAAACCAGGTACAGCATATTGAGAGCGAGGGTGCTCCGGTTTCTCCTCAATGCTAATGGCTTTTCCGCGCTCGTCGAACTCCACCACACCGTAGCGTTGAGGGTCGCGCACAGGATAGGCGAAGATCAACGCCCCTTCGTTGAGATTGGCTGCTTCTCGCAATTGAGCAGGCAAGCCTTGCCCGAAGAATATGTTATCACCTAAAATCAAACAGACCGGCTCGCCATTGATGAACTCGGGACGGAGTAGGAAAGCTTCCGCCAATCCACGCGGCTCGGGCTGCGCGGCATAGTAGAAATTCAACCCCCACTGGCTGCCATCACCGAGCAACTGGACGAAATCCGGCAAGGCGGAAGGCGTGCTGATTATCAGAATGTTCTGCATCCCGGCCAACATGAGCATCGACAGGGGGTAGTAAATCATTGGTTTATCGTAGACCGGCAAGAGTTGTTTGCTGATCCCCAATGTGAGGGGGTAAAGGCGAGTGCCATGCCCCCCAGCCAGAATGATGCCTTTCATGTTTGCTCCTATCTCTCCTGGAAATCTAACGGTTATTACCGTTGGTTATAATTGCGCACCAGCCAACCTTGATAATCCTGCTCCTTACGGATAGCTTCAACCCACTGGGCGTGAGCCAGATACCATTCGACGGTCTTACGCAAACCGGCGACCAGGGTGTGGCGTGGCTGCCAGCCCAGGTCACGCTGGATCTTGGTGATATCCATCGCATACCGCCGGTCGTGCCCAGGCCGGTCGGCGACGAATATTACCAGCGAGCGGTGAGGCGTAAATGGCGCATCTGGGCGGCACTCATCCAGGATTTCGCACAAGGTTTGTACGACGGACAGGTTGGTTGGTTGGTTGCCGCCACCGATATTATAGGTCTCGCCAGGATTGGCATGGCGCAGCACGCGCCAGATAGCATCGCAATGATCCTCAACATATAGCCAATCCCGAATCTGGCCGCCGTCACCGTAGACCGGAAGTGGGCGGCCTTCCAGGGCATTAGAGATCATCAAGGGGATGAGCTTTTCAGGGAACTGGTAAGGACCATAATTGTTGGAGCAGTTGGTGATGGTATATGGCAGACCGTAAGTGTGACCGTAGGCGCGCACCAAGTGGTCACTGGCAGCCTTGGAGGCCGCGTACGGCGAGCTGGGAGCATATAGATTAGTCTCAGTGAACGGCGGCTCTTGCGGGCCAAGCGAACCATACACCTCATCAGTTGACACGTGGTGAAATCGTACTTGCTGAGAGGTGGCATCACCCAATTGCTGCTCCTCCATCCAAACCTTGCGCGCCGCTTCTAACAGGCTGAAGGTGCCCAAAACGTTCGTGCGTACAAACTGTCCTGGGCCATAGATCGAGCGATCGACATGAGTTTCAGCAGCAAAGTGGACGATGGTGTCTATCTGGCGCGATCGGATCACATCCTCCACCAGAGGTTGGTCGCAGATATCGCCTTGTACGAAGGCATGGCGTCCCACATCTGGTAGATCGCGCAGGTTCTCCAGACTGCCGGCGTAGGTCAAAGCATCCAGGGTAACCAGGTTTGCGCCGGGTTCGACGCCAAGCAGGTAGTAGACAAAATTCGAGCCAATAAAACCGGCTCCGCCGGTAATTAGGACATTACGCATCATTTTGGGCTAGTCAAATAAATCTGCCTCGCTCAGCATCATCCCCTGAGCATCCTTAGGAGAGAGGTTGGGAACGGCGTCGTTGATTAAAGGCCAGTCAATGCCGATGGTTGGATCATTCCAGAGCAGGGTGCGCTCCCACTGTGGTAAATAGAAGTCACTGGCTTTGTATACCACCTCTGCCCACTCGCTGAGCACATAGAACCCATGAGCAAAGCCGATTGGAATCCAAAGCTGCCGTTTATTCTCGGCCGACAGGTAGGTCCCAACCCAACGCCCGAAAGAAGGCGAGCTACGCCGCAAATCAACGGCGACATCGAACACCTCGCCAGCGACGACCCGCACCAGCTTGGCCTGTGGCTGGCGAATCTGGTAATGCAGGCCGCGCAGAGTGTCCTGAGCGGAGCCAGAGTGATTATCCTGGACAAACACAGCGGTTATACCTGCCTCGGCAAAACGCTGGGCCTGATAAGTCTCCATGAAGAAGCCTCGCTCATCACCAAATACTTTGGGTTCGATCAGGAAAACGTCAGGGATAACAGTGGGAGTGAATTGCATAAGGATGCTTTGATCTCAATTGTAACAAAAGTAGAAGGGGTGGGCGATTAGTGACTGGTAATTAGGGTTAGATAATTATGAGGACTATTGCCCGACGCAGTCATAGATCATCAGGTCGGTGGGGTAATTGTAACGATCACCCGGGAATCGCTGGGTAACCTGGCAACGATTCGCCAGATAGCCCTGTTCAAGCTGGGGCAGGTTACCTTCCAGGAGAACGATATATGGCAAGTGATAGTGTTCGGCAGCCCATTGGGCGGCCTCGCCATAGTCGCTGCTCTGGTGGAGTCGAGCAGCGATTTCCGGGTAGAGCAAGCCTGCAAAATCTACCATTGGGCGCTGAGCGAAATAGCCAATAATGCCCACATCCAGCGCCCCAATGGAAGTTTTTTGGGGGATGTTGTTTTTTAGCCACTCGCCGGCAGCACGGTAAATGGCGTAACGCGGGTCGCTTTGCCCCCAGGAATGCAATGAAAACTGCATCTGGGCAAGCGTCAGAACAGCAATGAGCAGGATCGGTAAAACACTAAAAGATTTAGGAAAAGCCTTGAGCGGTTCTGTTTGTCGCTGGCGGTTGGATGTCCAATGTGGGATAGCCTCAATCCCCAGGCCGATGAGGGCAATAAATCCGGGGACAAGCGGGGCGTAATACCAGAAATAACCCGTTACTCCCAGCAAGGCATAAGATAGAAAATAGAGCGCTGGCCAGGCCAGGAAGAGCAGCCAGCGCTGTGCATGCAGGAAGACAAAAGCCAGCCCAACGAGTGCAATCAACCCGCACAGGGCAAAGTTCCACCGACCGGCGTAGCCCCGGGCCAGGGGAAGAAGCCCCTGCGCAAAACCCTGGCTAATCGGCATAGCTGCCTGCCCTTGCTTGGCCATCAGCGTGGCAGGGATAGGAGAGCCAAAATAAGCCCAGGCAAAGAGGAACCAGGGCAGCGCCAGGAGCAGGAAAAACATCACTGCACGGCGCGGGGGAAAGCGCCGTTTCCGCCACACATAATCCGCAGCCAAGAACAATGCCACCAGAGCGCCATCCGGGCGGGTCACCATTGCCAGGGCGGAGAAGATCGCTGCATGAGTGCACTTCTGGCGAGCGTAGAAGGCAAACGCCCCCAGGCAAAGTGCAAGATAGAGCGGCACCTCGGAGCTCAACGTGGAGATTAGCAGTGGGAAGGTGGGATAAAGCAACAGCCCAGTCCAGCCAGCCAGTGGTGTACTCCAAGAACGGGCTAAATCCCACAGGAAGATACCGCCCAACGCCAGGCTGGCTGCACCGAGCAGAACAGCCAGGCGGGGCAGGTCGTCCCAGATGGGCGATATGGCAGCCAGTATAAGGGTAAAGAGCGGCGTGGTCGTACTTTGCACATGCAAACCTGGATTGTAGACGAAACCCTCCCCATGAGCCAGGTTGCGGGCGTAGCGAAAAGTAATGAACGGGTCATCATATGCCCATCCAGAAGAAGCCGCGTAGAGCAGAGTAGTGACCAAGAGAAAGTAAACACCCAGCCAGCAGGCTGAACAACTGGAGCCGCGCCATGTTGCGCAAGTGTTTATCTTGCGGAACAATGACTCAAAAGAGCCACCGCGCTTTGGTGGGCTATTCACAATGATCTTCAGGTGAAGGGGGGTTATTTCAGGGATAAGTTGAGCAATAACATCGGTCAACCTATCCCTGATAAACTATGGGTATTCCAGGTAAATCGGAGCTATCCCAACGCTTAGACTCTTAGAGGTAACAGAAATCGGGGCGCCCCACACATCCCAGGCCGCCAGTGGCAGAGCAGGCAAATTGTAGTTCTGGTTTTGACCGTTACGAGACCACAGAATCCAGATGTGCCGGTCTCCCCTATTGAAAATGTAACCGTGCACGACCAGTTTGCCACTACTCATTTTCTTGATTTCAGACTCAAGAAAACCCGTTTTGATGCTGTCGCGAGCGGTTTTGAAGGCATGAAACGGAGAAGGAGAACGATAGCTGTGGTTTGGATATAGCAAAGAGGTGTTGCGAAAGCTTGTACTGGATAGATCATAATAAATCGAAGCAAACAAGCCTTCAGCAATAGAAATTGAATAGGCTTTCGCTACAAAGTAAGACTTGGTCCTATCAAATGCAGCTTCTGCTGGATCGTATGTTGTACAGGATGGCGACCACCACTGCGGTCCGCAGAGTAAAGCGAGTTCTGAAACCATGAAAGGCTTGACAGCGCCATAGGCAGAAAGGATATTCTGTAAATATGCCTTCTTGGATACAAAGGCTATCTCGGCCTTAGCCGGGTCTATCGAATCTGAGCCCCAGGGCAAGCTTCCAGTTATTGGGGTTATCGGATTGTTATTTGCATCAACATCCGTATAGTACTCGTAAGAGTGAAAGGCAACGATGTCAAAGAAATTCTTTCCATCGTTAGCCCCATGATGGCGCAGGATACCCTCCAGGAAGAGAGACTGTCGATAATTACAGATTGGATTGTCAGGGTTGGCGGGATCAAACGGGCAACTCAACAGCAGACCGCCGATGACCACCTGGGCAGTGGGATCGGCTTGTTTGATGCGCGGGTAGATAGCAGCTAAGATATCACCAAAGTAATCCCCCCCGTAATAAGGATCAGCATCATCGCCCATGCAACCATATGGGCTTTCATATCTTTCTGGTTCCCCGATCCAATCAGGGTCTGCGTCGGGCTCGTTCCAAATCTGCCAGTACTTGACGCTAAAGGGTGGTTTGCTATAACGGTCGACGGCGGCATACATGAAATTCCCAAAAGCAGGCAGCTCACTTTGCAGTATTCGCCCACAGTATAAAGGGTGATCGGGAGCATAAGGGTTATCCTGCGCCCACAATGGCGTGCTACGCACCACCAGCACCACCTCTATCCCGTTGTTCCTGGCATTTATCAAGTCTTGTTCCAAAAAGGCCGCTTTACTCCAATCATAAATGCCTTTGGTGGATTCGACAGCCGACCAGAGTAATCCGTTGCGCCGCACGAAGGCAGGATGAATTTCCTGCATTCGCCACAGATTAGTTCCTTGAATGTTGTAAGACTCAACGCCAAACACTGTCGGGTTGAGTTTTCTCACGAATGGAAGATAGAGCGTGGTCGTTGTGGGCGAAGCCTGTACAGGCTGTGAATCTCCAGCGTCGGTTTGGGCAAAAACAGGAGAAGCAGCCAATGTAACTAACAAGAGACATACAATGAGAAGGAGCAACAAATACCATTTATGCATAATCTCTCCCTGAGCTATGAATTTTTAATTTTGTCAGGTATTATACCAAGAGAAAAGACGAACCTAATCCAATATAGCTACTTCATCCCCTAGCGGGCACTCCTGTATGGCGCGCAGAACATAGCTGCCAGCAGAGAACGCAAGGTGCAACTCACCCGCCTGGAGGGTAACATCTGCCGCCAGCGGGTTGCCATTTTGCCAAACAACCTCCCCGTTCCGGGTGAGCACAAGCCAGGTGCCATCATTGGGCAGGATAAGCTCGCCGTGCGTGCCGGGCGGAACAGAAAGCGTGATCTGAACTTCTTCGCATGAAGGTTGCGACCAATCCACCTGAAGCGTTCCAGCCGGCAGAGGAAGGGTACCCATAGCAGAGCTGGCGACAGATAAGGAGGGACGCACCTGCCATTCATCAGGCGCCACCTGGCGCGCTCCCAAGATGTAGGTTGTCAAGAACCAGGTTGGGGCGCTGCCCCAGCCATGGGATAAGCTGCTCCACTGGTATTTATCCGAATCGAATCCCTCCCACCAGGTAGTCGCTCCTTTATTGATCAGGTAGCCATAATAAGTCTTGATCAGCTCCATGGCTTCCTGGATTCGCCCGCTCTGTCCCAACGCTTCAAGAACCCAGTACATGCCATAGATTTGCACGTTTGGCGTAGCGGGGTCTGACGAGAGCATGGTGAGCAACTCGCTCACCACCGCTTGCTGCTCGCTTTCGGGGACCAGGCCATAGGCCAGCGGCCAGGCCAGCGCATGAGGCGTTGGGGGATAGGATTCTCCTGCGTAGATATGCGTCAGATAGCGATGCTCTGCGGGGAGGTAGAGATATAAGTTGAGCCCCTCTTTGATGCGATCTGCTCTCTCTCTCCAGAGGACGGCAGATGCAACGTCCCCTACCGAGTCAGCTACCTGCGCCGCTTTCAACAGGGTGCCATAATACATGGCGTTCAAGGCGGCCGATTGCCCATAGCGGCTGTAATGACCGTACGGGTCGATATAAGCAGTAACTCCCCAAACACCATAAGGGATTTCCAGCAAGCCAGTATCCAGACGCACATAGCCCGCCAGGTGATCCATAAACTGTCGCAGAGGCAGGTAAGCGCTTGTCACCGTTTGCATATCGCCGGTCTGCTGGCCATATTCTGCCAGGCTGTGCACCCAAAGCATGCTGTAATCCAGCATGTGCAAGCCGTTATTATTAGGCGCCATGCCCGGAGCTGGGTCATGCAGCATCTGGTCAGCCATGAGCAACACGCCGCGCTGCAAAAGCCCGGTCGAACCATAAGCAACGCGCTGGGCATGGTCGACGACGTAGGAGTCACCCCACCATTGGCCACGCTCGCGCCACGGGTCGGCATAGGCGTCGGTCATATTAGGCAAACATGTCTCAGCGCCAATCTGCCAGATCTGGTCTAGCAGAGGTTCTGATGAATGGAACGCTCCACTCTGAACAAGCGGGTAGCGCTCTTCAAAGACCTGGATGTCCTGGATTTGGATCGGGGTCTCTCCCCAGGCAGCAATCAGGATGTAGCGACCGGCGCGAGCGTCGAGGGTTGTGATGCGGCGCGTTGAGCCGTCCAACACCCAGGAATCGACCTGGTTCCACTGTGGGTGCAACGAACCCGGATAAGGCAACGGTCGCTGAGTACCCACGGCCAGGCGCTCGTCCCAGCCGATATCCACAATACTCCCAGCTAACCCGCTGACTCGCGCAGATAGGCGCCCGTGAACTGTGCGGCCCAAATCGAGCACAGCATAGGCAGGTAAACCGCTAAAGCTCAGATTCAATCCACTGGGCAAATCTGAAAGGCTGACTGGCTGTGCTAGCAGCAGCCGCCGTCCAGCGTGATTTCCCTGTCCGAATGGAAGATCAGAGAAGGTTAAACCAACCGTAGACACGGCAAAGGTAAGCCCATCTGCTGGGATTTGGGTGAAAGCCAGGTTATGCAAACCGGCAGCTACCTGCGTAGAAGCCTGATAGACATCCAGGCGAGCGTTGCCAGCTTTGCTCCAGGCGAGCGCCGCCTCGTCCACTTGCACTAAAACATTTGGAGCAGCAGAAGTGGAAAGGGTTTCTATGGTGATGGTGGCAGTGGCTGAGGCGGTGAAAGAGTAAACGGAAGGCTCGATTACCGGTGGCACCAGCTCCCCAACTGCAAAACCAGGTGAAAGGAGGCCGGTTTCTTTTAGAGTAACGGTCATCGGTGCGTTAGCCAGCAAGGGCATAGAACTCGGCCGGTACTGTACCTCGGGCGGGGATTCGGGCTCTGCCTGAGGTGAGGCTGGCTGATCTAGGGTGGTATTACCCAGCCATCCGAATGCATCCCGATGCGGAACACGCAATGGATGAAAAACCGGTTGCATTGGATCGACGACCGCTGCCGCCGACCAGTTATCCCCTGCGTAACCGGGTTGGTTCCAATCTGCAGCCAGCAATCGCAGGTCGAGCAGCTCGGTGGGGCCAATCAACCCCCAGGAATGGACAGGAGCTGCGTCCTCCTGCCAGGCTGGTGAGAGCTGGCACTTCCACTGTGGACCAGTCGAGGCCAAAATGAGCGCACCACCCGGCAAACGCCCCTCAACGTGCGCTTTCAAGAATGGCCGTGTCGATTCGGAGCGGCGGTTGTTGGGCGCCCATTGCACCAGCACTGCTAACAGGTGTTCCCCCGCCTGCAAACTTCCCAGAGGGTAAATATCATATTCATGGATGGTTTTAGAGAAGCGGGTTGAGCCGCGCCCAAGCCAAGCACCGTCCAACCAAACTTCATAGCGTGTGTCGGCAAAGATGTGCAGCTCTGCTTCCTGGAGTAAATCATTGCTGGAAAATTCATGCCGAAAAAGCGTTACTTCCGTGCCAATGGGGGCCTCGCTGTGCGCCCAGATGGGCGCATCATCCAGAATAGGGTCAGCGCGCCATACCAGGGGCAGGTAAACGCTCGTCGCGCTCGGTGCCTCCGGATCGACTGGCACATTGACTGGAATTGTGTAACCTGGACGCACAAGAAGACTCAGGCTGATAATTCCAAGCCCCACCTGAGAGATCAGGACAAGGCACACATTCTTTTTGGTTACAAACCGCGGGTAAATGTAGATCAACGCGAGTAAGAAATTCCAGAGCACCTGATTGACTGCTTCTTGATTGACTATTTGCCTGACCCCCAACCCCTCACTATCCCGGATTCGTCTGGCCTTCCCGGTACGCCTGGATTACTTCACCAGCGCTGCCTATGGCTTTGATCTGCCCGTGATCAAGCCAGGCAGCACGGCGACACATCGTTTCAATCAAGTCCATGCTGTGAGAGACCAGGACAATTGTGGCGCCATTCTCACGGAAGCTCTCCATACGCGCCAAGCTCTTACGCTGGAAGGCCTCATCCCCTACTGAAAGCACCTCATCTACCAGGAGAATGTCCGGCTGTACATCGGTGGCAGAAGCAAAACCCAGCCTCGCCCACATACCAGACGAGTACGTACGCATGGGCGAATCGATGAAATCCCAAAGCTCTGCAAAGTCAACAATGCGCTGGAACTTCTCCTCCATCTCATTGCGGGTAAAGCCCAATAAGGCGCCGTTCAGGTAGATGTTCTCGCGCCCGGTCAGCTCTGGGTGAAAGCCAGCGCCAAACTCCAGCAAGGGGGCGACCTGGCCGATGACCAGCACGCGGCCAGATGTGGGGCGGAAGACACGCGCCACCAGCTTGAGAAGCGTGCTTTTGCCTGCCCCATTGTTGCCGATCAGACCAAAGGCTTCACCTTGCTGGATGCTCAGATTGATATCCTGCAAAGCCCAGAAGTCGCGCATCTGCAACTTTCTCTGCAACCTGCGAATGGCATACTCTTTGAATGAGTGAATGCGCTCGCTGGGGATACGGTAGCGCACACCAACGTCCTGCAAGCAGATCACTTCGGAATCTATGAACGGCTGAGCCTTTGCCTTATTTACAGGCATGGAATCGGGTAGTGATTCAGACACGATATGCAAACTCATCTGACTTCTTTGTGAAAACCAGCCAACCGACCAGCAGGGTTGAAAGGGCAATCCCGCCAGAGATCAGGAATTCGTTAAGGGTGGGCGTGCGACCTTCATAGATCACCGCGCGGAATAAATTGATCAGGTGGTACATGGGATTTAATTTAAGCAGTTGCTGATATTGCGGTGGCAGCGTCTCAATGGTGTAAATGACCGGGCTGAGATACATCCAGGCGGTAAGCACAATGGCATACATCTCGGCGATATCGGCGAAGAAAATCGCAAGATTCGAGACAATCAGCCCTACCCCTAGCGCAAACATCGCCAGGAAGAGCATCGGGATGGGCAATAGCAGGGCATTGAGAGTCAGCGGGATACCGGAAACCAGGATGACCAATATGAGTGGGACGAGCGAAAGGGTAAAGTTCACCAGGCCTGTGCCCATCGAGGAGACGGCAAACACGGTGCGCGGCACATAAATGCGCCGCAACAAACTGCCACCCCACACCAGGTTGACGATGCAGGCATTCGTCGCTTGGGAGAAGAAAGTCCAAGCAATCAACCCACTGAGCACATAGGCGGCATAGTTGACGGTGCTGCCGAAAACGCTGGAAAAGACAAAGGCCAGTACCAGGGTAGTGCCTAACGGGTTAAGCATGGTCCAGGCTACGCCCAGGATGGAGCGCTTGTAGCGGGTGAGGATATCACGCCGCACCATTTGCAGCACCAGGTTGTTATATTGGAAAAGCGCTTTCAACTCCTCCAGCGCTGGGGAGACTCGCCTGGCGGAGTCGTAAACAGGAGCGGTGCTAATTTTGTTCATAGTTCAGATTCTTTGTCGTAGCCAGACTCGTAAGCGTAGCGGCAGCCAGGCGTAGACCAACGGGCGCACTTTAGCCTTTAACACCAACCAGGAAAAGGGGCTGCCGCCTTCACGGTAATGCACGCGCAGCATTTCAGGCCAGCAACGGTCGTCAGAGATCACCGATTTACCAGCCGAGTGCAGCCGGAAATTCGCCCAGGTGCGTGGCACGTAGCAAAGCGGCGCCCGGCGTGCCAGCCGCACCCATAAATCATAATCCATTGCAAAAAAAAAGGAGGGGTCGAGCGGCGCCACCTGCTGCCACAGGCTGGCACGGAAGAAAGATGATTGTTGCGGAATATGTACGTAGCCGCGACGCAAGCGGCGGTAATCCGTCTGACGGGCAGGAAACTTGCCGATTACCTTCCCGGTTTCGTCAATCAGGTTGGCGTCGCCATAGACCATCCCAGCTTCAGGATGGTCTTGTAGAAAGGCAACCGCCTCCGAAATAGCCTGTGGGAGATAAGTATCATCTGAATTAAGCCAGGCGAGCACATCGCCCCGAGCATGGGCAAACCCCTTGTTAATGGCATCTGTCTGGCCCAGGTCTGGTTCAGAAACCCACCAGGCTAAACTACTCGAGTAGCGCTGGATGATCTCCAGGCTGCCATCGCTCGAGCCGCCATCTACGATCAGATATTCGATGTTTTCATAATCCTGGGAGAGCACCGATTGGATCGTGTCATCCAGGAAACGTGCCTGGTTGAAGGAAGGGGTAACGATAGAGACAAGGGGGGTCATTCCCACTCATCCTCGGAATAAAACTGTTTGGCTACATCCCTTGTCAATTCATAGACGCGTTCAATCTCTTGTGAGGTGAGCCGGCGTTTCCAGTTATCCATACTGGCGCGACTGTTGATTTGCGTGGCGTAGCGATCGCTCACAGAGGATTCAGCCGGGTTCTCAGTGCTGCTCGAGCGCAGGACAGATTGCTCAACAACCGGCGTGAACTGCATCCCCAGATTGGCGTACAAGGTGCGAAATCCAGGCACAGGCTCCAAAGACAGATCTTCGTGGCGCACAACTTGAAATTGGGGATATCTCTCCTGGAAGCAATCGACGGTGTGATAGATCGCCTTCCACAAGATGGCGCTTTGCCCAATAATGTCATCCGGCGATTGAAGCATCGCTTGCATCTCTTCTCGGTATGGCTGCAACCAATCTCGCATGAGCAGCGGCTGGTCGAGTAAATCGTGGAAGTCAAAGGGCCAGCCCAGGCGCTTCAAGCTGCTGGCGAAACCCGCCGGGTGGCGCACGGTGATCACCACCTGGCAATCCAGCACATGGGCGAACCAGGGAGCTGAGAAGACTGCAAAGGGATCTTTCAGCAGAGGACGCTGGCGGTGCAAGCGCCCCCTGGCGAAGATGCTTGCATCGCGCCCCATGCGTAGCAGGTCTTTGAATGAGCGCAAGGAACGCATTTCCGCCCAGGCATGGTAGCGGAATTGGAGCATCTGGCGCAGGCCAGAAAGGTATTCAGCCTGGTTTTCAGCGCAAATGTACGGGTACCAGCGATTGACTGGGACGAGAAGCACACCAGGGCGGTGAAACCGGTTGAGCGGCTCGCTGATGTAGGCCGCTTCGCCTCCCGCAACGAGCATCCTGCCTACCCAGGTCGTGCCGCTGCGATGGGCACCGGTGACTAATATCGGCGAGCGGTTATGGCGCGGCATGGCTTATCCACCTTCCTGCTCCAGGAGGATGCCAGGCCAGCCTGCCAGATTGGGCATAGCGGTCAGGTCAGGTCGTTTATCCACCAGGCGATGGTACGAGCGCTTCGCTGCGCTGCCAAGCCCAATCAGGCAAAGCAGGGCGTAGAGCATGCGGTGCCAATGCTGTAAAGCATAGGCTGGACGGGCGAGAAGGGCGTAAAAATAGGATTTTAGTGCTGCCCCTGGTAGCCCGCCGTCTAGTAGATAGCGGGCGTTCAGACGATATACGCCACCATAGACCCGGTTCTTGTGGGCTGCAATCCAATTGCCCAGGTCGGGCTGGCTTTGCATCCATGCCAGCAGGCGGAAGGCCTCCTGGCCAAACTCTCTGGCATGGGCGACATTCTTGGCTGCTGGGTGGTGGCGGGCAGCCGCCCACAAACCACTCGGCGAAGTGCTGGAAACCGCGGACTGCTTTCGCCGATCACTGCCAGCATAGCAGATAGGCGCCAGTCTGGCCATGCGCACCCAAAGGTGATGATCAAGTAGAAAATGAAAGGAAGGGTCTAAAAAATTGGTTTTCTCCAGCACAGAACGGCGCATGAAGACTGCCGGCTGGCAAATGATGCGAAAGCTGACAAGATCCTCCAAACCCCAATTACCAAAGGATAACTGGTTGAGCGGTCGACCCTGGCCGTCGATGGTCAGGGCATCGGCGAAGACCAGCCCCGCATTCGGATTTTGCTGCAAGGTAGAGACAGCCTGTGTTATCGCCTTTGGCAGGTACAGGTCATCAGAGTTCAGCCAGGCGACAATCTCACCATTAGACTGTTTTATCCCTTTATTAATCGCCTCCGCCTGGCCGCGGTCAGGCTCGGAGACCCACCAGCTCAGACGGTTGGCGTAACGCTGGATGATCTCCATGCTGCCATCTCTGGAAGCGCCATCGACGACCAGGTATTCAAGCGGGGAGTAATCCTGCGCCAGCACCGAGCATATGGTTTGTTCCAGGAAGGCTGCCTGGTTATAGGATGGGGTGATAACGGAGACGAGGGGATTCAGGGAGAAGAATTCCTTAAATCAAAAATAATGAAATCTTCTTCCTCAGCCAGCACCGGATAGTTTTCTGAAAGAAATTGCTTCAGGTCGGTCTCCATATTGAACTGGCTGAAGGATGTAACCAGGAAATAGCTCTTGCCTTCGGTCTGCTTTTGAAAATACTCTGCAAATTCCTTTTCGCTGCCGCGCAGCTTCATCAGTTTTTGCTCGCCGCGGTTCGGCCATAAATCAACCTTTCGCCAGCCGTAGTACATCAAGGGGAAACCGTAATCCTGGGTCAGCGCGATGATCTTGCCATCACTCGGGAGCTGGGCGGCAACCGCCTGCCAGTGAGCAGGCTCTGCCCGATGATCCTCAACGAATTGGGGAAAGATACCCTGCCAGGAAGCATTTGCCAGGGCAATGAGCAAGGCGCCAACAAAGAAAGCCTGCCAGATTCTACGTTCCTGAGCGACGCGTCCCAGGATAATCTCTGCCACAGGAGCTATTGAGAGGGCAACAATCGGCACCAGCTGCAGGTGGTAATAGCTGTGAGTGAACATCTGGTAGGGTAAGGTCAGGCCATAGATAAAATAACCAACCCACAAGCCGAGCAACAATGCCCGGCTGCGAGGTTGGGAGATGACCACACCTACCAAACCGAGCACCAACATAACCAGACCCACCAGGTTTTGCACGAAACCCAACCAACGAACGTAGAAGCCAGGCTCAAGCAGAAGGTGGGATAGCGCCACAGTCCAATTGGTTACATACTCCGAAGCCAGGCTACCGCGGTTCATGTAGCGCAGCGCAGTCGGGGCAACCATCAGGGCTGCCATGGCGTACACCTGCGGGTCGCGCCAGAAACGTTTTAATCCGAGCGTGTTCAGCACAACAGCTACCGCTGCGCCAGCAACGATGTAACCAGCCACAGCCTTGACCAGCACCGCCAACCCAGCAAAGATACCACTCAAGATAGCCCACTTCCAATTTGGCGCCTCCGACCAGCGGGAAAGGGTATAAGCTGTCAGGATGATCCACATCACCATTAGAGGATCGGGCTGGAAGGTGCGGCTGGCTTGCACAGCAAAGGGCAAAACCAGATAATAGGCCAGAGAAACCAGGGCGCTGGCGGTGATCAAACCGCTGCCCTGCGAGGCAGTTTCAGCAGCCGGTGGGGCCAAGAGCATGCGCCGAGCGAGCAAGTAGACAAAGATGCCCCCGACCGTCCAGAATAGGATGGAATACAGGCGGGCGATCCATAGCTGCTCGCCAGTCAGCAGGTAAGTGTATGCCACCAGGCGTTCCAAGATAGGCGGCTCGATACGAGCCGTGGACTCTCCAAAGGAAACAGCAGTCTCACGAGTCTCAGCGTCGACGGAGGGCAGCATCTGGTAATACATGCCGCGTGCAATGAGCGCCCCGCGCAACTGGCGGGTAGGGTGGAACTCGAGCGGCTGGTCGGTCAGGTCATAAAGGCGCAACGCCAGGCCGAGGGTAAGGATGGCAACCAGGGATAATCCAAAGATAAGAGCAGTTCGATTGGCCTTAATAGAATAGGTCATATTAGAATAATGAGTCGTAAGCCACCTTAGGGAACACAGCCAGTTTGCCGCCAATTGTCGCATCCAGCACCTGGCGTCCTGCCTGCTCGTAAACCTGGCGCGCCAGGCGATAAGCACGCTCGGAGGTTTCCAGGTCGGGTAGCTGCCAGCGGAAGCCCTTTCCAAAGTAGCCGGGATGGAAGTGGTCAGGATCATCGCCTTGCGAGGTGATGGTGGTGTTAGGCTTGCCCTGAGTAGTGAAGCTGTGGTCGACGCCAATCAGGATGACCGGACTAAAGCCCATATAGAAGGCTAGTTGCAGGGCGACATAGGTGACCGTTGCCCCTTCCCATAAGCGGCGGCGGGCATCGGTAGCGAACTTCGGCCCACTGTAGGTGGTAAAGAGGAACATCATATCATCGGTGGACTGGATTAAAGGATGCGAGCGCCAGGAAAGGAATTTCGGGATGGGCAAGCGGCGGATGTCCTCAGCGCACTGTTCAATGACCAGGCTGTTAACCGACAGGTAGTAGGTGGTGGAAAAACCCAGCTCAGGGAAGGTCAGATAAATGCGATTTAACCCGAAGGTGTGCTCGCCGCGCAGGTGTGTCAGATCAGTCTGTTGCAGGCTGGGGCCGTTGCCGATTATGAAAGCACGCTGGCCATGATGACAGTCCTTGAATGCCTCCAGCTGCTGGATGCTGGCCCGGCGTAGAGGGTGGAAAGATGCCGCCGGCCATTGGGCAGCGCGCTGCACTGCATAGCGTGTCTCGCTGGCAGCGCGCCAGATGGCAGGAGGCATGATGCGCTTAATGGCAGTTTTCAAAGGATTATGCGATTATTCTGTGCTCAGGCGGGCAGTTGCCCCACCGTCGATGATTAACGCCTGCCCCGTCATAAAGGACGACTGCGCCTCATCTGCCAGGAAGTAAATAGCATGGGCGATCTCTTCGGGACGACCGATGCGGCCATTGACCGTTTTGCGCGCCAGGTTGTCCAGGCGCTGCAAGATATCGCCGCCCTGTACATGACCGCGACCCAGACCGGCTCGCAGCATAGGGGTATCGACTGCACCAGGCAGAATGGCGTTGACACGTATGTTATCGGTGGCAAACTCGATGGCCATGGCGCGCGTCAGCGCCAACAGGCCGCCTTTGCTGGCGGCGTAGGCGGCGATGTTAGCCGATGTGGCAACCGCGTGCACCGAGGAGACATTGACAATCGCCCCGCCGCCAGCCGTCTTGAGCAGCGGGTGAGCCAGCTTGACACCCAGGAAGACTGAGCGCAAGTTAGAGGCCATCACTGTGTCCCATTCTTCGACCGTGGTCTCCAGGACGGGCTTAGCGATCTGCACGGCGGCGTTGTTGACCAGAGCGTGTAGTCGGTCAGTATATGTTTGCGCCTGAGCGAAGATCAGCTCTAAATTTTCACCAATAGAGATATCAGATTGGATAAAGGCGCCATTTTCGGGGAAATCCTCCCCAAAGGGGGCGCGGTCAACGCCGATCACACGCCAGCCTTGATTGGTGAAGTGATGCACTGTGGCGCGACCGATGCCGCCCGCCGCGCCGGTGATCAGGACTACTTTTGAGAGGGGGGTTGGAACCATAGTAATTAATCTTCCAGGTGTGAGATGCCCAAACCTTCCAAAAGATTCTTAATCGTATTTCGATGCACACGCTCCCAGGCAGCTGGGCTGGAGTTGGCGTTATGCGGAGCCAGTAAGACATTATCCATCTTCAGCAAGGGGCTGTCAGCGGGCAACGGCTCAACCTCAAACACGTCCAGGGCAGCGCCGGCAATTAATCTCTTTTGCAGGGCTTCGACCAGAGCTGGCTCGTCGACCACTGGGCCGCGGGAGGTGTTGATCAGCACGGCGGTATGGTTCATAAGGCTCAAAGTACTGGCGTTCATCAGGTGGTAGCTGGTCGGATTTAGGTCACAGTTCAGACTGACGAAGTCGGCGCGCCCCAGCAGGTCTTCCAGGCGGGTCATCTCGACACAGTTCTCCTGAACGAAGTCAGGGTCGATCTCGAGGATGTCGTTGCCAAGCAACTGCATACCGAAAGCACTTGCCCGCTGCAGGACAGCTTTACCGCAGTTACCCACGCCAACCACACCCAGCGTGCACTCGCTGAGCGAGCGACCAAGGAGTTTCTCCCAACGACCCTGCTTCATGGCTCGGTCCAACCAGGGCTGGCGCCGGGCGAAGGCTAAGACGTAGCCGAGAACTGTATCGGCCACAGGCAGGGGAAAGGCGTTAGGCGTGTTGCAGACTCGGATACCCAGGCGCGCCGCGGCCTCCCGGTCAATTGAGTCGATGCCAGTGCCCCACTTAGAGATAACCTTCAATCGCGGAACGCAAGCTTCAAGCACGCTGGCTGTGTACTGGTCATCGCCACACAAAGCGCCATCGAACTGTCCGGCGTATTGCAAGAGTTGGGCCTCGCTCAGGCGTTCCTTTACCGGTGCAACAATCAATTGCAGGTTGTAGCTTTCGAGGACTGATCGGAAGCGCTCGAAAACAGGGATAAAGTAGGGCGCGGAGATGAGAACGGTGTACATAACGCTATCCCTTATCCACTTTCCCCTGTCCCATTAAAAATTCGGTGATCTGGAAGTCAAATTCTTCATCGATATCCCAGGCCTCGGTGGCGGGGATCTCGAACAGCCAGGAGCGCTCTCCAATGCGGTGGCGTCGGGCGATCAAATTGTCCCGGGTGAAGATATAAATACAAGAATTTTCTTCGAAGACGGGCGGCAGGTCCTGGGTCTGCAACAGGACAGCCGGATTGTGATTGATCGCTCGCCCCAACTGGTCGTACAGCCGCGTCTGCCAGCGGGTGACCGAGAATAGCGAGTCATAAGCCGGGTAATTCGCCAGGAAGGTCTGGATGGCGCTCGAGATGGTCGTAGCGCGTAAGAGCGGGTTGGTGCTATGGGTTTGCAGGTAGAAATCAGCCTGCACCTGGGAGGTATCGTAAGCCAGGATTTCATTCATCGGCACACGGTCGTCGCGCAGGTCTGGAGGGCGTTCGATCAGGCGCACCTGGGGGAAATGCTGGCGAAGGCTGTCCATAACCGGCAGGCTGTCGGTGTCGACGACAATCTCCCTGATCTCTGGGCAGCCAAGCAGCGTTTCCAGGATATAGTGGAAGAGGGGTTTGCCTGCCAGCAGGCGGTAGTTCTTGCCAGGTACGCGCTGTGAGTGGTGGCGCAAGGGGACAAGGGCAACGATATCAATCACGTATCAAGCCTCATGCTAAGACGGATTATCCGACGCAAATCTCTACAAATCGCAACCATTTCACGTGCCATTGCTTTATCGGCTGATTGCCCCGGGTAACGATATTCAATTGTGAGTGGTTTCATATAGAACTTTACCGGTTTCCAGGATTTCTTTCCTGAAGAATTCGCCTTTTTCCAGGCGGTCTTAAACTTGTTCTGGGGTTCGACCCAGGAGATCAATGGGAAAGCGAGGATCAACCCGGGTGAGAATTTCCGCAGACTTTTGAGCATTCTTCCCCTCAACAGGCTAGTTTCTAGTTACATCCTCATTATACTGGATTGGCATAACTTCCCTGGGTTGGCCTGCCGCAGGCCCTCCGGAATCCCGCGGGTAATAGAATGTCTTGCGCAGCTCGTTGGTCAACAGGCCGGGATGGCGGTACCCCTGATAGGTGCCCCAAAACTGCATCCAGCGGAACCAGAAGATACTGCCCAGGTTGCGCCAGAGAGAGCCAGCGCGGCCAGCCTGGCGCAAATCGCTGGTGACATTTGTGGTCACCAGGTGAAAGGTATTTCCCAGGCTAAATTTCTCCTGGGGGAAGATACGCTTGAAGGCCATTGCCTCGCGGCGGTAGCGGTTGTACACCGCGGTTGGGGTCTCGTCGTGTACGTGGGTTACTTCAGCTTCGGCCACGTAAGACAGAAAATAACCTTGCCCAATCACCCAATGCGCCCACTCCAGGTCCTCAAGGCCGGTCAGGGTCTCATCGTATGGGCGTTGCTCCCATAGTTCACGCCGGATGGCTGCATTGGCATTGTTACAGAAAGGCTGAGACTGGCGCAGCTGGGATTGGTCGGGGTACCAATGGACAAAAACCTGCTGTTCGGAGAATTTCGCATTCGCGTTGCCGCGTTGCTTGCCATACGCCAGCGCAACTTTTGGATCGCTGAACGGCGCCAACAAACGCTCCAGCCAATCAGGGTAAACCGGATAGACGTGGGCGCTGGCAATTACCACCAGCTCAGCGCTGGCCTGAGAGATGCCAGCGTTCAGCGAGCGGCCGAAGGTGAATTCGTCCGGGCGGATATGCACCAGGCAGGCAGCGCGCTGTAGTGCAATTTCGGCTGTACGGTCGCTTGAACCCGAATCGACCAGGATGACTTCCACATCTTTCAAGGTCTGTTGGGCAACGCCATCCAGCAAGCGGCCAATGTGCCGCTCTTCGTTATATGCGCGGATGACAATAGAACATTCGAGAGCGGTCACAATGCCTTACCAATTAAAATCTTTCTCGTAATCCAGCTGGACCAACAAACCACCGGCAACCTCTTTGAACAGGCGCTTATTTTCGGCGCTGAAAGCCTCTCGCCAGGCTCCGGTTTTACCACTGCGAAAGGTTGGTGACCGTTGTGGTTCAATGCTGTCTGCCAGGATGGCAATCGCTCGCTCCGGCTCATATCTGGAAACGAAGCCACGCTGCACAGCATGCTCGAAGATGAGCTGGAGAGCAGCCCGGCGTCCGGCGGTAAAATCTTCATAGTGCAAAGTGAGAACTTCTGGGCAATCCAGCCAGCCGAGATAAGGTTCAAAGCGGGCATAAATATTGGGGAGCGATTGTGCAGGAGAAATTTGATTTTCGTGAATCGCTGGGAGATTTCGTTGTGAGTTGCTCTCCTGCGAGAGGCCCAGGATGCTCACCCGCAGGCGTTCGTCAAAGGTCTTCAGCTCCTGAGCGAAATAACGATGGTAAACATGATCTTGCGCCATCTCAGTGAGATAGTGAACGTGGGAAACCACCACATCGCGCGGGTCACGCAGGATGAAATAAGGCACAACCCCATCCCTGCACAAGGCGGCAGCGATACCGGCCGAAGAATGCAGGTGTCCATAAGCGATATCGCCAGGCAGGAGGTGGCGCAGGTCAGCCAGGATTTCATTTTCCAGGCGCTGCCGGCCGGTATCGCCCTCGAAGGTAACGATGGCGGGTAAACCGCTGTTAACCGCCGGACCACAGCGGGTGAAACCCTGCATCACCTGAGTAAGCAGATGCGTGCCGCTCTTGGGGAAGGAATTGGCAAAGAAGACCGGCGTATGGTTGAGCGCGTGACGACCATAGCGCAAAGATTGCCCTGCGCGCCGGATAGCGCGCCGCATATAGCGGAACTGGAGAGTTATCGCACGCTTCCGCTTCAATGTTGCCTTCTCACCTGTCTGCCCTACCCACTCGTTCTACCATGGGCATTTGGATTACCAGTCGTTATTCTCTTCATACCCAAGCTGCATCAGCAGGTCGCCAGTGCACTCCTTAAAAAGCACCTTGTTGGCTGGGGTGAAATGCTCTTGCCAGTTGCCTGGCTTAGCTTTC
>Ga0102851_10000094_pt1 | contig 35210 bp, 24 predicted proteins | sample Mud3Dept3metaG_FD_79558 | JGI IMG/M metagenome (GOLD analysis project Ga0102851, IMG submission 79558) | Freshwater wetland microbial communities from Ohio, USA, analyzing the effect of biotic and abiotic controls - Mud 3 Core 4 Depth 3... | ecosystem: Environmental > Aquatic > Freshwater >... | reverse complement strand
TCTTCGCGCTCGGCGTCATCCTCTACGAGATGCTGACCGGGCGGCGCGCGTTCCTGCGCGACTCGTCGGTCGAGACGATGTCGGCCATCCTCCGCGAGGAACCGCCGGAGCTCGCGACGCTCGCCGGCCGCCTCCCGGCGGCGCTCGAGCAGGTGCTGCGCCGCTGCCTCGAGAAGCGGCCCGAGGAGCGCTTCCAGTCGGCGCGCGACCTGGCCTTCGCGCTTCGCGCCGCGATCGCGGGCTCCACTCCGTCCGCCGCCGCGCTGGGCGCCGTGCGCGGCCGTCGGCCGGCCCTCCCTCGCCTCCTGCTCGCCTCCGCGCTCGCCCTGGCAGGCATACTGGTTGGCTGGGCGCTCGGGCGAGGGACGGCGCCGCGACGGGAGGCGCCGGACGCGCCGCGGCCCACCTTCCGTCAGCTCACCAAGCTGCCGGGCGGCGAAGGGGCGCCGTCGCTCGCGCCGGACGGAAGCGCCATCGTCTACGAACGCGCCGTCGAGGGGCAACGCGACCTCTTCCTGCAGCGGGTGGACGGCCAGACCGCGATCCTGCTGACCGGCGACTGCCGCGAGGACGACCGCGACGCGGCGTTCTCGCCGGACGGCACTCGCATCGCCTACCGCTCGGAATGCCGAGGCGGCGGCATCTTCGTGATCGGCGCGACCGGCGAGAACGTCCGGCGGATCGCCGACTTCGGCTTCCACCCCGCCTGGTCGCCCGACGGGCGCGAGCTCGCGGTAGCTACCGAGGGCGGCGTCGTGCCGTGGAATCGCCCGGGGCGCAGCGAGCTCTGGGCGATCGAGGTGGACTCCGGGCGCAAGCGGCTGGTGACCCGGATCGATTCGATGCACCCCTCGTGGTCGCCCTCCGGCCGGCGGATCGCCGTCTGGGGACTGCCTCCCGATTCGTTCTCGCGTGACCTCTGGACCGTGGCCGCCGACGGCTCCGAGCAGGAGTACGAGCAGGCGGTGCGGCTCACCGACGATCCCGAGCTCGACTGGAACCCGGTCTGGGCGGGAGACGGAGGCCGAATCCTCTTCGCGAGCTCGCGGGGGGGCACGCTGAATCTCTGGCAGTTGCCGGTCGACGAAGCGAGCGGCCGGCGGCTCGGCGATCCCGAGCCGGTGACCGCGCCCTCGAGCTGGGCGGGCTGGATGTCGGCCTCCCGGGATGGCCGCCGGATCGCCTTCGTCGATCGCAACGTGCGCGCGACGGTGTTGCGGGCACCCCTCGATCCGGGCCGCGGGGTGCTGACCGGCGAGCCGGAGCCGGTGCCGACCGGCTCGATGGAGGTCTACGACGCCGAGCTCTCTCCGGACGGTGAGTGGCTGGCCGTCTCCTCGACCGACCCGCCCCAGCAGATCTTCGTCGTGAGGGCGGACGGCGGCTCGTTCCGGCAGATCACCGAAGGGAGCTTCCGGAGCCGGCAGTCGACCTGGTCGCCGGACGGCAACACCATCGCCTTCCAGTCCAGCCGGTTCGTCAGCGGGATCGCGCTCATCCGCATCGACGGCGGGGGTCTGCGCGAGCTCGCGCACCATCGATCGACCGCGTCGGAGCCGGTCTGGTCGCCCGACGGACGCGCGATCGCCTTCGGCGGCAGCCAGGCGAGCTTCCTGCTCGAGCTCACGCCGGCGCTCGAGCCCGGAGCCGAGCGGGAGCTCGCTCTTCCCTCGTCGGTCGGCGGCACTTACTACCCGAGCTCCTTTTCTCCCGACGGATCGCTCCTCGCCGGCGGCGTGCGGCGGGACGGCGCGAACGCCGGTGCCGCGATCTACTCGCTTCGCGACGGGACCTGGAGGCTCGTCGACTACGACCAGGCCGGCTTCAAGATCCGTCTGCTCGACGACACCGGCCGCTTCGTCGCCGATACCAAGGGCGCGATCGTCGCCGTCGACGGTCCGGGCAAGCGCCCACGTGTCCTCGCCGAGGCGGCCGCCGGCCACCGCTTCAGGAACCTCTCGATCTCCAACGACCGCCGCTGGCTGGCCTGGATCGACGAGACCGACGAGTCCGACATCTGGTTGATGACCCTCGACGACGCTGCGCGACGGGAACCGGGGCGCTCCGCGGGAGCTGCCCCTTGACCCCGCCGCCCGCCGCCCGGCCGGCGCGCATCCTGGTCGTCGAGGACGATCCGGCCGGACGCGAGCTGCTCGAGCACCTGCTCGGCGAAGACGGCCATGTCGTCACGCTGGAGTCGGACGGCAGCGAGGCCTGGCGCCGGCTCGAGGCCGATCCGGAGCGCTTCGACCTCGTCCTGCTCGACTGGGAGCTGCCCGGTCTGAACGGCCTCGACCTGCTCGAGCGGATCAAGACGACGAGCGCGCTCGAGTCCGTCCCGGTCGTCTTCCAGACCGCGCGCACCGACCGCGACTCGGTCCTGGCGGCGGTCGCCGCCGGCGCCGCGTACTTCGTCCCGAAGCCGATCGACCGCCGGCTGCTGAGCACCATGGTCGCCGCCGCCGCTGCCGATCGCGCGCGCAGCCTCGCGCTCCACGAAACGGTGCAGCGCGGCGAGGCCGCCGCCTCGACCCTGGTCGAGGGCTGGTTCCGGGTCCGGACCATCGCCGAGGCGACCGCGCTCGCGACCCTGCTGTCGCGGGCCTGTCCCGATCCCGAGCGGGTCGTGGTCGGCCTCGGCGAGCTGCTGATCAACGGCGTCGAGCACGGCAACCTCCGCATCACCTACGAGGAGAAGTCGGAACTGCTCGCGGCGCAGGCGTGGGAGAAGGAAGTCGAGCGCCGCCTGGCCGCGCCCGAGCATCGCGACAAGCGGGTGGAGGTCCACTTCGAGCGCAGCGCGGAGCGGATCGTGCTGACCATCACCGATCGCGGCCCGGGTTTCGACTGGCGGGGCTACCTGACCGTCTCGCCCGACCGGATCTTCCACGCGCACGGCCGCGGCATCGCGATGGCCAACCTGATGAGCTTCGACCGGCTCGAGTACGAGGCGCCGGGCAACCGCGTCATCGCCACGGTCGAGCTCGCGGAGTCCGGACCGGCGTGATCGGAACTCGCCTCGGACCCTACGAGATCACCGCCAGGCTGGGCGAAGGCGGGATGGGCGAGGTCTACCGCGCGACGGACACGAAACTGAAGCGCGACGTCGCGATCAAGGTCCTGCCCGCGGCCCTGACCCAGGACAGGGAGCGTCTCGCGCGCTTCGAGCGCGAAGCACAGCTGCTCGCCCAGCTGAATCATCCGAACATCGCCCAGATCTACGGCATGGAGGCGAGCGGCGAGAGCCACGCCCTGGTCATGGAGCTGGTCGAGGGCCCGACGCTCGCCGACCGCCTCACGCAGGGAGCTTTGCCCTTAGATGAAGCCTTCTCTCTTGCGAAGCAGATCGCGGAGGCACTGGAAGAAGCGCACGAGAAGGGGATCGTCCATCGGGATCTCAAGCCCCAGAACGTAAAAGCTTCCATAGAAGGAAAAGCCAAGGTCCTGGATTTCGGGCTGGCCAAGGCGATGGAGCCGGCGGGAGGCTCGGGCGCGCTCGCGTCGCCTTCGGACGCCGCCCGTTCACCGACGCTGATGAACTCGCCGACGCTGACCTCCGCGCACGGCACGCAGCTCGGGGTGATCCTCGGCACGGCGGCCTACATGTCGCCCGAGCAGGCGCGGGGCGGCGCAGTGGACCGGCGCGCCGACATCTGGGCCTTCGGCGTCGTGCTCTACGAGATACTGACCGGCCGGCGGCTGTTCGCCGGGGAGACCGTCTCCGACACGCTCGCCGCCGTGCTGCGCGCCGAGATCGACTGGACTTCGTTGCCGGCCGCGACGCCGCAGCCGATCCGCACCCTGCTGCGCCGCTGCCTCGAGCGGAACCCGAAGCAGCGGCTGCACGACATCGCCGACGCGCGCATCGTGCTCGACGAGGTGCTGGGCGGCCGCGCCGAGGAGCCGGCCGCCGGCGCGCTTCCCCATTCCGCGGCGCCCCGCGCACCGGCGTGGCGCCGCTTCCTGCCCTGGGCGGTCGCCGCGGTCGCGGTGCTCGCCGCCGGGCTCTGGAGCCTGCGGGCGCCCGGGCCCGCCGGCGCCGGCGCGGAGCGCCCGCGCCGGGTCGCGATCGGCGTCTCCCCGCCGCCCGCGCACCTGCTCGCGGCGGACGACTCCCCGATCGTCGCCCTCTCGCGCGACGGCGGCACGCTGGCCTTCGTGGCCGAGGGCGCGCAGGGCAATCAGATCTACCTGCGCCGGCTCGACCGCGCCGAGGTCGTCCCGCTCGCCGGCACGCTCGGAGGCTCGCACCCGTTCTTCTCCCCCGACGGCCGCTGGCTCGCCTTCTACGCCGACGGCCGGATCCGCAAGGTGGCGCTCGACGGCGGGCCGCCGCTCGAGATCGCCGGCGTCAACACCTGCCGGGGTGCCACCTGGACGGACAGCGGCTGGATCGTCTTCACGGCGAGCTTCAGCACTGGCCTGTCGAAGGTCCGCGATTCGGGTGGGCGGGTCGAGCCGTTGACCACCCTGGACAGCCAGCGCGGCGAGCGGACCCACCGCTGGCCCGCCGCGCTGCCCGGTTCGCCCTGGCTGCTCTACTCGGTCGGCTTCGTGGACAGCCCCAACTCCTACGACGACGCGCGCATCGACGCGCTCAACCTGGAGACCGGCGAGCGCAGGACGATCTTCGAGGGAGCGTGGATGGCGCGCTTCGCGGCGCCCTCGACGCTGCTCCTCCAGCGGCGGACCTCGCTCCTCGCCCTGCGCTTCGATCCGCTGCGCGCCGCGGCGGCGGGACCCGAGCAGGTCGTTCTCGAGAACGCCGGCGGCGACCCGACGAGCGGCGCCGGCTACTTCGCGGCGGGAGCCGGCGGCATGCTCGCCTACGTCCCAGTGGAGGCGATGGTGGGCGAGTCCGAGGTGGTGATCGTCGAGCCGGACGGCCGCGTCGCGGCGCTACCCCTGCCGGCGAAGCGCTACTGGTACCCGCGCTTCTCGCCCGACGGCCGCCGGCTCGCGCTCGACGTCGGCACGGGCTCGGGCTCCGACGACGAGATCTGGGTCCACGACTTCGCGTCCGGGCGCTTCTCGCGCGTGAGCTTCATCGCGGGCTCGGCGTTTGCCGCCTGGTCGCGCGACGGCGCCTGGGTGGCCTACACGGGAGGCATGCTGGGGCGGGTCAACGCCGTCTTCCGCAAGCGCGTCGAAGGAGGCGCCGAGGAGGAACGCATCTGGCAGGCGAACGACGTCGGCAGCGTCTCCGACTGGTCCCCGGACGGCCGTGCGCTCGTCGTCACCGACATCCGCGGCGAGCTCGGCCTCTACCACGTGCCGCTCGACGGCGGCGAGGCCCGACGGCTCTTCGCCGCGCCCGGCGGTCAGTACGGAGGCTCGTTCGACCCGAGCGGGCGCTATTTCGCCTATGCCTCGGTCGAGACCGGCGTCGACGAGATCTTCGTCTCGACGCTGCCGGAGGGCGGCGGCAAATGGCAGGTCTCCGACGCCGGCGGACAGGTCCCGGTCTGGTCGCGCGACGGGAGGACCATCTTCTACATGCGGGGCGACGCGATCTGGGCGGTCGACGTCGAGACGACGGGCGGCTTCCGCGCCGGCACGCCGCGCGAGGCGGTGCGCGGCCCCTACCAGCTCCGCACCACGCCGTTCCGCAACTTCGACGTCGGCCCCGGCGACCGGCTCGCCCTCGTCCGCCGCCGCACCGACGTCGCCGCCCGGCGGCAGCTCGAGCTGCTCCTCGGCTGGGAGGCGAAGCCCGGGCCGGAGGGAGAGCCCTGAGCACAGGGCCCGCGGAGCCGGGCGCCGCGCCCCGAGCACGGCTGACCGCCGGCGCCGGCCCACGGCTAGAATGCCGCCACTAGCGGGTGCCGGTCCGATCCGAGGGGAGGGTTCGATGGAGCAGAAGGCGGCGGGGCCGCTCGTCCCGGCGGACGTCGACATGCGCGAGGCCACTCCCCGGGCGCTGCTGCTCGGGGTGGTGATGGCCGTCTTCATGGGCGCCGCCAACGCCTATCTCGGCCTCAAGGCCGGCATGACGATCGCCGCCACCTACACCACCGCGGTGCTCGGCATGGCGATCATCAAGGGCCTCGGCGGCACGCTTCTCGAGGAGAACTGCGCGCGCACCGTCGGCTCGATCGGCGGCAACGTGGCGGCGGGGGCGATCTTCACTCTTCCGGCCTTCTTCATCGCCGGCATCTGGCAGCCGTTCTTCACGCCGGCGCACTACGTCGTCTCGACCATCATCCTGATCGCGGGCGGGATCCTCGGCATCCTCTTCGTCACCATCACCCGCCGGGTGCTGGTCGGCAACGACGAGCTGCCGTTCCCCGAGTCGGTCGCGGCGGCGGAGATCCACAAGGCCGGGCAGCGGGGGCTGGGCGGTTCCCGCCACCTGCTCGCCGGCATGGGGCTCGGAGCGTTCTTCGCGCTGCTCACGGAGGTCAAGGTCCTGGCCGCCAAGTGGCAGGCGACGCTCGGCGTCGGCAAGGGCGCGCTGGTCGTGCGCGGCCCGGAGGCGAGCCCGGCGTTCCTGGGCGTCGGGTTCATCATCGGCCCCAAGCTCGCGGGCATCAACTTCAGCGGCGGCGTGCTCGCCTGGGGGCTGCTGGCGCCGGCGATCGCCTTCTTCCTGCACTGGCACGACCCGGCGCCGGTGGCCGACTGGGGAAGCGAGATCGTCCGCGTCTGGCGCGACTACGTGCGCCTGATCGCCATCGGCGGCATGCTGGTCGGCGCTTTCTACACGCTCTACAAGATGCGCGCGAGCCTGATCGAGGGCATCACCCGCTCGCTCGCCAATCTGCGCCCGCGGCGGGGCGCGGCCGCAGCCGCCGCAATCAGGACCGACCGCGACCTGCCGATCCAGTGGGCGGTGGCAGGCATCGGCGCGGTCCTCGCGGTCATGGTCTTCGTCTTCCACTGGTTCGCCGGGAGCGCGCTGGCGGCGGTCGTCGCCGCCGCCGTCATGCTCGTCCTCGGCTTCATCTTCGCCGCGGTCTCCGGCTACCTCGTGGGCATCATCGGCGTCTCCAGCAACCCGACCAGCGGCCTGACGGTGACGGTATTGATCAGCGTCGCGTTTCTCATGGTCGTCCTCGGCCTCGAGGGGGCGACCGGCATCGCCGCCGTGCTCGGCGTCGCCGCCTTCACCTGCGTCTCGGTCTCCGTCGCGGGCGAGATGATGCAGGACCTGAAGGCCGGCCACCTCCTGGGCTGCACGCCCTGGCGCATGCAGGCCGGCGACATGCTCGGCGTCACGGCCGCTTCGCTCTCCATGTTCCTGGTGCTCGCGGTGCTCCACCTCGGCGACATCAAGGCGGCGGTCGCGATCAGGCTCGGCGAGCTGGAGAGCGGCGGTGTCGCGAGCGTCGAGTACGCGGGCGCCACCGCCGCGCTGGAGCGCCGCGCCTACTCGCTCGCCGAGGTCCGGGCGCTCGCCCCCGAGCTCCAGAACGAGCTGCTCGCCACCAACGCCGGCTTCGGCGGCGCCAAGATCCCGGCGCCCCAGGCGAGCCTCATGGCGGTCGTCTCGCGCAGCATCATGGAGCGCAAGACCGAGTGGATCCTGATCCTGGTCGGCGTCTGCATGGGCCTCTCCTTCATCCTGATGCAGGTCAAGAGCCCGATGCTGGTCTCGGTCGGCATGTACCTGCCGATCGAGACTTCGTTCGCGATCTTCGTGGGCGGCCTGTTCAAGGGCCTCCTCGACCGCGCCGCCGAAGCGGGCAAGTGGAAGAAGGAGACGAAGGAGCGAGCCGAGAACACCGGGACGCTGCTCGCTTCGGGCCTGATCGCCGGCGAAGCGATCATCGGCATCCTCTTCGCGGCCCTCGCCTTCGGCGACGTCGAGCTGCCGCAGGTCTTCGCCCGACCGAGCTACCTGGTGAGCGTCGCGGCGATGGCGCTGATCGGCGCCTTCCTGGTCGCCGTGCCCAGGCGTCAGGCCCGGTCGGGGGACGCCGGTTGATTCGGCGCCGATGATCGGCACCCGCCTCGGCTCCATCGACGGCCTGACCGGGCTCGCGCCGTGAGGAGCGCCGCCGGAGCGGCCGGCGCGCTCGCGCTCGCCACGCTGCTCGCCGGCGCCGCGCCGGGTCCCGCGCGTCCGGACGGATTCGACCGCCAGCACGCCCGGCTCGACGCCCACGCCGTCCTGCCCGCCCTGACCTTCCGGTCCGGATCGCCGCCGTCGGGGGCGTTCCTCACCGCGGCCGAGCGCGCTGCGGCAGCCGCCAACGGCATCGCCGGCCCGGCCCACGGGCCCTACTTCGAGGCGCAGGCGGTGCAGGGGATCTCGAGCATGGTGCCCGCCGGGAGCGGAACCTGGTGGGCACTCGCCGACAACGGCTACGCCTGGCGCGACAATTCCGCCGACTGGCAGCTCGTCGTCTACCGGCTCGACCCGCGCTGGGGCGAGCCGGGCGGCCCGCGGCTGCTCGAGACCGTCCTCCTCCGCGATCCCGATCGCCAGATCCCCTGGACGATCGTCTGCGACCCCGAGCGTGGCACGCGCCTGCCCGGCCTCTCCTTCAACGTCCTGCCGCCCCCGCCGGCCGCCTGCGGCGGCGATGCCTCGGCGCGCCCGCTGACCGGATTCGATCTCGACCCGGAGTCGTTGGTGCTCGCCCCCGACGGCACGTTCTGGATCAGCGAGGAGTTCGGGCCCTTCCTGCTCCACGTCGCCGCCGACGGCCGGCTGCTCGAGCCGCCGGTCGCGGTGCCCGGAGTCCGGTCGCCGCAGAGCCCGTTCCTCGACCTCGGCGGCCGGTCGGGCCGCGAGCGTCCGACGATCGCGGCCAGCCGCGGCTTCGAAGGTCTGGCGATCGGCCCGGACGGCGGGACGCTGTACGCGCTGCTCGAAGGGGCGGTGGCGGGCGACGACGCGCAGGACCTGCGTATCTACGTCTACCGTGTCGCCGAGCGGAGGTTCGACGACGCCTTCCTGCGCCTCCGGCTCGAGGCGCCCTCCCAGCAGGTGGACCTGGAGAAGGCGATCGACACGCGCGGCGCCCGCGTCTACCCCGACGCGTTCCCTGCCCCGCCGGGACCGCTCTCGATCGGCGAGCTCAAGGCCGTCAACGACCACCAGTTCCTGGTCATCGAGCGCGACAACCTCGGCGACGACGAGCGCACGCCCCGCTTCAAGAAGATCTTCCTGCTCGACGCCGCGGGCGCCGCCGAGCGCGGCGGTTACCTCGCCAAGTCTCTGCTGCTCGACCTGCTCGCCCTGCCCGACCCGCAGGGGATCGGCGGCGACGGCGACTTCTTCCGGCTGCCGTTCTACACCATCGAGTCGGTGCACGTGGTCGACGAGAGGACGCTCCTGATCGCCTCCGACAACAACTTCCCCGGCTCGAACGGGCGCGCGCGCAGCCGCAGCGGCGACCGCCGGGGACCGCTCGCGGCCGACGCCTCGGAGCTCGTCCTCGTGCGCCTGGGAACTCGGCTCGACGTCGACCGCCGCCTGCTGGCTCCGGCCGCGCGCTGAACGGCCGGCGTTCCGGAGCCCGCGCGGTGGCCGCCCGCCGGTCGAGTCCGGGACCTCAGGTCACCCGGACCACCACCAGCGTCGTGTCGTCGTGCCGATCGGAGCCCCTGGCGAAGCGGGCGACCTCTTCGACGAACGCCTGGAGAATCTGGCGCGCCGAGAGCCGCCCGGCCGGCCGTGACGCGAGCCACGAGCGCATCGCCTCGTAGCCGTACTGCGCGCCGGCGCGGCTGGTCGCCTCGGGCGCGCCGTCGGTGTAGAAGAGCAACACGTCGCCCGGGGCGAGAGCGACCTCGCGGCTCCGGTACTCGGTGGCCGGGAAGGGTCCGAGCGGCAGCGTCGGCCCCGCGGCTTCGATCTCCTCCACCCGCTCGCCCCGCCGGAGCAGGGGGGGACAGACGCCGGCGTTGACCAGCTCGAGCACGCGCCGCACTGGCTCGATCCGCGCCAGGCAGAGCGCCGCGAACAACGGCCTCTCCAGCTTGCGGTGGACCGAACGGTTGACGCGCGTCATCACCTCGGCCAGCGGAGCGCCGGCGCGCAGCTGCGCGTGCGCCATCCCGCTCGCCATCGCCGCCGCCATGGCCGAGCGCATGCCCTTGCCCGCGACGTCGCCGATCACGATGCACAGCGACGCGGGCTCGCCGTCCAGCCAGACGTAGTCGAAGAAGTCGCCTCCGACTTCGTTCGCCGGGACGCAGATCCCGGCGATCTCGAAGCCCGCGAGCTCGGGGTCGGCGTGCGGCATGATCGCCATCTGCGCGTCGTGCGCGGCTCTCAGCTCCGCGCGCAGGCCGATCGCCCGCGCGTGGCGGGCCCACGCGAGCGCGACCAGACCCACCGCGAGCGTGAGCGCGAGCGCGCGGAACCACCACGTCGCCCACAACGGCGGCAGGACCCGGATCGCGAGCTGGGCGCCCTGCTCGTTCCAGGCGCCGTCCGGATTCGCGGCCTGCACTCGGAAGACGTAGTCGCCCGGCGAGAGGCGCGTGAAAGTGGCTGAACGGCGCTCGGCGCGCGCGTCGATCCACTGATCGGAGAATCCATCCAGCCGGTAGCGGAACAGGTTGCGCTCGGGCGCCGCGAAGTGGAGCGCGGCGAACTCGAGGGTGACGACGTCTTGCCGGTAGGCGAGCTGGATCGCCGCCGTGTACTCGATCGGGCGGGCGAGCACCGCCGGGCCGCGGAGCGGCTGGCCCGCCGCCAGGGACTGGTTGAACAGCTGCAGATCCGTGATCACCACCGGAGGCGGATCCTCGTTGAGCACGATCTCGGCGGGGAAGAACGAATTGAAGCCGTGGATACCACCGAAGAACATCTCGCCGCGCGGGCTCTCGAAGTGGGCGCCGCCGTTGAACTCGTCGCTCTGCAGGCCGTCGCGGGCGTTGAAGGTGTGGAAGCTCCCGTTGGCCGGATCGAAGCGCGAGATGCCCCGATTGGTGCTCATCCAGAGCCGGCCCGCGTCGTCCTCGAGGATGCCGTAGACGGAGTCGCTGGGCAGGCCGTCGTCGATCGTGTAGCGGCGGAAGCGGCCGGTGGCGCGCTCGAAGCGGGCGATGCCGCCACCGTAGGTCGCGATCCAGAGCTCCCCAGCGCGCGACTCGTGCAGGGCGAAGACGAAATCGCTGCCGATCGTGCCGCGGTCGCGCGCATCCGCCCGGTAGGTCGTGAATCGGCCCCGCTCGCGATCGAGCCGGGAGAGGCCGCCCCCCTGGGTGCCGACCCAGAGCTCGCCGCGGGAGTCCTCGAACACCACCCGCACGTAGTCGTTCGGCAGGCTGGCCGGGTCGCGCGGGTCGTGCCGCAGGTGGAAGAAGCGCCCGCGCTCCCGGTCGAGCCGGTCGAGCCCTCCTCCGTAGGTGCCGATCCAGAGATTTCCCCGCCGGTCCTCGTAGACCGTCCGCAGTTCGTCGTGGGCGATCGACGCGGGGTCCGCGGGGTCGTGCCGGTGGTGCTCGAAGCGCCCGGTCGCGCGGTCGAACCGGTCGAGGCCGCCGCCGTGGGTCGCGATCCAGAGCTCGCGCCGCCGGTCCTGGTAGACGTAGCGCACCGTGTCGTGGGCGAGGCTCGACGGATCCCGGGGGTCGTGGCGGAAGTGGCGGATCTCGCCCGCCGCGCGGTCGATGCGGTTCAGGCCGCCGCGGTCGGTACCTACCCAGAGGACGCCGGTCTCGTCCTCGAGGATCGACCAGACGATGTCGTGGCTGAGCGAACCGGGTTCGCTCGGGTCCTGGCGCACGGTGGCGAACTTCTTGCGCCCGAGGTCGAGCTTGTTCAGGCCGCCGCCGTAGCTGCCGATCCAGAGCACCCGCGAGCGGTCTTCGAACAGCGAGAGCAGGCGATCGGTCGACAGGCTGCGTGGGTTCGCCGGATCGTGGCGGAAGGTTTCGAAACGCCCGCGCGCGCGGTCGAGCCGGGCCAGCCCGCCGCCGTCGGTGGCCACCCAGAGGCGCCCCTCGTGGTCCTCGGCGAGCGCCATGACGCGGTCGTCAGAGAGCGCCGACGGATTCCGCGCCTCGGCCCGGAAGAGGGTCGCGCGGCCGGTGGCGCGGTCGAGGCGTGCGAGGCCGCCGCCGAACAGGCCGACCCAGAAACCCCCGTCGCGGTCCTCCGCGATCGCCTGCACCCAGGGGTGCGGCAGTGCGGACGGATCCCGGGGATCGACCGGGAAGCGGGCGAACGCGTGCCGCTCCCGATCCCAGCGATGGAGGCCGCCGGCGGCCGTTCCCACCCACAGCGTCCCGGCGCGGTCCTCGTGGAGGACCCGGATGTCGCCGTCGGCGAGCGCGCCGGAGTCGGCCGGATCGGCGCGCAGGTGCTCGAATCGCCCCGTCGCCCGGTCGAGACGGTCGAGGCCGCCGCCCTGGGTGCCGATCCACAGCGTGCCTTCGCGGTCTTCGAGGATCGCCCGCACCGTGTTGGCGGCGAGGCTGGCCGGGTCGGCGGGATCGTGGCGGTAGCGCGTGAATCGCCCGGTCCGTGGCTCGTAGCGATTGAGGCCGCCTTCGAAGGTCCCGATCCAGAGCGCGCCGTCGCGATCCTCGTAGACGCACTTGAGGTCGTTGTAGGAGAGGCTGTTGGGATCGTCCGCGTCGTTGCGAAGGACGGCGAAGCGGTAGCCGTCGAATCGATTGAGCCCGTCCTCGGTGACGAACCAGAGGAAGCCCAGGCGATCCTGGAGCGTGCCCTCGATGATGCTCTGCGAGAGCCCCTGCGGCAGCGACAGGCGCTCGAAGTCCAGAGCCTCGCTCCGGGCGCTGGCGCCGAGAAGGAAACCCGCGGCGACGACCCAGGGGGCGGCGCGGATCCTCATACCAGTTCCTACGTCCGGGTCCGGGCCAAGTTCACCTCCGGCTCCGGCAGGGGAGCGACTTCACGGCAGTGTAGGGCTCTCTTCGCCCCTGCACGCCACCCCGGAGCGCGGTGCCTGCCGGACGACGCCGCGGCGCGCTTGGGTCGGCGCCGGACTCGGGGTAGTGTGCCGACTCGACCCGCTCGAAGACCGCATGACGCCCACGCGCGGCACTCGCCCTGGCCCTGTCGCCGTTTCCGCCGACTTCGGTGAGATCGGGCGGGGCGACCTGTCGCCGACGTGGACACCGAGGGGCGAGAGCGAAGTCGCGGCGGCCCGCGCCGCGGTGTCCGGTCCCACCTACCGGCGATCGGAGGTGACGTCGTGATCTACGCCCGCTTCCTGCGCCTGCAGCTGCGCCCCGGCGCCGAGGGGGCGTTCTCCGCCTTCTATCGCGACCGCGTGATCCCCTCGCTCGCCGAGGTCCCGGGCTGCCTCTACGCCGGACTGCTCAGCCCCTGGCGAGGCGAGGACCATCGCTCGTTCACCCTCTGGCGGTCGGCCGAGGACGCGCGCGCCTACGAGGAGAGCGGCCTCTACCACGCCCTGTTGCGCGAGTCGGAGCCGATGCTCTCGAGCCGCACCGCGTGGCGTGTGCGGCTCTCCGACGAGAGCGGCGAGACGACCGCGATCGAGCTGCGCGAGATCCCCGCCGAGGGCTTCGTGGTCGAATCCGAGGAGTCGACGCGCGGGCTCGCCGGCGGCTCGCCGCGCGTCTTCGTGCGCATCGTCTCGATCCAGACGCGGCCCGATCGCCTGCAGGAGTTCGTCGCCCTCTACCGCGAGCAGGTGATCCCGGTGCTGCTCGCACGCCCCGGCAACCGGGGGGCGTTCCTCGCCGAAGGCGCGGGCGACTCGAGCGAGCTGCTCTCGATCTCGCTCTGGGAGCGCGAGGAGGACGCCGTGCGCTACGAGATGAGCGGCGAGTTCGAGCGCCTGACCCACCGCCTGAGCGGCACCTTCGCGCCGCAGCGCCTGTGGAGCTTCGCCCTCGCGGACGGCGGCGACGCCGGCGCGGCCGCGCCCGGCGTAACCAGCTACCACGTCGTCCAGGCCATGCGGCGCAAGCCGGGAGAGGGCGGATGAGCCGGCCGGCGGGGAGCGCCCGCTCGTGACGGCGCCCGGGGAGCTGCGCCTGATGTGCGTGCTCGCCCATCCCGACGACGAGTCGCTGGGCACCGGCGGCCTGCTCGCCGCCGCCGCGGCGCAGGGCGTCGCAACCTACCTGGTGACCGCCACGCGCGGCGAGCGCGGGCGCATCGGTGGCCAGCGACCGGGGCCCGAGGTTGCGGGGCCGATCCGAGAATCCGAGCTGCGCGAGGCCGCGGCGGTGCTGGGCGTGCGCGAGGTCGCGCTGCTCGGCTACCTCGACGGCGACCTCGACCGCGCCGACCCCCGTGAAGCGACGTCGAAGATCGTCGCCCACCTGAGACGCGTGCGGCCCCAGGTAGTGGTGACCTTCCCGCCGGACGGCATCTACGGCCACCCGGACCACGTCGCGATCTCCCAGCTCACCGGCGCGGCGCTGATCGCAGCCGCCGATCCGGGTTTCGCCCCCGCGCCCGGCGTCGCCCTCGATTCCCGGCCCCACGCGGTCGCCAAGCTCTACTGGTTCCACTTCTCACCCTCGTCGTGGGACGGCTACCGCAGCGCCTTCGGAGACCTGGTCGCGCGCGTCGACGGCGTCGAGCGCCGGGTCACGCCCTGGCCCGACTGGGCCCTGACCACCGCCCTGGACGTGCGCGCACACTGGCGGACGGTCTGGCGCGCGGTGCAGTGTCACACCTCGCAGGTCGCCGCCTACTCCCGCCTGGCCGAGCTGCCGCCCGAGCGCCACGAGGAGCTCTGGGGCCGCCAGGTGCTCTATCGCGTCTTCTCGCTCGTCAACGGCGGCCGTGGCCGGGAGGACGACCTGTTCGCGGGGCTCAGGTGAGCGCGCGCCGGAGCACGAGCAGCGTGCGGTCGTCGGCGTAGGGCACACCGCGCACGAAGCCGTCGAGCTCCTCCTCGAGCGCCTGGCGCAGGACGGGCAGCGGATCGCGGGCGTGGCGGACGACGAGCGCCTCGAGCCGGGCGAGCCCGAACTCCTCGTCGTCCGGGTCGACCGCCTCGGTCAGGCCGTCGGTGTAGACGACCACCAGGTCGCCCGGCCCGAGCACGACCTCGGAGCGGCGGAAGGTCGCCGCCGCGAGCAGGCCGAGCGGCGGGCCGGTGGCCTCGAGCCGCTCGCAAGTGCCGTCGGCGCGCACCAGGAGCGCCGGATTGTGCCCGGCGTTGGCCCAGGTCAGGAGGTGGCTCTCCGGATCGAGCCGCGCCACGAAGGCGGTGGCGTACTTCTCCGGCGGAGTGCGCGCGAAGAGCCGGCGCGAGACGCGCACGCAGAGCTCCTCGGGCTCGTGGTCGACCTCGATCGGACCCGCGGAGAGGGCCTCCAGCGAGGCGCCGAGCAGCGAGGCCGCCATCCCCTTGCCCGAAACGTCGGCGATCAGGAATGTGACCGCCCCGCTCTCCGGATGGCGCGCCACCGTGTAGAGATCGCCCGAGACGCCACGCGACGGCACGTTTCCGGCGAGCAGCTCGTAGCCCACGATCTCGGGCAGCTCCGCCGGCAGCAGTGCGAGCTGGATCCGGCGCGCGAGCGCGAGCTCCTGCTCGAGGCGACGGCGCTGCGCCGCCTCCTCCGCGAGGGCGACGTTGCGCAGGTGGAGAGCCGCCACGCCGGCGAGCGAGACCAGCAGCTCGAGCTCGGGCTCGCCGAACTGCCGCACGCGCAGCCGCGACGAGAGCACGATGAGACCCAGCACCCCGTCCGGCACCAGCAGCGGAGCCGCGAGCACGCTGCGCACCCCCGCGTCGAGGATGCTCGCCGCGCCGGCGAAGCGGTCGTCGGCAGGGGCGTCGAGCACGAGCGCGGCGAGCCGTCGCCGCGAGACCTCCTGCACCAGACTGCGCGAGAAGAACACCTGGCCGGGGCTGAGCGACTCGGGACGGGTCACCGCCCGCACCAGCTCGCCCTGGGCGTCGAGCAGGAGGACGGCCGCCTGCTCGGGCCGCAGCTGGCGGAAGACGCGATCGAGGATCAGCTCGAGCAGCACGTCCTGCGACGGCGACTCGGTCAGCGCCTGGTGGACCTCGTTGAGGAGATGGAGGCGTTCCGCGTAGCGCCGCAGCTCCGCCTCAGAGGTCGCGAAAGCCAGATCGCGCTGGCGCTCGAGCATGGAGTCCGCGTCGAGGAAGACCGAGCCGGAGAGCGACTCCGGAGAGGCGGTCGAGGGCACCGCGCTGCCGGCTCCCTGGCGCAGCACCAGACGGCTCTCGTCGGAGAGCTCGAGCACGTCGCCCGAGACCAGGCGCGCCGGGCCCTCCAGGGTGCGGCCGTTGAGCCGGGTGCCCCGCCTCGAGCCGAGGTCCTCGACCCAGACGCCGTCGGCGCGCGGCTCCAGCCGGCAGTGCTGGCGCGACACCCGCAGGTCCGCCAGTTGCAGCCCGCACTCGGCGCCGCGACCGACCAGGAGCGGAGCCGCGCCGAGCTCGCGCACCATGCGCAACGCCTGGGGCGACTCCACTTCCAGGAACCAGCCGTTCATGTTGGCGCGCAACCTATCATCGCGGCGCGGTACCGGGCACCTCGCCGCCTCAGTCGAAGACGAACCAGATCTGGGCGAGGCCGGCGAGCAGCCCGAGCACGGCGCCGAGCGCGATCAGGATCCACTCGTCCTCCTTGAAGCAGGGGCGCAGCAGCTCCTGGAACTCCTCCGGAGGCATCTCCTCGATGCGCTCGCGCAGCATGCGCTCGACGACCGCCGCACGATCGTCGTTGAAACGCTCGTCCTCGAGTGGGTCCGCGGTCACCTCCAGCGCCTTGCGCTCGAAGGAGCGCGTAATGCGCTCTAGGTCGCCGGGCGCGATCGCGCTGCGCGCCAGCGGACCCGCCGCCGCGAGCGCCTCGTCCACGACCGGGCGCAGGTGCCGGAAGATGGTCGCGCGCGCCAGCTCGCCGTGCGGCCCGGTGATCATCGAGGCCATGAAGCGGCGCACGGTGAGGATCTCGCGCGTCACGATCCGGCACCAGACGGCGGCGACCTCCTTCTGGCGCTTCAGGAACAGGCCCTGGAGCCGCCACGGGCCAACGCGCACGGGCTGCAGCGGCCGGAACACCAAGTTGAGGGCCAGCCAGTTGGTGGCCCAGCCCACCACCAGGCCGTAGGCGGGCAACTGCCACCGCCCCGGCGCGATCACCCAGGTCGCGAGCTGGACGACGCCGAACAGGAAGCCGAAGTAGAAGCCGGAGTCGATCAGGAAGCGGAACTCGCGCGCACCGGCCTCGAGGAAGAGCCGGTTGAGCAGGGAGCGGTCCTCGACCAGACGACGCACCACCATGTGGCGGAAGTCGAGCAGGTCCTCGAGATGCTTGCCGAAATCGGCCAGCACGTCGCGCACCAGGCGCGGCAGCTCGCGCGCCACCGCGCCGTAGACGCGCTCGCGCAGGTCGCGCGGCGCGCGCTCCCAGGTCTCGCCCTTGCTGGCGATCATGACGTCGTCGGTGTAGTGACGCAGGCGCGGCGCGAGCACCTGCTCGATGTGGCGAGCGATCACCTCCGGCTCCATGCCCTCGAACAGCTCGGGCACCGAGCCGAGGCGCCGCATCGAGGAGTCGACGAAGATGCGCGCCATCTTCTCGGCCTTGCGCGGGATGATCCCCTGCCAGCCCAGCCAGGGTGGGATCCCCAGGAAACGCAGGGGGTGGAAGGTCATCCGGATCGCGATCCAGTTCGTGAACCAACCGATCACCGCGGCGGTGAGCGGGATCGAGGCCAGCTTCCAGGGTGCGGGGTCGGCGAACAGGAGCTCGAGCATCGGCGGCGGGCGGGGGAACCCGCCCCAACCTAGCACTCGGCGCGGCGCGCCGGCGCGCGCCATCGGGTACCATCGGACCGGACGGCCCTTGCCGCACCGCCGAGCCGCGATGGCGACCGACCCCGCACCCGTGCCCGAGGACGCCGCGGCGTCCGTGTTTCCGCCGCCGCTCCCCGAGTACGAGGTCTACGTCGAGCCCGCCCCCCAGGGCCTGCTGCACCGCCTGTTCACCACTTACGGCCACGCCCTCGGCCTCGCCTTCGGGGCGCTCGCCTCCCACCTGAGGGAGCTTCCCGACGAGCGCCGCCGCGGCGCTCGCTACCGGCTCGAGAGCGCGCTCAACGGCCTCACCCGCCACCTCGTCGACCGCGAGCTGGTCGGATTGCCGTTCGAGGCCCAGCTGCGCCGTCGCCTGGAGCGGCTGGGCGCCACCTACGTCAAGCTCGGCCAGCTGCTGGCATTGCGCCAGGACCTGCTGCCCGAGCGGGTCACCCGGGAGCTCGCCCAACTGCTCGACCGGCTGCCCGCGATCCCCTTTGCGCGCTTCCTCGAGCTGGTCGGCCGCGAGCTCGGCCGCGATCCGTCCGAGGTCTTCGCCTACATCGAGTCCCACCCGCTCGGGTCTGCCTCGATCGGCCAGGCCCACCGCGCCGGCACCCACGACGGCCGGGCGGTGATCCTCAAGCTGGTCAAGCCGGGCATCCGCGACCTGCTGCGCCGCGACCTCACCCTGCTCGCCGGCGTCGGCCGCCTGCTCGACCGGCCGTTCCGCCGCTTCGAGCCGCGGCGGGCGATCTCGGAGTTCAGTTACTACGTCTCGCGCGAGGCCGACCTGGAGATCGAGGCCGACAACGCGGAGATCTTCGCCGCCAACTTCGCGGACCGGCCGGAAGTCGTCTTCCCCCGCATCCTGCGCGAGTACAGCACCCGCAACCTGCTGTGCATGGAGTACCTGCGTGGCTTCAAGCCCTCCGCCCCCGAGGCCGCGGAGCTCGATCCCGGCGCGCGCGAACGGCTGATCGAGGTGGGCGCCGAGGCGATCCTGCGCATGCTCTACCGCGACGGCTTCTTCCACGCCGACCTGCACCCGGCGAACCTCCTGGTCCTGCCCGGCCCGAAGCTCGGCTTCATCGACCTCGGCCAGGTCGGCCGCTTCGACGAGCACCTGCGCCGGCACCTGCTGCTCTACTACTACTGCCTGGTGGTGGGCGACGCCGAGAACGCAGCGCGCTACCTGACCGGGATCGCCAGGCCCGGCCCGAAGGCGAACGCGCAGGGGTTCCAGCGCGAGGTCTCCGACATCTCCCGCCGCTGGCGGCGGCACTCGAGCGAGGACTACTCCTCGCTCGGCCGGTTGATGCTCGACTCGGTGGCGCGCGGCGTGAAGTTCCGGATGTACTTCCCGGTCGAGCTGGTCCTGATGGTCAAGGCGATCGTCACCTTCGAGAGCGTCGGACGCATGCTCGATCCGAGGCTCGACGTCGCCTCGGTCTCGCAACGTCAGCTGACCGACGTGCTGATCGGTCAGTTCGCCCCGCTCCGGCTCGCGCGCGAGGGCCTGCACGGCGCCCCCGAGCTGATCGACACGCTGGTCAAGCTCCCGATGCTGGTCACCGCCGGGCTGCGCGCGCTCGAGCAGGCGACCACCAGGCCGGCCGAGAACCCCTTCGCCGGCATGCGCGGCACGATGTTCGCCGGCTTCTGCCTGGTGGCGGGCGCCATCCTCGCCGCCTTCGGCGGCCCGCCCCTGCTCTGGGGCGCGCTGTTCGTCCTCGGCGGCCTGCTCGCTCTCCGGCGCGGCCGCTGATTCCGTCCGCCGTCAGTTGTCGGTCAGCACCGGCAGGCCCATCTCGCGCAACAGGCCGTGGGCGCGATCGACCTCGTCCATCACCCAGCGCATGTAGACGGCGTCGACGTGAATGGTACGCACCACGTCCGGGTCGAACCGGTAGTCGGAGACCATGCCCTCCCAGTTGCCGTCGAAGGCCAGCCCGACCAGCTCACCGCGGCCGTTGAGCGTCGGCGAGCCCGAGTTGCCGCCCGTGATGTCGCAGGTCGAGAGGAAGTCGACCGGAACGCTGCCGAGCGCCGGGTCGAGATAGCCGGGCGGGATCGTCCTGGCGGCGGCGAGCAGCGCAGCGGGAGCGTGGAACGGCTCCTCGCCCGTGGCCTTCTCCAGCACTCCGGCGAGCGTCGTGCGCGGCGCGTAGGCGACCGCGTCGCGCGGCTGGTAGCCGGACACCTTGCCCCAGGTGAAGCGCAGCGTCGAGTTGGCGTCCGGATAGAGCCGGCCGTTCGCCAGTTTCTGGAGCGCCTTCATGTAGGCGGGCCGGACGCGCAGCGCCGCGCCCTCGAGCGCGCGGTCGCGCGCGCGCCGCTCGGCCGCGACCGGGGCGAGCGCGCGGGCGAAGTCGATCATCGAGTCGCCGCGTGCCGCGAGCTGCTCGGTGCTCTCCTTGGCCATCGCCCGGCGCACCTCGAGCTCGGCCGTGCGGGTGCCCGCGTAGAGCCCGTCCAGGAACGCCTCGATGCGCTCGCCGTCGGTCGCCTTGCCGGTCGCGGCCAGGCGCTCGTCGAGCGCCGCGATGCGCTGGCCGGCGGGGAGCTCGACCGCGAGGCCGAGCACGTGGCGCAGGCCGGCGCGGTCGCTGCCCGCCTCGATCGAGCGCTGGGCGCGCGCGATGCCCTGCATCAGGCGCGAGCGGTCGCGGTCGCGATAGGCGTCCTCGCGGTCGAGGTCCGGCTTCGGCCGCTCCTCGGCCAGGCGCCAGAGCGTGGTCGCCTGCGACAGCATCACGGATCCGAAGCGGGTGAGCGCGTCCAGCACCTGGTCGCGGCGCTCGGTGCTGCGCTTCTCGGCGTCGAGGGCGGCGAGCGCGGCGACCGGATCGCCGAGCTCGACGGCGAGCGCGGGATCGGACGCGAGCAGGGCGGCGATCCGCCGCTCGCGCTCGGCGCGCTGCGCTTCCAGCGACCCGTCGCGCGAGGCGAGCAGGATCCCCTCGTACTTCTTCATCGCGTTGGCGTAGCCGCGGATGCGCCCGTAGTTGGCGATCTCGACCGCCTTGCCGCGCTGGTTCTCGCGCTCCAGGATCGCGATCAGGTCCTTCGCCAGGCGCACGTAGGCGGGCATGGTGAACTCGCGCGCGCTCGCGACCTCGGCCTCGGTCCGGTAGCGGTAGGTCCTGCCCGGATAGCCCGGGATCCAGACCAGGTCGCCGGGCTGCACGCCCTTCGTGGCGACCTTGAGCCAGTGCTCAGGACGGTAGGGCACGTTGTCGGGCGACGGGTCGGCGGGCTGGCCGCCGGGCGAGACGTAGGCGCGCAGGAAGCCGAAGTCGCCGGTGTGGCGGGGCCACATCCAGTTGTCGGTCTCGCCGCCGAAGTTGCCGATCCCCTCCGCGGACGCGTAGACCAGGCGCACGTCGCGGATCTCGAGCTGGGTGACCTCGAGGAACAGCGATCCCTCGTAGAAACTGGCGACCCGGCACCGCCGCCCGCCCGGCGCCTCGCACGCGTCCACCAGCTCGCGCTCGCGGCGCTCGACGCGGCGCGCGCGCTCGGCGTCCTCGACGCCCGGCTCGAGGCCGCCCAGGACCTCCGCGCTGACGTCGCGGATGCCGGTCGTGACGTAGACGTAGCTGCCCGGAGCCGCAGGCAGCTCGTCGGCCCGCGTCGCGGCGAGGAAGCCGTTCTGGATCAGGTCGCGCTCGGGAGTCGAGTTGAACTGGACCGAGCCGTAGACGCAGTGGTGGTTGGTGACGATCAGCCCCTCGGGCGAGACGAACGAAGCGGTGCAACCGCCGAGCGAGATCACCGCGCCCATCGGGTCGCCGGTCAGGTCGGCGAGCCGGGCCGGATCGAGCTCCATGCCCGCGGCGGCGAGCTCAGGCGCCAGGTCCGGGATCTGGGCGGGCATCCACATTCCCTCTTCGCCGCGCGCGGCGGCGGCGGCGAGCATCGAGGCGCACAGGACGGTCGGTACCAGCTTCACGGGTCTCCTCCTCGGACAGCGGTTCGGCGGGCGCCCCGACCTCGGGCCCGGCCTCTCGGCGGTACCCCGGCGCGGCGCCCTGCGGGCGGCGAGGTGAGCTTGGCGCGCGCCGGAGCGAAACGGGCCACCCCGACGGGGGGTGCGGCCCCGCGCGCGGCGCGGCGAAGATCGGGGCGGCAGCCCCGGAGGTCGCCCATGGACCTGCGCACCCGTTACCTCGGTCTCGATCTCGAGCACCCGATCGTGGTCGGCGCGTCGCCGCTGGTCGACGACCTCGATGTCGTGCGCCGGCTCGAGGACGGCGGTGCGGCTGCCATCGTGATGCACTCGCTCTTCGAAGAGCAGATCGCCGGAGATCCGGCGCAGGCCGGCGCGGAGGCCGGGGAGCCCACGGTCGCCGACCCGCTGCGGCCGGATCCGACCGAGTTCCGGCTCGGCCCGGATCGCTATCTGGACCAGCTCCTGGCCGTCAAGCAGGCGGTCGGCGTGCCGGTGATCGCCTCGCTCAACGGCACCACCCTGGGCTACTGGCTCGAAGCCGCGAAGCTCATCGAGCAGGCGGGCGCCGACGCGCTCGAGCTCAACGTCTACCGGCTGGCCACCGACCCGCAGCGCACCGCCGAGGAGGTCGAGTTCGAGACGCTCGAGATGGTGCGCGCCGTGCGCGCCGAAGTGCGCCTGCCGCTGGCGGTCAAGCTCTCCCCCTTCTACACCTCGCTCGCCCACTTCGCGGACCGCCTGGCCGCCGCGGGCGCGGACGGACTGGTCCTGTTCAACCGCCTCTACCAGCCCGATCTCGACGTCGAGCGCGGGACGGTCGAGCGCGCCCTGCATCTCTCCGACTCCGCGGAGCTGCTGCTGCGGCTGCGCTGGCTCGCGATCCTGCGCGGGCGGGTGCACGTGGCGCTGGCCGCGAGCGGCGGCGTGCACACCGTGACGGACGTGATCAAGGCGCTGATGGCGGGCGCCGACGCGATCCAGGTCGTGTCGGTGCTGCTGCGCGAGGGACCCGGGGCGACCGGCCGCCTGAAGGCGGAGCTGGCGCGCTGGCTCGCCGCGCACGGTCACGACCAGCTCGACGCGGTGCGCGGCAGCCTCTCCCTCGAGCGCTGCGCGGACCCGTCGATCTACGAGCGGGCGAACTACACCCAGCTCCTGCAGGGCTGGCGGCACCTGATCTGAGGGAGCCCCGTCCGGCCGGCCCCGAGGCGGGCCTCAGGCGATCTCGTCGCTCTCGGGACGGCGGCCGCCGAGCACGTCGGCGAGCAGCCGGCAGGCGTCGGTGGTGGTGAAGATCCCCACCAGCCTGCCCTGCCGGGTCACCAGCGCCGAACCCAGCCGGCGCTCCGCCATCTGACGTGCCACGGTCTCGACCGGAGTGCCGAGGTCGACCACGAACGGGTCGCGCTCGCACAGGTCGCCCACGGTGATACCGCGCGCCCTCGGTGTGCCCAGCCGCACGTCCATGGCGAGGCCGAGGTCCCGCCCGGAGACCAGTCCGATGAGCTCGCCCGACTCGGTCACCGGAAGGTGGCGGATGCCGTGCTCGGCCATCATCTGCCAGGCTTCCTCGACCGCGCGGGAGGCTTCGATCGACCACGGGAACGGCGTCATCACCCGGCGCACGCTGGGAGAATTCATGATGCCCGGATGGTAGGACGGGGCCGCGCGCCGCGCCCCGCCCGGCGGGGTGTGCCCGCGGCGGCCAGTGCTACCATCCGCGCGCGATGCCCACCCGCGAACGCGAAATCCTCGATCTCGACGTCCTGTTCGTCGGCGCCGGGCCCGCGAGCCTGGCTGGTGCCTGCCACCTCGCCCGGCTGCTCAAGGCCCACAACGCGACCGCCCCGCGGCCGCTCGAGCTCTCGATCGCCGTGCTCGAGAAGGGCGCTGAGGTCGGCGCCCACGCGCTCTCGGGCGCAGTGGTCGATCCGCGGGCGTTGCGCGAGCTCTTCCCGGAGCGGCTGGACGAGATCCCGTTCGAGGCTCCGGTCGGCCGCGAGCATCTCTGGTGGCTGACCGAGCGGCGCGCGCTCTCGCTGCCCGAGCCGCCGCAGCTCAGGAACCGCGGCTGCCACGTCGCCTCGCTCGGCAAGCTGGTGAAGTGGATGGCGAAGGAGGCGGAGAGCCTCGGCGTGGACCTGTTCTGCGAGTTCGCCGGCCGCGAGATCCTGGTCGAGGACGGCCGCGTGGCCGGCGTGCGCACCGGCGACCGGGGCGTCGGCAAGGACGGCCGGCCGAAGCCCAATTTCGAGCCCGGCGTGGACGTGCGCGCCCACGTCACGCTGCTCGGCGAAGGGCCGCGCGGCACGCTCGCGCGCCAGCTCGAGGCGCGCCTCGGCCTGACCGAGGGACGCAATCCGCAGGTCTATGCGATCGGGCTCAAGGAGATCTGGGAGCTGCCCGCTGGACGCTTCGAAGCCGGCGAGATCTGGCACTCGATGGGCTGGCCGCTCTGGCCCGAGCACTACGGCGGCGGGTTCGTGTACGGCATGCGCGACCGGCAGCTCATCGTCGGGCTCGTGGTGGGCCTCGACTACGAGAATCCCTGGACCGATCCCCACCTCGAGTTCCAGCGCTTCAAGACCCATCCCGAGCTGCGCCGCCTGCTCGCCGGCGGCCGCATGGCCTACTACGGTGCCAAGGCGATCCCCGAAGGAGGCTACTGGGCGATGCCGCGCCTGGGCGGCGACGGCTTCTGCCTGCTCGGGGACTCGGGCGGGTTCCTCGACAGCCAGCGCCTCAAGGGCATCCACCTGGCGATGAAGTCCGGGATGCTGGCGGCGGAGTCGGTGTTCGCGGCCGCCGTGGCGGGTCGGCCGCTCGCCGAGGCCGGGCGCGACTACCCGGCGCGCTTCGAGGCGAGTTGGGCGCGCGCGGAGCTCTGGAAGAGCCGCAACTTCCATCAGGGCTGGGAGCGCGGGGGCTTCGACGCGCTCGTCAACGCCGGGCTGGGGGCCCTCTCGGGCGGTCGCGGCTGGGGCGTGCTCGACCGGCTCCACGCCGGGCCCGGCCACGAGCGCATGCGCAGGCTCGACGCCGAGCGCCGCGACTACCGTCCGGCCGCGCCGCTGCCCGCCGACGACGAGCTCGTCTTCGACCGCCTCGCCGACGTTTACCAGTCGGGCACCACGCACGAGGAGGACCAGCCCGTCCACCTGCAGGTCGCCGACCTCTCGATCTGCGTCGATCAATGCGTGCGCGAGTTCGCCAATCCGTGCACGCGCTTCTGTCCGGCGGCGGTCTACGAGATCGTGCCGGACAGCTCGCAGCCCGCCGGGCGACGGCTCCAGATCAACGCCAGCAACTGCGTGCACTGCAAGACCTGCGACATCGCCGACCCGTACCAGATCATCACCTGGGTGCCGCCCGAGGGCGGTGGCGGCCCCAACTACGGCCGCCTGTGAGCCGCCAGCGGCCGCCCGCAGGCCGCCCGTTCGCGTCGCGACGAGGAGGGGGAGACCCATGCGCCGATCGCTCGCCGTCGCCGCCGCAGCGCTCGTCCCCATCCTGCTGGCGAGCGCCGGGACCGCGCGCGCCGAGCTGCCGCTCGCCGCGCTCTTCGATCCGGCGCTCCAGCCCCGTCTGTCGGCGCCGGTCTGGAGCCCGGACGGCAAGGCGCTCGCCGGCGCCTGGCGCGAGGGCGAGCGCAAGGGCGTCAAGGCCTTCGACGCCGCGGGCGGCGCCGAGCTCTGGACGGTCTTCGCCGATGAGCTGAGCGAGGCAGCGGGCCCGCTCGCGGCCGCCGCCGAGCGGCCCCCGAGGCCCGCCGCCGTCGAGCGCTTCTCGTTCCGGCCCGGCGCCACCGACCTCCTGCTCACGGTCGGCGGCGACCTCTTCCTCTGGTCCCCGGGCACGCGCAGCGCGCGCCGCCTGACGCGCAGTGAAGCCGAGGAGGAGGGGGCGGCGTTCTCTCCCGACGGCAGCCGGATCGCCTTCTCGCGCGCGGCCGACCTCTGGGTGCTGGACCTCGCGAGCGGCCGGGAGACGCGCCTGACCGACGACGGCCGCGAGGACGAGATCCTCAACGGCAGGACCGACTGGGTCTACTGGGAGGAGATCTGGAACCGCCGCTTCGCCGGCTTCTGGTGGTCGCCGGACGGCAACGCGCTCGCCTACTACCGCTTCGACGTGCGCGGCGTCCCATCCCACCCGATCCTCACCCAGCGCGACGGCGAGGCGCAGGTCCGGTGGCAGAAGTACCCGCGCCCGGGCGAGGCGAACGCGCTGGTCTCGGTGAGAGTGGTGGACGTCGAGCGGCGTCAGACGCGCACGCTCGCCACCGGCGCCGATCCGACGTCGTACCTGGCGCGCGTCGCCTGGAGGCCGGACGGCGGCGCGATCGCAGTCGAGCGCCTGAATCGCGACCAGACGCGGCTCGACCTGCTGCTCTGCGATCCGGCCACCACCATCTGCCGGCCGGCTGCCGCGCAGAGCGCCCCGACCTGGGTCGATCTCGCCGACGACTTCCTCTTCCTCCCCGACGGCGGCTTTCTGTGGAGCGACGAGGGCTCCGGCTGGCGCGACCTCGCCCGCTACGACCGCGAGGGCCGCAGGATCGCCGACCTGTTGCCCGAACCCTGGGTGCTCGACGCATCGGAGGGACTGCTGGGCGGCACGCGCGAGGTGGTGGTCACCGCCTGGCGCCGCGACCGGCCCCTGGGCGCGTGCGGACGGCAGGTCCTGGCCCTGCCGCTCGACGGCGGCGCCGCGCGCCCGCTCGCCGACGGCTCGGGTTGGAGCTCGGCGCGCGTCGCGCCGGCGGGCGATCGCTGGCTGCACGAGTGGAGCGACGCGGCGCACCCGGTGGTGCGCACCCTGCGCGACGCGGGCACGCTCGCCGCGGTCCTGCCCGGCGGCGTCGAGCTCCCGGCCGAGCTCGCCGCGCTGCCCGCTTGGGAGTTCCTCGAGCTGCCCGGTCCGGACGGCGCGCGGCTCCCGGCGCGCTGGATCGCGCCCGCCGGCGATCCACCGCCAACCCGCCGGCCGGTGATCACCTATCACTACGGCGGACCGGGATCCCAGGTCGTGGTCGACCGCTGGGAGGGCGGGCGCGGCCTCTGGCACCGCTGGATGGCGACGCGCGGCTACGCCGTGTTCATGATCGACAACGAGGCCTCGCTCGCCTTCGGCCAGCGCGGCGAGGACCGCATCCACCTCCGGATGGGCCCGCTCGAGCTGGCCGGCCAGCTCGCCGGAGTCGCGGCGCTCGCGTCCCAGGGCTGGGCGGACACCGGCCGGCTCGGGCTGTGGGGCTGGTCCGGGGGCGGGTTCAACACGCTCTACTCGATCCTGCACCGGCCCGGGACGTGGAAGGCGGCGGTGGCCGGCGCGCCGGTCACCGACTGGCGGCTCTACGACTCGATCTGGACCGAGCGCTACCTGGACACGCCGGAGTCGAACCCGGAGGGCTTCCGCGACTCCTCCCCCGTCCACGCCGCCGCCGCGCTCGCCGACGCCCTGCTCCTCGTCCACGGCGCCGCCGACGACAACGTCCACCCCGAGAACTCGACCGCCCTCGTGGCGCGGCTGATCGAGGCCGGCAAGCCGTTCGACGACGCCTCCTATCCGGGCCAGAAGCACGGCTTCGCACCGGCCGCCAACCGCCACTTCTACGAGCGCATGACCGAGTTCTTCGACCGCCACCTCCGCCCCGGCTCCTGACCCGGGCGCGCCGCGCTCAGGCGGAGTCGGCGGGGGCCCGGCCCAGGGACTGCTCGAGGAAGGCGCGCGCGCGGCTCCACTCCCTGCGCACGGTGCGCACCGAGAGCCCGAACAGGGCGGAGATCTCCTCCTCGGTGAGCCCTTCGAGGAAACGCAGCTCGACCAGCTGGGCCTGCCGGGGATCGCGCGCGGCGAGCCGCTCGAGCCCGTCCTGGAGGGTCAGCATCTCGTCGAGCGAGAGCGCCGGAGCTCGCTCCGCGGACTCCTCGTCGAGCTCGAGACGGGGCGCTCCCCCACCGCGCTTGAGGCGGCTCTTCTCCTGGGCGCGGCTGATCAGGATCTGGCGCATGGCGCGCGCCACCAGGGAGAAGAAATGGACGCGGTCCGCGACCGAGATCCGCTGCGCGCGCAGCAGCTTCAGGTAGGCCTCGGAGACCAGGCCGGTGATCTCGAGGCTGTCCTCGGGGAAGGAGCGGCGCACCGAGCGGGCCAGGGCGCGCAGCTCCTCGTAGGCGGCCTCGAAGATCCGGTCCAGGGCGCGGCGGTCCGCGCCACGCACCGCCGCGAGCAGCTCCTCGAAGCGGCCCTCGGCGTCGCGGCCCCACCCCCCTCCGGCGCTCATCGAGCGCGAGTGTAGACCGGGAGCGCCGCCGCGCGCGAGGAGGATTCCACCGTCGCGCCCGCTCAGATCAGGCCCTCGAGCGGCAGCCAGGAGAGGAGGCGGGCGACCGAGCGCCGCCAGAGTCCGGCGCGCGGCTCGTGGCTCCAGACGCGCTCCGCGCCGTCGCTGCCGCGTCCCACCCAGGCGAGCTCGCGCAGCTCGAAGGGAGCGCCGTTGCGTTCCACCCGGCGCGTCCGGAGCTCGACGCGCCAGCTGCTCTCCGGCGAGGCGATGGCGTCGAAGCGGCGCGCCACCTCGAGCGCCAGCTCGCGGCTCTCGACCAGGAGCCCGATCTCGGTGTTGAGCCGGATCGAGCGCGGGTCGAGGTTGAGAGATCCCACGAACAGGGCGCGCTCGTCGAACACCGCCGCCTTCGAGTGCAGACTCGCGCGCGACCCGAGCGGAGGCGAGAGCACGCGCCCGCGCTCGTGGCCGCCGGGCCGCAGCTCGTGCAACTCGACGCCGGCGACCAGCAGGCGCTTGCGGGTGCCCACGTACCCCGCGTGGGCGAAGACCACGTCGGTGGTCGCGAGCGCGTTGGTGAGCACCCGCACGCGCACGCCCCGGCCCACCAGCTCCGCCAGCTGCTCGAGCGCGGGCCGGCGCAGGGACAGGTAGGCCATCTCCAGGCGCAGCTCGCGCTCGACGCGCGCAGTCTCGGCCACCAGCCGCTCGGCGATGCTGCTCGTGCCGTGCTCCTCGATCTTGCTCGGCTCGTCGGCCAGGACCTCGACCGGCGCCCAGGTCCGGATCGGCGCGCTGCGCTCCAGCACCGCGGCGGCCTCGGCCGCGTTCGCGCCGGCCGAGCTCGGGAAGTCCTCCTCGCGGCTGGCGAACGCCGCCAGCCGCTCACGCAGCGCGTCCAGCCTGGCGGCGTCGGGTCGGGCGAGGTGACCCGCCGGGACCGCCCAGCGGCTGTTCCAGTAGCGATCGAACACCTCCGAGGCGCGGTGGGCCGCCTCGCCCGCCGCCATCAGGTCGAGGTCGCGGAAGTTGCGCTCCTCGGAGATCAGGAAGTACTCGTCGGAGACGTTGCGCCCGCCCACGATCGCGAAGCCGTCGTCGGCGATCCAGGCCTTGTTGTGCATGCGCCGGTTGAGTCGGGCGAAGTCGAACAGGAACTCCAGCCCGCGCGCCGCCCACGTGCCGCCGGCGCGGGTGCGGAACGGATTGAAGAAGCGGACGTCGAGGTTCGGGTGGGTGTCGAGGGTCGCGAAGGTGCGCTCCGAGGTGATCGTTGTGGTGTCGTCGAGCAGCAGGCGCACGCGCACGCCGCGGTCGGCCGCGGCGAGCACGCGCGCGAGCACGATCCTGCCCGAGCGGTCGAGGTCCCAGATGTAGGTCTGGATGTCGAGCGAGCGCCCGGCGAGGTCGGTCAGGGCCAGCCGCGCGAGGAGCGCGTCCTCGCCGGTGGCGATCACCGACGCGCCGCTCTCGCCCGGGGCCTGGCCCTCGCCTTCGCGCTCGAGCCTGGCGTCGAGCGCCGTCGGCCGCGCGGGATCGCGCGCGAGCACGTTCTCGACCGGACCGCTGTAGCCGCGGTAGGTGGCGCAACCCGGGAGCGCCAGCGCGAGCGCCAGCGCGGCGATCGACCGCGTCGACCGGCGACCGCTCGCCACGGCCGGGCGGCGCGACGTCAGGCGACCCGGCGCATGAGCAGCGCGCCGTTGGTGCCGCCGAAGCCGAAGGAGTTGGTGAGCGCCACCTCGAGCGGTGCGCGCCGCGCCTCGTGGGGGACGAAATCGAGGTCGCAACCCTCCCCCGGCTCGTCCAGATTGAGGGTTGCCGGGTAGACCTGGTCGCGGATCGCGAGCGCCAGGATGCCGCACTCGAGCCCGCCCGCGGCGCCGAGCAGGTGACCGGTCGCGGACTTGGTCGACGACATGGCGAGCGAGCGAGCGTGCTCGCCGAAGACCTGCTTGACGGCCTGCACCTCCGCGAGATCGCCGAGCGGCGTCGAGGTCCCGTGGGCGTTGATGTAGTCCACCGCGTCGGGCGCCAGCTCGGCGTCGGCGAGCGCGTTGCGCATCACCGCCGCCGCGCCGCGCCCCTCGGGATGCGGAGCCGCCATGTGGTAGGCGTCGCCGCTCATGCCGTAGCCGACGATCTCGCAGTAGACCGGCGCCCCGCGCCGGCGTGCCCGCCCGAGCTCCTCGAGCACGAGGATGCCCGCGCCCTCGCCGATCACGAAGCCGTCACGGTCCTTGTCCCACGGGCGCGAGGCCTTCTCCGGAGCGTCGTTGCGCTGTGACAGCGCGCCCATGACGCTGAACCCGCCGACCGCGATCGGAGTGATCGCGCCCTCCGTGCCGCCGGCGATGACCGCGTCCGCGTAACCGTGCTGGATCAGCCGGAAGGCGTCGCCCACCGCGTGCAGCCCGGTCGTGCAGGCCGTGCAGGGGGCCGTGTTCGGCCCGCGCGCTCCGGTGCGGATCGAGACCTGGCCCGCGGCGAGATTGACGATCACGCCCGGGATGAAGAACGGCGAGATCCGGCCCGGCCCGCGCTCGAGCAGCGTCGAGTGCATCTTCTCGATGAGCGGGAAGCCGCCGATGCCGGAGCCGATCACCACGCCGATCCGGTCGGCGTTCGCGTCGTCGATCTCCAGCCCCGAGTCCTGGAGCGCCATGTCGCTCGCCGCCAGCGCGTAGTGGATGAAGAGGTCCATCTTCTTGACCTCTTTCTTCTCCACCCAGCGCTCGGGGTCGAAGCCCTTGACCTCGCCCGCGATGCGCGACTCGAAACGCGCGGTATCGAAGCGAGTGATCGGCCCGATGCCGCTCGCTCCGGAGAGCAGCGCGCTCCAGGTCTCGCGCGTCCCGACGCCGATCGGGGACACCAGCCCGACGCCGGTGACGACGACGCGTCGACGGTCGCTTCTCGCCATGATGTGCCGGTTTTCCGCGCCCGCGGGACGGCGGCGCGAGCGTCAGTTCTTCTGGCCCGCGTGCTGCTCGATGTAGGAGATCGCCTCGTTGACCTTGCCGATCTTCTCGGCGTCCTCGTCCGGGATCTCGATGCCGAACTCCTCCTCGAAGGCCATGACCAGCTCGACGATGTCGAGCGAGTCGGCGCCGAGGTCGTCGGTGAAGCTCGCTTCCGGCGTCACTTCGTCGGCCTCGACTCCCAGCTGCTCCACGATGATGCTCTTGACCTTCTCAGCAACGGTCGACATGCGACGGTTTCCTCCCCAGGGAAAGCACTGCGGCAGGCGGTTTCTAGCACAATCCGGCGAATCGAGTCCAACGCCGCTGCGCGGCGCGGCAGGCTCCGCCGGGCTTCAGATGTAGAGGCCTCCGGAGACGTTGATGACCTGTCCGGTAACGTACGCGGCTTCGTCGCTCGCCAGGTAGACGACCGCGGCCGCCATCTCGTCGGCGAGCCCGAAGCGTCCGCTCGGGATGTCCGCGAGCATGCGTGCGCGCGTGGTCTCGGCGAGGGCGCCGGTCATCGCGGTCTCGACGAAGCCGGGAGCGACCACGTTGGCGGTGACGTTGCGGCTGGCGAGTTCGCGCGCCACCGACTTCGTGAACCCGATCAGGCCGGCCTTGGCGGCGGCGTAGTTGGCCTGGCCGGCGTTGCCCATCAGGCCGACCACCGAGGAGATCGAGACGATCCGCCCGTGGCGGCGCCGCATCATGCCGCGCGAGAGCTCGCGCGTGACCACGAAGGTGCCGGTCAGGTTGGTATCGATCACGCGCTGCCACTGCTCCAGGCTCATGCGCGCGAGCAGGCCGTCGGCGGTCACGCCCGCGTTGTTGACCAGGATCCCGACCTCGGCCCAGTCGTCGGGCAACGCCTTGAGACGCTCGGGAAGCTCCTCCGCGGACGCGAGGTCGAGGCGGTGGGCCAGGGCCCTGCCGCCGCCGGCCTCGATCTCGCTCGCCAGCGCCGCGAGGCGCCCCTCGTTGCGCGATGCCAGGATCACACGCGCGCCCTGCGCCGCCAGGCGCCGGGCGATCGCCTCGCCGATGCCCTGCGAGGCCCCGGTGACGAGAGCGGTCCTGCCGTCGAGTCGGAACATCTCCATCTCAGGTCGTCTCCAGCCTAGCCATGGCCTCGGGCTCGGCGAGCGCGATCGCCTCGGCCGCAGGGACGATCCGGCGCACCAGCCCGGTGAGCACCGAGCCCGGGCCCACCTCGACGAAGCGCGTCACCGCGAGCGCGCTCGCCAGGTGCCGAACGGACTCTACCCAGCGCACCGGCCCGTCGATCTGCCGTTCGAGCGCCGAGCGCGCCGCGGCGCCGTCGCGCACCGCGGCGGCGTCGATGTTGACCACCACCGGCACCGCCGGAGCCCGGAACCGCGCCGCCGCGAGCTCGGGCGCCAGGCCGGCGCGCGCCGGCGCCATCAGCTCGCAGTGGAAGGGCGCGGAGACGGGCAGCGGCAGCGCCCGCCTGGCGCCGCGCTCGCGGGCGAGCGCCATCGCCCGCTCCACCGCCGCGCGGTGGCCGGCGATCACGGTCTGCTCGGGCGAGTTGTAGTTGGCGACCGCGCAGATCTGGCCGCCGGCCGCCTCGGCGGCGAGCGCCGCGACCGACTCGGCTTCGAGCCCGAGCACCGCCGCCATGGCGCCCTCGCCGACCGGCACGGCCTCCTGCATGAGCTGGCCCCGGCGGCGCACCAGCCGCAGCGCGTCGCCCAGGTCGAGCGTCCCGGCGGCGACGTGCGCCGAGTACTCGCCCAGGCTGTGGCCGGCCATTGCCTGCGCGGCGAAGCCGCGCGCGGCGAGCACGCGGTGGATGGCGACCGAGACGGCGAGGATCGCGGGCTGGGTGTTGGCGGTGAGCTGGAGCTCCTCCTCGGGACCCTCCCAGCACAGCCGCGCGAGGTCGAAGCCGAGCGCCGCCGAGGCCTCCGCGAAGGTCGCGCGCGCCTCGGGAAAGGCCTCGGCCCAGGCGCGGCCCATGCCGACCTTCTGCGATCCCTGGCCCGGGAAGACGTACGCGGTCACCGGTGACATGGTTGCTCTGCGCTCCCGATCCCCGGAGGACCGCCTCAGACCGGGCCCGCCGAGCTCGCCAGCCGCGCCTCCTCGGCCGCGAGCTGCGTCAGCTTCGCGCCGATCTTGCCCGACAGCTCGGCGCGGCCGAACTCGGAGGCGGAGTGGATCGCGTTGCGCATCGCCTTGGCGTTGGAGCGGCCGTGGCCGATGAAGCAGCCGCCCTCGACGCCGAGCAGCGGCACCGCTCCGTACTCGGTGTAGTCGGTGCGGCGCTTGAAGTTGGCGAAGGCCGGGCGCACCAGCCAGCCGCCGAAGCGCGTGCGCGAGGTTCTCATCAGCTCCTCGCGCACCATGCCCACCACCAGCTCGGCCATCGCCTCCGAGGATTTCAGCAGCACGTTGCCGACGAATCCGTCGCACACCACCACGTCGACGCCGCCGCTGAAGACGTCCCGGCCCTCGACGTTGCCGATGAAGTTGAGACCGGCCGCGGCGAGGAAGCGGTGGGCGTCGCGCGTGACGTCGTTGCCCTTGGCGTACTCCTCGCCGATCGAGAGCAGGCCGACGCGGGGCCGCGTCGTGCCGATCACCTCCTGGGCGTAGAAGTGGCCCATCACCGCGAACTGGCGCAGGTGCTCGGGACGGCTGTCCACGTTGGCGCCGACATCGAGTACCAGGGTCCGGCCGCGCCGGTTGGGGAAGACCGCCGCCAGCGCCGGCCGGTCCACGCCCGGCAACGCGCCCATGTACAGCTTGGCGGCGACCATGGCGGCGCCGGTGTTGCCCGCGCTGACCATCGCCTCCGCGCGCCCGTCGCGGACGAGCTGGGCGCAGACCGCGAGCGACGAACGGCGCTTGCGGCGCACCGAGGTGGGTGCTTCGTCCATCGCCACCGTCTCCTCCGCGTGGACGACCTCGATGCGGTCGCGGGACAGACCGATGCGGTCGAGCTCGGCGCCCACGCGCTCCCGGTCTCCGACCAGGAGGACCGCGACGCCGTCCTCGGCGGCCGCCAGGAAAGCCCCCTGGACGGCCGCGCGCGGGGCGAAGTCGCCCCCCATGGCGTCGACGGCGATGGGCATCGCGTGCGGGGGGCGGAGGCCCGGTCTACGGCTTCTCGCCGACCTCGACGACGTCGCGGCCGCGGTAGGTCCCGCAGCTCGGGCAGGCCCGGTGCGGCAGCTTGCGCTCGCCGCAGTTCGGGCAGAGCGAGGAGGCGGGCGCGGCGAGCGCGTCGTGGGCGCGGCGCTTGTCGCGGCGGGCCTTGGAGTGGCGGTGCTTGGGATTCGGCATCTTCGATTCCTCGTCAGGACTCGTCTCGGCCGCTGCCGCGGCCGTCGAACTTCGTACGCAGCGTCGCGAGCGCCGCCCAGCGCGCATCGGCCGCGCCCTCGGGGCAGTCGCACCGGCCCCGGTTGCGGTCACGGCCACAGGTCGGACAGAGCCCGGCGCAGTCCTCCCGGCAGAGCGGATGGGTCGGCAGGTTGAGCTGCACCTGCTCGGCCACCAGCGGCCAGGTGTCGAGCTCGTCGCCCGCCACCTCGACGGCGTCCAGCTCCTCTTCGAGGAGCTCCCTCTCCGCGCCCTCGGGAACGGCCCGCTGCCGCTCGACCAGCAGCTCCACCGGCAGATCCACCTCGGAGACGACCGTCGCCAGGCATCGATCGCAGGGCACCGTCTGCCGGTAGGCGAAACGGGCCTGGAGGACATAGTTGGGCGCCGCCCAGGTCAGGGTGCCGCGCACCGTGACCGGCGAAACCTCGACGTCCTCGCCGAGCTCGAGCCCGGCGTGCCGGAGGTCGATCGACTCCTGCCAGCGGAACGGCTCGGCACGTGCGGAATCCAACCGGATCTTCATCGTCCGAGCCCTCCGGAGAGAGCCCGCGAAGGCTATCGGATTCGCACCCCCAGGGTCAATTGGAGCGTCCTCCCGGGAGGACGTCCCCGGCGCAAGGCACCCATCTGACGTAGGCGCCTCCCGCGCCGATCTCGAGCGTAGCGAACGCGCAACCGGTCAGCGGAGCGAGCACGGAGACGACTCGCTCCACGGCACGGGCGCTCTCCGGCCCGACCACCGGCAGCGCACCGAGCGTACGCGCCAGCCCGCGCACGCGCCGGTGGAGCGGCCCGGGGCGGGCCGCCGCGAGCAGCGCCGGCGACGACACCCCGGCGCCTGCGCCGAGCGCCGCGGCGAGGTCCCCCGCCAGCGGCACGCTGCGCGCGACCGCCTCGCGCTCGAGAGCGCGGATCCGGAACCCCGAGGCCTCGACCTGCTCGAGCGGCCGGCC
>Ga0102851_10000093_pt1 | contig 35276 bp, 30 predicted proteins | sample Mud3Dept3metaG_FD_79558 | JGI IMG/M metagenome (GOLD analysis project Ga0102851, IMG submission 79558) | Freshwater wetland microbial communities from Ohio, USA, analyzing the effect of biotic and abiotic controls - Mud 3 Core 4 Depth 3... | ecosystem: Environmental > Aquatic > Freshwater >... | reverse complement strand
CGCCTGCGCGCCGAAGCGCGCGGTTGCGTCTGCCCGCCGCGCCAACCCGTTTGCACCTGCGGCCGAAGGCCGCGCGTGCGCATCGTCACGCCGCGCGCCGTGCGCGCCAGCGTCGAGGAGCTGAGCGAGAACCCGCGCGCCCGCTCGGCGCGGCTGCGCGTCGCCGAGCGATTGCCGGGGGTAGCCTGATGAACACGCGAAGGACGACCGGCAGGGATCTGCGACCGCGACCGATCGCTGCTTCGCCGCGCCAGCGCGCGCGACTCGGTCCGCTCACGCGCCGCCGCTCGCCTCGCAGCGCGCCGCCCATCGCTACCGGCCAGGATCTCTTGGCGCCCGAGCCGCGCCGCGAGCGTCGCTCCTTCCCGCGCAGCGCATGGCTCGCCATCGCAGCCGGCGCATTCGGCGCCGCGCTGGTGCTGGTGCAGCTTCGAACCGAGTCGATCGACCTGCGCTACCGGCTCGGGCGTGCGCAACAGAGCGAGCAGCAGCTCCTCGAACAACAGCGCCGTTTCACCGTCGAGCAGCGGCAGCTCCGCCATCCGGTGCGACTCGCCGAACTCGGGCGTGCGCTCGGCCTGGCTCGACCCGAAGCGGTGCGTGAGCTGGCAGCCCCTGGCGCGCCCGGAGGCGGCGTCCCGTGAGAGCGGCCGACCTCCGCCCGCTGCGCGTACGGCTGCGCATTGCCGAAACGATCGTGCTCGGCGCGTTCCTCGCGCTCACGGTTCGCGCAGCGTACCTGACACTGCTCGGCGAGCGCGGCGAGCGACGTGGCGAGAGTCAGCTCGTGACCGCGCTCTCGCTGCCGCCCGAACGCGGTCGCATCGTAGACCGCCAGGGCAACGAACTCGCGCTCACCGTCGCCGTGCCCTCGGTCTACGCGGTGCCATCCGCGGTGCGAGACTCCGCCGCGACGGCCGCAGAACTCGCACGCATCCTCGGCACCGACGCCAAGCGCGCGCAGGCGCGACTCTCACAGCACCGCGCCTTCGTCTACATCGAGCGCTGGGTGGATCCGAAGCGCGTCGAAGAACTCCAGATGCGCGGGATCGAGGGGATCGGCATCGTCGATGAGCCACGCCGCGCCTACCCGTTCGGGCCGCTCGCCGCGAGTCTGGTCGGGTTCGCGAACATGGACGGCGCGGGCGTGCGCGGCGTCGAGCAGCAGGAGAACGAGTGGCTGCTCGGGAAGCCGCGCCGCGTCGCAGTCGAGCGCGACGCGCGCGGGCAACTGCTGCTGGGTCCCGGTCTCGATCCCAACGCGACCGCGGGTGGCGACATCGCGCTCACCATCGACGTCGCGATGCAGGCCGAGGCGGAGCAGGCGCTCGCCGACGGCATCGCCTCGGCGAAAGCGCGCGGCGGTTTCGTGGTGGCGCTCGATCCGCGAAACGGGGAAGTGTTGGCTCTCGCCGAGATGCCACGCTTCGACCTCAACGACTTTCGACGCCTCTCCTTTCCCAATACGCGCGCACGCACCTTCACCGACGCCGTCGAACCGGGATCCACCTTCAAGACCTTCCTGGTCGCGGCGGCGCTCGACGCCGGCACCGTGCGCCCCACCGACGTCTTCGACCTGCGCGGTGGCGTCCATGTCCCGGGCAAGCAGATCAAGGATCTTCACCCGCGGCCGTCACTCGACGTCTCGGGAATCCTGCGCCATTCGAGCAACGTGGGCGCAGTGAAGATCGCGCAGAAGCTCGGGCCACAGAGGCACTACGAAACACTCCGGCGTTTCGGTTTCGGGGAGCGCTCCGGCAGTGGCTTCCCGGATGAGTCGAGCGGAATCCTGCGCAACTACAAGCGCTGGCGTCCGGTCGACGCTGCGACCGTCGCATTCGGCCAGGGGGTGAGCGTCACCGCGCTGCAGCTCGCCGCCGCGACGGCCGCGCTCGCCAGCGACGGCGTCTGGCGAGAACCGCACCTCGTGCGCGGCCACCGGCGGCCGAACGGCGCGTGGGAGATGGCGCCACCGGCCGAGAGTCGTCGCGCCGTGTCCTCCGAAACCGCCGCTGCGATGCGCACGATGATGGAAGGCGTCGTCAGCGGCGAGGGAGGCACCGGCAAGCGCGCGCAGCTCCGTGGCGTGCGGGTCGGTGGCAAGACCGGGACGGCCCAGAAGCTCGAAGGGGGTCGCTATGCGAGCGACAAGTACATCGGCTGGTTCATCGGGCTGGCGCCGCTCGACGCGCCGCGCGTCGCGATCGCGGTGGGCATCGACGAGCCGCGCGGCGTCCACGTCGGCGGCGTGGTGGCAGCGCCCGTGTTCGCGCGCGTCGCCGGCGCCCTCCTCACGCAACTCGGCATTCCAACCGAGCCGCTGCTCAGCACCGCACCCGCCACGCAAACCGCGGCCGCGAAGCCGGACCTGCAACCGCAACGCAAAGCGAGCGCGAACTCCGGCGCCGCGAGCCCAAGCGACGGCGCGAGCCCCGGCGAATCCGTCGCCCAGGATGACGGGCGGCTGCTCATCCCGGATCTCCACGGGCTCACCATCGACGAGGTGAAGCGCGTCGTCGCCCGCGCACCGGTCGAGCTCGAGGTCTTCGGCCGGGGTCGCGCCGTGGCGCAGGAACCCGATCCCGGTACGGTCCTCCCCGGCGGACGCACCCGTTTGCGCGTGCGCTTCGCCGACCATGGAGGAGAGGGCTGATGCGCCTTGCCGCGCTGCTCGCGGGCCTGCCGCCCGAACGCAACACCCTGCGCATCGAGGCCGCGCAAGCGGACGCCGACCCGCCGATCCGCGGCATCGCGATCGACTCGCGTGCCGTCGTGCCGGGCGACCTCTTCGTCGCGCTGCGCGGCGTCCATGCCGACGGCCACGAACATCTGCAACAGGCGATCGACCTCGGCGCCGCCGCCGTCGTGGTCGAACGCGTACCGGTCGGCATCGACCTGCGGGGTTGCCCGGCCGTGGTGGTGCGCGACGCGCGCCAGAGCCTCGCGCCGCTCTCGGCGCTCTTCTTCGGCAACCCTTCGGAAGAGCTGTCCCTGATCGGCGTCACCGGCACCAACGGGAAGACCAGCACGACGTACCTGCTGGAGTCGATCCTGAAGGCCGCCGGGCGCCGCACGGGACTCATCGGCACGGTCGAAGTGCGCTACGCGGACGAGCACCTGCGCTCGGTGAACACGACGCCTGAGAGTGTCGAGCTGCAGCGCCTGCTGCGGGCAATGCGCACGCACGGCGTCGATGCCGTCGCGATGGAAGTCTCGTCGCACGCGCTCGCGATCGGGCGCACCGACGGCTGCCGTTTCGAAGCCGCCGCGTTCACGAACGTCACGCAGGACCACCTCGACTTCCACGAGACGATGGACGCGTATCGGGTCGCCAAGACGCGTTTGTTCCGCGAACACCTGCGCCCCGGTGCGGCCGCGGTGCTGAACCTCGACGACCCGGCGGCCGCCGAGTTCCTCGCCGCCGCACGCGATGGAGGGGGGCGACCGATCTGCGTGGCGCGCAAGCCGGGACCGGGCGTGGACGTGGCGGTCGAGGCTGCGCACGTCGATCTCGGCGGCACGCGCGCGCGCCTGCGCCTGCCCACGGGCCCGCTCGAACTCGCGCTGCCGCTGCTCGGCGACTTCAACGTCGAGAACCTGCTGGTCGCGGTGGGGCTCGCGGTCGGACTCGACATCCCGGTCGATGCCATCGTGCGCGGCGTGGAGTCGTGCCCGCAGGTGCCCGGCCGCGTCGAACGCGTCGATCCCGGCCGTCCCGACACGCCGACCGTCCTGGTCGACTACGCGCACACGCCCGACGCCGTCGACAAGCTGCTGCGCACGGTGCGCCCGATGGCGCGCGGTCGCCTCATCACGGTGTTCGGCTGCGGCGGCGACCGCGACCGCACCAAGCGCGCGCCGATGGCCGAAGCCGTCGCCCGCTGGAGCGACCGCGCGATTGCGACGAGTGACAACCCGCGTGGAGAAGATCCCGAGGCGATCCTCGCCGACGTCGTGCTCGGCCTGCGACGCCTGCGCAAGGTCGAGGCAGCCGACCTCGACGGCAGCGACGCGTCCTTTGCGTGTCTGGTCGACCGGCATGCGGCGATTCGGCTCGCGCTCGGCATCGCGCGCAGCGCCGACACCGTGGTGATCGCCGGCAAGGGCCACGAGGACTACCAGATCGTCGGCCGTCAGCGACTTCCCTTCGACGACCGCATCGAGGCGCGGCGCGCACTCGCCGGCAGGGTTCGGACCGGATGACCGGGAGGCCTTCGCGGTGAGCGCTCGCCTCGGCATCGCCGACATCGTCCGCTGGAGCGGCGGCACACTGCTCTCGGGCGACGGACGGGGCGAATGCCGCGGCGTCAGCATCGACTCGCGCCGCGTCGAGCCGGGTTCCCTCTTCATCGCGATCCGCGGTCCGCTCCACGATGCCCACGACTTTCTGCAAGACGCCGCGGGCGCCGGTGCGGCGGCGCTGCTCGTCGAAGCCAGCGCCGCGATTCCCGAAGCCGTGCGCGCACGCTGCGCCGTCGTCGCGGTGGCCGACACGACGCAGGCGCTCGGCGCGCTCGCCGCTGGTTACCGCGCCTCCTTCAGCGGCCCGCTCGTCGCGATCACCGGGAGCAACGGCAAGACCACCACCAAGGAAATGTGTGCGGCGATCCTCGCGGTGCGCGCGCCCTGTCTGAAGACCGAGGGCAACCTCAACAACCAATACGGTCTTCCGCTCACGCTGCTGCGCCGCGACGAATCGCAGCGCAGCGCGGTGATCGAGATCGGCATGAACCACGCGGGGGAGACCGCGCCGCTCGCGGCGATCGCGCGACCGACGGTCGGCGTCATCACCAACATCGGCACCGCGCACATCGAGAACCTGGGCTCGCAGGACGCAATCGCGCGCGAAAAGGGGGCGCTCTTCGAGGCGCTCGGCGAGGACGCCGTCGCGGTCGCGAACTTCGACGACGCACGCGTCGTCGCGCAACTCGCGCGCACCAAGGCGCGCCCGTTCACCTTCGGTCGCGAAGAGGGCGCCGACGTACGTGCCGAGCACGCCATCGCGCTCGGCGAGCGCGGCTGCGCCTTCGAGTTGATCACGCCGGACGGGCGGACATCGGTGCGCGTCGCCGGCGTCGGAAAGATCCCCGTGCTGAACGCGCTCGCCGCCGCAGCCGCCGCGCTCGCGGCGGGCGCGTCGCTCGACGACGTCGGCGCGGGTCTCGAAGACTACCGACCTCTGAGCGGCCGCCTGGAGCCCGTGGCGCTGCCGCGCAACGTGATCCTGCTGAACGACACCTACAACGCGAACCCGCAGTCGATGGAAGTCGCGCTGCGCTCGCTTGCGGAACTCAAGGGCACGAGTCGCGGTCTCGCCGTGCTCGGCGACATGGGCGAACTCGGCGCGACCGCACGCGACGCACACCGCGGCGCCGGCCGCCTCGCCGCCGAGTTGGGCATCGACTTCGTGTTCGCGCTCGGCCAGCACGCTTGCGACGTCGTGGCGGGCGCCATCGAGGGCGGCATGCCGCGCGAGCACGTCATCACGGGTCGCGATCACGAGGATCTCGCCGCGCGCGTGCGCGCGTTGCTGCGCGGCAGCGACTGGGTGCTCGTCAAGGGTTCTCGCTCCATGAAGATGGAGCGCGTGGTGCAAGCGCTCTCGCGGCCCGCGGAAGCCGGTGCTGCCGCGCCCGAAACGGGCCGCTAGATGCTCTACCACCTGCTCTACGCGATGTCGCCCGAGGTCGGCGGCCTGAACGTGGTGCGCTACGTCACGTTCCGCACCGCTGCGGCGTCGCTCACGGCGCTCTTCATCGCGTTCCTGGTCGGCCCGGCGCTGATTCGCGCGCTGGCGAAGTTGCGAGCGGGCCAGCCGATCCGCGAGATCGGCCCGGCGCATCAGTCGAAGGCCGGCACGCCCACGATGGGCGGGCTGTTGATCCTGCTCTCGCTGCTGATCTCGGTGCTGCTCTGGGCAAACCTCGAAAACCGACTCGTCTGGATCGTAGTCGGCGTGACGGTCGCCTACGGCACGCTCGGCTTCATCGACGATTACCAGAAGGTCACGCGCAAGCGGAACGAGGCGGGTCTCTCGGCGCGCGCGAAGATGCTCGGGCAGATCGTCATCGCCACACTGGTGTCGGTCGCAATCTACACGGATCCGAGTTTCGACAAGGAGCTGTCGGTCCCGTTCTTCAAGGACTTCACGCCCAACCTCGGCGTGCTCTACATCCCGCTCGCCGTGATCGTGATCGTGGGCACGAGCAACGGCGTGAATCTGACCGACGGCCTCGACGGTCTCGCAATCGGCCCGGTGATGATCACCGCCGGTACCTTCCTGCTGCTCTCGTACGCCGCCGGCCACGCGCGCATCGCCGACTACCTCGCCATCAAGTTCGTCGCCGGCGCCGACCAGCTCCCGATCTTCTGCGGCGCCATGGTCGGCGGAGGTCTCGCGTTCCTGTGGTTCAACGCGTATCCGGCCAACCTGTTCATGGGCGACGTCGGCTCGCTGGCGCTCGGCGGCGCGCTCGGCACGATCGCAGTGCTGATCCGCCAGGAGATCCTGCTCGGCGTCGTCGGCGGCATCTTCGTGATCGAGACGCTCTCGGTGATGATCCAGGTCAGCTGGTTCCGGTTGACCGGCAGGCGCGTCTTCCTGATGGCCCCGATCCACCACCACTTCGAGAAATTGGGCTGGCACGAGCAGACGATCGTGATCCGCTTCTGGATCGTTTCGGCGATCCTCGGCCTGGTCGCCCTTTCCTCGCTGAAGCTGCGCTGATGCAGAACCTCAGCGGGCAGCGCGTCCTAGTGCTCGGCCTCGGTCGCTCGGGTCGCAGCGCCGCGCACTTCCTGGCTGCGCGCGGCGCGGAAGTGGTCGCGGCGGACGAGCGCGCGCCCGGCACCATCGACGGTCTCGACGCGTTGCGCGGCCACGTCGAGTTGCGCCTCGGCGAGCCGTTCCCGGATCCCGCTGCATTCGACCTGGTGGTGCCGAGCCCAGGCGTGCCCGCCGCGCGTTTCGCATCGGCGCGGCGTGCGCTCGGCGACGTCGAGATCGCGTTCCGCTCGCTCGCGGTTCCGGTCGTCGCGATCACCGGCACCAACGGCAAGACGACGACCACCGAACTGTGTGCGCGGATGCTGGTCGCCGCGGGCCTGCGCGCGGAAGCGGCCGGCAACATCGGTCGTCCCGCACTCGAGCTGGTCGGCCGCCCGCTCGACGTCGCGGTACTCGAGGTCTCGTCCTTCCAACTCGAAGCCGTCGACGCGTTCCGCCCGCGCGCCGCGGTGATCCTGAACGTCACACCCGACCACCTCGATCGGCACGGCGACTTCGCGGGCTACGTCGCGGCGAAGGCGCGCATCGTCGCACGCCAGCAGGGCGACGACGTCGCGATCGCCTGCGCGGACGACGCGGCCGCGCGTGGCATCGCCGAGCGGAGTCGCGGCCGCCGCTGGCTGTTCTCGGCGCGCCACGCGGTCGAGCGCGGCGCCTGCTGGGATTCCGGCTGCGCGGCGCTGCGCGACGGGGCGGAGACGCAGCGCGTCGCGCTCGATGCGCTCGCCGGTGCGGAGAGCGCCCCGCCGCTGGACGACGTGCTCGCCGCGCTGCTCGCCTGCCGGGCGGTGGGCGCCGACGTCGCGAAGGCCGCCACCGGGCTGCTCGGCTTTGCGCCACCGCCGCACCGGCGCGAAGTGGTCGCGCGCTCCGGCGGTATCGCGTTCGTGAACGACTCGAAGGCCACCAACCCCGACGCCGCGCGTCTTGCGCTCGAGTCGGCCGCGGGGGCCGTGGTGTGGATCGCCGGCGGCCGCAACAAGGGCGTCGATCTGCGCCCGCTCGCCGATCTCGCGGTGACGCGCGCGCGCGCGGTGGTGCTGATCGGCGAAGCGAGCGAGGCCATCGAGACCGCCATCGCCGGGCGCCTGCCGGTGCGACGCGCGGCGAGCATCGAGGACGCCGTCGCGATCGCCGGAGAAGTGGCGCGCGCCGGTGACGTGGTTCTGCTCTCCCCCGCCTGCGCGAGCTTCGACCAGTTCCGCAACTACGAAGAACGCGGCGCGCGTTTTCGCGACGCCGTGCAGGCATGGCTCGCAACGCGCGGAGGACACGCGTGACGACTGAGGTTGCAGGCAAGCTGCCGCCGCAGGCGGGTTCGGTGCTGGTGATCACCGCGCTGCTCGCGACGATCGGCCTCGTGATGGTCTACAGCGCGACCGCGCCCTTCGCGCTCGGCGAATTCGTGCCGCCGCACTTCGTGCGCCAGCTCATCGGCCTCGCGATGGGACTCGGACTCGCGTTCGTCGCGAGTCGCATGACAACCGAGCAGTGGCGCAGCGTGGCGTTGCCGCTCTGGGGCGCGGCGATCGTGATGCTCGTGCTGGTCCCGCTCATCGGCGACAAGGTCAACGGCTCGCGGCGCTGGCTCACGCTGCCGGGCCTCGGCTTCCAGTTCCAGCCGAGCGAGTTCGCGCGCTGGGCGACGCTGGTGGCGGTGGCGACGGTACTCGCCGGTCGCGACCAGGCCGCACGGCGCGCGTCGTCCGCGCCGCTCGGCGCGCTCGCGCTCGCCGCGATCCCCGCCGGCCTGATCTTCATCGAACCCGACACCGGCAGCACCATCGTGTTGCTCGGGCTCGTCGCGATCCTGCTCTTCGTCGCGGGTATGCCGCTGCGCATCTTCGTCGTGCCGGCCGGCCTGCTCGGCGCTGTGCTCGCCGTCGCCATCGCACGCCGACCCTACGTTGCGGCCCGCATCCTCGCGTTCCGCGATCCGTGGGCGCACGCCGACGACGAGGGTTTCCAGCTCGTGCAGTCGTTCGTCGCGTTCGCGCGCGGCGGGCTCTTCGGCCTCGGGCTGGGCGACGGTCGCCAAAAGCTCTACTACCTACCCGAAGCGCACACGGATTTCGTGCTTTCGGTGCTCGCCGAAGAACTGGGCCTGGTGGGCGTGGCGTTCGTGATCGGCGCTTTCGCGGCGCTGCTGATCGCGGGTTGCCGCATCGCGCTGCGGGCGCACGATCGCTTCAACTTCCTGATGGCGGCGGGGATGACGGCGCTGCTCACGGTGCCGGCCGCCCTCAACGCGGCGGTGGTGATGGGGATGGTTCCGCCGAAGGGCATCGCGATGCCGTTCCTGTCGTACGGGCGCACGTCGCTGCTGGTGAGCTTCCTGGCGGTCGGCACGCTCGTCGGCATCGCGCGGCGCGAGGCGCAAACGAAGGAGCACGCGACGGCGGCTCCGGCATCGTGGAGATCGTGGAGTCCGTGAAGCCCAAGAGTCTCGAGTCTCCGACTCCGGCGACCTGGGTCGTCGCCGGGGGGGGCACCGGCGGCCATGTGACGATGGCGCTGGCGCTCGGCGAGGAGATCGTGCGGCGTGGCGACGATGTGCTGTTCGTCGGCTCGGCGCGCGGGCTCGAAGCGAAGCTCGTGCCGCAGGCTGGCTTCGAGCTGGTGCAACTGCCCGCGCAGCCGCTGCTGGGCCAGCCGCTCCTCGGGCGCGCGGCCGGCGCGCTCGCGCTCGCGGGCGCCTCGGCGCAGGCGCTCGCACTGCTGCGACGGCGCCGTGCGAAGCTGGTGCTTGCGGTAGGAGGCTACGCCTCCGCGCCCGCCGCCGCGGCCGCCGTGCTCGCGCGCGTGCCGCTCGTGTTGGTCGAGCCGAACGCCATTCCGGGCCGCACCAATCGCTCGCTGGCGCGCTTCGCGGTGCGCGTCTTCACCGCGTTCGAGGCCGCCGCCCCGCCGTTCGTCGCGATGCTCGGGCGCGCGCGCGTGCGTGCGCTCGGCGCACCGCTGCGCCGCGGTCTGCTCGACGCGTTCGCGAACGCACCGGCGCGACGCCGGCCCGCAGCGCCGTTCCGCGTTCTCGTCGTCGGCGGCAGCCAGGGCGCGCACCAACTCAACGAAGGCATGATCGAAGCGCTCCGCTATCTCGACGCCACGCGCTTCGAATTCTTCCACCAGACGGGCGCAAACGACCGCGAACGCGTCGCCGCCGGCTACGCCCGCGCCGGCTTCAAGGCGGAGGTGGTCGACTTCGAGTCGAAGCTGCCCGCACGCTACCGCTGGGCAGACGTCGGAGTGTGTCGCGCGGGTGCGCTCACCGTGGCGGAACTCGCGCTCGCCGGCCTGCCCTCGCTGCTCGTTCCCTACCCGCACGCAGCCGACGACCACCAGCGCGCCAACGCGCGCTCGCTCGCGTACGCCGGCGCCGCGCGCATCCTCGATCCTTCCAGCTTCGACGGCAAGCAGCTGGCCGACGCGCTCGCAGCGCTCTGCGAGCAGCCCGACTCGCTGCTGGAGATGGGCGCCGCCGCGCATTCGCTCGCCCGACCCGACGCCGCCGCGAAGATCATCGATGCGTGCCTCGAACTGCTCCCCCCGAAATCCGCGCCAGGAGACCCCCGATGATGTTCCGCCGCATCCAGCACGTTCATTTCGTCGGCATCGGCGGCATCGGCATGTGCGGCATCGCGGAGTTGCTCGCCGGCCAGGGCTATCGCGTGACGGGCTCCGACCTGAAGGAAGGCCCGACCGTCACCCGCCTGCGCTCGCTCGGCGTCGAAGTGAGCGTGGGGCACGCGAGCCAGCAGGTCGGCGACGCCGACGTCGTCGTCTACTCCTCCGCGGTCCGGCCGCAGAATCCCGAACTGGTCGAAGCCGAGCGCCGCAAGATCCCGGTGATCCCGCGCGCCGAGATGCTCGCCGAGCTGATGCGGCTCAAGGACGGCGTCGCCGTCGGGGGAAGTCACGGCAAGACCACGACGACCTCGCTGATCGCGCACGTGCTCCACGTCGCGGGACTCGACCCCACGGCGGTGATCGGTGGACGCGTACTGTCGACGTCGGAACGCACGGGCGCGCGTCTCGGCGCGGGCTCGCTGCTCGTCGCCGAAGCCGACGAGAGCGACGGGTCGTTCCTGCGCTTGGCGCCGATCATCGCGGTGGTCACCAACATCGACCCCGAGCATCTCGACCACTACGGGAGCATCGACGCGCTGCACGAGGCGTTCGCGGCGTTCGCGAACCGGGTGCCGTTCTGGGGTCTCTCGGTGCTGTGCCTCGATCACCCCGGCGTACAGGCGCTGTTGCCGCGCATGACCCGGCGCACGATGACCTACGGCTTCTCGCCGCAGGCCGACCTGGTCGCCAGCGAACTCGAACTCGATGCCAGCGGTACCTCGTTCGCGGTTCGGCGGCGCGGCGAGCCGCTCGGCCGCGTGCGCGTACCGCTGGCCGGCGAGCACAACGTGCAGAACGCGCTTGCGACGCTCGCCGTCGCGCTCGAACTCGATGTCCCTTTCGGGATCGCGAGCGCGGCGCTCGCGACCTTCCCGGGCATCGAACGCCGCTTCGAGCACAAGGGCGATGCACGCGGCGTGCGCGTGATCGACGACTACGGCCATCACCCCGCCGAGATCCGCGCGACGCTCGCCGCGGCGCGCCAGGTCCACGATGGCCGCGTCGTGGTGGTGTTCCAGCCGCATCGCTACTCGCGCACGCAACTGCTCTTCGAGGATTTCGTCACCGCATTCCATCAGGCGGACGTGCTGGTCCTCACCGAGATCTACGCCGCCGGCGAGGACAAGATCCCGGGCGTCGAGAGCGCAGGGCTCGCCGACGCGATCCGCGCCCACGGCCAGCGCGACGTGCGTTTCGTCGCCGACGTCGACGCGGTGCCGGCGGCGCTCGTGCCCGATCTCGCGGCCGGCGACCTCGTCATCACGCTCGGCGCCGGCAACATCTCGGCGCTGGGTCCGAAACTCTTGCAGGCATTGGGAGAGGCGGCCGAATGATCGCAGCGGCGGCGCGCACGGCGCTCCAGAAACTGATGGGCGAGCGCGTGCGCTTCAATGCACTGCTGGGCCGCTTCACGTCGCTCGGCGTCGGCGGACCTGCCGATGCGTTGGTAGTTCCCGAAATGCTGGACGATGTCGAGGCGCTGGTGACGTTCTGCGCCGAACACGACGTCCCGCTGTACGTGCTCGGCGGTGGCTTCAACACACTGGTGCTCGACGGGGGCATCGAAGGCGTCGTGCTGCGCACGCAGCGACTGCGCGAGATCGAGGTCTCGGGTGACGGCCTGCTCTACGCCGAGGCCGGCGTTTCGCATTCCCAGGTGGCCCGCGTCTGCCAGGAGCGCGGCCTCGCGGGCCTCGAGTTCAGCGCCGGGATCCCCGGCTCGGTGGGTGGCTGGGTGATGATGAATGCTGGCATCCCCGATCGCGAGATCGGCCCGCTCGTCGCGGAGATCCGGGTTGCGACACCGAGCGACGGCACCGTGTGGATCGCCCGCGAGGAGCTGCGCTTCGAATACCGCGGCGTGCACGGCGTGCCGGAGCGCTCCGTCGTGCTCGCGGCCCACTTCCAGCTCGAGGCCGGCGCGCGCGAGCAGATCCGCAACGAGATCGACCGCCACCTCGCCCATCGTCGCAACACGCAACCGATCGATCAGCCGTCCTGCGGCTCGGTATTCAAGAACCCGCCCGGCGACCACGCGGGTCGCTTGATCGAGTTGGCTGGACTCAAGGGCGCGCGCGAAGGCGGCGCGCAGATCTCGTCGCTCCACGCGAACTTCATCGTCAACACCGGCAACGCGACGGCCGCGGACGTGACCACGCTGATCGAGCGCGCCAGAGACGCCATACGAGAACAGCGCGGCATCGAACTCGAAACCGAGGTGCGCATCGTGGGGAGGCCGGGATGATCGGCTGGCTGCGACGCAGCAGGACCGACGACCTGCGCCCGACCTACGCCGAGCGTCAGGCCGCAATCGCGCGCGCGCGTGAACGATTGCGCCGTCAGCAAGGTGCCGAGGCGCGTCGGCGCGCCTGGCTGCGCTTCGGGATTCCGGGTGTCGCGGCGCTGGCGTTCGGGATGGGGCTCGCGGTCGCCGACCGCGTTGCGGCGCGCAGCGCGGCGGAGCGGCCCGAGATGTTCGTCGTGAAGCGGCTGGAGATCGAAGGCGCCCGCCGTCTCGCCGCAGCCGCGCTGGCGCGCGCCGTGTTGCCCGAGGGTGCGCCCGAGCCGATCGCGCCGCGCGAGGTGGCGTCGCGGCTCGAAGCACATCCGTGGATCGCGCGGGTCGCGGTCGCGCGGATCGCGCCCGACGCCGTGGTGGCGCGCATCGAGGAGCACGAGCCGGCAGCGCTGGCTTGCGTGGTGGGCGAAGCGCGACTGCTGGTGAACGAACAGGGCGTCGCGTTCGCGAACGCAGAAGGAAGCGAGTGGGACGCGCTCCCGCAACTGGTGGTGGCGACTCCGCCGCCGCGCGATCGCCGCGACCCGCTGCTCGCCCAGGGCATCGCGCTCGCACGCGCGGTCGCGGCGGCGGGCTTCGCCGGCATCGAGGTGTCGCTCGACGGCGAGGATCCGAACGCACTGCCCGCCTTGCGCGTCGGCGGCGTGCCGGCGCGCATCCTGCTCGGCGCCGGCGACCCGGCGAAAAAGCTCGCGAACCTGGTGCGATTGCTCGCGGAAGACACGACCGCACGCGATGCGCGCGAGATCGATCTCCGCTTCGAGGAACAAGTGGTGTTGCGGCCCGTCGCCGCCCCGGAAACGGGGAACGACGGCCCGACGCCCGGTGCGGACGCGCCGGGTACTGCGACCGGCGTGGGGGCGCCGCGTCGTGCAACCGGAGACCGGCCCGGCGAGAGCCGGCGGTCTCCCGAGCAGAGAAGGGGGTGAGAGGAATGGCACGCAAGGAAGACCTGATCGTCGGCCTCGACATCGGAACGACCAAGATCTGCGCCGTGGTGGCGGAGCGCAACGACGACGGGGTCGACATCGTCGGCATCGGCACGCACCCGTCGCGCGGGCTGCGCAAGGGCGTGGTGGTCGACATCGACGCGACCGTCGAATCGATCAAGCACGCCGTCGAAGAGGCGGAACTGATGAGCGACTGCGAGATCTCCTCGGTCTACGCCGGGATCGCGGGCGGCCACATCCGCGGCTTCAACTCGCACGGCATCGTCGCGGTGAAGGATCACGAAGTCTCGGAGGGCGACGTTCGGCGCGTGATCGACGCGGCCAAGGCCGTCGCGATCCCGATGGATCGCGAGGTGATCCACGTGATCCCGCAGGAGTTCGTGGTCGACGAGCAGGACGGGATCCGCGAGCCGCTCGGCATGAGCGGGGTTCGGCTCGAGGCCAAGATCCACATCGTGACCGCGGCGGTGACCAGCGCCCAGAACATCGTGAAGTGCGCCAACAAGGCGGGCCTCAACGTGATCGACATCGTGCTGGAACCGCTGGCCTCGGCCGAGGCGGTGCTGGCGGGCGACGAGCGCGAACTCGGGGTCTGCCTGATCGACATCGGCGGCGGAACCACCGATCTCGCCGTGTTCTGCGACGGGTCGATCGCGCACACCTCGGTGCTGGCGCTGGGCGGGAATCACATCACCAACGACATCGCGGTCGGCCTGCGTACGCCGTTCGAGGAGGCCGAGCGCACCAAGAAGAAGTTCGGCGTCGCGTCGGCGCGGCTGCTCGGCAGCGACGACATCCTGTCGGTCTCGAGCGTGGGCGGGCGCCGGCCGCGCGAGGTCTCGCGCAAACTGCTCTGCGAGATCATCGAGCCGCGCGTCGAGGAGATCCTCTCGCTCGCGCGGCAGGAGTTGATGCGCGCGGGCATGGAAGACCGCATCCCGTCGGGCATCGTGCTCTCGGGCGGTTGCGCGGCGCTGGCCGGCATCGCGGATCTCACCGAGGAGATCTTCGAGTCGCCCGTGCGGGTGGGCCAGCCGACGCGCGTCGGCGGTCTGCAAGACGTGGTGCGCGATCCGATGTACGCAACTGGTGTCGGCCTCGCGCTCTACGGCGCGAATCACGGGCGCGGTTTGCCGTACAGCCGTTTCCGCATCCGCGACGAATCGATCTTCCGCCGCGTGCGACAGCGCATGCGTGAATGGTTTCACGGAGAATTCGACTGAAAAACCGCTGCGGTTTGGAGCGTCTCGTGTAAACTGCGCACCACAGATCGCGCCGTTCGTGCCAAGGGGGGTGAGTATGGCGCCGAGTAACCGCGACAAGCGGGGCGCGGAGACGTTCGTCTCTGCGCAACAGCAACAGTCGAGCGATTCGATCGATCTCCTCGAGATCGGTCCCGAAGACGGTTCGGAAGACCTGCTGGACTTCGAGAACGGAACGAAGCTGCAGGCGGTGATCAAGGTGGTGGGCGTCGGCGGCGGCGGCGGCAACGCTCTCAACACGATGATCGCGTCGGGCCTGGCGGGCGTCGAGTTCGTTGCGGCGAACACCGATGCCCAGGATCTCCAGAACAGCCTGGCATCCGTGCGCGTGCAGCTCGGCAACGAGGTCACGCGCGGACTCGGTTGCGGCGCGAACCCCGACAAGGGTCGCGACGCGGCGCTCGAAGCGCGGGATCGCCTGCGCGAGCTGCTGATCGGGGCCGACATGGTCTTCGTGACCGCTGGCCTGGGTGGCGGCACCGGCACCGGCGCGGCGCCGATCGTCGCCGAGGTGGCCCGCGAAGTGGGCGCGCTCACGGTGGCCGTCGTCACCAAGCCCTTCCTGTTCGAGGGTCGGGTGCGGCAGCGCCACGCCGAACGCGGACTCGACGAGCTGCAGCGCGTCGTCGATACGCTCATCACGATTCCCAACCAACGCCTGCTCGCGGTGGCCGGGAAGAACACCAAGATGAAGGACGCCTTCCGCCTGGCGGATGACGTGCTCCTCGGTGCGGTGCGCGGCATCTCGGACCTGATCACCGGCCACGGCCTGATCAATCTCGACTTCAATGACGTCCGGGCGATCATGAACGAGATGGGGATGGCGCTGATGGGCTCGGGGGTCTCGAAAGGCGAGACGCGCGCGACCGACGCCGCGCGTTCGGCCATCTCGAACCCGCTCCTCGAGGATCTCTCGATGGAGGGTGCACGCGGCGTGCTGATCAACTTCACCGGCGGGCCCGACATGACGCTGCACGAGGTGGAGGAAGCGGCGAAGCTGATCCAGGAGTCCTCGCACGAGGACGCCAACATCATCTTCGGTGCGGTGATCGACGAAGCGATGGAAGGCGAGGTGCGCGTCACGGTGATCGCGACGGGTCTCGACGACGGCCGCATTGGCCGCGGTCGCGACCGCCAGGAGCGAACCGAACGCAGCACAGACTTCGGCAAGGTCACGCCGCTGCGGCGCGAGCCCGCCGAGGCCTCGCGCGAATCCGCACCGGCGGCCGAGATCGAGACCGAAGTGCAGGCGCGCAGTCCGCAGCGCGAACCCGTGCAGGAGAAGCTGGACGGCTTCGACTCGCCCTTCGACGACGAGTTCGACGAGCCCGCATTCCTGCGCAAGCGCCGCGGCGACGACGGGGACCGCGAGCTTCCGGCCTTCTTGCGCCGCTCCGCCGATTAGTCGGGGCGGAGCGGCGCAGATGCCGCCGGAGCCGGTGCGTATCGAGCTGCGCGGTGCAATCGCAGTGGTCGTCTTCGATGACCCGGAGCGTCGCAACGCGATGACCGAGGCGATGGGCCGGGCTCTCACCAAGGGGGTGGCCCGGCTCGCCGCCGATCCCGCCATCCGCGCGGTCGTGCTCACCGGGGAGGGTGTGGCCTTCTCCGCGGGCGGCGACCTCGCGATGATCGAGGGCAAGTCGCGCGCCGGCCGCGCCGAACCCGGGCAAGCCGCGCGCGGCCGCAATCGCGCCTTCATGCGCGACTTCTACCGGCTCTTCCTCTCCGTACGCGAACTGCCGTGCCCCAGCATCGCCGCGATCCAGGGCGCCGCGATCGGCGCGGGCCTTGCCGTCGCACTGGCCTGCGACCTGCGCATCGCGGCGCGCGAGGCCAGGCTCGGCCTCAATTTCGCGAAGCTCGGCATCCACCCGGGTATGGGTTCGTCGTGGACGCTGCCGAGGCTGGTGGGTCCCGCGCACGCGGCCGAGCTGCTGTTCAGTGGTCGCAGCGTCGACGGCGTCGAGGCCGAGCGGATCGGGCTCGTGAACCGCGCCGTCCCGCGCGACGCCGTGCTGGCGACGGCGCTCGGCCTGGCCGAGGAGATCGCGGCCTGTGCGCCCATCGCGGTGCGGGGATCCAAGCGCGCGCTCGCCCGGGCCTACGACGTCGCACTCGATGAGCAACTCGACTTCGAGGCGGAGCAACAAGCCATCTGTTACGAAAGTGCGGATCTCGCCGAGGGTCTGCGTGCAACGCGCGAAAAGCGGCCGCCGCGCTTCGAGGCATGTTGAGTCGCCGCGCATCGAAAGGCTTGTCTCAAGCCAGGGAGAGTTTTCGTCGAATGAGCACCGAGACGTATTCGGGGGGATCGTGACGCGCGCCATCCGCAGCCATCAACTCTGGCTCACCGTCGCTTATGTGACCATCATGCTGTTGTTGGCTCGCGCGTACGCCTGAGTTCGGATCAGGGAAGTGCCTCGACCACAGCCTGGATTTCGCCCGCATTGAAGAAGTACGGAATTTCGACCCGCGCGGTTTCGGGAGCGTCGGAACCGTGCGAGGCGTTGCGCTCGACGTCGGTACCGAAGTCGCCTCGGATCGTACCCTTGGGCGCCTTGGCCGAATCCGTCGGCCCCATCAGGTCGCGCCAGCGGGCGATCGCTCCCTCCCCTTCGAGCACGCTGACGACCACCGGTCCCGAACTCATGAACTTCACCAGGTCCGCGTAGAACGGCCGCGCCTTGTGCACGGCGTAGAAACCGCGTGCCTGCTGCTCCGTGAGACGGATCATCTTCAGTGCCACGACGCGCAGACCCGAGTCCTGGATCGCCTTCAGGATTGCGCCCGTCGCGTTCTTCGCGACGGCGTCCGGCTTGATGATCGACAGCGTGCGCTCGACGGCCATGGCTCGATGCTCTCCTCGGGTGATTTCGGGGCGCGCAACCTAGCAGACGCGGCGCGTCAGCCGACCTTCAACACGATCTTCCCGAAGTGTTCGCTCGCCTTCATCGAGCGATGGGCCGCCGCGACCTGCTCGAGCGGCAGCACGCGGTCCACGACCGGCCGCACGCGACCGGCGGCGAGGTCGGCGCCGAAGCGGCGCTCGAACGCGGCGACGATCGCAGCCTTCTCCTCGACGGGGCGCGCGCGCAGCGTCGAACCGATCACGTGCAGCCGCCTGGCGAGCAGCACGGCAAGATTCGCCTCGACCTTCGCGCCGCCCATCAATCCGATCAGCACCAGCCGTCCACCCATCGCGAGGCACGCGAGATTGCTTTCGAAATACTTCGCTCCAATCGAGTCGAGCACGACGTCGACGCCGCGACCGCCGGTTTCTTCGCGCACGCGCTCGGCAAAATTCTCGCTGCGGTAGTCGATCGCGGCATCGGCGCCGAGTTCGAGGCAGCGCGTGCATTTGTCCTCGGAGCCCGCGGTGACGAGGATGCGAGCGCCCGCTGCTTTCGCGAGTTGGATCGACGCGGTTCCGACGCCACTGCCGCCGCCGTGGACGAGCGCCCTGCCCCCCGCGCAGAGGCCGCCCACCTCGAACAGATTCAGGAACGCGGTGAGGAAGACTTCCGGGATCGCGGCAGCCTCTTCGAGGGAGAGTCGCTCGGGCACCCGGAGCGCCGAGCCTGCGTGGACCACCACCTGCTCCGCGTAACCGCCGCCCGCGAGTAACGCCATCGCGCGATCACCGGGCTTCCAACCCGTGACCCCGGCGCCGATCTCGACGACGGTGCCGGCGCATTCGAGCCCGAGGATGGACGACGCACCGGGGGGCGGCGGGTACATCCCCTGGCGCTGCAACAGGTCGGCGCGGTTCACGGCGGTCGCGGCGACGCGCAGCCGCAGCTCGCCCGGACCCAACACAGGATCCGGGGCGTCGCCGATTCGCAGCACGGTCTCGTCCCCGGGACGATCGATCAGGACGGCCTTCATGGCGGGCCAACCTACCCGCTGCGCAGGCGTGGGACCAGCGCGGCTGCGCAGCCCTCGTCGGACTTCCCCCCGATTCCGATTCCCACCGAGAAACGCTGCGACGCGGCGCAGCAAATCGCCACCTAGCCATGCGGGACGGAATGCCCAGACGTGTCCCAATGGGAAACAGAGATGGAAATGCGGATTGTTCGCAGGATCGCTGGCAGGATGATTGGCCGCAGCCGCGTCGTGGCACTCCCGCTCGCTCTGGGACTGGGCGTGTGGCTTCATGCCGGAGCCTCGAACGCGCTGAGCATTCACCCGCTCTTCTTTGAAGGAGCGTCGGGATTCGGATTCGGAGCGGCAGCCGTCGCGGGCATCACGCCCGCTGCCGCCGCCGATCGCGACGCTCAGTGGATCCTCGCGGGCGCGCGCTCGTTCGTGCCAGGCCCCGGCTTGATCGTCGAGAATCACCTCTCGGCGGTGCACGAGAACCCGCAGGGACAGGGACGCACGCCGCGTGAGGCGGATCCGTTCATCGTCGACTCGACGTGGACCGTCGCGAATCAGACCGGCGCAGCGCTTTCGGGCGCGTATCTGGTCTTCACGAAGATCGACGCAGACGCCCGATACCACGGCCTGCGCGCCGGCCTCGATGGCGACTTGCTGCAGATCTTGGAGTATTCGTTCGGCGGGGCGGAGTATTTCTTCGGCGCCATGCGGTTGCCGAACCTGGGGGTGGGCCAATCCATCGACCTGACCGTCCGCTACGTGGTCGCCGGCTCGCTCGATTACGACGCCGAAACGAACGCCTTCGTGCTGCCGCGCCTCGGCATCGCGGGGCTCGTGGTTCCCGAGCCGACGCCGATCGCCGGAATTGCGCTGGGGTTGATCGGTTTCGCCGGCGCTCGCGCACGGCGTGGACCGGGCTGATCGCGCTGGGCGTCGCCGTGCAACTCGCAAGCACCGCGTCGGCCGCTGACCGCTTCGACCCGCGGCGTGCCCAGGCACAACGGCTCGTCGCCGAGGGCCGCTGCCCTGCCGCCCTCGAAGTGCTGTCCGAGCTGCGGCGCTCCGTTCCGAACGACGGCTGGACATTGCTGCAGATCGCGCACTGCGAGCTGGAGGAGAAGCGCTACCAGGCGGCCGCTGAGACCCTCGAAACTGCCAAGGCCGCGAATCCGAACGACGGCGAGGTTCGGCTGCAGCTCGCGATCGCGCTCTACCACGGGGAGGATTTCGCGGCGTCCAGCGTCGAACTCGAGACCGCGGCCCAGACGCTCGGCGAGGAGCGCGCGGAGATCGCGCTCTACCGCGGGCTCCTTCTGCTCACCCAGCCAGAACCGAAGAGCGCCGCTGCGGGCGCCGCCTGGCTCGAGCGCGCACGCACACTCGGCGGCGAGGCCGTCGAGCCGGTCGCGTCGTACTACGCAGGCATGGGTTGGTCGACGGCGCAAGATCGGGGCCGCGCGCGGGAGTCGCTGCAGCGCGTGGTTCGCGAGTGGCCCGGTACGAAGTGGGCGACCTCGGCCGAGCGTCGGCTCTCCGAGATGGGCGCCGATTCGCGGCGCTGGTGGGGACTCGTGCGCGCGGGACTCGAGTACGACAGCAACGCCGTCCTCCAGGGACAAGGCGTCCCGTTGCCCTCCGAGATCTCGAGCCAGCGCGACATCCGCGGCGTCTGGTCCGCGCAAGCCGGCACCGAGCTGTTCCGAACCGGGCAGTGGGTCAGCGGCGCGGCGTTCAACTACTTCGGCTCCGCGTATCGCGACGTGAAGAGCTACGACACGCAGTTCCCGGGCGTCGCCGTCTGGCTCGACCGCAAGCTCGACGACGCGACGACCCTGCGAGTCGCCGCGGACGGCGGCTACGCGTGGGTCGCCGAAGAGCCGTTCTTCTGGACGCACCGAGCGAGTCTCTCGCTGCTGCGGCAGTGGGCCGACGCGGGCTCCTCCGAACTCTTCGCCCGTTACTGGCACGACGACTACCTGAAGATCAGCGGCGACGTGCCGGGGCCCGAACCGGGGGTCCCGTACCCGTCGTGTGCGCCGCCGGCGGACCCGCTCGCGTTCTGCGGACCGCCCGGACTCGACGAGCACGAAGCGCGCAACCGAGACGGCAACGGCACCACGATCGGCTTCCTGCACAGCCTGCGAATCCCGGTCGAGCTGCCCTTCGGCGACGCGACTGCGCGGCTCGGGTATCAATACGACCGCTTCGTCGCGCGCGGAACCGAGTACACCTATCAGGCGCACGCCGTCGCAGGCGGAATTCGCGTGGGGCTGCCGTGGAGCGCGGCGCTCGACGTCTCGGGAGCCTGGGCGTATCGCCCGTATCGCCACCCGAGCACGTTCCCGAACCAACCCCTGATCGAGAACACCGAGTACGTGCTTTCGGCGACCCGACACCGCGAGACGTCGTACGCCGTGGACGTCGCAGTCGAGCGACCCATCACGACGTGGCTCTCGGCGTCCGCGCGCTGGCATCTCGAACGGACCGACTCGACCGCCGAAGTCTTCGCCTACGACCGCCAGATCGTCGGTGCGTACCTGACCGCCACCCTGGGTAACTGACGGGTGGCAAGGAGCCTGCCGTGATGACCCGCCTCATCCGCCTCGCGTTCCGCAGCACGCTGACTCTCGCGATCGGATTGCTGCTCGCGTCGGCACAGGCGCGGGCGGAATCGATCGCCGCGGGCGGGCCGTGTGCCGTCGCTCCGGAGCGCGAGCCGTGCGCGGGCGGCGCTTGCTCGGGCGAGACCAGCGAAGTTCGCAACCGCTTCGACCCGTCGGATGTCGGAGCGGATGACGCGGGCGGCCAGCGCAGCGCGGCGGCGCCCGTGGCGCCCGGCTTCTCGGGTCCCGGCTCGTGCGCCGATCCGAGTGCGGGTTGCGGCAGCCCGAGCACCAGCCCGCGCCTCGCCAACAGCACCCCGCCCTCGCCGTCGCCCTCGCTGTCGGGGATCTCGGAGCCGCCGGCGGCGCCGATCGTGCGAACTCCCCCCGACCCGCCGATCCCTGCGGCGCCACCGAGCGCGCCCGCGGGTGGCCTCGTCAAGTCCCCGCCCACGCCCGCACCGACGACCGGGCAGATCGCTGTGAACGCGCCGCCGCCGGCCCCGATCCCGGTCCCGGCGACGCCGGCCGTTCTGCCGCCGCCCCCGGCCGCTCCGCCCGCACCTCCGGCTGCGGCGCCACCGGCTCCGCCGCCCCCGCCGACCGTGACCGAGCCGCCGCCGACGCCAGTCCTGCCGCCTGGCGTTCCGCAGCCGTAATCCGGGAACTTGACGGCTCCTCACAGACACTGAGAGGGGGACCATGATGGATACCCCTGCACGGCATCGCGACGCATCGGGCGGAAACGACGAAGAACTCCTGGACCGCATCCGGGCGCAGGACAGCGCCGCGCTGCGCACGCTGTTCCAACGCTACTACGCGCGTGTCTACTGGTTCGTGCAGCGACGTCTCCACGACGCAAATCTGGCCGAGGAGGTGGTCGCGGATGTGTTCTTCGAGGTGTGGAGAAGCGCGCACAGCTTCGCGGGCGCATCGCGCCCCTCGACGTGGATCTTCGGCATCGCGCACTTCAAGTGCGTCGGGGCCCACCGCGATCGCCGCCGCTACAAGCGCACCGCGGTGATCTCGACGAACGTGGAAATGCTGCACCGCTTTGCGGACGATCGCGACACGGACGAGCAGCTCGCGGCCCGCGAGGAGCTGCAACACGTCCAAGCGGTGATTGCGGTGCTGCCCGAGGAGCAGCGCCGCGTGATCGAGCTGGCCTTGATTCAGGGGATCCCCTATCACGAGATCGCGGAGCAGCTCCAGGTGCCCGAAGGAACCGTGAAGACGCGTGTCGCGCGGGCACGAGCGCGATTGCGGTTGGGTCTTCAACGGCGGGGGAGCGAGGATGAGCAGTCATGAGTGAACACGAGAAAGAGCTGGCCTGCCCCCGCGATGTTCTCGACTGGATCCCGTGGTACGCCGAGGACGCGCTTCCGGAGCGGCAGCGCGGCGCCGTCGAGGCGCATGCCGCGCAGTGCCACGATTGCCGCGTCGAGCTGGCGATGCTGAGCGGCGGCGCCACACCGTCCGCCGCGATACCCGATTCCGAGCCCGTCTTCGCCCGCGTGCTGGCGCGGATCGAAGCGGAAGGCGTCGGCGACGCGCCAGTCCGCGCCGGCTCGCAGCGCGCGCCCGCACCGGCGCACGGAACCCCGTTGCTGCAGCGGACGCATCGGAGCGGACGGCGCTCGCTCGGCCGAGTCGCCGCGGCTGCGGTGCTGCTGCTCGGCGTGGGAGCTGCTGGCTGGTTCGCGAACTCCGCGTTCGCACCGCACGCCGAGACCTCGTACAGCACCGCGTCGGACCCGGGAACGGCCGCGCTCGTGAATGGATCCGCCGTCCAACTCGACGTGGTCTTCCGCGGCGACGCGGACGTCGAGCAGATCAACACCGATCTGCGCGCACTCGGCGCGGTGGTGACCTCGGGACCGAGCCCGGCCGGGCGCTATCGCGTCGCACTGCCCGAGGGATCGGACGTGGAAGCCGCAACGGCGATGTTGCGCGCCGAGGGCAGAGGCATCGCATCCTTCGCCGAGCCGCTGCGGCGCTGACTTGAACCGGGCGCTGCGCGGAATCGCGTGCTCCGCAGCGTGCATCGGGCTGTGGCTGGCTGCAACCGCGGGGACTGCGCACGCGGCTGAGCCGGATCCCACCGCCGCGTCGCTGGCGCCCGAGTGCCCGCCCTTCGACGTGGAACCGATCGTTGCGCCGACACCGATCGGCGAGAGCGGCGTGGCGCCGTCCGTCACCCCGGCGCGACCCGCCGGCTCCTTCCTTTCGCTGCCGATTGCAGCGGCTGAAGTGCACGGAGGTCGCGGCGGTGAAGTGCTCCTCGCGCTCCCGAAACGCGCGGATGGCTCCATCTCCACGGACTTCGAACTCGCGCCCGGCGCGCGCGTGGCGAGTTCGTACTTCTCGCCCGTGCTGTGCTCGACGCTGGTGCGCGTCGTCGGGGCGCGCAATGCCGATCCGGCCGCGTTGATCCGCAGCGCACCAAAGGGTGCAGCCGTGGTGCGCAACGACCTCTACCTGACGGCCGCCGCGGAGCTGCGACCGGTTGGCGCGGGCCGCGATCCCTACCGCGATCTCCAATACAGCCTCGATGCCGCACAGGTCGACGCCGCGCGCCCGGTGACCGATGGCAGCGGCGCGCGCGTGGCAATCCTCGACTCCGCTCCCGATCCGAGCCATCGCGATCTCGTCGGCGTGCGGGTCCTCGCCGTGGAAGGCGGCCCACAAACGGCGCCCGCAGCGCACGGCTCGCTCGTCGCAGGCATCGTGCGCGCGATCGAGAACAACGGCTTCGGCACAGCCGGGATCGCTCCCGGCGCCGACGTGCTCTCGCTCGCCGTGTGCACGCCGAGGGGAGCCGGCGCGAGCGACGAGTGCCAGCTCTCCGATCTGCTGCGCGGTGTCGATGTCGCCTGGGAGAACCGCGCACAGGTGCTGAACATGGCGCTGGTCGGTCCGCCGAACCCGCTGCTGCGCCGCGCGATGGACCGGCTCGATCAGCTCGGCGTCCTGCTCGTCGCGGCCGTCGGCAACGAAGGCGTCGATGCGCCGCGCTACCCGGCCGCCTACCCGTCCGTGATCGGTGTCGGCGCCGTGGACCGCGATGGCCGGCTCTATCCGCGCGGCAATCGCGGTCCGGCCGTCGAAGTGCTCGCGCCCGGCGTCGAGATCGTCTCGACCGTGCCCGCCGATTCCTTTGCCTTCGGCGACGGCACCAGCCTCGCCGCCGCCAACGTCACCGGCCTGCTGGCGCTGGCAGTCGCGGCGAGCGGCGACCCGCTCGCCGCGCGGACGGCATTCTTCCAAGCCGCACAGCAAGAGTCCGGGGCGCTTCCGGTCCGCATCCCGAAGATCTGCGCGGTGCTCGAACGCCTCGGCAAACCCTGCCCGAAGCCGTGACCCCGGCGGCGGCTACTTCTTTGCCGAGCCCGTCGGGATCTCGCGGAACGGGCGGTCCTTGTCGACGCGGATCTCGGGCGGCAGCCGCAGCACGCGCTCGGCAATGATGTTCTTCAGGATCTCGTCGGTGCCGCCCGCGATGCGGATGCCCGGCGTGCCGAGGTACATCTCCTGCCACAGGCCTTCTTGCGGGCTCACCGACTCGTCGTCGACCGCGCCCATCACGCCCTGCAGTTCCATCGCGAACGACGCCATCTCCTGTGCGAGCGGCGCACCGACCGCCTTGCCGATGGATCCCTCGGGCCCCGGCGTCGCGCCGCGCGCAAGCGCGGACAGCGTGCGGTAGCCGGTGAATTGCAGACCCTTCGAGCGGATGTAGAAGTCGGCGAGCTGCTGGCGCACCGACGAGTCCTCGATCGCGGCGCGCCCGTTGCGTCGCGTCTCGCGCGCGAGCTTCAGCAGATCGCGGAAGCGGCCGGCGCCACCGCCCGCGCCGATCGCGACGCGCTCGTTCATCAGCGTCGTGATCGCGACCCGCCAGCCGTCGCCCACCCCGCCGAGACGGTTCGAGTCCGGCACCCGCACGTCGCTGAAGAACACGGTGTTGAAGCCCGAGGCGCCGTTGATCTGCTTGATCGGCTGGATCTCGACGCCGGGCGCCTTCATGTCCACGATGAAGTAGGTGAGACCGGCGTGCTTCGCGGCGTTCGGATCGCTGCGCGTGACGATCATCCCGAAGTCCGAGAAGTGCGCGCCCGTGGACCAGATCTTCTGGCCGTTGATCACCCAGTTCTCGCCGTCCCTGGCGGCGCTGGTGCGCAGGCCCGCGAGATCGCTGCCGGCGTCTGGCTCGCTGAAGAGCTGGCACCACACCACCTGGCCGCGCGCCATTTCGCGGATGTACTCGTTCTTCTGCTCGTCGTTGCCGTGCGCCATCAGCGTCGGGCCGAGCATGCCGTGGCCGATCGCGTAGATGTTCGGCGGCACGTCGAACTTGGCCTCTTCCTGGCTCCACACCACGGCTTCGAGGCGACCGAGACCCTGCCCGCCGTATTCCTTCGGCCAGGTCAGCACCGCCCAGCCCTCGTCGAACTTCTTGGTCTGCCAGTCCTTCGCCTTCTGGATCACGTCGGCGCTCTCGCGCTCGCCGAGCATGTTCGGCGCGGTCTCGCCGGGCGGGCGCAGTCGCGCGTTGCGCTCGAGCCAGGCGCGCGCCTTGGCGCGGAATGCGGCTTCTTGCGGGGTGTCTTCGAAGTTCATGACGGGTTCCTCGTGTGATGCGGGGAGGAGGAATCAGGCGGCTACTCGCCGTCGGCGATCGCGGCGCTGCCCTTCGCTTCGAGCCGCTGGATCAGCTTCTCGCGCCATTCGCTGGGAGTGCCGAGCGCGGCGGACAGCCACTTGGCGCGGCGGTAGAAGAGATGGCAGTCGTACTCCCAGGTGAAGCCGACGCCGCCGTGGAGCTGGATCATCTCCTCCGCCGCCAGCTCGAAGGCATCGCTCGCTGCGGCGCGGAAGCAGCACGCGGCGAGCGACAGCTCGTCGCTGCCCGTCGAGAGCGCCCACGCCGCGTAGTAGCCGTTGCTGCGCGCGATCTCGATCTTCGCGTAGAGCTCGGCGAGGCGGTGCTTCACGGCCTGGAACGACGCGATGGGACGCCCGAATGCGTAGCGTCCGAGCGTGAACTCGCGCGTGATCTCGAAGGCACGCGTGGCGCCGCCGATCTGCTCGAAGCCCATCATCACGGCGGCACGGTCGAGCAGCGTCTCGATCCGCGCGGCGGCGCCCGCTTCGGAGCCGAGCAGCTCGGCCGGCGCGTCCTGGAACGCGAGCTTGGCGATCGAACGACTCGGGTCGAACGACCCGACGCGGCTGCGCCGCACGCCCTTCGCCGCGAGGTCGACCAGCGCGAGCACGGGGCCGCGCGCACCCTGCGCGACCACCACCGCGAATCCGGCGTCGGCGGCGTCGAGTACGGGAACCTTGGTGCCGTTCAGCTTGCCGGCGGCGAAGCGCGTCGCGAGCGACGCGACGTCGGACTCGCCTGCGCCTTCCGCGCAGGCGAAGGTTCCGATCACTTCGCCCGACGCGAGGCGCGGCAGCCAGCGCTTCTTCTGCTCCTCGCTGCCGCTGAGCAGGATCGCCTCGGTCGCCAGGTACACCGAGCCCGAGAACGGGATCGGCGCGAGCGCGCGACCGATCTCCTCGGCGATCAGCACCAGCTCGAGATAGCCGAGGCCGGCGCCGCCATGCTCCTCGGGGATCGCCGCGCCCAGCCAACCCATCTCTGCGACGCCCTTCCAGAGAGCCGGGTCGGAACTCGCAACGGGCGTCTCGAGCACCTTGCGGCAGACGTCGAGGCCCGCGTTCTTCGCCAGGAAGTCGCGCGCGCTCTGCTGAACGAACTTCTGGTCCTCGGAGAATTCCAGATTCATGGGAGGGCTCCTGTTGACTCGGGAGTCAAGGCGCGCGCAGTATAGCCACGGCTTTCCGCGCGCGGCTCCCGCCTGACGACCGTCATGGGCCCGGCGACCGAATCCCGCGGTCCGGGTGGCGAGGGCGACTCGCTCCGTCGCATCATGGGTCCACTGGCCGCACCAGGGCCACGACGGAGGGGAGCGAAGATGGCGACCGGTGTGACCAGCGCCGAACTCGAGCTGGCCTTCGCCCACTACTGCGACGTGCGAGAGCGCGCCATCTCGACGGGCGACTGGCGGCGTTGGGCGGCGCTCTTCACCGAGAACGCCCGCTACGTCGAACACGCCTACGGCGAGTTCCACGGGCGCCAGGCGATCGCCGATTGGATCGTCGGCGTGATGGCACCCTTCCCGACGATGACCTTCCCGAACGACTGGGTCGTCCACGACCCCGAGCAGGGCTTCGTCGTCTTCCAGTGCCAGAACCGCCTGCCCCACCCGACCGATCCGAACGGCCCGCCCTTCCAGTTCCCGACCTGGACGAAGCTCGACTACGCGGGCGACGGGCTCTGGAGCTGCGAAGAAGACGTCTACAACCCGAAGGAAGCCTCCGAGGTGATCCAGGCGTGGATCCAGGCAGGTGGCAGGCTCGCCGCGCGCGAGCGGGTGAAGATGCAGCACCTCTGAGAGCCGAGCGCTGCGACGCCGCTGGCAGCTCCGCGTGCGCGCGTGGAGCGGCCGCCGCTCCTCTCAGTCGCCGCCGCTGAAGGCGCGCGTGAAGTTCGCCTGGCCCGTGGCGGCGGTGAGGCCGCCGTCGATGACGAGCGTGGCGCCGGTGATGTACGAGGCGTCGTCGGAGGCGAGGAAGGCGACGGCGGCCGCAACCTCGTCCGCGCGCCCGAGGCGGCCCATCGGGATGTTCCGGGCGTATTCCCGGCTCACGGCCGGATGTTCCTTCAGGACCTTGACGAGCGGCGTGTCGATCGGACCCGGGCACACCGCGTTCGCGCGGATGCCTTCGCGCGCGTGATCGATGGCGAGTGCACGCGTGAGGTTGACGACCGCTCCCTTCGCGGCGTTGTAGGCGAGCAGACCGTAGTCACCGAAGAGACCCGAAATCGAAGCGGTGTTGACGATCACGCCGCCGCCGTTGCGGCGCAGCTGCGGAATCGCGGCGCGACAACCGAAGAACACCGCGTCGAGGTCGACGGCCAGCACGTCGCGCCACGTCTTGGGATCGAGGTCCGGCGCCGCGCCGTAGGAGCCAATGCCGGCGTTGTTGAAGAGCACGTCGAGGCGCCCGAAGTGATCGACACAGGCCTGCGTGCAGGCATCCACCTGCGCGATCTCGCGGACGTCGAGCGGGAAGAAGTGCGCAACGCCGCCCAGTTCGCGTTCCAGCGCGCGGCCGGCGTCTTCATTGAGATCGCCCAGCCAGACGCGCGCCCCTTCGCTCGCGAAGCGACGCGCAGCCGCCGCGCCGATCCCCGACGCGGCCCCGGTGATCAACACGACGCGTCCCTCGAAGCGCTTCGTCACGCCAGGCCCCGATTCCGGAAGGCGAGCCGACTCCGCGGGCGGGTCGCGCGTATCGCGTTGCCCGCGGCGTCAGCTCCGCGGCGCGAAGAATCGCACGACCTCGTCGGCGGGCAAGGCGCCGGCGAGCAGGAAGCCCTGCAGCTCGTCGCAGCCGTGATCGCGCAGGAAGCGCTCCTGCTCGAAGGTATCGACGCCTTCGGCGACCACGCGCGCGCCGAGGCTGTGCCCGATCGCGATCACCGCCTTGGCGACGCCGGCGGCAGCGGGGTCGTGGTCGACGTCGCGCACGAAGCAGCGGTCCATCTTGAGCGTGTCGAGCGGGAAGCGCGCGAGGTAGGAAAGCGACGAGTAGCCGGCGCCGAAGTCGTCGAGCGAGATCGTGACGCCCATTGCCCGCAGGTCGCGCAGCACCACGGCGGTCTCTTCGTTGTCCTGGAGCAGCAGGCGCTCGGTCAACTCGAGTTCGATCAGGCCGGGCGGGGCGCCGGTTTCGCGCAGCACGCGGCCGACGACGTCGCGCAGGTCGTTCTCGGCGAACTGGCGCGGCGATACGTTGACCGAGATCGCGATCGGGCCGAGTCCCTGCTCGTGCCAGGCGCGCGCCTGCACACACGCCGTGCGCAGCACCCACTCGCCGATCGGTGTGATCAGGCCCGCTTCTTCCGCGAGCGGAATGAATTCGCGTGGCGACACCACGCCGAGGTCCGGGTGGCTCCAGCGCAGCAGCGCTTCGACGCCGCAGACCTGGCCGGTCTGGAGATCGAGGCGCGGCTGATAGTGCAGCCGCAGTTCGTCGCGCTCGATCGCATTCCGCAGGCGGCTCTCGAGCGCCAGCTTGCGCAGCGCCAACGCGTTGATCTCTTGCGAGAAGAACTGGAAGTTGTCGCGCCCCAGCTCCTTGGCGGCGTACATCGCAGCATCGGCGTGCTTGACGAGAGTCTCGACGTCCTCGCCGTCCACCGGATAGACCGCGATGCCGATGCTCGCCGAAAGCGAGACACTCTGGCCTTCGAGCGCAACCGGCTCGGGGATCGCGCGCAGGATACGGCGTGCGACGTCGCCCGCGTCTTCGGGCTGCTCCAGCTTCGAGAGCAGGATGGTGAACTCGTCGCCTCCGAGCCGCGAGATCGCCGGCGCCAGCTCGTCGATGTCGGCGCGGCCGACCACGTCGCTGCCGCGCACGTGGGCGCGCAGCCGCTCCGCGACGACTTGCAACAGCGCGTCTCCGGAGCCATGGCCGAGCGTGTCGTTGATGCGCTTGAAGCGGTCGAGGTCCATGAACAGCACGCCGACCATGTGACCGCGCGCCTTTGCCGCGCCGATGGCGCGCTCGAGCTGGTCGCGAAACAGACGGCGGTTCGCGAGTCCGGTGAGACTGTCGTAGCTGGCGAGGTAGCGGATGCGGGCCTGGGCGTGCGCCTGTTCGGTGACGTCCTGGAGCGTGCCCGAAATCCACGCGCCGTCTTCGGGGCCGTCGGCCGCCACTTCGCCCTGCGCATCGACGTGACGCACCGACCCGTCCGGGAGCACGATGCGGTGCTGGATGCGGAAGCTGTGCTGGCCGCGCATCCCTTCGCGCATCTCGGCGCGCACGCGATCGCGGTCGGCCGGGTGCACGGTGGAAAAGAAGCGATCCCAGCTTCCGACCTCGCTCGGGTCGATGCCGAGGATGCGGAGCGCCTCGCCCGACCACCGCAACTCCCCGGTGTACGGGTTCCACTCCCAGCTTCCGAGCCGCGCAATGTGCTGCGCGCGCGACAGCGAGCGCTGGCTCTGCGCCAGCTCGATGAGCGCCCGCGAGCCGCGCAGCAGATAGCGGATGCGGTGCGCCAGCAAGGCGGCGTGCAGCGGCTTCGCGACGAAGTCCGTGGCGCCGGCGACATAGGCGCGGTCGAGCGAAGCGGGATCGGCGTCGGCGGTCACCACGAGAATGGGTGTCGGATCGCTCGGGTGGCGCGCGCGGATGGAGCGGCAGACCGAGAAACCGTCTGGCTCGGGCATGTGCAGGTCGAGCACGAGCAGGCTCGGGCGCAAGCGCTCGAAGGCGGCCAGCGCCTCGATCCCGTTCGACACCTCGGCGACCGCGAAGCCCTGCTCTTCCAGCGTGTCGCGCAGCAGCGTGCGCATCATGCGGTCGTCGTCGACGACCAGAATCAGCGCTGCGGTTTGCGGCTCCGAGGCAGGCGTGGCCATCCAATGCTCCGGGAGAGACCCGTCGGCGTGTATCGGCGGTTCGGCTCCGGGGCTAGAGGAGGTTTCTGGGCCGACCGTCCCGTGCCGGGGACGTTCGTCGGGCTGCGCGAGACCTGGCGGCTGCTGCGTGACGGTCGCGTCGGCACCCCCCTCCGTCGCCCCGCCGCTACCTTCGCGCGATGCACGACCCGAGTGATCGTCCGACCAATCGCCTCGCCGCCGAAACGAGCGCCTACCTCCGCCAGCACATGCACAACCCGGTGGACTGGCATCCGTGGGGCGACGCGGCGCTCGCGAAGGCGCGCGACGAAGACAAGCCGCTGCTCGTCTCGATCGGCTACAGCGCCTGTCACTGGTGCCATGTGATGGAGCGCGAGTCGTTCGAGGACGAGGAGACGGCGGCGCTGCTGAACGAGCGCTTCGTGCCGGTGAAGGTCGATCGCGAGGAGCGTCCCGACGTCGACCGCATCTACATGGACTTCGTGGTGCGCACGAGCGGCCATGGCGGCTGGCCGCTCACGGTGTTCTGCACGCCCGACGGACGGCCATTCTACGGCGGCACCTACTTCCCGCCGGTGCCGCGACACGGGCTGCCGTCGTTCCGCGACGTGCTCGGCTCGCTCGGCCGCGCCTGGACGACGCAGCGCGCGGAGGTCGAAGCGAGCGCCACGCAGGTGATCGCGCAGCTCACGCGGCGAGCCGCGGGCGTCGCGGCGCAGCCGCCCGGTGCGCACAGTCTGCGCGACGCCGCGACGGGATTGCTCGAAGGCGCCGACCGCGAGTCCGGCGGCTTCGGCGGCGCACCGAAGTTCCCGACGCCGACGAGCCTCGAAGCGCTGCTCGCCGCGCTCGACGTCTTGCCGCCGGCGACCGCGCAGGCCGCCCTCGAGCACCTGGTGCTGAGCTGTCGCGAGATGGCGCGCCGCGGGCTGTTCGATCAGCTCGGCGGCGGCTTCCACCGCTACTGCGTCGACGCCAGCTGGACCATCCCGCACTTCGAGAAGATGCTCTACGACGAGGGCCAGCTGCTGCGCGTCTACGCCGAGACGTGGCGCCGCAGCGGCGCGAAGGACGACGAGCTGGTCTGGCCGATCCGCGAGACCGTCGGATATCTGCGCCGTGAGATGGCCGCTCCCGACGGCGGCTTCTTCGCGAGCCAGGACGCCGACAGCGAAGGCGAGGAGGGCAAGTACTACGTCTGGACGCCGGACGAGGTGCGCGCCGTGCTCGGCGCCGAACGGGGCGACGCTTTCTGCGCCGCCTACGGCGTCGCGAAGTCGGGCAACTTCGAGCACGGCACGACGCAGCTCGTCGACGTCGCGCGGCGCGAACGCGCGCACTTTGCCAACGAGCGCGCGAACTTGCTCGCAGTGCGCGCGCGCCGCATCCCGCCCGCGACCGATCGCAAACGCGTCGCGTCGTGGAACGCCTACTTGATCTCGGGCCTCGCGCGCGCCGGCAGTCTGCTCGGCGACGCCGCGATGCTCGCCGACGCCGTCGCGACCGCGGAGTTCGTGCTGACGAAGATGCGCGACGCGCGGGGCCGGCTGACGCACGTTTACGACGGCGGCCGCGCGCACGTCACCGGCTTTCTCGAAGACGTCGCGGCGCTGCTCGAAGCCACGCTCGATCTGCACCGCGCACTCTCGGGAAGCGCCGGGCACGGCGGCGGCGAGCGCTTCCTCGACGCGGCCGTCGCGCTCGCCGAGGACGTCGTCACGCGCTTCTTCGACACGACCGACGGCAATTTCTACTTGACGCCGAGCGACGGCGAGCGACTCGTCCACCGCCCGCGCGCCGAACCCGACGGTGCGACGCCCGACGCCGCCGGCTCGGCGGCGCTCGGTCTGCTGCGCGCGGCAGCGCTGACGGGTCGCGGCGAATGGAACGACGTCGTCGCGCGGGTACTGCGCGCGAACGCCCATCTGATCGAGCGCGCACCCGCTGCGTTCCCGACCTTCGCGCGCGCGGCTGCGCTCGCGGAGCGCGGGCTCTCGGTGGCCGTGGTGATCGGCGATCCCGCGGACGCCGCAACGATCGCGCTCGCGGACCGCGCACGGCGCACGCTCGCGCCCGAGGACGGCGTGGTGGTCGCTGCACCGGGTGCGGCGCCGCCCGCGTCGCTCGATCCGGCGTGGCTCGCGGGTCGCGAAGCGATCGGAGGCCGGCCGACCGCGTACCTCTGCAATGGCACGACGTGTTCGCTGATCAGCTCATGAGGCTCGCTACGCGGGATCAACTCATGGGGCTCGCCGCTCGCCTGCGGCTCGCTACGCGGGATCGGGCATCATGCTTCGATGGTCTTTCCAGGGGGGGCGCATGACGACGCACACGAAGCTTCGCGACTTGCACAGCGGCACCGACGATGGGCTCGAAGCGCTGCGCCCGCTCGACGTCGCCGCCGCGGGGTCTGTGGACGCGCTGGTGCGCGGCATGGCCGCGACCGCGTTCGGCGGTCGCAACCTCGGCGAAGCCGCCGACGTGTTCGAAGCGATGGTACGGGACCGCGACTGCTTTCGCGTGCTCACCATCTCGGGAGCGATGACGATCGCAAAGCAGGGTCTGGTGGTCTGCGAGATGATCGACCGCGGCTGGGTGCATGCGATCGTCGCGACGGGAGCGCTGATGACCCACGGCTTCGTCGAAGCCGCGGGCATGACACACTACAAGCACCGCCCGTCGATGAACGACGAGGAACTCTTCGCCAAGGGCTACAACCGCGTCTACGACACGCTCGAACTCGAGCAGAATCTCGACGACACCGAAAAGATCGTCTCCGCCGTCCTCGACGGCGTCCCGGAAGGCACGCTGCTGTCCAGCCACGTCATCACCGAAGCGCTCGGCCGCCACCTTGCCGCGCACACCGACGGGCGCGCGATCCTGAAGAGCGCCATCACCAAGGGCGTGCCCGTCTACATCCCCGCCTTCACCGACTCGGAACTGGGCCTCGACGTCGCGGTCTACAACCGCCGCCGCGAGATGGCCGGCAAGCTGAGGCGCGGCTTCGACCCGTTCCTCGATCTCGAGCACTACGCCGACCACATCCGCGCGCACGAGACGATCGGCATCTTCACGATCGGCGGCGGCGTGCCGCGCAACTGGGCGCAACAGGTGGGTCCGTATCTCGAGATCTCGGAGAAGCGACTCGGCGTGGCGGAGCCCGTGCGGCGCTTCCGTTACGGCGTGCGCATCTGCCCCGAGCCCGTGCACTGGGGGGGGCTCTCGGGTTGCACGTACTCCGAAGGCGTCTCGTGGGGCAAGTTCCTGCCACCGAGTGAAGGCGGCCGCTTCGCGGAAGTTCTCTCTGATGCGACGGTCGCCTGGCCGCTGGTGGTGCGCGCCGTGATCGAGCGAACCAGCCGCTGACGGCTCCGGACGTCACCCCTGCGCGCCGAAAAGCCACACACCTGTTCGGGAGGCCCCGCGGCATGGTGCACATCCTCGATCGGCCCGAGCGCCGCGCGCGCGTCGAGAGCGAGTCCAGCGCGGCGGCGCCCACCGAGGCAGCGCTCGCCGCGACGAGCGATCTCGACTGCCGTTCGACCGCCGAGATCCTCGCCGCGATCCACGCCGAGGACCGCCGCGCGGTCGATGCCGTCGGCGCCGTGCTGCCCGCGCTGGCGTGCGCGGCCGACGCGCTCACCGACGTACTGGCCGGCGGCGGGCGCTGGTTCAACGTCGGCGCGGGCACCAGCGGCCGTCTGGGTTGTCTCGACGCCGCGGAGATCCCGCCGACCTTCGGCTTCGCACACGATCGCATCGAGGGGCTGATCGCCGGCGGCCCGGCCGCGCTGATGCGCGCGCGCGAAGGCGCCGAGGACAACGCGGAGAGCGCGCGCACGGCGCTGCGCGCGCGCGAACTCGGACCGCGCGACGCGGTGGTCGCGATCTCGGCGAGCGGTCGCACGCCCTACGCATTGGCCGGCCTCGAAGTGGCGTATCAGGTCGGCGCGCGCCGCATCGCAATCACCTGCGATTCCGATTCACCGCTGGCGCGCGCCGCAGAGATCGCGATCGCGCCGGACACCGGCCCCGAAGTGATCGCGGGCTCGACCCGCATGAAGGGCGGGCTCGTCCAGAAGATGATCCTGCACTCGCTCTCGACGGCGGTGATGGTTCGCCTGGGACGCGTCGAGGGCAATCGCATGACGCATCTGCGCCCCGGCTCGCGCAAGCTCTGGCAACGCGCGCTCGTGCTGTTGCAGGAACTCTCCGGCGCCGACGAAGCGACCACGCTCGACGCGCTGGAGCGCGCCTGTGGCGACGTCGCCGAGGCGCTCGCGATGTTGCGCGCCCAGCATCGCGCGGCGCTGCCGCTGCGGCGACCAGGAACCCGCAGCGATCGCTGACGCGGAGCAGG
>Ga0102851_10000092_pt1 | contig 35511 bp, 36 predicted proteins | sample Mud3Dept3metaG_FD_79558 | JGI IMG/M metagenome (GOLD analysis project Ga0102851, IMG submission 79558) | Freshwater wetland microbial communities from Ohio, USA, analyzing the effect of biotic and abiotic controls - Mud 3 Core 4 Depth 3... | ecosystem: Environmental > Aquatic > Freshwater >... | reverse complement strand
GATGATGAGGATGGCGCCGTCGACGGCCCGGAGCGTGCCCCGGGTCTCTTCCAGAAAATTGATGTAGCCGGGGGTGTCGATGACGTTGATGCGTACACCCTTCCAGTCCGCAAACCCGACCGCCGCCGTGATCGTGATCTTCCGGGCGATCTCCTCCGGTTCGTGCATGAACACGGAGGTCCCGGCATCCACGCTCACCGGGGCGTCGATCGCCCCCGCGGTGTACAGGATGGCGTCGGCAAGCGAGGTCTTGCCGGCAGAACCGTGCGACAGGATCGCGATGTTGCGGACTTCCTTCACATCAGAGTTCGGCATGGTCGACTCCTTTGCAAGAGAATTTTATGGTATGGGAATATGCGGAAAAGCTGCAGAACGGCGGTCGCGGCGTTACCAGATGTCGGACTTGTGTTTCCCTCCCTGTTTGAGCAGAACGTCGATGACCGCTTCATTGAAGAAGTTGGTGCTCTGGCGGAGGGCCGTGTCCACCATGCTCTCGTAGTATTTCCGTCCCTCGGCAAGCTCCTCGGAAAGAACATCAAAAAGGCTGTCCCTCTCGATCCCTTCTTTCACCTTGGCCTGGTTGTACAGGAGGATGTCGGAAAGAATGGTCCGCGCCAGCCTCCTTGCCTGTTCATTCGTGGAGATCAATGCCATGGAAAAGGTCCGCCTCCGAGAACGCCGGTCCTCAGCCGATGATCTCGACGATCACCGGCTTGTACTCCTGGGTCTTTTCAACTTTCTTATTATAGCGCCTGATAAAGAAAAAAGATACCAGCATGAAGGCCATGCCGGACAGGAACGCCCAGAGGTCCGACTGGGCCTCGTCGCCGAACCTCAATCCCGCGTTCTTTCCGATGATGGCGGCTGCGACAAAGACGGCCATGGGGATGCCGTAAAGGATGATGGAGGCCTTGAGGAACACCTGCGGGGCCACTACGACCTTGACCTTCTGGCCTTGCTTCGCGTTCAGAGGATTGGCCGCCTCCATGTAGGAGTCCTCGCCTTCGGGATGACAGACGCCGGCCGAGGCGCACTTCTCGCACGCGCTCTTGGCCAGGATGGACACCTTCGCCATGCCGTCCCGCACTTCCATAACGATGCCTTCTTCTTCGATCATGGTTAACCCCATTGCTCCCACGAAGACACAAAGACACGGAGTTTGAACGTCTTTGTGTCTTCGTGCCGTGGTGATGTCGCCTATGTTCTGTTTTTTCCTTTTTTCTTCGCCGTTCGCAGGAGTTTATACTCGATGCTGTCCACGAGCGCCTGCCAGCTCGCCTCGATGACGTTCTCCGATACGCCGACGGTGCCCCACTTGGACCTTCCGTCGCCCGACTCGATCAGGACGCGCACCCGCGCCGCAGTGCCTTCGGCCGCGGTCAGGACGCGTACCTTGTAGTCCAGCAACCGGACGCTCTCCAGCCCCCTGCCCGGGAAATACCGGGGCAGGACCTTGCGCAGCGCCTTGTCCAGCGCGTTCACCGGGCCATTGCCCCAGGCGGCCGTATGCTCGACCTGGCCACCTACCTCCACGGTCACCGTGGCCTCGCTCACCGGATGAGGGTCGATCTTCCGTTTTTCCGTCAGGACGCGGTAATCGATTCGGTCGAACATGGTGAAGACGGACTCGTAGCTGTGGCGCGCCCGGAGCATGAGCAGCTCCAGGGAGCCTTCCGCCCCTTCGAACTCGTAGCCTTCGCTCTCGAGCTGCTTGATCCGTTTGAGGATGCCCGCAAGTTCAGGGCCGTCCTTTCTGATGGTAAGACCGAGCTCGGCCGCCTTCTGGATGATGTTGCTCCTCCCCGCGAGGTCGGAGACCAGGATCCTGCGCCGGTTCCCCACCTGGTCGGGAATGATATGTTCATAGGAGCGGGGGATCTTTGCGACGGCGTCCACGTGCACGCCACCCTTGTGCGCGAAGGCGCTGTCCCCCACGAAGGGGGCCCACTTCCGGTGGGGAAGGTTGGCCAGCTCGTCGACGTAGCGCGACAGTTCGCGGAGTCTCCGCAGGCTCGCATCCGTGACGCAGTCGATCCCCATCTTGAGCTTGAGGTCCGGAATGATGGCACAGAGGTTCGCGTTGCCGCACCGTTCGCCGTAGCCGTTGACCGTCCCGTGGACCATCACGGCCCCGAGCCTTACCGCCGCCAGGGAGTTGGCGACCGCAAGCTCCGCGTCGTTGTGCGCGTGGATCCCGAACGGTGTCCCGATGATCGTCTTTACCCGGGCGATGATCTCCGCCACCTCGTGCGGCAGGGTCCCGCCGTTGGTGTCGCACAGCACCAGGCAGTCTGCGCCGGCCGCTTCGGCCGCGAGCAGGGTCTCGATGGCGTAGTCAGGATTCGCCTTGTACCCGTCGAAGAAGTGTTCGGCGTCGTAGATCACCTCGTCCAGGTTCTCTTTGAGGAACGCCACCGACTCCTCGATCATGGCCAGGTTCTCGCCCAGCGATGTCTTGAGCGCCTTGACCACGTGCAGGTCCCAGGTCTTGCCGAAGATCGTCGCAACGGGGGCACCGGAGGTCACCAGCGACCTGAGGCTCGGGTCATCCGTGGCCTTGAGACGGGCCCGGCGGGTCGAGCCGAAGGCCGCGAGCTTCGCCTTCTTGAGCTTTATCCGGCGCATCTCCTTGAAGAACTCCACGTCCCGCGGGTTCGAGCCCGGCCACCCGCCCTCGATGTAGTGGGCGCCGAACTCGTCAAGCTTGCGCGTCACGCGGATCTTGTCCTCCACCGAGAAGTTCAGATCCTCGGCCTGCGCCCCGTCGCGGAGCGTGGTGTCGTATATGAGTACTTTCCGTTTCATAGCATGATGTGAGGTAGCTATTCGTATTTCGTTCGACTCTACTTATTGCGGATTAACAGCGGAACTCCTGCGGGTTTTCAATCCGCAATCTACAATCCGCAATTACTATGCCGCCTTGTCCATCTCGAAGGTATCGTGCAGCACGCGGACCGCGAGCTCGGTGTACTTGGCGTCGATCACGATGGAGATCTTGATCTCTGACGTGCTGATCATCATGATGTTGATGCCTTCCTTCGCCATGGCGGAAAACATCTTGGACGCCACGCCCGAGTGGGAACGCATGCCCACGCCCACGATGGAGACCTTGGCGATGTCCTCCTTGACGGTAACGCCCTTTGCACCGATCTCGGCCACGACCTTTTTCATGACCTCGGAGATCTTCTTCGCATCGGTCTTCGGCACGGTGAAGGACATGTCCGTCAGCCCGCCCTCCCCGATGTTCTGGATGATCATGTCCACCACGACGTTGTTCTCGGAGATGGTGTTGAATATCTTCGCCGCGACCCCCGGTTTGTCCGGCACGCCCTGCACGGTCACCTTCACCTGGTTCTTGTCGTACGCAACGCCGGACACCACAACCTTTTCCATGTCAGGATCCTCCTTGGTCACCAGGGTGCCCGGATTGTCGTTAAAGCTCGAGAGCACCCGCACGGGAACATTGTATTTTTTCGCGAACTCGACGGAGCGGGTCTGGAGCACCTTGGCCCCCAGACTCGCCAGTTCAAGCATCTCGTCGTACGATATCTTGTCGAGCTTCCTGGCCTGCGGCACCATGTTCGGGTCCGTCGTGTACACGCCGTCCACATCCGTGTAGATGTCGCACACGTCCGCCTTCAGCGCCGCGGCGACGGCCACCGCCGAGAGGTCGGAACCGCCTCGTCCGAGCGTCGTCACATCGTCCGTTGCGGTGATGCCCTGGAATCCCGCCACGACAGCGATCTTGCCTTCTTTCAGCGCGAGCTTCACGCGGTCGCCGGAGATCTTCTCGATTCTCGCCTTGGTGTGGACGCAGTCCGAAATGATGCCCGCCTGCCTGCCCGTGAAGGACTGGGCCTTGTGGCCCAGCGCCTGGATGGCCATCGCGAGCAGGGCGATGGTCACCCGCTCGCCCGTCGAGAGGAGCATGTCCATCTCCCGCGGGTCCGGGTTGTCATTCACCTGAGAAGCGAGATTGATGAGCTTGTCCGTCTCGCCGCTCATGGCCGAGACGACGACCACGACGTCATGGCCCTGTTCCTTGGTCCGGACGACGCGCTTCGCCACATTCCTGATCCGCTCGGGATTCCCGACGGATGTGCCGCCATATTTCTGGACTATCAGCACTTACAGCCCCCCCCATCGCCACTAAGACACGAAGACACGAAGAATATCTTAAGACCTACTTGGTGCCTTGGTGCCTTTGTGGCAGCGTTTTTATTTTCTTAAAAAGTAATCCATCAGCTTATAACCTTCTTTGAACATCAGCGCTTCCTTCCGGCCCGCGATCCCTTCGTCGTAGGTCACCCGACCGCCCTTCCGCTTGTTCCGGCTGTCATAGAGCACGAACGGGACCGGCTCCGCCGAGTGGGTCCGGATCTCGAGCGGCGTGGGATGGTCGGGCAGCGCAAGGATCCGGTACTCGTCGAACTGCTTCATCCCGTGCATGATGTTCCCGACGATGAACTCGTCGAAGTCCTCGATGGCCTTGATCTTGTTCTTCACATCGCCGGTGTGTCCCGCCTCGTCCGGGGCCTCCACGTGAAGGTAGACGATGTCCTTCGTCTTGAGCGCGAAAAGCGCATGCTCCGCTTTGCCGACGTAGTTCGTGTCGAGCCAGCCTGTGGCGCCGGGCACGCTGATCACGTCGAACCCGGCGTAGACGCCGAGGCCCTTGGTGAGGTCCACGGCGGAGATCACCGCGCCCTCGATGCCGTACTTCTCCCGGAAGGTGGGCATGCTCGGCCGCTTCCCCTGGCCCCAGAGCCAGATGCTGTTCGCGGCGCGCTTGCCGTTCTCGAGCCGGGCCTTGTTGACGGGGTGGTTGGTCAGGAGGTCGAAGGACGCAGCCATCAGCTCGTTGATGATGTCATCGCCCTCGCCCCGCGGAAGATAGTCCTGGATGTCCTTGTCCTGGATATCATGGGGAGGCGTGCACTCGATCCGCTCCCTGCCGCCCTTCCAGACCATCAGGTGCCGATAGCTCACGCCCGGATAGAAGCGGATATGCTCGCTGCCCAGCGCCCGGTCGATCTCCTCGATGAGCGTGCGCGCTTCCGGCGTCGAGATATGACTGGCGCTGAAATCCTCCATCAGCGCCCTGCGGTTCGCTCCGGTCGCGCCCCCTCCCGAAACCTTGAGCGTCACGAGATTGCACCGGAAGGCCACGTCATCAGGCCCGAGCGCGACACCCATGCTCGCAGCCTCGAGCGGAGAGCGTCCGGTATAATACTTCCGCGGGTCGTACCCCAGAACCGAAAGGTTCGCAACGTCGCTGCCGGGGGCATAGCCCTCGGGAACGGTGTGGACCATCCCGACCTGGCCGAGCGTCGCAAGGCGGTCGAGGTTCGGCGTCCTTGCGGCCTGCAGACAGGTCTTTCCCCCGAGGTCCGCGCGCGGCCGGTCCGCCATTCCATCCCCCAGTAAGATGATGTATTTCATAAGGTCATGCTGTGGGTCTCGTTGCAGTCTCTGGCCGGCAGTTGATTGATGGCCTCTCCTGACTATTCTGCCTCTTCTCCCTCTTCTCCCTCCAGGGGATCAACCTTGACACCCCGCTCTTTCAGGTACGCGATGCCCTCTTCAAGCTTCTTCTCGGCCCCTTCAAGCTCGAGGACGACCTCGCCCACGCTTTCGGTCACCTTGGCGCGCCGGATGTTCGGCATTACATCGAACTTCTTTGCCATGGTAAAGATAACCGGCTCTTTGATCAGGTCCTGCGGGAATGTCAGTTTGATCCTTCTGGTAGCCATATGGCCTCCCTGGTTTTAACACGGAAGTTGGGATGATGAGAGGCTGGGAAGTTACGAAGCCCGACAGGTATGCTCATCTTCCTACCTTCCTACCTTCGCACCTTCGGGCTCTACCTGCCCCCCGCGATAGCGGGCACGATCGAGATATTGTCGCCGTCCTTCAGTGTGGTCTCTTCCTTGTTCACGAAGCGGATGTCTTCATCATTCACGTAGATATTAATGAACCGCCTGATCTTGCCGCCTTCGGACAGCCGCTCCTTCATGCCCGGATAGTCCTTCTCCAGGACATCCACCAGTTCGGTGACGTTCTTTGCCGAGCATTCCACCTCCGCCTTGCCGTTCGTGAACTTCTGCAGCGGGGTCGGGATCCTTACCTTGATGGCCATGAATGCATCCTCCTGAATGACACGCTGGATCTTCGAAATTGATGCGATAGCGACATTCCGCCTTCCGCCGCTATACCACTGACAGTGCAACTTCCTGAACCGCGCCCGCATCGATCGCATACCCCTTCACGACCGGGTTCGCACGGTCCATGAGGGAAACGATGACATACACGGCCTCAGGATAGTTCGGCAGTTGCGTCCCGGGCCAGTACGCCTTCTCCACATCCACACCCGACGGATAGGCATGGCCTCCCGGATGGGAGTGGAACACGCCGACCATCACGCGGCCGGCCTGCCGGATGTCCTTCATGACGGTGAACTGCTCTTCCGGGTCCATCTCGTAGGAGACGGGGCCCGGCCTTGCATTCTTCATGCAGTAGACCTTTTCCACCCTGCCGTCCTGTCCTGCGAGAATGCCGCAGGCCTCATCGGGATATCCGGTATTGCAGTGGTCTACGATGGTCCGAAGGTCATCCTTCCGAATAGTCAGCATTCCGTGTTCGCGGGCTGAATCCCCTCCGTCATCTCCTTCGGGCGGACGTTGCGGCTGCCTTTCATTCCGCACTCCGAAATCCGCACTCCGCATTTCTTAGTGGCTCATCGAGCAGAACAGCTCGTAGTCGATCAGTTCCTTGATCGTCGGTTTCTCACCGCACACCGGGCACTCGCGGTTCCTCGGCACCTTCACGGTCCGGAAGTCCATATCGAGAGCGTTCCACAGCAGCAACCTTCCCTTGAGCGGTTCGCCGATGCCGAGGATCGCCTTCACCACCTCCGTGGCCTGGATCGTACCGATCACGCCGGTGACCACGCCGAGGATGCCTGCCTCCTGGCACGACGGCACCATGCCGGCGGGCGGCGGCACCTCGAAGAGGCAGCGGTAGCAGGGCCCGTCGCCGGGATAGATGGACATCACCTGGCCCTCGAACCGGAACACCGCGGCGCTGATCAGCGTCTTCTTCAGCATGACGCAGGCGTCGTTCACCAGGTACCGCGTCGGAAAATTGTCGCTGCCGTCCACCACGATGTCGTAGTCCTTGATGATGTCCTTGATGTTCTGGGACGTAAGCCGCTCCTTATGCGTTATGACCGTGACGTCGTGGTTCAGGGTCTCGTACGTCTCCTTGGCGGAATCGGCCTTGAGCACGCCGAGGCGCTTCGTATTATGCGCGATCTGGCGCTGGAGGTTCGACATCTCCACGCGGTCGTTGTCGATCACGCCGATGGTGCCCACGCCCGCCGCGGCAAGGTAATACCCGACGGGCGAACCGAGCCCTCCGGCGCCTACGAGCACCACCCTGGCGCTCAGCAGCTTCTCCTGGCCTTCTCCGCCCACTTCGGGAAGAAGGATATGCCTGCTGTATCTGAGTATCTGGTCTTCAGTGAATTCCATGGCCTTCCATTTCGGTTTTCGGATTTCGGATTTCGGATTACGAAATGCTCGTTTCCCTTGAATCCGCATTCCGCAATCTGCATTCCGCAATTATTTTCTAACCTTCTCCTTGTCCTTCCGGATAAAGACGTGCCACTCTTTCTCGCTGGTCTGGTCGATCTTCAGGACCTTCTGGCCTTCGTTCTCCATGCTCCTGGGGACGTTCTCGACGGCCGGCTTGTGGTCCAGAACGATCTCGAGCACCTCGCCAAGGCCCATTTTTTCGATCGCGAGCTTCGAACGGACGAACGTATACGGGCAGACCTGGCCTTTCAGGTCAACGGTCCTCGTTACGACGAACTCTTCAGCCATGAGAACCCTCCCTTGCGGAACGATGCTTGCGGTCTGCGGACTATTTCCTTCCCTCTTCCACGCGGATCACCATGGTAGGCCCGGCGACGCAGTCCATCTTGTTGATCTCGTCGAGCGCCTTCCGGACGTCGCGTTCAACGGCCTCGTGGCTCATCATCACGAGCGGTACCGCGTCCGCTCCGCCGCGGCCCTTCTGGATCACCGACTCGATGCTGATATTGTTCTTGCCGAGCACGCCCGAGATCCGTGACAGGACGCCGGGCTTGTCGAGCGCCGTGAACCGCAGGTAGTAACACGACGTGATGTCGTCCATCCTGCGTATCTTGAGGGAAGCCCGCTCCCGGAACGAGGCGACCGGCATCCTGCCCGTGCAGCCCGCCAGGATGTCCCTGCCGATGTCCATGATGTCGGCGACAACAGCGCTGCCGGTCGGCATGTCGCCGGCGCCTCTGCCGTAGAACATCGTGGAGCCCACGGCGTTCCCGATCACGTTGAGTGCGTTGAACACACCGTCCACCGCCGCAATGGGAAAATCGCCGGGAAGCATGGTCGGGTGGACCCGCGCCTCGACCTCGCCATTCACCATCTTGGTGATGGCAAGGAGCTTGATCTTGTACCCAAGATCCTTCGCAAAATCGATGTCGAGCGGCGTGATCTTCGAGATGCCTTCCGTATAGATGTCCTCGAACCTGACCGGCGTGCCGAAGGCAAGCATGGTCAGCACCGCGAGTTTGTGCGCGGAATCGATGCCCTCGATGTCGAAGGTCGGGTCTGCCTCGGCGTAGCCCTTGGCCTGGGCCTCTTTCAGCACCTCGTCGAACTTCCTGCCCTCGTTCGTCATGAGCGTCAGGATGTAGTTGCAGGTGCCGTTCACGATGCCGTAGATGGACTCGATCCGGTTCGCCGCAAGCCCCTCCTTGAGCGACTTGAGGATCGGGATGCCGCCGGCAACGGACGCCTCGTACCCCACGGTCACCCCTGCCTTGACTGCTGCCGCGTAGATCTCCTCACCGTGCACGGCCAGGAGCGCCTTGTTCGCCGTGACCACGTGCTTTCTGTTCTTGATGGCCTCGAGGATGAACTCCCTGGCCGGCTTGTAGCCGCCGATGAGTTCCACCACGATATCGATGTCCGGGTCGGAAATGATCTCTTGCGCGTTGGTCGTAAGCTTAACGTCACCGAGCCTGATGCCCCGGTCGCGTTTGACCTCCAGGTCCGATATCATCGCGAGCCTCACCGGCACACCGAGCCTTCGTTTGATGATGTCGGCATTCTCGATGAGGATGCGCGCCGTGCCTGTGCCGACGGTGCCGAAGCCGATGATGCCGACGTTGATGGATTTCTTCGTTGTCATTTCACCTCACCTTATGCAAAATAAAAATAATCTCACCGCAGAGGACGCAGAGTACGCTGAGAGTATTTTTCAAAACGTTTAATGCATTTGCTCCGCGATCTCTGCGGTAAAAAGCCTTTCAATTTTTCTGCAGCGCCTGTTTAATCCCCTTCACTGCCTGGCGCAGCCGGTGTTCATTCTCGATGAGCGCGAAGCGGACGTGGCTGTCGCCGTACTCGCCGAACCCGATGCCGGGAGATACCGCGACCTTCGCATCCCTGATAAGATGCTTCGAGAACTCGATGGACCCCATTTTCCGGAACGCCTCGGGTATCTCGGCCCAGACGAACATCGTCGCCTTGGGCTTCTCGATCTGCCAGCCCGCCTTGTTCAGCCCGTCCACGAGCACGTCGCGGCGGGACTGGTACATGTCCGAGATCTCCGCCACGCATTCCTGCGGTCCGTTCAGCGCGATGATGGACGCGATCTGGATGGGCTGGAACATGCCGTAGTCCAGATAGCTCTTGATCTTGATGAGCGCGCCCACGACGTCCCTGTTCCCGACGCAGAATCCCACGCGCCAGCCCGCCATGTTGTAGGTCTTCGTGAGGCTGTAAAATTCCACACCCACGTCCTTCGCGCCCTTCGCCTGCAGGAAACTCGGGGCCTGGTAGCCGTCGAAGTTCAGGTCCGCGTACGCCAGGTCGTGGACCACGATGATGTTGTTCTCCTTCGCGAAGTTCGCGATCCGCTGGAAGAACCCGAGGTCCACTACCTGCGTCGTCGGGTTGTTCGGGAAGTTGATGATCAGCATCTTCGGCCGCGGCCAGGTGTTCTTGCAGGCCTCCTGCATGTCGGCGAAGAAGTCGCTGTCCTTCCGGAGCGGGATGGACCGGACCTCCCCGCCGGCAATGATCACGCTGTACGGATGAATGGGATAAGCAGGCGTGGTCGTGAGCACCACGTCGCCCGGCTCCACCGTGGCGAGCGCGAGATGGGACAGCCCTTCCTTGGAACCGATGGTCACCACGGCCTCGGATTCGGGGTCGAGGTCAACACCGAACTTCGTTTTGTACCGGTCGCAGATGGCGGAGCGAAGTTTGGTGATTCCCTTGGATGCCGAGTACCGGTGGTTCTTCGGGTTCTGCGCCGCTTCGATAAGCTTGTCGACGATGTGCTGCGGAGTTGCCTGGTCGGGATTTCCCATGCCGAGGTCTATGATGTCCTCGCCGCGCCTCCTCGCCTCGAGCTTCAAGGTGTTCACAATGGCGAAAACATAGGGAGGCAGGCGCTTTATTCTGCTGAATGCTTCGGGCATCCTATCCTCTTGTTTCAAAAGCGATTATTTCGATTGATATTGCCGGAAAAAAGAACGAAGTTGATAATAAAACACCTTGGAACATTTGTCAATATAAAATCCAGAAGCAAAAAGGGAAAACTGTCGGGAAATTGAGCGGTTAACAGCTCGCTGGCCCCACAGCACTGCTCCAACCGCGGAGAGCAGATGCAGGCCCCGAAGCAAGAGAAGAAGCGGCATCAGAACTTCCTCTCCCTGGCCAGATCATCAGCGAATCTCTCCAGCCAGTGTTTCTTCTCGTCATTGCTCCAGCAAAGCTCCTTGGCCGCGGTCACCGCGATCCTTTCCGCCTGCTGCGCACCGCGCGAAGAGGTAATGCCGAGGTGCATTCTGCGGAGAACGATATCGGAAATGGTCCTGGCCCCCTCTTCCCGGATCCCGTACAGGACCTGCGCGTAGATGTCCCTGCTGTCCGGAGAGATGGCCTCTGCGAGACGAGGGTCATCGTGCGTCAACTGCAAGACCTTCTCCGCACGCGCGCCGTAGAAATGGACCAGATGGCGCACGGTCTCGGGAGCAACAGTGAAACGCTCCGAGAGTTGCGGCACGGCTTCTTGCAGGTATTCGTCAAGTCCCGTCGGAAGGCTGCCGGCAAGAGGCCTCCGGTCCGTTTCGCAGGCGGCCTTCGTTCCGAGCTTGCTGCATGCGGCATCGACCACGTCCTCCGCCATGTTCCGGTAGGTCGTGTACTTGCCGCCCGCAATGGTGATGATCCTGCCCGTTCTTCCTTCTGCAATGACGCGGTGCCTGCGAGAGATCCTGCTTTCCTGTTCGCCGGCAAAGGCCAGCGGACGGACGCCCGCGTAGGTGTAGAGGATCTTGTCTTTCGTCAGGTTCAGGCCAGGCAGAATGCGCCGGCTCTCGTTCAGCAGATAGTCAACGTCCGCAGCGTCGGCGTGCACGTCATCGAGGTCGCCGGCGTATTTCGTGTCCGTTGTCCCGATAAGCGACCATTTATCCATGGGGATGATGAAGAACATCCTGCCGTCCTTCGAGGCGACGAAGAGCGACTGCTCTGAGAACTTCGGCATGATCAGATGGATGCCCTTGGTCGGATAGATGATCTTCTTCCTGTCGATTCCGCCGGCTTTGCGCACGTCATCCACCCAGGGACCGCCGGCATTGATAAGGATCTTCGCGCGACAGGTCATGGCTGTACCGCTCAGGGTATCGCGGGCCGTCACGACGATGGTATCCCCCGCTTCGGTGATCTTCTCGGCCGCCGTATAGTTCAGGACCCTGGCGCCGGCTTCCCGTGCGGCAATGATGTTCTCGATCACGAGCCGCTCGGGCAGGATGATCTGATGGTCGTAAAAGAGGGCGCTGCCCCGGAGACCCTCCTGGCTCAGCCGCGGTTCCAGGACAAGGGTCCGGTCCGTGCCGGCCGTGAAATAATGCGGGATGTCCTTCTCGCGGGAAAGCAATTCGTAGAGATGGATTCCCACGGAGATCGCGGCCCTGCCGTGAGGGTCGCCCTTGTAGATCGGGATCAGGATCGGCATGGGCGTGACGAGATAGGGCGCCTGTTTCCGGAGAATGGACCGCTCCCGAAGCGCCTCGGCAACAAGATCAATCTCGAAGTTCGCCAGATACCGGAGCCCGCCGTGCACGAGACGCGTGGTCTTCGAGCTCACCCCCGAGGAATAATCACGCTTTTCGAGCAGCAGCGTCGACAGCCCCCTGAGCGCAGCGTCGCGGGCAACTCCGGCGCCGGTGATACCGCCGCCGATGACGATGATGTCGAAGATCTGGTCAGTTTCCATTATTTCCCTTCACCCGATAGTACCGGACCAGGAACTGGAGTTTCCCGGTCTGATCGTAATCGAATTAGCCGAACCTTTAAGATTCTTCTATAGGACCCGGGCAGTCTGCCATCCTTCCCGTTTATAATCATCCCTAAAGAACAACTCGCAAACTACACGGAAAAACAAACAAATCACCACTTTACAGCAAGAAGACCGATATTCACCCCATTTCAACTAAAAAAATAAACCATTACCGTCATAATTTTCCCACAATACGCCTAAGCAGTTCAGGGTTATTGCTGTATATGCCATCCACTCTCCAAGATATCAGTTCTTTCATCTCGCTCTCATGATCAACGGTCCAAACATACAGGGTGATGTTTTTTTTGTGACAAAGATCCACCAGTTCCCCGGTAACGGTCTTCCTGTTGAGACTTATGATGTGGTAACCCCTGGCCCTGTACGCGCTTATTTCCGCCGGTATGAACGTGTCGAAGATCCCGGCCACGGAGATGGCTGGTATCACCCGTCTTGCCCCGAGGATCTCTTGCTCCTTGAATGAGGAGATCAGCACCTGGCCGCGGTATCGGGCTCCGACCAGATGGGCAGCGGTCAAAGCACCGGCGCCCTCGCTCTTGATCTCAATGTTCAACCCGACCCTTCCCTCGACAAGGGTGAGTACATCGTTCAGGGTCGGGATTGTTTCACCGTTCTTGAGCCTGAGCCGGGAAATATCGTCCGATACCGCCTTCTCGATATCGATGTTGCCCTCTGCGGTCCTGCCTGTATCCTTGTCGTGCATGACATAGAGGATATTGTCACGGCTCTTGCGAATGTCGAACTCGATCATGTCCACGGGTATGGACAACGCACGACGGAAAGCATCCAGGGAGTTTTCCAGGGCGCGGGAGGCGTCTCCGCGGTGGGCAATGACGAGAGGTTTGTGCATAGGGTGGGCGAAAGGGCCAGATACTAGTCACGGAGCAGTCGAGGAACAGTCGTAGTGCAGTCGAAAATATTGAAAATCAGCCAAAACGCACAAAACGCAGACTGATATGCATTCCAGAACCGACTTCTTGACTGCTTCTCGGCTACGGTTTCGGCCCCACGACCTTCTCCATGATGATGTCCTTGATGACCTTGATCTGGTCCACGAGCTTCCGCTGCGGCGCCACGGCACGGTGGATGACGCTCCGGATTGCCACCATGCGCTCGTGCGTGGCAAGTTCCCCCTGCCGGATGAGCTCGCGGGGATTGCTGAAATCAGCCCAGTGGACTCCGCCTACGGCAGGATGGATCGAGATATCTGCCTCGTCGAGGAGCAATTCGTTCAGGAACACCCGGGTGACCGCGTCGGCCCTCAGCACGATGTCAAGCCCCGACGTGTCGTCGAACTTGATGATCTCGCTTGACACGTCCACGGCGATCACAACGTCAGCTCCCATGTTCTGGGCGCAGATCACGGGGACCCGTTCCACCCATCCACCGTCCACCAGCAGCATGTCGCCGTCCTGGACGGGCGGAAAGATGCCAGGAAGCGCACAGCTGGCCCGGACCGCTGTCTGCAGCGATCCGCTCGAGTACACCACGCGCTTGCCGTTCCGGATGTCCGTGGCAACACACGCGAAGGGTATCTTCGTGTGTTCGATACTGATATCGGGGATAAGGGGATTCAGAAAATCCTGATACTCCTTCTCGGAGATAAAAGCAGGCTTGGTCGCCGTAACGCCCCAGAAATAGCCCTTGCGGATAAGATTCGCCATGTCAGCGAAGAACCCGTGGTTGTTGTGGGGCTGTTCCAGACGGCGAATGAACTCCAGGCGGGTCTTACGGGAACGAAAGCTCCTGAGATACTGGTCCACCCTGCCGATCCAGTACTCCGCGTCGGGATTGGATGCGTAAAGCCCCCCCATGAGCGCACCCAGGCTGGTGCCGGCGATCATATCGAGTGGCAGCTTGGCGTCCTCGAAGACCTTGAGCACGCCGAGGTGAGCCAGCCCCCGTGCAGCGCCGCCCCCTAATGCCAGACATATTTTCGGTTCCATATTGATTGTATAGCTACCCTTAGGTTATTAAAGGAGAGACCAGAATTTACGAGGCAATCATATCATCAGTTCAAAAAGGTGTAAAGGTATTTTCCTGGTTAACGGCTTTGGCTTGTTCATATCTTGCCATTTTATTTCATAAATTCCTTGACACGACTTGGCGAGCATGGTAACGTTCACATTATGAACACGAAAATAGCCTCCTCCCCACCCCCGGAATCCGGTCAGTACCGCTCGCTCCAGATACTGGACGAACTGTCGAACAATGACGCCTTGACCCAGCGGGACCTGAGCAAACGCCTGGGAATCGCCCTCGGCCTGGTGAATTCCTATATCAAGAACCTCATTGCCAAGGGCTATATCACCGTCTCGACTATACCGCCCAAGCGCTACGGCTACTACCTTACTCCAAAAGGATTCGCGGAAAAATCGCGTCTCGCCTACGATCTCCTGCAGGACTACACCCGTATCTACCGCGAAGCGAAGAACAACTACCACAGACTGTTCCTTGAGCTTGAACAGGAAGGAGTGAAGAACATCCTGTTCGCCGGCGCCGATGAGGTCGCCGAGTTCGCGTATATTACCCTGCAGGACACGGGACTCAAGCTCGCGGGCGTCGTGGATGACGACAAGGCGGGCGAGAAGTTCTTCGGCAACACCATCAAGCCGTTCAGCGAAATTGACGCATTTTCCTATGACATGATCGTGGTCACCTCCTACGTGCGGCGTGACGAGGTCTTGAACGAGCTCCTGCGCACGGGGATCAGCAGGAAGAACGTCAAAATGATATTCAGGCCCCGGGGATGAACCCATGAACCTCAAGAGCAAAAAGATCCTGGTCACCGGCGCCGACGGCTTCATCGGGTCCCACCTCACCGAAGAGCTGATCCGCCGGGGCTACAACGTCCGGGCCTTCGTCCTGTATAACTCGTTCAACTCCTGGGGATGGCTGGACGAATCGGATGCCGATGTCCGGAGGTCGCTCGACGTGTTCAGCGGCGACATCCGCGATCCTCACGGCGTCAAGCAGGCGATGAAGGGCTGCGATGTGGTCATGCACCTCGCGGCGCTCATCGCCATCCCCTACTCGTACCATTCGCCCGACACGTACGTGGACACCAATGTCAAAGGGACCCTGAACATCGTCCAGGCCGCCCGGGAGCTCGGCGTGGCAAAGGTGCTCCACACCTCGACCAGCGAGGTCTACGGTACGGCGCGCTTCGTACCGATCACCGAAGAGCACCCGCTGCAGGGCCAGTCACCTTACTCGGCCACCAAGATCGGGGCTGACCAGATCGCGCTGTCGTTCTACCTTTCGTTTGACACGCCTGTTGCCGTCATCCGCCCCTTTAATACGTATGGTCCACGCCAGTCAGCCCGCGCGGTGATCCCGACGGTCATTACCCAGATCGCGTCCGGTCAGCGGAAATTGAAGCTGGGGTCGATCCATCCCACGCGCGACTTCAACTATGTCAAGGATACGGTTAACGGTTTCCTCTCGGTCGCCGCCTCAGACGCTTCCGTAGGAGAAATCATCAACATCGGGAGCAACTTCGAGATATCCGTGGGAGAAACCGTGGACATGATCGCCGAATTGATGGGTGCGGAGGTGGAAATTGAAACCGAGGAAGCGCGCACCAGGCCCGAAAAGAGCGAGGTGGCGCGGCTTTGGGCCGACAATGCAAAGGCGAAGAAGCTGCTTGGATGGGAGCCGCAATACGCGGGGAAAGACGGTTTCCGCAGGGGTCTGAAGGAGACCATCGCCTGGTTCTCCGATCGCACGAATCTGACCCGGTACAAATCCGATCGCTATGTCATCTGAAAGGACTCTGTCGTGAGTAATCCGCTGCCGATCCCACGGGATCACGCCGAGAAGATTCTGATCTCCATGATGCGCATCCGCTATTTCGATGAGACCGTCGCTGATCTCTCGGAGAAACGGGAGTTCATAGCTCCCATCCATCTTTCGATCGGACAGGAGGCAATCGCCGCCGGCGTATGCGAGAACCTCCGCACCGATGATTATGTCTTCAGCACGCACCGGAACCACGGCCACTACCTTGCCAAGGGTGGAAGCTTGAAACGGCTGCTCGCCGAGATCTTCTGCAGGGACAGCGGCTGCTCCTCCGGTCACGGAGGATCGATGCATGTCATCGATCCCGAGGTGGGATTCTTGGGAAGCTCCGCCATCGTGGCAGGGACGATTCCCGAGGCTGTCGGCGCAGGCCTCGCCGCAAGGATGAACGGACGCGGACAGGTCGCCGTTGCCTTCTTCGGTGACGGCGCCACGGATGAAGGCGTCTTCTATGAAAGCCTCAATATGGCCGCGCTCTACGAATTCCCCGTTCTTTTCATCTGCGAGAACAATCTCTTCTCGACCCACCTTCCCCTTTTCAAACGCCAGAGAAACGTTGATCTCTATCAGAAGATGCGAGGATTCGGCATATCGGCTGAACGGGTCGATGGGAACAACGCCGTCGAAGTATTCATGGCCGCTCAGCGCATGGCCGAGGCAGCTCGGACAGCGAAGGCTCCCTCATTTCTCGAATGCATGACGTACCGATGGCGCGCACATGTGGGTCCCGAGCATGACATTGATATCGGTTTCCGCAGGCGCGAGGACATCGATCACTGGAAAGCGAGATGCCCGATCGAAGCGTTGAAAAAACAACTGACAGCGGCGGGGCAACTTGATGCGTCCGCCTTCGCCGCACTGGATCTGCGCGTTCGGAACGAAGTGGATGATGCCGTCGCCTTTGCGCGTTCGAGCAAGTTCCCCGATGCATGTACGCTGACAACGGGGCTCTACGGATCGCAGGGAGGCCGGTCATGAGGACCATCAAATATTCCCAAGCGATCAACGAGGCGTTTCATCAAACCATGGAGCGTCACCCCGATGTGTTCCAGATTGGGGTCGGTGTCAATTCCCCCTGGTACGTCGGCCAGACGACTCGCGGGCTCGTCGACCTGTTCGGCGAGGAACGGATGTATGATACGCCGGTTTCCGAGAATGGTATCATGGGCATTGCCGTTGGCGCAGCAATGGCGGGGAAGCGCCCCATCATCACCTTTCCGCGCATGGACTTCATGTATTACGCCATGGACCAGATCTGCAATCATGCAGCGATCCTTGCCTACACATTCGGCGGTCGGATCGCCATGCCAATCACCATCCGCGGCATCATCAACCGGGGCGGCGAGCAGGCCGCCCAGCACTCTCAGGCGCTGCAGGCCGTATTCGCCCATATTCCGGGGATCATCGTGGCTATGCCTGCCGATGCCTATGATGCCAAGGGAATGATGATCGCGGCTGTTGAACAAAACAGCCCTGTCCTGTATATTGACGACCGTTGGCTGTACGATACGGTCACAACCGTGCCGGACGGCTATTATACTGCTCCCCTTTCGGGTGCCAAGGTCATCCGGGAAGGCTCCGACATTACGATTGTGGCCTCCTCGTACATGGTTATCGAGGCTCAGAAGGCCGCGGAAGAGCTGGCGGCACAGGGCATCAGCGCCGAGGTGCTCGACCTCCGCATCGTGAAACCGCTTGACGCCGGGTCCATTCTGCGTTCGATCGCCAAAACAGGCCGGCTTGTGATCGCAGATGGAGGATGGAGGACCTGCGGCGTTGCTGCCGAGGTCAGTGCCATCGCAGCCGGCGAGGGATTCAGCTCCCTCAAGGCCCCTGTAGCGCGTGTGACCCTGCCGGATATACCGGCCCCGGCGTCGCCGAACCTCGAGAAATGCTACTATCCCGTTGCCCAGGATATCACCCGGGAGGCGCGCCGCCTCTTAGGCCGGTAAGCGCCTCCGATCAGAGAAAGGACCCGAACCATGAACGTGCCTTTTGTTGACCTGCCCAGCCAGATCGCGCCATACGAGAAGGAACTCAGGAAAGTGATCGATGATGTTGTCTTCGGCCGAGCGGACTTCATCATGCGCCAGGACCTCCTTGACTTCGAGAAGGCCTTCGCCGAGTTCACGGGCGTTCCCTACGCCGTCGGCGTCGCGAACGGCAGCGATGCGCTGAACCTGTGCCTCGTTGCGCTCGGCATCGGTCCTGGAGACGAGGTCATCACGGTCTCCCACACCTTCGTGGCCACCATGGCCGCGATCCATCATTGCGGTGCGACGCCCATCCTGGTGGATGTAGCCGACGACTACAACATGGATGTCCGGCTGCTCGAAAAGGCCGTTACGAAAAAGACAAAGGCGATCATCCCGGTGCATCTGAACGGACGTCTCTGCGATATGGACGCGGTCCTCGCCGTGGCGAAGAAGCACAACCTCCCTATCGTCGAGGATTCCGCGCAGGCTTGCGGCGCCCAGTACAAGGGAAAGAAAGCCGGTTCCTTCGGCGTTCTTTCCACCAACAGTTTCTATCCCTTCAAGATCATGGGGTGCTTCGGCGACGGGGGGATGATCACGACCCGGGACGCCGGCCTCAACTACAAGCTGCGGTGCATGCGTGACAACGGCCAGGACCGAGAGAAGGGGGATATCCTTTTCTGGGGGTGGAACTCGCGCCTCGACAACCTCCAGGCCGCCATCCTCATGGTCATCCTGCGCCATTTGCCAGACATCATCAACCGCCGCAGGGAACTTGCCGCCCGCTATGCGCGCGAGCTGTCCGGTATCGACGGCCTGTCCCTGCCTCCGGCGCCCGCCTCCGGAGAAGACTATTTCGACGCTTTCCAGAACTATGTCGTCCGGACCAAGAAGCGTGACGCTCTCGTCGATCATCTCAGGAAGAACAATGTCGGGGTCCTCATTTCCTGGCCGAAGCCCACACACCATCACAGGGACCTCGGCCTCTCCCACTTTTCGCTCCCGAACACGGAGAGCATCTCCCGCGAGGTCGTATCCCTTCCGATGCACCCTGCCCTGACGGACAGGGATGTGGAGTACGTTGTGAGGGTGATCCGGGACTTCTTCAGGAAGCCCTGATCCGTTGAATGGAGGCGGCACAACCATGCAGGCATTCATCTTGGCTGGTGGAAAAGGCGTTCGGCTGCAACCCTACACGATGGTCTTCCCGAAACCCATGCTGCCGGTAGGTGGCATGCCGATCATTGCTGTCATCGTGAAGCAACTGGCGTACTTTGGATTCACCGATATCACAATTTCCCTGGGGTATCTTGGCGACTATATCCGGCTCTACTTCGACGACCGGAATCACATCCCCGCGGGGACCGTGATCCGCTATGTCGAGGAGACCGAACCACTGGGCACGGCAGGCTCCCTCTCCCTGCTCCAGAACCATGAGGAAGACTTTCTGGTTCTGAACGGAGACCTGCTGACCAGCCTCGACTTCCGCGACTTCTTTCTCTTTCACCGCGACCAGGAAGCGCTCCTGAGCATCGCCGTCGGCAAGAAGCAAGTGAAGATGAACCTCGGCATCCTTGAGCTGGACGGCACGCGTGTTACGGATTTCAAGGAGAAACCCGTCGTTACCTACCATGACAACATGGGCATCTACATCTACAACAGGAAGGTCCTGAACCATATCGAGAAGAACAAGCGTCTCGACTTCAACGAACTGGTGCTCCGCCTCCTCGGCAAGCGCGAAAAGGTCCTCGGGTACCTTTCGGAAAAACCCTACTACTGGATCGACATCGGCCAGCATGCAGACTATGAACAGGCAAACGGCGAGTTCGAACAGCACAAGGGAGATTTCCTGAAATCATGACCGTCCAGAAGACCATTCTCTACCTCGCCCCCATGGACAGCATCCATTCCCGGCGTTGGGTGAGATATTTCGCCGATCATGGCTACGCAGTCCATGTCCTCTACTTCGACAATACTCCGGCTGCGGACCTGGCCGCGTTCCCGGACATCGTTTTCCATCAGGTCCCTCTCCAGGCGGACAAACCGGGATTCGTGAACTACGTCCGCTTCGGTCTTCAGCTGCTCCGTAGATCGTCAGCGGTACGGCAGATCATCCGCTCCGTGGACCCCGATCTCATCCATGTCCATTTCATCGATTTCCGCGCCTACCTGGCGTCCCGCCTTGCCTATCCGCTCATGCTGACCGCGTGGGGTTCGGATGTGCTCGTCCTTCCGAAGCGGAACGCTGTATTTCGCTATCTGCTCACATCGTCGCTCAGCGCCGCCAGCGTCATCACCTGCGATGCCGATCACATGAAGGAGGCCATCGTCCGGTTCGGCGTCCCCGCCGAAAAAGTCAACATCGTGTATTTCGGCACGGACCTGACGAAGTTCAATCCCGCCAGGCGCGACCCGGCCATTCGCGCAGAGTTGGGATTCCCCGGGGACGCCAAATTGGTCATCAGTCTGCGTACGCTGCGCCCGGTATACGATATCCCGACATTCATCCAGGCCATCCCGACGGTACGCGCACAGGCCCCCGAGGCGCGCTTTGTCATCGTGGGCGGAGGCCCCGAACGGGAGAATCTGGAACGGCTTACGCGGGAGCTCGGAGTCACCGACGTTGTCCGGTTCACCGGGAGGCTGTCAGACGAGGACCTCCAACGATACACCGCTTCCGCCGACCTGTACGTCTCAACCTCGCTTTCAGACGGCGGCCTTGCGGCCAGTACGGCGGAGGCCATGGCATGCGAAATCCCCGTCGTCATCTCCGACTTCGGCAATAACGCCGACTGGGTCGAGCGCGGTTCCGGCGGCCTCCTGTTCCCGCTCCAGGACGACCAAGCGCTGGCCAAACAGATCGTTCACCTCCTCAAGAATCCCGGGGCAGCCGCCCGGATCGCCCGGCGCGGCAGGGAGATCATCGACGAGCGGAACAACTGGCACAAGGAAATGCAGAAGATCGACCGGATGTACCGGGAACTCATGGGACTGCCGAACCCGAATCCTCCAGTATGATAAGGGCTCTCGTCAAGAAGTTCCCCGTGTTCGAGCGGACCGCGGTACGCTTGTACGCCGCATGGGCGCGTTTTCGGGCGGAGAGGCTTGGTATCGGTTTCCGTGACTGGACGATCGAGGACCGGGAGGCGCTCCGCGCCGTCTGGGACCAACGGCAGAGCGAACGGAACCATCTCTTGCTGGAGCGGATCGCGCACTACGGACCGGACAGCGTCCTCGAGGTCGGAAGCGGTTGCGGAGCGGTCCTGTCCCTGGTCGCACAACGCTTTCCTCAGGCACTCGTCACGGGAGTTGAGCTCAATCCCGTCGCCGCAGCATGCGGGAACGAGTGGATGCGGGAGGAAGGGTTGACGAATGCCCGGCTCGAACCCGGGCGGGCGGAGCAGCTCCAGCAGTACCCCGACAAGGGCTTCGACATCGTGTTCTCTTCGGCAGCGCTCATGTACGTGAAGCCGGAAGACATCGCGCAGGTGCTCCGGAATACCGTCCGGATCGCCAGGAAGGCGGTCGTGCTTCTTGAAATGCACGACGATGCAGTCAGGAACTATTTGGGAGAATTCCACCTCCCGAGCAACTGGAAGCGGAACTACCGCCGGATTTTCCGTGAGATCGGCGTCCCCGATGACCGGATCTCGGTCGAGCCCGTTTCCGAGCGGCTCTGGCAGCCCGGCGGCGGCGGCGGTGCATGTATCGAAGTGAGATTATCGTAACCCTGTCATCCGGATCGACTAGGATTAAAGATGAAAACGGCGCTTTGCATAGATTATTTTTTCCCTCCCCTGGCAGGGGGATGGGTCGGCGGTTTTAAATTCATTCGTCTGCTTCCCGAGTTCGGGTGGCGGCCGATCGTTGTATCCGCGTCGGAAACCGTTCGCTACGACAAGGATTATAGCCTTCTCGACCATCTGCCCAAAGGCATCGAGGTTCATCGCACGGGCCACCGGGAACCTTTTCCTGCCGTTCGGTTCCTGATGGGCAAGGTCGGGCTTGGCTACGAATTCCCGGATTATTACGGTCCCTGGTTCAAGCCGGCGCTCCGCATGGCCCGTGACATCCTGCGTCGGGAAAAGATCGATCTCCTGGTGAGCATTTCTCCCACGTATACGACGACGCGCGTGGCGCTCCGCCTCAAGCATGAATTCAACATCCCCTGGATCGCCGAGCTTGAGGATGCCTGGTCGGAAAACCATTACCTGCTCCGCGACCTAGGTCATCGCGTCGCGGCACCGCTTCGCAAACATCTGCTCGGAAGGATTCGCGCCGCGGAGCGTGACATGGTGCAACACGCCGACAAAATCATATCCATTCATCGGGAGCACGTCAGCCAGCTCACCAGAGATTACGGCGGAGAGCCCGGCCAGTTCGAAGTAATCATGGACGGTTATTATGAGTCCGATTACCGGGGTTTGCAGCCCCATACGCTCTATCCCGGCCGCCCGAATATCGTTTTTCTCGGTTCGTCATACGGCGGGTTTCAGAAGACCGCGGAAGCGTTCATTACCGCGCTGAACGAAGTCGACCGGACCGCTGAAGCCGTCTTCATTGGCCGCGCCGCGCGGGTTCTCATGACGGGCAAACTGCCGAACACAACCTTGATCGGCCCCCTGCCGAAGGAAAAGGCGCTTTCCTTCGGAGCCGGCGGTGATTTCCTGCTGGTCATCACGCTGCCGGAGGCTCGGTGGCACACCCCTTCCAAGGTATACGATTATCTCCGCCTCGGGAAGCCGATACTTGCCATCGTCCCCACGGACGGCGACGCAGCGCGCACAATTCGGGAAGCGAGAGGCGGATTCATCCTCTCCTATGATCGTGAAACAATGAAAACGCAACTGGAGCAGATTTTGTCCCGCTGGCGCACGGGCGAATTCAGGAGTTGGGCGCCCGACGGGGAATACATCAGGCAATTCGAGCGGAGAACGCTCACGGAACGGATCGTCCGCGTCTTCGACGCTGTGGCGAAATAGTCGACAGCCTTCCTTCAGGGGCGGTGCGGCGGGAACCTAGGATCATGGACAACGGCGACTACATACTCATCGTTGGCGGCGCAGGTTACATCGGCTCCCATACGAATAAGGCTTTGACCAGCCGGGGATATCGGACGCTGGTCTTCGATAACCTCATCTCGGGTCACCGGGAACTCGTCAAGTGGGGATCATTCATCCTGGGAGACCTTGACAACAAGGAGCAACTCGGGCTCCTGTTCCGAAATTACCCGATCAAGGCGGTGCTCCATTTCGCCGCCTATGCCTTTGTCGGGGAATCGATCGAAAATCCCCAAAAATATTACCTGAACAATGTACGGAACTCCCTCCATCTGCTCGAAGTAATGCTCGAGTACGGTGTCCGCCATCTGATCTTCTCGTCCTCCTGCGCGACGTACGGCCATCCGGTAGAGATCCCGATAACCGAACGGCATCCGGAAAACCCCGTTAGCCCCTACGGGAGAAGCAAGCTTATGGTGGACAATATCATCCGGGACTACAGTGCCGCCTATCCCCTGAAATGCGTCTCGCTCCGGTATTTTAATGCATCCGGTGCGGACCCTGATGCGGAAAGCGGAGAATGGCACGAGTATGAGACACGATTGATCCCCCTCGTCCTGGACGCGGCGGCCGGAAGGAGCGGCGACATCAAGGTCTTCGGCTCTGACTACGAAACGCGGGACGGAACCTGCGTTCGGGATTACATCCATGTGGCTGACCTGGCCTCGGCGCATGTAGCGGCCCTTGAGTATCTGCTCAACGGAGGGCGGAGCGATATCTTCAACCTGGGGAACGGACAGGGCTTCACCGTCCGCGAAGTGATCGAGCGCGCCCGAATAATCACCGGCAAAAACATCAACATCATGGATATGCAAAGGCGGCCGGGCGATCCGGCCATCCTCATCGGAAGTGCCGACAAGGCAAAGCGGGTTCTCCACTGGAACACGCGGTATTCAGATCTCGACACGATCTTGAAAACGGCTTGGCGTTGGCATACGACGATTCCGTGAAAAGCTGCGTCAGACAACTCCGGAACGCCGTGCGCAGATGCGGTAGCCCGCCAGCGATGAGCGTAGTCGGGAGGAATGGCATGAAACAAACAGGCAAAGCACCGCGAACGGCCGGTGATGGTGAAGTCTTCCGATGAATCTTCTCGGACTGTCAGGCAGACTGTATGGACGTGTTTATAACTTCCTATGCGGCGTGCACCCGCACATGAGGTTCCTTCATTATCAATGGCTGTCCTTCAAAGACCTGGATAGAGATTTGAAACGGATACTTCCAACGCTCTCCGGAAGTATCCTCGACGTGGGCTGTGGAAGCAAACCCTATGAACCGTGGTGCAGTCATGTGGATGCTTACACCGGCGTCGATATTTACGCCGGCGATAAAGTTGATTACGTCATCGACCCGCACAAGCGATGGCCGTTCCCCGATGCGTCCTTCGATGCCGTTCTTTGCACACAGGTGATCGAGCACGTGGAAGACCCGGAAATGTTGATGGACGAAATCCATCGTGCGCTGAAACCGAACGGGACCGTGGTTCTTTCCGCCCCCTTCTGCTATCAGGAACACGGCGCCCCCCACGACTTCCGAAGGTTCTCCGTCCATGGGATCAAGCAGTTACTGGGTGACAGATTCATCATTGTCGAACTCACGCGGCAGGGGGGCATCGGCAGTACTCTGGGAACGCTGTATCTGCATTACGTCCAGGAGTCCATGAACAGGAATACCTTTGCGCGTCTTCTTTTCGGACTCTCATTTCCCCTTTGGCTTCTGATGTGCGCGGTGACGAATGTGCTGGGTCTTGCCCTGGATCATGTCGACTCGACGGAGTCCTTCTACGGCAATGTCTTGGTCGTCTCCAGAAAAACCGGCGGACGGGTGGAACCGCCGGCGGTCCCGCAGAGGACTCCTGGAGCCCTCAGCTCAGGTGATCGCACCGCTCCGCCCTTCGAACGGTCTTCATGAAAAACTTAGTCAACAAGTTCATAACGTACAGCTTCGGAAATGTCCTGCAAAGTGCATTCAGCTTGTTGCTCCTCCCTCTCTACCTGCGGTATTTCTCCCCCAGTGAATACGGAGCCATATCCGTATTGACCGTCATTCAGTCGTTTCTTGTTCTCGTGATGAGCGGGGGGGCGGTCAACGGCCTCATCCGCCTCTACTTCGGCGTCGATGGGGACAGAAAAAAGAAGCTCGCGGGAACGACGTTGACCTGGTATGCGGCAACCGCGATCTTCGGCTGGTGCCTGCTGTTCTTCCTTGCGCACCCGCTTTCGCTCGCTTTTTTTCAGACCGACCAGCATGCTCCATCGTTTCGGCTCCTTGCCTTCGTCTACCTTCCCGCGATCATGCTGAACTTCGCCTTCTATGTACTGCGACTAGAATCCAAGGCGTGGCTCTTCGTCCTCTTCTCGCTGTTCAACCTGCTCGTTGACATCGGGCTGAAACTGTACCTCATTGTGATCGCCAAGCAGGGCATCGACGGATATTTCCTTGCAGGCGCCATCAGTGGAGCGTTCACGCTGGCCGCGATGATCCCGGTCGTGCTCCGATACGTCACGCCATCTTTGCATACGGCGGACCTGAAACAGCTCCTGCGCATCGGGGCGCCGTTCATCGCAAGCGGCTGCTCCATGTGGACGCTGGACGTTTCTGACCGGCTGCTCCTGGCCCGTTTTTCCGGTGAAGACGCCGTCGGTATCTACTCCCTGGCATACAACTTTGCCAATCTCTTCGGAATTGTCCTTGCCACCCCGGTGGCTTTACTGATCGATCCATTTTTTTTCGCTCATGCCGGCGAAAAGAGCGACGACGAGAACAAACTGCTGCTTCGGAGAATGCTCATTTACTACGGTATTGCAGGCGGAGCGCTGTACCTGGTGATCGCGGTCGGCAGCGGAGAGCTCCTGCGCCTATTCACGACCTCGTTCGGATCGCAAGCACGTTACCTGGAAGCCGTCCGGCTCCTGCCCGTTATCACCCTTGCACCCTATATGTATTTTCTCGCTTCGCAGGCCGGCTATTCCTCCCTCCTGATCAAGAGACCGGAAATTGTCTCTGTTGCGTTCATCGTGGCAGCCGTCGTCAATGTCGGGCTGAACCTGGTCGTCATCCCGCACTTCGGAGCGGTCGGCGCCGCATTGACGACCGTCATTGCCTATCTTGTCCTCGGCGGCCTGGCATATTACTGGATGGAACGTCTCTTTCCCGTCGGATACGACTGGATGAAGATTGCCCGGCTTGCCGGCTATGTAGCGCTCGCATTTGCGGCCGGCTGGCTGGTACGGTTCGAGCAGCCGCTCGTTTCCCTGTTCGCAAAGCTCGCAACGAGCCTTGCGATCTTTGGGATACTGTCTTTCTCGAAAAATGGTCTCTTGACGAACGACGAGCGCAGAATGCTGATGAGTAAGATCCTGAGAAAGGCGTGAGTGATGGTGCAAACAATGATGAAAACCCTGGGGAAGATTCTATTCTTTATCGGGCTGGGACTGGCCTCGTTCGCGAACAAATTCCGGCTCAGTGCGAGCAACAAACAATGGATCCGCGACCGGGGCGACGAAACGCTGCGTCTCACCTACGATGATCTGACCCCTGAATCTCTCGTGTTCGATATCGGCGGCTACCGGGGCCAGTGGGCCAGCGATATTTTCGCCAAGTACCGGTGCAGTATTTATGTCTTCGAAGCGATCCCCGACTATGCGAAATCCATTGAACAACGGTTCAGAAAGAACTCCTTCATACGCATTTTCCCATTCGGTCTCGGCCGCCAAACCGAGCGCCGGAGCGTCTCGGTAGCTGGCGACCGGTCCTCGGTGTTCAAACGCGGTAAACAGACCGTCGATATCAACATCGTGGACATCGCCGTATTCCTGCGGGAAAACAACATCCGTGCGGTCACCCTGATGAAGATCAATATAGAAGGAGGCGAATACGACCTCCTTGACCGTTTGATCGAAATCGATTTCATCAGGAACATCGACAACATCCAGATTCAATTCCATGACTTCGTTGATGGAGCGCGGCGGCGCATGGAGGGGATCCAGCAGGTCCTGACGAAAACACATGTACCGACCTATCAATATGACTTTATCTTCGAGAACTGGAAACGGAAATAAACCCTGCCCTGCTTCATCCGCAGAGACCTGCAATGAGCTCACCGGACCTTCCGGCAGCACACGCAGCGGTATGCCGCAGGAGGAAATCCTGTGTTCACACTGATAGTCGGCGACACGAACTGACTTCTCATGGCTGATCAACGACTGAAGATACTCTTTGTCACGCATGACACGGGCAACTACGGCGCCTCCCGGAGCCTGCAGCTCCTGCTGAACCATCTGGAAGGTGTGGAAGCGGACCTCGTTGTTCAGAAGCCCTTTTTGGGGGCGCTGGACCATGCGGAGCTGCGTCGGCGTTTTGGCAGGAACGTCAGCCATGTCCTTGAGGCCTTCCTTCCCTTCGATACCTGCTACCAGTACGGCCGCAAAGGGCCCCTCTTCACCCGGTCCATTCGGCTGTATAACAGGACCCTCGCACTGCCGGCGAAACGCAGGATTGACCGGCTCATGGTCGAAGGAAAATATGATCTTGTCCACCTGAACTCGCTGGTGCTCCATTCCCTGATCAGCGATGCGTACCCCTGCGTTCTGCATATGCGTGATATTTATGATGGGAGCAACCCCGCTGCCATCGAGAACGTGCAAAAGGCTGCCGGCGTGATCTTTATCGACGAAGCCACGCGCGCACCGTTCCGCGACATTCCTCTCCGAAAGAGCATCGTGCTGAACAATCCCATCGACATGGGACGGGTCGCAGACTACACGGACTACCGCCCCCCGCTGCCCGATCTCGACGTCACCCGGCACACCGTCTTCAGCGTCATCGGTGTGGTGTCAGAAAAGAAAGGGACGGGGTTCGTCATCGAGACCTTCCTGAAGCACCGCGATCAGGACGCACGCCTGCTCATTGTCGGAGGGCGTGAACAGGCGGCCATCAAGCGGTATCGATCGCTCGCACGGGCCGACCGGCGGGTCATCTTCTGGGGTGAGGAGCCGGACATCATGAAGGTCTACGCGATCAGCGATTATATCCTTCGCGGCGAGGAGATCCCCTGCGTCGGGCGGACCGTGTACGAGGGCCTCTACGCCGGATGCCGGGTGATCGTCCCGGGAGATAAGTCCGCCCCTCCGCCGATGTTCGAGTACGATACCTACCGCGACGCGATCTTTTTCTACCGGCCGAGGCATGCAGAGGATCTGCTCGCCCTTCTTCGCCGGCAGGCAGGCGACAAGGTGCGCGAGCGAAAGCTGCGGTCAAACGTTCACGCCTACGTTCGGAGCTTTCATGAGTTCGTTTCTTCCCTGGGCAGCGTTTGAGCGCTTCCCCGACAGGAGCATTGTTCATGGACCAATACCCGAAGATGTCAATCATCACCCCGACCTACAACCAAGAGCAATTCATCGAGCGCACGATCCGGAGCATCCTGGACCAAAACTATCCGAACCTCGAATACATCGTGATGGATGGCGGGTCGCAGGACGGGACCATCGACATTTTACGGCGATACGAAGGACGTCTGACGTGGGTGTCCGAAAATGATAAGGGGCAGGCGGATGCGATCAACAAGGGGATCAGGAAAGCGACCGGCGACGTCATCGCCTATCTCAATTCCGACGATATTTATGAGCCGGGCGCCCTCATGCGTGTGGGTGAATTCTTCCGGGACCACCCCGAAGTGATGTGGGTCACCGGCAGATGCAGGATCATCGATCAAGAGGGCCGGAACATGCGGAGCGCCATCACAGCGTACAAGAATTTCCTTCTGAGGCATTTCAACTATTCCCTGCTGCTGGTGACAAACCCGATCAGCCAGCCTGCCACATTCTGGCGGCGGCATGTTGTGGATGAGTTCGGCCTCTTCAACGAGAACGAGCATCTGGTGATGGATTACGACTATTGGTTGAGGATCGGCGAAAAATATCCGTTGACGGTGTTGGATCAGTATTTGGCGGGTTTTCGGGTCTATCCTTCATCAAAGACATCAAGTTCGTTCCTTACCACCTTTCGGCGGGAGCACGAGCTCGCTAAGCAGCGTTCCTCCTCGGTCGTCTTGCAGGCGTTTCACTATCTCAGCTATCTCTGCATAACAGCCGCCTACCTGGTCCTCAATTCCATCGCCCGGCTGCGTACGCGGAAATGAGTTTCCACCGTCACGGTGCGCCTGTGGAGGCCCTTTTTGTCCGGCGTTCCTCCAGCCAGTCGAACATCTGCTCATAGAAAACAATGAAGGTCACGAAGAACCCGACGGATGGCATGTAGACCCGGTGCTCGAAGATGACGTCGACCACCGGGACAACGCTCTGGATCGGCGACAACCCGATGTAGAACCACGCGACCCCGAAGGGAATGAGTTTCCACCCCTTCTTGAAGAACAGCCAGAATGCTCCGCTAATGACGATAAGGTGGCCCAGAAACGAAAGGATGGTCGGAAGCTCGAAGAGGGTCTTGGCCACGGGATAGTCGTAGTCAAGGTTCTGGTTGATCGGCAGGAACAGGAGCCTGACATATGTCCAGAGGACATTCAGGGAGGTCAACAGGTACGTCCACGGAGTAATGCCGGTCGTGCTGACGAGGTTGAATCCCACACCCGCTGACCCGCCATGTGAGGTAAGGTCCAGGTTCCTCAAGACCTGTACCCAGGGAAGCGCTACCAGCAGGTAGAGATACCACCGGGACAAGACGGGTTTGATGTTCCCCTCGGCAATGAACAGATAATCGTAGAGCAGCAGGAGCGCCGGCAGCGTCACCGCCCATTCCTTGGAGCCCATGGACAGGAGCGACGTGATGAACATGCCGATGACATACGCGAACCTGCCGCTGGGCGCCCCCTTGATAAAGAGCAGGAAGGTCGCAAGATAGAAACACGTGGCCAGCAGTTCGCTCCTGCTGATGATATAGGTCACTGATTCGGTCTGGATGGGATGCACCCCGAAGAGGAGCGCACAGAACAGCGCCATGCGCTTCGCTTTTTCCGTGAAGGTGGTCCCGAACGAAGGCAGCGTCAGGGTCCACAGGACCAGGAGGTACACAAAGATGCTGTTGACGATATGGACCCCGATGTTGAAGATATGCCACCCGATTACGTTGAGGCCGCTCAACTGGTAATTGAGCATGATGGACAGGTACACGACAGGCCGGTTGCCGGTCATCAATTTGAGAATGTTCTCACCCGTGGCATGCCGGATCTGGGCGTTCTCAATGATCGAGGGATTATCGTCAAAGTGGAAGCTGGCGGTGAATGTGTTGGAATAGGCGATCAGGACCATCGCCGCGATCACACCGAATGCAACAAGGTTAAAGCGTTTTCCGGAATAGATCCTCGTCATGAGCTCCTGCAGTTTTTCCATACCTATCGTCCTGCCTCCGATTGTGTTGATGTGCCGTGAAATCTACCACGGATGCGCTGGAATGTAAAGTACGTTATGCGGCGCAGGCGATTCACGTTATGCCCTTTCCGCCGGCTCCCCGCCCTGGACGCCGGACGACCGTTTGACCTCATCCAGCGCCTGCCGGAGCAGCGCGATCTCCTGGGCCAATCGCTTGTTCTTCTCCGAGAGCCCGGAAATGACCGCCGAGAAATGGAGCGTGATCAAGAGCAAGAATATGAACGCGACCAGGAAGAGCAGCGAGGGCGGGTAGAATATCCCGACCTGCCGGGCGATATACTCAAGCAGGCCCCGGGACAGGGAAAGGATGAGCATGACCGTGCCCGAGAACAGCCACAGAAGCGAATACCGTTCTTTCAGCCTCCCCCGCCGGATCAGTTCCAGGACAAGGAACAGGACCGTCGCGCTGCCCGCAATAGCCAATACCTTGACGATATCCATGGTTCACCTCATTTTTTCATCAGGTCGACGAATACCGCCAGCAGGACCTTGATCATATAGTACGCCGACCGTATGGGCGTGATCGAGGAGCGCCCCCCGGTCCGGTCCCTCATGCGTACGGGGGCCTCTGCAATGGTCATTCCCGCGCGATGAAGGAGCACCAGGCTCTCCACCTCCGGATAATCTTCAGGATACGACCGGGCGAAGAACTCGATGACCCGCCGGTTCACTGCCCGGAAGCCGGAGGTCGTATCCGTCACCGGTATGCCGAGGATCGCGGAAAGTACCGTCGAGAAGATCCATATCCCCACTTTACGGAAAAAGGAAGGACGATAATCTCCCCGCTTCAGGAACCGCGATCCCACCACGATGTCCGCGCGCCCCTGCCTGAGCGGATCGAGGAGTTCCCCGACCTCGGCCGCCATGTGCTGACCGTCGCCGTCGAACTGGATGGCGATTTCGTAGCCATTGTTCCGGGCGTACTGAAAGCCGGTCTGCATCGCGCCGCCGATCCCCAGGTTGTATGGCAGGCTTGCCACGTTCACGCCGACCTGCCGAGCAACTGCCATGGTCCGGTCGCGGGACCCGTCGTCCACGACCAGGATATCCGCACCCGGTACATGGCTGCGGAGGTCCTCCAGAACGCCGGGCAGACTTTCCTCTTCATTGTAGGCTGGAATAATGATCAGGATATTGTTCATCGGGAAGTTTCCGGGACTGCGTAACTGATTGTTTGCCAATGATAATCTATCCTGTAAGAACAGTCAAGAGCGATAGCTGCCTTTTCCCGCCGTGAATGTTGCATTCCTGGTAGCATGCCAGACCATTTCTATTGACAAGCTCGGATGCTTTTGCTATTTTATAAGTAAAATCAGATGGTTAATCTGATTGGCTCACAGGCTTCCATAATGAGCATAAACCGGTGGTACATATTTTCCGTTATTGCGATGCTGGCAGGAAGCGTCACGAGCGGGCAGGCTGACATCTATCAGTTCGTCGATGAAAGCGGTGTGGTCCATTTCACGAACGTACCAGCCGGGCGGGTTAAGAAAAACGCGAAGGTCCATCCCGAGGCCCGGGTTCCTGCCCCTTCCACGGCTTCATCACGGCATGTTTCTCCCGCAACGGGAAGGCAGCGCACTGAAGACATCCCTGCATCGTATGTGAACATCATCAACTCGGCATGCGCGCGGCACGGCATTGACCCGTCCCTGGTCCATGCCGTCGTGAAGGTCGAGTCCGACTTCAATCCCTTTGCCCTCTCCCGCAAGGGCGCCATGGGTCTCATGCAGCTCATGCCGCAGACTGCCAGCACCATGAACGTGAGGAACACCTTCAGCCCCGATGAGAACATCGAGGGCGGTGTGAAATATCTCCGGTACCTGATCGATCGGTACGAAGGAAACCTTTCTCTCGCCCTGGCGGCATACAACTCGGGGGAGACCGCGGTGAAGAAGTGGGGCACCATCCCGCCGTACAAAGAGACCCAGGATTACGTGAAAAAGATCATGCAGATCTACAACGGCACGGGCAAGACCTTCGCCCCGCGCTACACCATCTACGTAGGTACTGGCGCCGACGGGACGATCGTATTCACTGACAATCCCTCCAACCACCCGGACAAGAAGCTCCATCGCAAGATGGGACAGAGTCTCTGATCCGCACATCTCCGCACATCCACGAACATCGATACGTACCGACGTACCTCTTTTCTCATAACCATCTTCCCTGCGTTGCCTTCTGGAACAAAAGCGATAACTGCCGTGCAAATTGAAGTACCCCGAAGCAAGACTTCGGCGAGACTTCGACGAGCTCAGTCGAGTCGCTGCGAGGAATGCGCTCGCTCCTGGATTCACGGATGTCAATCCACTTTTGTAGTTCCCTATCCCGTAATCGGTAATAAGACTAGATCTTCCGCATGACCCCGACGACCTTGCCGATGATGCGCAGGTCGCCGCGGTCAAAATACAGGGGTTCCATGCTGCGATTCTCCGGCTGGAGCCGTATCCGGTCGTTCTCCAGAAAGAACCGCTTGACCGTTGCTTCGTCCTCGATGAGGGCCACGACGATATCGCCATTCTGCGCCAAGGCCTGTTCTCTCACCAGGACCGTGTCACCGTCCAGGATGTGCGCATCCATCATGCTGTCTCCCCGGACACCCAGGGCAAAGACCGTCTCCGAGGCTCTGAGGGAAAAAAGAGCGGTGTCGACTGCAATGTCCCCTTCCCGGTTCTCGGGAGAGAGGACAGGCACACCGGCGGCGACCCTTCCGAGCAGCGGCACTCTGTCCGCCTGCCTCGAGCCGCCTGTCACGGCAATACCGCGGGATTTGCCGCGCTCCCGGCTGATATAGCCACCCCGTTCGAGGACCAGCAGGTGCTTTTCGACGCCGTTCGTGGACCGGATTCCGAACTTCTCTCCGATCTCCCGCAGCGTCGGCGGCATGCCCCGGGTCGCGGTGGTTTCGCGGATGAACTCGTAGATGGCTTGCTGACGCGTAGTAATCTTATCTTTCATGTGGCCATCCTTTTCATTGCGGATTGCGGATTTCGGATTGCGGATTATTTTTCAAATCCAAAGCTACTGCTTTTATCATTTTTGGTCTCTATCTACTATTTGGTTTTCCCCAATGCCTTTTCATCAATTTTGTCATTTTTCAAACCAAAATCAGATATCTATTCCCCGCCCTTTCAAATTCGCAATCCGCAATCCGCAATCTACAATCCGCAATGGGCTATTCCGCAATCCGCAATCCGAAATCCGCAATTCCTAATACTCCCGGTCCCCGCCCGGTCTCCACGCCGGCGATATCACCCGCTCATGCCGGTACCGGTCGGCCAGCGTTCCCCAGGTGACCGTGAAGTCCCCGTAGCGGTCATTGATCTCGTCCATGGCCTCGGCCGTAAACTTCCGTTTGCGTTCATCGGTGAACAGCGGGACCTGGTCCATCTGCCGCTGAAGTCCCGATACGCTCACGCCGACGAGCCGGACAGGCTGCTCAAGCGACAGGCCTTCCAGGATCGCCGACGCCGTCGCAAAGATGTCCAGCCCGTGGTCCACGGGACGATGAAGCCGCTGCTGCCGGGTAAAGGTCTGAAAATCCGAATACCGGAGGGTCACGGTGACCGTACGGCCGCTGTATCCGCCGCGCCGCAACCTGCGCCCCACCTTCTCGGAAAGCTGCAGCAGATGCCGCTGGATCATGGCGCGGTCGCCGCAGTCCTGGTCGAGCGTCATGCTATGGCCCACGGACTTGGACTCCTCTTCATCCTGCTCGGCCCGCGATACAACGGGATCGTCGTCCATGCCCAGCCCCATGTCACGGAGCCGCTCGCCGAGCACGCCGAACCGCGCGGTCAGCTTCGCGAGCGAAGCCCGCCCCAGTTCCCCGCAGGTCCGGATGCCCATGGACGAGAGCTGCTGCGTCAGACTGGGGCCGATGCCGCAGAGCTCCTTCACCGGCAGGTCCTCGAGCACATCCTGCTCGTCGCCGGGGGAAATGAGCACGATTCCGTCGGGCTTCAGCATGTCGCTGCCCAGCTTGGCGAGCAGCTTGTTCCGCGCGATGCCGACCGAGCAGGTGAGCCCCATGAGCTCCCAGGTCTCGTTCTTCAGGCGGATGGCGATCTGCAGCGGATCGCCCATGAGGGACTCGCAGCCCGTCACGTCGAGGAAGGCCTCGTCGATGGAGAACAGCTCGACGAGCGGCGTAAACCGCTCCCATATGGTGATGAGCTGCTTGCAGGCAGAGGAATACTTCCCCGGCGAAGCCGGGACCAGCACGATGTCCGGGCACTTCTTCCTCGCCTCGTGATACTGCATCCCGGTCTTGACGCCGAAGGCGCGCGCCTCGTAGGACGGCGACAGGATGACGCCGCGATGGTTCGATCCCCCGACTGCCATTGGCCTGTTCCGGAGCTTCGGGTCGGACCGCTGCTCCACTGAGGCAAAGAATGCATTCATATCAATGTGCATGATCGTACGAATTGCGGATTGCGGATTTCGGATTGCGGATTGAAACGTCGATAACCCGAAGCTCATATGCTCACCTCATTTAGGCCGGTATTACTGAACCGCATTGCGGATTGCAACGTCGATAGTCCGAAGCTCATACTCTTCTCCCTTTCCGGGTGGTGTTGATAGAAGACACAGTGATCGCCAATATTTCATTTGCTTCTGCTACCACATCCTTGAGTCGCTGCCCTTCTAAAATCCCGCCCTCGGCGAGAAGTTCCATCCAGTATATGGACTCATCAGCCTCTTCCTCGACAATCGTCATTTTGCTGATGAAATCTGCAGAAGATCGCGCCCGGCATGCAGACCGGTAATTTGCACCTACCGAAGTCCCGGACCTTAACAGTTGCCGACCTATTACATCTCCTGTTTTACCCTTAGGCAGCGACTCGACCATTTTGATGATCCTTAATG
>Ga0102851_10000091_pt1 | contig 35596 bp, 31 predicted proteins | sample Mud3Dept3metaG_FD_79558 | JGI IMG/M metagenome (GOLD analysis project Ga0102851, IMG submission 79558) | Freshwater wetland microbial communities from Ohio, USA, analyzing the effect of biotic and abiotic controls - Mud 3 Core 4 Depth 3... | ecosystem: Environmental > Aquatic > Freshwater >... | reverse complement strand
GGGAACGAACATATGGAAATTAAACGAAGAGATTTCCTGAAAGTTGCTGCAGCCGGCGGCCTCATGGCGGCGTCCAGTGCACATCCGGCCCTTGCCCGTGAGCCCAAGGAGCGCATCAAAGAAGCTGTGGGCTTTCTCTATGATTCAACGGTCTGCACCGGCTGCAAAGCCTGCGTATCCGCCTGCAAGCAGGCGAATGAGATGCCGCCGAGCTTCTCATCGAGCGACCAGCTCTGGGACAATCCGTTAGATGATGATTCCAAGACCTATAATATCATCAAGCTCTATAAAGACGGTACGGGGGTGGCGAAGGACCGGGAAAAAGACGGCCATGCCTATGTCAAGCGGCAGTGCATGCACTGCGTGGATCCCGCATGCGTCTCCGCCTGTCCGGTGTCGGCACTTGCCAAGGACCCGAAGACCGGCATTGTCAGCTACGATAAGGGCGCATGCATCGGGTGCCGTTACTGTCAACTTGCCTGTCCGTTCAATGTTCCGAAGTTCGAATTCGAAAAGGCCTTCCCGCAGATCCGCAAGTGCCAGCTTTGCGACCACCTGATGAAGAAGGGCGAATTCGCCGCGTGCGCCAAGCATTGCCCCACGGGAGCTACGGTATTCGGCAAGGTGGAAGATCTTCTCGCCGAGGCCAGGAAGCGGCTCCAGTACAAACCGGGGAGCCGGCAGAACTATCCGTTAGAGCAACTCGGCGGGTCTGTCAGGACCGAGCGGGAAGTGACCCCGTACATCCAGAAGATCTACGGCGAGAAGGATGGCGGCGGCACTCAGATTCTCTATCTTGCCGGTGTGCCCTTCGAGAAGCTCGGCATGCCGGGCCTGTCGGAGACCTCGGATGCAAAGAAGTCGGAAACGCTGAATCACACGATCTACAAAGGCATGATCGCGCCGATCGTGTTCCTCGGCGGCCTGCTGTACGTGGTGCATAAGAACACAAAGGATCACAAATAACCACAAGGGAGATACCTATGTCTGAAGAAAGCATACCCTTAGGCGGAAATGTTTTGACCAAGCCGTTTCTGTTCTTTGCCGGCTTGTTCGGCTTTGCGGTCATCGTGATCGGCATCCGCTACATCTTCGGGATCGGGGCTGTCTCGAACCTGAACGACGGTTATCCATGGGGCATCTGGATCGCCTATGACGTGGTTGTGGGCACGGCCATAGGCTGCGGCGGATATGCCATGGCATTGCTGGTCTATGTCATGAACAAAGGCGAGTATCATCCGCTTGTCCGTCCCGCGCTGCTCGCAGGCGTATTCGGCTACACGCTCGCGGGCGCATCCATCATGGTCGACATCGGGCGGTACTGGAATGGCTGGAAACTCTTCACCCCGTGGTACGCGAACATCAATTCGACCATGCTTGAAGTCGCCTTCTGCGTGGCGACCTATACCATGGTACTCTGGATCGAATTCACACCTGCTTTTCTGGAAGGCATCATCAAACACAAGGATAAGCTGCCGAAGTTCGTCCAGGGATGGAAGGTCGAGGGCATCCATAAGACTCTGAAGAAGTGGCTCTTCGTATTTATCTCCATTGGGATACTCCTGCCGACCATGCACCAGTCCTCGCTCGGCACGCTGATGTATATCGCGGGGACAAAGCTCCATCCGCTCTGGCAGACCGCGTTCCTGCCCTTGCTCTTCCTGATCTCGGCCATCACCATGGGATACGCGATGGTGGTCTTTGAATCCATCTATTCATCCATCGGGTTCAAGCGCGAGCTCGAGATGCCCTTCCTGTCGAAGCTCTCGGGGATCATCCCCTGGCTCATTGGAGCCTATCTCCTGGTGCGGGTCGCTGATCTGCTCTGGCGGGGCGCGTTCGGGATGGCGTTCCAGTTCAACCAGTACGCCCTTGCGTTCTGGATCGAGAACGCCCTGTATATTTATTCGTTCATCATCCTGATGCAGTCTTCGAACCGCTCTCGGCCCAAGCAGCTCTTTCTGGCCGCAGCTGCGATGGTGCTGGCCGGAGCGATCTATCGCTTCAACACGTATCTGGTCGGATTCAATCCCGGGGACAACTGGAACTATTTTCCCTCATTCGGGGAGACCATGATAACGCTGGGCATCATTTCCTTCGAGATCATGGCCTACCTGTATATCGTCAAGACATTCCCCGTGCTGCCGAAGGCTGAGCACGCATAATTTATTCGGAAGGAGAACACAATGGCGAGAATTGTTATTGATCCGATCACCCGAATCGAAGGGCACTTGCGAATCGAGTGTGAAGTCGAAGGCGGGAAGGTCTCGAAGGCCTGGACGTCCGGCCAGATGTGGCGCGGGATCGAAAACATCGTGAAGGGCAGGGACGCCCGGGAGGTCTGGCTCTTCACGCAGCGAATATGCGGGGTTTGAACGTCCGTTCACGCACTGGCCTCGGTGAGGTCGGTTGAGAACGCCCTGCAGCTCGAAATACCGCTGAACGCACAGTATATCCGCAACCTGATCATGGCGGCCCATGGCGTCCATGACCATATCGTGCATTTCTATCACCTGGCCGCTCTTGACTGGGTGGACATTGTGTCAGCTCTCAAGGCGGATCCCAAGAAGGCTTCGCAGCTCGGTGAGAGCCTTTCGAACTGGGACCAGAACAGCGCAAAGCACATGAAGGAAGTGCAGGACCGGCTCGGCACGTTCGTCAAGAGCGGTCAGCTCGGCATTTACGCGAACGGCTACTGGGGCCATCCGGCCATGAAACTGCCGCCCGAAGTGAACCTCCTTGCCGCGGCGCACTACCTCCAGGCGCTACACTATCAGCGCAGGATCAACATGGTAGTATCCATCCTGGGTTCCAAGACGCCGAACATCCAGAACCTGGCTGTCGGCGGTGTCGCGAACGCGATCAATCCGGAAAACCAGTCGGCGCTCAACATGGAACGGTTGTACTATATCAAGACGCTCATCGACGAGGTCCAGGGCTTCGTGAGGAACGCCATGCTGGTGGACGTGGCTGCCGTGGCGGCCTTGTATGCCGATTGGACCGGGTACGGCAAAGGCGTGACAAACTATCTCTCGGCCCCTGACATGCCCATGGACACGAAGGGGACCACCTTCGCGTTGCCGGGTGGCTACATCGAGAACGCCGACCTCAGCACCTTCAAACCCATCAAGAGCTTCAACGACGATTTCTTTAAGAATGGTGTGAAGGAGAGCATCAAACACTCATGGTACAAGGGTGACTGGAACAAGCATCCCTTCGAAGAGTCCACGGACCCGAACCACACGGGCATGGAGTACGATGGAAAATACTCGTGGGTCAAAGCGCCGACGTTCAACGGCAAGCCTGCCCAGGTCGGACCGCTTGCCAACGTGCTCTGCATGTACGCCGCCGGCCACGCAGGGACCAAGAAGTACGTCACCGACATGTTAAATACCATCAGTGCGGTCGCCAAGACAAAGGTCGGTCCGGCGGCGCTGCATTCGACCATAGGACGCACCGGCGCGCGTGCCGTACGCTGCGCAGTGATGTTGGATGAGTGCACGAACCAGTGGAACGCGCTGGTTGCCAATATCGGGAAGGGAGATGTAAAGACCTTCAATACGCCCAAGTTCCCGAGCGGCGAGATCCGGGGAGTTGGCTTCCACGAAGCGCCGCGAGGCATCCTGTCGCACTGGAGCGTCATCGACGATGGGAAGATCAAGAACTACCAGTGCGTCGTTCCTTCCACCTGGAACGCAGCCCCGCGGAACGGCAGCGACCAGCCCGGCCCGTACGAGGCCTCGCTCGTCGGCACGCCGCTGGCCAATCCGGAAAAGCCCCTGGAGGTCCTCCGGACCGTGCATTCCTTCGATCCCTGTCTGGCCTGCGCCATTCACATGGTCGATGCGAAAGGGAAAGATATCATCACGGTGAAGGCTCTATAATACCTCAGTAACAGAATGCAGGAAGCCCTCGTGCCCCCTCTTTCGGAGGCGGAGGGCTTTTTTTTGTCCAGGAGACACGAATGCAGGAACCAACTATCTCGATCATAGGGCTCGGCAACATCCTCATGACCGATGAAGGGGTCGGCGTCCACACGGTGAACGAATTCGAGCGTCGGTACGCGGTCCCGGAGTATGTGGAGATCGTGGACGGTGGGGCCGCGGGGCTCGACCTGATCCCGTTCATCGAGGGAAGGGAGAAGGTCCTGATGGTCGATGCGGTCAATTTCGACCAAAAGCCGGGATATATCGACACGCTTGAGAATGATGCCATTCCCGCGCGGCTTACCCTGAAGGCCTCCATGCACCATCTGGGGCTCATGGATGTCCTGTGCATCGTCCGGATGTCGGGAAACGTCCCGAAGGACCTCTGCATTATCGGCATCCAGCCGAAGAGCCTCGAACTGGGTCTTGACATGACCCCGGAGATATGGGATAAAAAAGATGCGCTTATCGAGCGAATCGTAGCGAAGCTGCGGGAGTGGAACATTCCATGTGCCTTGCGGTCCCCTCAAAAGTAATTTCCCTTGCCGGCGATGCGGCGACGATCGACGTGTACGGTGCCCGGAAGGAAGTGAACATCATGTTGCTTCCCGAAACGCCGCAGATCGGAGACTTTGTCCTTGTCCACGCCGGTTTTGCGATCCAGACGATCAAGGCCGAGGCATTTCAGACGGGTGAGATCATGCATGAATCTTCCATAGCCCACAGCATCATCGAGATCATCGACGAGCAGTGCGCCGAGCATGGCTGCACGACGGTCGACGCATTGACCGTCCGGCTCGGCAAGGCCACGGGCGTCATGCCCGAGTCGCTTCAATTCGCCTTTGATGCTCTCAAGGAGCCGACGAAGGCGAAGAACGCAAAGCTCACGATCGAGATCGTGCCGGTCGGAGGCACCTGCAGGACCTGCAAAAAGGATTTTGACGAGAAGGAAGTTGCCTACGTCTTCGCCTGTCCCCACTGCGGTTCGAACGATTTCGAGATCACCCGCGGCCGGGAAATGGAGATATCGGACATGGAGATGCATTGATCGAGTGCGGAATTCAGAGTGCGAAGTGCGGAATGAAAAAGGAAGCTATAAATGAAAGTTAAAGTGGTATCGAGAATCCTCGAAGCGAACGACAGGATCGCCGAGGAGAATAGAAAGCGGTTCAAGGACGCGGGGGTATTCGTCGCGAACCTGATGGGTGCGCCGGGAGCGGGGAAGACGACGCTGCTTGAGCGGACGATCCAGGCGCTCAAACCGAAGCTGCGGATCGGCGTAATCGAAGGCGATATCGTCGGGACCGACGACGCGGAGCGCATCAACGCGCTCGATATCCCCGTGGTCCAGATCAATACCGGCGGGGCCTGTCATCTCGATGCGAACATGATCAGTGAGGTCCTCGGAGAACTGCCGCTCAAGGACCTCGACATGGTCATCATCGAGAACGTAGGCAACCTGGTCTGCCCGGCAGAGTTCAATGTGGGCGAGGACATCAAGATGATGGTCCTTTCCATAGCAGAGGGTCATGACAAACCGCTCAAGTATCCGCTCATGTTCCAGCAGTCATCGGCGCTGGTCCTGAACAAGATCGACCTGCTCCCCTACACGAAGGTGGACATCAATAAGATGAGAAACGATTCCCTGGCGCTCAATCCAAAGATCAAGGTCTTCGAGGTCTCGAGCTCCAACGGCACCGGGATCGACGCGTGGGCTCAATGGCTGAACGGGCTCAGATCGCAGTAAGCGGCGTTGTCCAGGGAGTTGGTTTCCGGCCGTATGTGTATGCCCTTGCGTCCGGGCTCGGTTTGACGGGGTATGTCACCAACACCGCCGATGGCGTGCTCATCGATGTCGAGGGGGCGGCTGTTCCTGATTTTATACGTCGTTTGCCTGCCGAAGCGCCGCCTCTTTCGAGGATCACCGATATAACTGTCATTCCGCTTCCCCTCCAGGGAACAACGGCATTTACCATCAGGGCGAGCCAGGACCATGCGGGAAATCGTGCGTTCACTCATATATCGCCCGATATCTCCATCTGCACTGACTGCTATAACGAGTTGACTGATCCGGCAAACCGCCGCTATCGCTATCCTTTCATCAACTGCACCAACTGCGGTCCGCGCTACACCATTACGAAGGCCGTGCCCTATGACCGGCCGAATACGACCATGGCGTCGTTTTCTCTCTGCGGTGCATGCTCGCAGGAATATCACGACCCCGCCAACCGCCGGTTCCATGCTCAGCCGAATGCCTGCCCGGCATGCGGGCCAAAATGCGAATTCAATATCCAAAATTCTCTATTCAACATAAAGGAACCGGATCCGGTAAAGGCGGCTATCGAGATGCTGCGGCAGGGCGGGATCGTCGCCATCAAGGGGCTTGGCGGCTTTCATATCGCCTGCAACGCGCTGAATGATATCGCGGTGCGAAAGCTGAGGGAAAGAAAGCGGAAAAGCAATAAGCCCTTTGCGGTCATGGCATCGTCGATCAATGCGATCCGGCGTTATTGCGAGGTCTCTGCTGACGAACAGGGGATGCTCGAATCGGCCAAGCGGCCCATTGTCCTGCTCAATAAAAAGGCCTCGATGCAAAGCGTACTGTCCGATGCCGTCTCACCCGGCAACCAATACCTGGGCTGCATGCTTCCCTATACGCCGCTGCATTATTTGCTGTTCTCTGCGCAGGGGACCCGGACCGCAGACGTCATGGATGATCTGTCAGCGCTCGTCATGACCAGCGGCAACCTGTCGGAAGAGCCGATCGTCCACACCAATCGCGACGCTGAACAGAAGCTTTCGGGTATCGTGGATGGTTTCCTGTTCCATGACCGGGACATCTTCATGCGCGTCGATGATTCGGTGCTGAGAGTTCTCAGTTCTTCGTTGGAAGTTCAGAGAAACAAAACAGAGATCAGGAACAGCGGTTCACACGTCCTGTTCATCCGGCGCGCACGGGGATACGCTCCCGAAGCCATCGCACTGCGTGACAGCGGACCCGAGGTGCTCGGCTGCGGAGCGGACCTGAAGAACACCTTTACTCTGACGAAAGGGTCCTTTGCCATTCCCAGCCAGCACATCGGGGACATGGAGAATTTCGAGACCCTGAACCTCTTCGAAGAGAGCCTTGCCAACCTGCGTCAGGTCTACCGCGTCAATCCTGTCGCCATAGCCCACGACCTGCATCCGGGCTATCTTTCAACGCGCTGGGCAAGAGAAACCGGCGCCCGGGCCATGGGCCAAGCGGCAGGGAGAGCCGTCCCCCTGGTCCCCGTTCAGCATCATTATGCTCATATCGGTTCCGTGATGGCCGAGCACGGTCTCCTCGGTCCGGTCATTGGCGTCGCATTCGATGGCACCGGCTATGGTACGGACGGCAATCTCTGGGGAGGCGAGTTCCTTGTTGCCGGCATCGAGGATTTCGAGCGTGTCGGTCAGTTGAAATACCACCCGCTTCCCGGAGGAGAGGCCGCGATCCGGGAACCCTGGCGGACGGCGGTCAGCTATATTGCCGATGCAGCGGGGTCGGAGGCGTACGATTATCTCACGATGGCCGGATTCATGGACCGGTACGGGCAACAGACCGTCGAACAGGTCCGCAAGGTGGCCGCGTCGAGGGACTTCTCCCCGCTTTCATCGGGTGCGGGACGTCTCTTCGATGCGGTGTCCGCGATGCTTGGCGTCTGTGACACGAACACCTTTGAAGGAGAGGCCGCCATGGCCCTTGAATCGCTGACGGAAGAGGGCATCGACGGCGAGTATCCGGTTGTTTTCGCAGAGGATACTGCGTATACTGTCGTGGATTTCGCAGGTACGGTCAAGGCGATCATAGAAGATATTTCGCGCAGGACATCGAAGCAGGCCATTGCCACCCGGTTCCATAATACGGTCGTTTCGGTCATCAGGAAGGTCGTGTTGCGGCTCCACCGGCGAACTGGCATCCGGGATGTGGCTTTGAGCGGAGGCACATTCCAGAATGGCTACCTGCTCAGAAGGGTCGAAGCACTGCTTACCGCCGACGGGATGCGTGTTCATACCAATTCACACGTACCGCCTAATGACGCCTGCGTCTCGCTCGGACAGGCCTATCTTGTCCGGGAGCGGTTAAAGAAGGGAACGAAGTCATGAAGCAGATGGTCGAGGAACTCCACCAGCTGGCAAAGCAGATCAGCAGACCGCTCAAGCTCATGGAGGTCTGCGGGACCCATACGGTAGAGATATTCCGGCACGGCATCCGGAGCATCATTCCCGGCTCGATCACGCTGCTCAGCGGTCCGGGCTGCCCGGTCTGCGTGACGGCCATCAGGGACGTCGACGCGGCCATCTCGATCGCGAAGCGGCCGGGCACGGTCCTGGTGACCTTCGGGGACATGATGCGGGTGCCGGGAGGGAGGCAGTCCCTCCTGGAGGCTCGCTCGGAAGGCGCTGACGTCCGGGTGATGTACTCGCCCCTGGATGCGCTGACACTTGCCCGGAACTTGCCTGAACGACAGGTCGTGTTCTTTGCGACGGGGTTCGAGACCACATCGCCGCTCATCGCCGGCACGGTATTCGCCGCAGCCCGGGGAGGCGTGAAGAACTTCACCATATTTTCGTCACACAAGACCGTGCCGCTTGCGCTCAAGACCCTGCTCGACTCGCCGGACGTCAAGGTCGATGGATTCATACTCCCCGGCCATGTGAGCACCATGATCGGGCTCGCGCCCTACGCGTTCATTGCAGAGCAATACCGGAAGCCGTCGGCAGTGACGGGTTTTGAGGCGCAGGAGATCATCCTGGGTATCACGATGATCGTGCGCCAGATAGCCGCAGGAAATGCCCGTATAGAGAACGCCTATCCCAGCGTGGTCATGACAGAGGGGAATCCCAGGGCCATGGCTATCCTGAACGACGTCTTCGAACCTTCCGATGCATATTGGCGGGGCATCGGCGTCCTTCCGGGGACGGGCCTCAAGCTCCGGAACAAGTACCGGGAATTCGATGCGGAGGAACGGTTCCATCCCGAGGTCACGGGCGTTCCCGAGCCGGAGCTCTGTTCCTGCGGGGACATCCTCCGGGGCGTCAAAGTCCCCACGGAGTGCCCGCTCTTCGGCACGGGCTGTACGCCCGACAGTCCCGTCGGCCCTTGCATGGTCAGCACTGAGGGCAGTTGTTCGGCTTATTTCAAATACGGACATCGATAATATCTCACTCCAGAGGCACAGAGAACATCATGCAACGCTGAATTCCGCAGGGTGAATATGATCTCCGCTGTAAATAGGCCTGAAGCCAAACAGCGCACCTCATATGATTTCTGACTTTGATCTGCGTTGCATGCCTGCATGCCCTGGTAATCATGGGAAAAGGTACTTTATGGACAGGATCCTCCTCGGTCACGGTTCCGGCGGCAAACTGATGCACGCGCTGATAGAAGAACACTTCAGTCCCGCATTCGGGACCAGCGGGGCGGGCGACTCCGCCATCGTGGAAGTGCGGTCGAAGAAGCTCGCCTACACGACCGATTCCTACGTCGTTTCACCGTTGTTCTTCCCTGGCGGCAATATCGGCGACCTCGCGGTGTGCGGCACGGTGAACGACCTGTCCGTGGCCGGGGCCGAGCCCCTGTACCTGACCGCAGGGTTCATCATCGAGGAAGGGTTCCCGCTGTCCGACCTCAAGAGGATCATCGCCAGCATGGCGGCCGCCGCAAAACAGGCGGGGGTGACGATCGTGGCCGGCGACACCAAGGTCGTGAACAAAGGAAAAGCGGATGGCGTGTTCATCAATACCTCGGGGATCGGGGTGCTCCGCGAGGGCGTTGCCATATCACCGAAGAACATCCATGCAGGGGACGCGGTCATCATCAGCGGCGAACTCGGGAACCACGGGGTCGCGATCCTGGCCGAACGGAACGGATTGACCTTCGAACCGCCGATCGTGAGCGACACCCGTTCGCTGAACGGCCTGGTCAGGACCATGTACCAGGCGTCTGACAAGATCCGGTTCATGCGCGATCCTACCCGGGGAGGCCTTGCCACGACGCTGAAAGAGGCCGCCCTGGAGTCTGGCCTCTGCATCCGCATCCGCGAACAGACGCTTCCCGTTCCGCCGCCGGTGAAGGGTGCATGCAGCCTGCTGGGTCTGGACCCGCTTTATGTGGCCAACGAGGGCATCCTGACGGCCGTTGTGGACCCCGGTGTTGCCGACAGGATCGTGGCTGCGATGCGGGCACATGAGCATGGCAGGAACGCCGCGGTCATCGGGACCGTCGACCGGTCAGCGACCGGCATGGTGCTGCTCGAGACGGACATCGGCGGCAGCCGCATCCTCGACATGCTCCCGGGGGAGATGCTGCCGAGGATCTGCTAGATGAACGCATGCTGGCCCCGTTTCTTGCAGCACAGATAAAAAGAAATAGATGTGCAATGAATAGCACAGGACATAGTTTACATGCGCACATGCACATGGTACTATTTACACATCAGGAGGAACGTGCCATGCGTGCGACCGTGACCATCGATAACAAGATCCTTGACGAGCTTCTTGCGGAGAGCGGCCAGAAAAACAAGGCTTCTGCCGTACGGGAAGCCGTCGCGCTCTACCTTAAACAGAAAAAGATCGAAAGGATCAAGCAAAAAAAAGGCAAAGTACGGTTCGACAAGACGGCGGACGAGATTCGTCACTATGAGAGATAAAGTCCTTATCGATACCTCAGTTTGGATCGACTACCTGCAGGGAAGCGCCCAGCCGGTCCTTCAGCAGTTCGTGGATGATGCGCTTGCCGGGAAAGAGGACGTCGTGCCGAAGATCGTGATCGCAGAGCTGATCCAGGGCGCCCGTACCGAGAAGGACATCGAGTTCATCAAGGAGTTACTTGAGGCGTTCACGATAGTGGGGGAGGGTGAAAAATCTTGGTTCAATGCGGGGATACTTTCCTTTGACCTGAAAAAGAAGGGGAAGACGATCAACCTCGCTGACTGCTATATTTCCGTCATCGCAAAAGAGAACAGAGCTTCCCTCCTTACGCTTGACAAGCATTTTAAGGACATCCAGAAGGAGATTGGTCTGGAACTCATCGGTCCGTAAAAGAACACGGCGAGTGGTCCTGAGCGCTTAACGATCTAAGCTGTACGTACGGTCATCCATTCTCCCGCGCAAGGAACCGTACCATGAGCTTCTCCGCCGGTCCGATCACATCCTACCGCCGTTTCTGGCTTCCCGAGCTTGCCGTGCTCGCGGTCCTTTCCTGTGTCACGCTCATCCTCTTTGCCGTCACCGATCTGGACATTGCCGCTGCCCGATGGTTCTATCATCCCCAGCTTCCCGACCCCTGGCCGGTGGCCTCGGAGCCCCTCTGGTACCTCTTCTACCGGTCGGCTCCCTGGATCACGGGATCCCTCGCTGTCGCAGGCACCGCGGCGCTGATCAGGGGCCTGCGAAAGCGTGATGCCCGACGTTTCCGGATCCATGGGTTGTTCCTTCTTCTGTGCGTGGCGATCGGGCCCGGACTGATCATCAATGGCATCCTGAAAGACCACTGGGGGCGCGCCCGGCCGCGCCAGATCGTCGAATTCGGCGGAAGACAGGAGTATACACAGCCTCTGGTCCCCTTTGCAGCGCACGGAAAATCCTTTCCCTGCGGACACTGTTCGGTAGGGTATCTTTACGCTTCCGGGTGGTGGCTTTGGCGCAGGAAACATCCGAAGATTGCCGCGCTGTCGCTTGGCACCGGCCTTGCGCTCGGCACGCTGCTCGGCCTCGGACGCATGGCAGCAGGAGGCCATTTCCTTTCGGACAGTATCTGGTCCGGACTGATAGCCCTCGGTGTTGCGCACGCGCTCTATTACTATGTCCTTCGCATTCCGGCAAGGGAAGATTCTGTCTCCACGCTTTATCCGCTCATCGAACGCGACCGCAGGTACCGTATCGCCGCGATCGCGGGCGCTTCGATACTCGGCGTCGGGATCCTCATTGGCGGCATTGTCGCGAGCCCGCATCACCTGGACCTGCACTATCAGACCCGGCTGTCTGGTTATCCAGCGAAGCCGGAGCTGATCGAGATCACCGCGGATAGGCTTGACGTGGAACTCATCCTGGTCCCCGGAGAACGGGACCAGGTCGAGAGCAGCGGCTCCCTCCACGGATTCGGCCTGCCGATCAACGAGTTGCATATGTTCTGGGAATTCGTTGAACTGCCGGTACCGAAACTGCGTTGCCGCATCGTTGAGCGCGGATGGTTCCCTGACCTGGACGGCCTAGCCCGCTTCAAGCTCCCCGGCGAAGGCATGAAGAAGATCATGGTCCGCATCAAGGAGGGAGATATCATCGTAGATAAAGGGTCGCCAACTGGCAGGGCATCCGGTGCTCAGCCGGAATTGATCTTACAGACATCGGACGGCAACGTACAGGATCTCGAACGCTAGTTCGAAAAGTACAAAAATATTTCATTTTAGCATCATCGTTGAAAATTCAATAATTACTTCATCGCTATTGTGATTTATGCTATATTTGTGCCTCAAAGGATTCTTCTCGGTGAAGTCGATATGACGTGCTGCTTATCGCTGTGTAAGTTCCACGCTGAATTTTGCATCTACTTCGACCTCAATTATAAGAACATCATGTGAGGTTCTTTGATTCATGTATAATCTCATCAGCTTCGGTGGGATCTTTCTGCTGATGGCCGTCGCTTGGGCCTTTTCCACCGACCGCAGGGTCATCAACTGGCGCGTCGTGCTCTGGGGGACGGCGCTTCAGCTCGTGTTTGCGGTCTTCATCTTTGTCCTGCCAGCCGGTTCAAGGACCTTCCTTATTGTCAATGACGTCGTTGTCAAGGTCCTGGACAGTGCCATGGCGGGGACCAAGTTCCTGTTCGGGAGGCTCGCCCTGCCTCCGGGCATGCAGAACGAGATGGGGGAGGAGTCGCTCGGGTTCATCCTTGCGTTCCAGGCGCTCCCGACCATCGTGTTCTTTGCCAGTCTGATGGGTGTGCTCTACTATATCGGCCTCATGCCCTGGCTCATCGGCATCTTCTCGAAGACCTTCACCCGCCTCATGCGGATCAGCGGCGCGGAATCCATGAGCACCGCCGCAAACATCTTTGTCGGCGTCGAATCGGCGACGACGGTGCGGCCCTATCTCGACCGCATGACCAACTCGGAACTCTGCACCATCCTGACGGGAGGCATGGCGACGATCGCATCGAGCGTCATGGCCCTGTATGTGTTCATCCTGCAGAAACAGTTCCCCACCATCGCGGGTCACCTGGTATCCGCGTCCATTCTCGCAGCACCGGCGGCGATCGTCATGTCCAAGCTCCTCGTGCCGGAGACCGGCAGGCCGGAGACCCTTGGGCTCGATGTGAAACCCCATTACGAAAGGGAGTCGACGCTCATGGAGGCGGTCATCAACGGGGCCAATGCCGGCGTCCGGCTGGTGGTAGGCATCGCGGCGTTGCTTTTGGCGCTCATGGGCCTCGTTGCGCTTGTTGACCTGGTCGTCGCCGGGTCGGGATCAGGGATCAATTCCCTCATCGGGACGCATATCGACTGGTCCCTGAAGGGTCTGCTCGGGTACCTCTTCTATCCATTCGCCTTGATCATCGGTGTTCCGATATCCGATGCCACGCTGGTAGCCCAACTGATCGGGGAGCGAACTGTCCTGACGGAGGTGAAGTCCTACCAGGACCTTGCGGCGGCCTTGGAGAGCGGTGTGCTTAAAGATCCGCGCTCTGCGGTCCTGGCAGCATACGCCCTGTGCGGATTCGCGCACATCCCGTCGCTTGCCATATTCGTCGGGGGCACGGCGGCGCTGGCGCCTGAGCGGGCCGGTGACCTGGCACGGGTCGGCTTCCGGGCCCTGTTCGCCGCGGTCCTTGCCTGCCTGATGATCGCCGCGGTCGCGGGGACCTTCTATACTCAGGGTTCGGTCCTGCTCGGAAAATAGCTTGTATAGCCGTGGTTATTTTGCGATACTGTCAGGAGAAGAACGACCCATGGAGAAGAAACCTACACTACTCGGGACACTGGCCGCGATCTGGGGATTGGCAGGGATCCTGGCACTGCTTTTCAGCGCCACATTCCGCCTCTGGCCGCTGGCTGTTGAAGCCTTTTCTTACCCCCTCTTCTGGTATCACCGGATCGCCCTGGTCGTTATCGCGCTGGGCATGGCCTATGTGGAAGGTTACAAGGGCTTCCAGATGGCGTTCTCTCCGCGTACGGCGGCACGGGCACGCTATCTCCGGTATAATCCCCGGATAGTGTATGTGGCGTTGGCGCCTTTTTTCTGCATGGGCTATTTCCATGCAACGAAGCGGAGGAAGATCACTTCGATCTCGCTTACCCTGGGCATCATCACGCTCATTATCCTGCTCCGTTTTGTAGCACAGCCCTGGCGAGGCATCATCGATTTTGGCGTCGTCATAGGGCTTGCCTGGGGTATCGTGTCGCTGCTGGCATTCAGCGTCCAGGCCTTCGGACGGGAGCCCTTTCCCTATGCTCCCGAAGTGCCCGGGGAAGGACGATAAAGCGATGGACATGGCCTTAGCAAATAATACCAAGGAACTGCCCGGAACCCTGGTCGTCTTCATGATCGGACAGTCTTGCATGAACCTTGAAGCGACCGAGATCGTCGAGGTCAAGGCGCTCAGAAGCGCGCCGAGCTATCCTGATGTGATACCGAAGCAGAAAGTGATCAAGCAGGATACGCGAAGTGTGGACGGCAGAGAGGTGGGATTCCTGGTCAAAGCGTATCTGCCCGATATTCTTGTTGTCGAGGCATCGATGAACATGGACCATATCCTTGCCGATTCGACAATGGAGTTCAAGAGGAGGCTTGTGACCGAATGCCGCAGGATACTTGCGGAATATGTCTGCAACAAGGATTTTGACGAAGAATACAGCGTCTATTGCATCTCCGGGTATCAAGGCGACCCGGAAGTCTACCTGTCCCTCTACAGTGAGAAGATCGTAGCGTTCCTCAAGAACGAGAACGAGCCTCTTGATGATGAAGAGGTATCGGCAACCCTTGCCACCCATCTGAAATACGGCAAGGATGATATTACGATCGTGGACTGGGACGGCGCCTTCATCTTCGACGCGGCAGGGGACTTCAAGAGCAATATTGAACTGTTCGAGATAGCAAATCTGCAGCTGCTCCGGTCGCGGGTCCTCGCCGATGATCTCGACCGGAGGCTGGAAAAGACCCTCAATCTTCTCCGGACCCCGAAAAAGCTCCCGCTGATCAGGACCCGCGATATCCGCAAGGTCTTGAAGGAGATCATTGAGATACGGACGCAGTCCATCCTGGAATCAGAGACCATCGAACACAATATCAAGCTGATCGGGGACTGGTACTCGGCGAAGCTGTATTCGGTCATTGCAAAAAAATTTCATCTCGATGCGTGGGCAACGGATATCAAGGAAAAGCTGGACATGCTCGAGGACGTCTACACCATGGCGACGGAAAATTTCAGCATTTCCTACCGTGCAACCCTGGAGTTTGTCATTCTTGCAGGGTGGTTTATCCTGTTATTGCTGTACGTTGGGGAGTTTTTCCTGCTCAAACAGTAGGTGGGGAAGAAGGATCCTGGATCGCCGGTTGAGCAAGGAAACGCATCGATGCCGACTTACCGTGAACTGCCATCTGATCCTCTTTGTTACCGTTCTTCCCAGTATGCGCTCAATTAATGGGTTGAGAACTCCTGCCAATCAGAACATCAATTTGACAATGGTTAAATCAAGTGTTATGTACATATCAACATAAGACACATACGCTTGATCATTCCCGATAAAGCCGAACCCTCTGTGAGGGGGCACGGAAAGCAACGGGTCTTTATTGAAGACAGCCGGGCTGCCGAAGGAATCACCTTCGGTATGTCCGGTTTTTTTATTGCTCACGTTCACGTTCGAACGGATCTCAAGAGAAGGAGGGACACTATGTATACGACAACATTGGCAAGCGACATTTTGAACATCAAAGGGCATGGTTATCTGGGCATACCGCCGGAGGCAACGGCGTATGCCGCGCTGGAGGTCATGGCGGACCATGACGTCGGAGCCCTGCTGGTCGTCGAGACCGGGGGGAAGCTGGCAGGCGTCTTCTCCGAGCGTGATTACGCGAGGAAGGTGATCTTGATGGGGAAATCATCCCGGTCAACGACCGTGGGCGAGTTGATGAGCTCTCCGCCGATCTGCGCTTCCCCGGAAATGAGCCTGCAGGACTGCATGATGCTGATGACCAACAATCATGTGCGGCATCTGCCGGTGATGGACGACGGAAGGATCATCGGCGTGGTGAGCATCGGCGACGTGGTCGGCGCCATCATGCGGAGCCAGGAAGCGACGATCAATCAGCTGGAGAATTACATCACCGGCGACGACTACCCGGCGCGTGTGGCGGTGGGCTAGTGATGGTCAGCAGAAATTCTGGGTGATGTACACCTTGCCGTCGGTCGTGATGAATACCCCGATGCCCTGGTTCATCCAGTGAGGGGTGAGGATATTCTTCCGGTGGCCCGGGCTGTTCATCCATCCCTGTGCGACAGACTGCGCGATCTGGTCCGCGGTGTTCCAGTCAGGATACGCGACACCGTTGATCGTGGTGATCGAGCGGTAGAGGCTGTTCAGCGCGATGTTCTCCGCGCCGGCGTGGATGGTGTTCCCGATGCGTATTGCGCAGGTATAGCCCTGCTGACGGTACCGGAAGGAGAAATCCCGGCCATCAGGGGAGTCGTGGCTGAAATAATCGCGTCCTGCCATGTCTTTGCTGTGGCCGCGCGCGACACGGGCAAGGGCGTCATCCCAGGCCAGGGGGGATAGACGCTGCGCTGCGCGTTCCCGGTTGATCAGGGCGTGGATCCTCTTTTCCAGCTTGGGAGCGCTGATAGCCGGCTTTGGCTGTTTTGAAGGAAGCTGCCCGGACGAAGCGGGCTGGCGGGCCGTTTGGCATGCGGCAAGCAGGAACAACAGAAGCAGGGGCCGGGTAAACCGGCCGATGCGTGAGAGGCCGTTTGGTGAACGGAAAGGCATGATCGGCCGGTCAAAGGTCATTTCAGCAGCCTGGAGACAGCAGTGATGTCGGAAACGATGCCGAAATCCACGGCATCATTCTTGTCCCTGAACGATGCCACTCCCCATCCCATAGGGGTTATGAACCGTCTCGGTTCATGAACATAGTATGCCTTTTCCGCCTCGATCCATTCCCCCGACCGGTAGTCCTTGACCCGGGCGTACGCCGGATCAGCCTTCCTTTCCCTGAGGTACACCAGCAGATCGCCGATATCACAGAAGTACAGGGGATGATCCCCTGCAACGATCATCGCAGAGAAGGGAGCTGCCACATCGACCGGCATCCCGCACAAAGCGCACTTCAATGTCTCGGCGGCTGGTCCGGCGGCCGCCATGACAAGCAGGAATGCTGCTATAAAAACGAAATATCCTGATCTATTTTTAATCATCATAGCCTCGAAAGATCGTCTACCACAGCGTATATTCACTCCTAGCACGCCAGTGCGGCCTCTTCACCTTGCCGCAGGACGAGGGCTGCTCGAGATGCCTTATCCGACCATGCAGGCGGCGAGCAGGCATGCCGAAGAGAAAAAAGTCGTAGAAAAACGGTGAACATCAGATTGTCGGGGGAAGGCGATGGGGTGCCGCGCCGCCGGCAGTCCGGCGGCGCGGTCGTAGAAAGCGGTTAGCTTACCTTCTTGACCTTGCCGGAGCGGATGCAGCGGGTGCAGACATGCATGCGTACATGCGCGCCGTTGGGGCTTAGCGCCTTGATGCTCTGAAGGTTCGGTTTGGATATCTTCTTGGATCTGTTGTTTGCATGGCTCACCTTGTTGCCGGAGAGCGCGCCTTTACCACATATCTGACATTTACCTGCCACGGGGAATCCTCCTGGATCCGGAAAATGATTGCTTAAAAAGCAGGCGTATGCTACCATAACGCCACAGTGCATGCAAGGAAAATTTCAATAAAATCATAAATTCATGAGTCCTGACGACCTCAAAACCATCCTGGAGAGGCTGAAGAAACCGCTCCGGTATGCCTCGCGGGATGATTTTGCCCACCTGAAAAGCCTTACCGAACTCGAACCCTTCATTCTCGGACAAATACGGGAATTACGGCGACTTTCAGCCGACACGCGTGGTGCGTCCGTGATAGAAGACCTGTTCCGCGGGTTCGACGGCCTAACCCCGGAACTGAAACGATCGCATATCCAGCAGGCGATCGCAGCCATCGACGCATTCGGGCTGGAGACAGCAATGCAGCGCGACAAGGCGCCTGACAAGGTCCCCAAGACCGCCAACGAGACGGCCATCCTGCGCCTCGACACGCAGGTCCAGTTCTGCAGGGGCGTCGGTCCCAAGCGGGCGGAGCTCATGAAGAAGCTGGGTATCGCCACGGTCGAGGACGCCCTGTCTTACCTTCCCTGGAGGTACGAGGACCGGGGAAATCTGAAAAAGATCGCACGCCTCGCCTACGGGACCTTCGAAACGGTTTCCGGCGAAGTGATCTCCGCGGAGGTTGTGCAGACCCGGCGCAAGTGGGTCAAGGTCTTCGAACTGGTCATCAAGGACGGGACCGGTGTCTTGGTCGGCTCCTGGTTCAACCAGCCGTTCATGCAGAAGGCCTTCAGAACAGGTCAGAAGGTGATCCTGTCCGGTATCGTGAAGGCCAATGCGTACAAGGGAGGAAGGCCGCAGATCGACAATCCCGATTACGAGGTCCTTGACGAAGATGACCCCGAAGGCCTCCTGATCCATACCGGAAGGACCGTGCCGATCTACCGGACCACCGCAGGCCTCTCCGCGCGTGCGCTCCGCAGCATCATGAAGTGCATTGTCGACGCTGCAGCCGGTTCGGTCCCGGAACCGCTCCCTGATGCGCTTGTGAAGAAATACGGACTGCTGCCCGCCGCTGAAGCGGTGCGTGAAGCGCACTTTCCCGACCGGGAGAAGGACCTTGATGTCCTGAACCGGGGCATGAGCGCGGCCCACCGGCGCCTGAGCTTCGAAGAGCTCCTTGTCCTGGAACTGGGCCTTGCACTCAGGAAACGGGGCGTGACCTTCGAGAAAAAGGGGATATCGTTCAAACCGCCCGTACAGCTCGAGGCCGCGCTCAGGAAAGGCCTGCCGTTCAGACTGACCAGCGCCCAGGAACGGGTCATTGACGAGATCAAGCGGGACATGGCTTCGGAGCATCCCATGAACCGGCTGGTGCAGGGCGATGTGGGGTGCGGCAAGACCGTGGTGGCCCTCATTGCGTCCCTGATGGCCGTGGAGAACGGCTACCAGGCGTGCCTCATGGCGCCGACGGAGATCCTTGCGGAACAGCACTACCGGAACATTGTCGCGCTTACCGCGCCCCTTGGCATCACGGTCGTACTCCTGACCGGAAGCCTGAGAAAAAAAGCGAAGGAGGCGGTCCTGGCCGGCATCGCATCCGGCGCCTCGCAGATCATGGTCGGCACCCACGCGCTGCTCGAACAGGACGTGCGCTTCCACAGGCTCGGGCTGGCCGTCATCGACGAGCAGCACCGCTTCGGCGTGATGCAGCGGTCCACGCTCAAATCGAAAGGCTACGAACCCGATGTCCTGGTCATGACCGCCACGCCCATCCCGCGGACGCTCGCGCTCACTGTTTACGGCGATCTCGACGTCTCGGTGATCGACGAGATGCCCCCCGGCCGGAGCCCCATCATCACCCGGCTCTATTTCGAGAACAAACGGCGCGAGGCATATCAGCTCCTCGAACGCGAGCTCGGGAAGGGACGGCAGGTGTACGTGGTCTATCCGCTGGTCGAGGAGACGGAGAAAAGCGACCTCAAGGCGGCGACCGAGATGGCGGCCCATCTCCAGAAGGATGTTTTTCCCGCGTGGAAGGTCGGGCTCCTGCACGGAAGGATGAAAGGCGATGAAAAAGAGGCGGTCATGGCGGCGTTCAAGGCCGGCGCTCTCCCTATCCTTGTCTCGACCACGGTCATCGAGGTCGGTGTCGACGTTCCCAACGCGTCGGTCATGGTCATTGAGCATCCCGAGCGCTTCGGCCTGGCACAGCTCCACCAGCTTCGGGGCAGGGTGGGCAGGGGCGCTCACCAGTCCACCTGCGTCCTGATGGGGCCGCGGATGTTCGTCGAAGAGACCCGGGACCGTCTGAACGCCTTTGTGCGGACGAATGACGGATTCGTGATCGCCGAAGAGGACCTGCGCCTCCGCGGTCCGGGCGAGTTCTTCGGCACCCGGCAGTCGGGATTGCCGGACCTCCGGGCGGCGAATATCCTCCGCGACGCTGACCTGCTGGAAAAGGCACGGATCGAGGCCTTCGAACTTACGATGCAGGACCCGGAACTGTCGGCCTCTCCTGCGCTGCGGGAGGTGGTGCGGAGGAAGTGGGCGGGGAAACTCGGTCTGGTAACGGTAAGTTGATATTTGGCCGGCATTCTGATACAGTAAGTTCAACGGGAGCGCCGGCCAGGGTTGTCATGCCCGGACCCGTGCACAGCATGAAGGAGCCGTACTCATGACCGTATGGGAAAAGACGCTCATCAATCTTCAAAAGGGCCATGCCAGACTGATATCCTTTGCCGCGACATTCTCCGACCGCGTACGGGCCGAGATCACCATCGTACGGCTCAAGATCCAGATCGACGGCGTTCGGGACAAGGTCCACGAGCAGCAGCGGTTCATCGGCCAGAGGCTGCTCGAGATGCAGGAGGACGAAACGCTCCCCAAGACCTTTGACCTCTTTTTCAAGCGCGATGAGATCGCATCGGCAGTGGAGAAGATCGAACGCTATCAGAAGGACCGGGAAATTCTCCTGGATGACCTGCAGCACGAGGCGGAGGTCCTGAAACCGGCGCCGGCCAGGCATGAGGAGCGGTCTGCATGATCTTCGTGATCGTGCTTATTTTCGGCCTCCTGGTGGGAAGCTTCCTGAACGTCTGCATCGCGAGGCTTCCCCGGGAACAATCCATCGTCACCCCTCGCTCCTACTGTCCCCGCTGCAAGACGCCGATCAACTGGTACGACAATATCCCGCTTGTCAGTTTTCTCGCGCTCCGCGGTAGATGCAGGAACTGCGATCTGCCCATCTCCTGGCGATATCCGCTGGTCGAGCTCCTGAACGGTCTGCTGTATCTGTGGTCCTACACCGCGTTCGGACTGACCGGTGAGTCAGGGATGGTCATGGCGTTGTGCTCGGCCCTTCTCGTCATCACCTTCATAGACCTTGACCACCAGATCATACCGGACGTCATCACGCTTCCCGGAATGGTCATCGGCCTGCTCGCGGCCCCGCTCTTCATGTCCGCACTTGAGCCGCCCATGGCCTTCGGGCTGGGAAGGCTCTTTCCCTCCGCGGGGACGTACCTCGCCGGGTTCGCGAACTCCCTGGTCGGTCTCCTGCTCGGGGCAGCTCCGCTCTTCATCATCGGATGGCTCTGGGAAAAGCTCCGGAAGGTCGAGGCCATGGGAGGCGGCGACGTGAAGTTCATGGGCATGGTTGGGAGCTTTCTCGGGTGGAAGGGGGCGTTCCTGACCATCATGCTCGGCGCGCTGACGGGGTCCATCGCCGGGGTGACGCTCATCGCCTTGAAGAAACACCGGGCGGACAAGGTGATCCCCTTCGGGCCGTACCTTGCCTTTGGCACATTGCTCACCCTGTTCCACGGTCCGGATATCATCGACTGGTATTTCGGGTTCCTCCGTCTATGACCGGGTCCATCCTTCCCATACTTGTCCCGGGGGTGCTGCTGGTCGCGTTCGGGGCGCTCGTCATCTGGGGCATGATGAAGCGGTACCGGCGCGAACTGGGGCTGAAACCGGAAACGCAGGAAAAGACCCAGGACGTCAGTTTCATCATCAACGCCTTCCAGGATGTCACGCGCCAGCTCAAAGAAAAGGAAAAAGAGCTGGAACGGCTCCGTTCACTCGCGGAACAGCGGGCGGAGAATGTGGAAAGCTACACGGAGAACATCCTCCAGTGCGTTCCCAGCGGGGTCATCACCTTTGACGGGAACGGCCTCGCCGCTTCGATGAACCGCGCGGCCGAGGAGATCCTGCGGCTTGAGCGTGGCAGCGGCCTGGGCAGGACCTGCGACGAGATATTCGGGAACGGGGCCACCTGCCGTCTGGTCCGGGAAACCCGGGAAAAGAACGTCATTTCCCGGCGGATGGAAGCCGAACTGGTCAGAAAGGGCGATCGGATATGGCTTGGATTCAACACCGCGCTCCTCAAAGACCGCCAGGGGAAGAGCCTTGGCGTCATACTTTCTTTTTCCGATCTTACCGAGGTGAAGCGGCTCCAGCAGCAGATAGAGCTCAAGGAGCGGCTTACCGCCCTCGGGGAGATGTCTGCCGGCATCGCCCACGAACTCAGGAACCCCATGGCAGTGATCGCCGGCTACCTGAGCCTGCTCGCGAAGAAGCAGGACGACGCGGGCCATGCCGTCATCCGGGACATCCAGACGGAGATCGTCGGGATGAACCGCATCATCAGCGACCTCCTGACCTTTGCACGGCCGACATCGCTGAACCGCACGAAGGTGAATATGCGCCAACTTCTGGAGTCCTGCATCGAGACCGTCCTGCAAACACGGTCCGGAGGAATCCCTGTCGGCACAGCGCTGGATATCAGCGACGTAGCGGCGCCGGTCGATGAGGTGCTCATGCGCCAGGCGCTGGGCAATCTTATTCAGAACGCCGTTGAAGCGATGCCCGACGGCGGCACCCTGAGCGTGCACATGCAGGCGGACAGGGACCTGACTATCATCGTCGGGGACACGGGCCCCGGGATCCCGCCGGAACACCTCAAGAAGGTGTTCCTTCCGTTCTTTACGACGAAGGACCAGGGCGTGGGCATGGGCCTGGCCCTGACGCACAAGGTGGTCACCGCGCATGGAGGCAGGATCGAAGTGGAAAGCGCCGCGGGCGCCGGCTCGAAGTTCACCGTGACGTTGCCGAAGGAATGAATGGGCGAACCCAATGGATACCATACTCGTCATCGAAGACAAGGAAAGCATGCGCGCCATGCTGAAGCAGACCCTGGAGGCAGAAGGGTACCAGGTGATTGCCGCGCAGGACGGCGCCGAGGGGATCAAGAGGCTTGCCGACGAACGGATCGGACTTGTGCTCACGGACCTCAAACTCCCGAAAAAGGACGGCTTCGAAGTGCTCAGGGCTGCGAAAGAGGAGAATTCCATCCTGCCGGTGATCGTGATGACCGCCTACGGGACCATCGAGACCGCGGTCAAGGCCGTGAAGGAGGGCGCCTATGATTTCCTGACCAAGCCCTTTGACACCGAGCACCTTCTGGTGCTTATCCGGCGCGCCCTCGACACGACCCGCGTCGCCGCTGAGAACATCCTGCTCAGGGCGGAATTCGCTGACCGGCTCGGCGCCCCGAAGATCATCGGCAAGAGCAGGCCGCTCCAGGAGATCACCGCGAGCATCCAGAAGGCAGCGCCGACGAACGCCACGGTGCTCATCCACGGCGAGAGCGGCACCGGCAAGGAGCTTTTTGCCCGGGCCATCCACTATCTCAGCAACCGGAAGGACGCCCCGTTCATCGCCATCAATTCCGCGGCCATTCCCCGGGAACTGCTGGAGAGCGAGCTGTTCGGGTACGAACGCGGAGCATTCACCGGCGCCGAGGCAAGAAAGCTCGGGAAGCTGGAGCTTGCCGACAAGGGCACGGTATTCCTCGACGAGATCGGCGACATGGACCTGACGCTCCAGGCAAAGGTCCTGCGCGTCATCCAGGAGCAGGTGATCGAGCGCGTCGGCGGGAACAGACCCATCAAGATCGACGTGCGGATCGTCGCAGCTACCAACAAGGACATCGAGAAGGCGGTCAATGCCAAGCTGTTCCGCGAGGACCTCTTCTACCGGCTGAACGTGTTTCCCATCACCATCCCGCCGCTGCGCGAACGGCGCGAGGACATCCCGCCTCTGGCGCAGCAGTTCCTGGCCAAGTACTGCGCCGAGGTCCGGAAGGGACCGGTCACGCTGTCCGACGAGGCCCTGGACATCCTGATGAAATGCCCCTGGAAAGGCAATGTGCGGGAGCTCGAGAACGTGATCGAGCGGGCGGTGATCTACGCCGAAGGCGGCGTGATCCGCAGTCAGGACCTTGGCATCAGCGAGGCGAGCATCATCAGCGCGCTGGCGGAGCACGTGCCCATGGACGGCCCCCTCCAGGAGATCGCCGCGGCCGCGACCCGCATCGCCGAGTCGCGCCGCATCAGGCAGGTGCTCAAACAGACCAACGGGAACAAGTCCCGCGCCGCCGAGATCCTCCAGGTGAGCTATAAGACGCTGCTGACCAAGATCAAGGATTATCACCTGGAAGAGAAGGGCGGGGAGTAGGCCGATCGAAGATCACCTCATGAGCACTGTCCCCTCGGAAATCAAGAAAGAGATCGAACAGCTCGTCAAAGAACTGAACGAGCACAGCTATCGGTATTATGTCCTCGACGCACCGGTCATTCCGGACGCCGAGTATGACCGGCTCTTCAGGCGCCTCCAGGAACTTGAGGAACGCAATCACTACATCCTTCCGGACTCTCCCACCCAGCGCGTCGGCGCGCCGCCGCTCGACAAGTTCGAAAAAGTAAAGCACACCGAGCCCATGCTGTCCCTCGGGAACGCGTTCTCGCACGATGAAGTGCGTGAGTTCGACAAGCGGGTCAAGAGGGTCTTGAAAACCGATGACGAGATCGAATATACCGTTGAGCCGAAATATGACGGACTTGCCATGGAGCTTACGTATCGAAAAGGCATTCTCGTCCGCGCTTCCACCCGGGGAGACGGATTTGAAGGTGAGGATGTTACCCGGAACATCAGGACAATCAGGGCAGTACCGCTCAGGCTCGAAGGCGTCCATCCGGTCCCCGAGGAGATCGACATCCGGGGTGAGGTGTTCATCGATATCGACGAGTTCGAGAAGCTGAACAGGGAGCGTGAGAAGGAAGAGGAAGCGCCATTCGCGAATCCCCGGAATGCCGCAGCCGGCTCCATCCGGCAGCTTGACCCCTCGATCACGGAAAAGCGAAGATTGCACATGGCCTGCTACGGCCTGGGTGCGGTGAAGGGCATCGCGTTCAGGAACCAGGCCGGCTTCGTGGATTGGCTCAGGAAAGCTCATTTTCCGGTCCCCCTGATCTTTAGCGTGGTGATGGGCATCGAAAATGCTGTCGCATCGATCGTGAAAATAGAAGAAAAGCGCCTGGAACTCCCTTTCGAGACCGACGGAGCAGTCATCAAGGTCAACGATTTCACGTTTCAGCGGACGCTCGGCATCAAGACGAGAGAGCCACGCTGGGCGATCGCCTTCAAGTATGCAGCTCATCAGGGCATTACGGTCATTGACGACATCATGGCAAGCGTGGGCAGAACAGGAGCCATCACGCCGGTAGCGGTCATGCGGCCCGTCCAGATCGGCGGGGTAACGGTCACCCGCTCAACGCTCCACAACTGGGACGAGATCGACCGGAAGGACATTCGGATCGGTGATACCGTGGTCGTCGAGCGGGCCGGGGACGTGATCCCGCACGTGGTATCGGTCATTGCGGAGAAGCGTACGGGCAGCGAGAAAAGGTTTCCTCCTCCGAAGCACTGCCCGGTATGCGGTTCGAACGTTGTGCGCGAAGAAGGAGAGGTCGCCTTCCGCTGCCTCGGTTTGAACTGCGAGGCGCAGGTGCTCGAGAAGATCAAACACTATGCGTCGCGCGGCGCCATGGACATCGAGGGGCTCGGGGAAAAGAACGTCGAACTGCTCTACAGCCAGGGATTGATACGGCATTTCGTGGACCTGTACAGGCTCAGGAAGGAGCAGCTGCTGGGTCTGCCCCGGTTCGCGGAGAAATCCGCCCAGAACCTGATCGATGCCATCGAGAAGAGCAAGACGACCACGCTGGCGCGGTTCCTCTTTGCCCTCGGGATACTCCATGTCGGCGAGTTTGCGGCCAAGCAGCTGGCGAAGAACTTCGGGAAGCTTGACGATCTGTACCGTGTGGAGGCAGATCGTGTCATGGCAATAAAGCAGATCGGCGAAAAGCTTGCCGCATCGATCTCCGGTTTCTTTTCAGAAAAGGAGAATTTGAAAACATTTGAAGAATTAAAAAAACTCGGTTTGAAGCTGACGAATCCCGATTATATTGAAGAAGGAGAACTGAAGAAAGGCTTGTTCGATGGTCTTACCTTTGTCATCACCGGCACGCTGTCCCGTCCGCGTGAGGAATTCGAGGCAATGATCGAGCGGAACGGCGGCCGGGTGGCGGGTTCTGTCTCGAAAAAGACCAGCTACGTTCTCGCGGGCAGCGAGGCTGGCAGCAAGCTTGAGAAGGCCCGGGCATTAGGGGTTCAGGTGCTCACCGAGGAACAATTCATGAAGATGCTTGGAGACAAATAGCGTGCGCTTTGGCTTCCATGTATCCATATCCGGCGGCTTCTCTCTTGCGGTCCAGCGCGCTCACGAACTTGGATGCGCGACCATGCAGGTATTCGGCAGGAATCCCCGCGGTTGGACCGTCAAGCCGCTTGACCCGGAGGACATTGCCGAGTTCAAACGGCTGCGCGAACAGTATGACATCACTCCCGTATTCGTCCATACGAACTATCTTATCAACCTGGCATCAGCGAAACCGGACCTGTACGAGCGCTCCATCGAGCAGTTCGTCATCGATCTCGAACGGACCGAGCATCTTGGAGCGGAATACCTCGTGACCCATCTCGGCTCAGCGAGCGGCCGGGATCCTGCATGGATGATCGATCGGGTGGCCAATGCGCTTAACATGGCGATGAAGCTGCACGCGCCGAAGGCCATGATCCTGCTTGAGAACACAGCAGGAGAGAAGGGTGATGTGGGATATACCTTCGAACAGGTGAACGAGGTCATCTTGCGTCTGAACAATGCCGAACAGGTCGGGATCTGCTACGATACCTGCCATGGCTTCGCAGCCGGGTATGATATCAGGACAAGGGAGGGTGTCGAAGCGATCGCACAGAAGATCGACAGCACGGTCGGCCTCGGCAGGCTGAAAGGCATGCACCTGAACGACTGCCTTCGTGATTTTGACTCGCATGTGGACCGCCACTGGCACATCGGCGAAGGGAAGATCGGCGAGGAGGGTTTCAAGGCCCTCCTGAACCATAGAGCGTTCAGGGATATCCCGAAGATCATGGAAACGCCGAAGGAGACGGAAGAGGACGATCCCCGGAACATGAAAAAAGCGCGGTCCCTTGTCAAAAATCCGTGAACTGCCTTTTTCTGCGAAGTTCATCGCTCCAGAACTGCGGTAACAGCACAACCCCGCACGAATCCTTTCAGAGACCATGAAAACCAGCATACGAAAACAGATGTTCAAGCTCGCCGTGCCCGTGGTGCTTTCGAGCTTTCTGCAGCGTTCCGTCGGGATCGTTGATATCTTTCTCGTGGGCGGCCTGGGGGCGTCGTCGATCGCGGCAGTGGGTATCGCCCAGGTCATGGTCTTTGTGGTCATGAGCCTGTCCTGGGGCGTCAACGTCGGGGTGACGGTGCTGGTGTCCCAGCTCTGGGGCGCGGACCGGAAGAGCGACGCCGGAAGGGCCGCGTACCAGGCCATGCTGCTCGCGGCGGCCGCGGCGGTCGGCATCATGGCTGTCGGCCATCTCTACGGATGGAGGATCGCCGCGCTCCTGGGCGCCAACCAGGAGGTGCAGCAGATCCTGTTCGACTATACACGGGTCATCTTCACCTTCATCTTCTTTACGATTGCCATCAACGTCCTGTCGGGCATCATGCACGGGACAGGGGACACCAGGACGCCGCTGAACGCCACGGTGATCGTGAATATCCTGCACGTGGTGGTTGCCTATCCGCTGATCTACGGGAAGTTCGGTCTTCCCGCGCTTGGCGTTACCGGCGCCGCAATCGCCGTCGCCATCTCGGAATGCATGGGGGCGGCCTTCCTCTTTGCGCGTTCTCTGAACAGGCGCTACATCGTCATAACGCGGCAGTTGGAGATGAAACTGACCATGATGACCCTCAGGCTCGGCTGGCCGATATTTATCGACCGGTTCCTGCAAAACGCCGGTTCGCTGGTGTTCGCCAAGGTCATCCTCTTGTACGGCACCACGGTGTACGCGGCCCATCAGGTGGGGCTTGCCATCGAGGCCATCTCGTTCATGCCGGGGTACGGTATCGCGGTGGCTGCCGCGACCATGGTCGGTCAGAATCTCGGCGCCGGCAGGCCCGATGACGCAAGTCTCTCTGCCTTCGAGGCAAACCGCTTCGCGGTCTTGCTCATGTCCGCCATGGCGCTCCTGTTCTTCTTTTTCCCCTACGTTCTCCTCCGGCTGTTCACCAGCGATCCCGAGGTCATCGGCTATGGTATACTGTACATGAAGATCGTGGCCTTCGCGCAGGTGCCGCTCGCGGTCACCATGGTCCTCACCGGGTCGCTTCGCGGCGCAGGGGACACGGGCTTCATCATGTTCGCCACCATCGCGGGCATGTGGCTTGTGCGGCTGCCGGTCACGGCCCTGCTCGCCACGGCGTTCAAGGCGCCGATTCGCTCTATATGGTCCGTCATGATCATCGACTGGCTGGTAAGGATGGCGCTGCTCCTTTGGCGGTACCGGCAACAGCGCTGGGGACGACTGGAGATATGATCGAGCGTTCGGCAAGCTGAGGACAGGAAAGGAGAGCAAACATGCCTGACATCATGGAAATGATCGGCAAGGAGGTCGAGGTGATCGCGAACGGAATGTCCTACCGGGGCAGGCTGATCGAGGTTTCCGAAACCGAGGTCCATATCAAAAGCCAGCTCCAATATGTGTCTTTGCCGGCTTCCAGCGTGACCGAAGTCCGTCTGGTGGAGGGGAGCACTCGCCAGTGGTCGGATACCTTCGAAGTGCCCAAAGGGGAGCAGACGCAGACCTTCGAAGTGCCGCAGGAGGAAAAGAAGGATATCATCCCCTGACCCGGACGAACGGAACCAAATACCTCTTTGCCACAGAGGACTCAGAGATCACAGAGGGAGAATAAAAATATAAAATCTTGTTGTTATGAACTGACGGTAAGCTGTCCTCTGTGCGCTCTGTGACCTCTGTGGCTGTATTTTCTTTCCATTTTAGGCGAAATTATACTCCTGAGTAAGACTGTTCCGCAGGGCGTTCCCGCCGCTCACGCCGTTTCGATCCTGAGCTTCTTCAATTTCCGGTACAGCGTGGCCAGGTCGATGCCCAGCCGCGTTGCCGTCGCCTCCTTGTTGCCCTTGCTCTCCGTAAGGCTCCTGCGTATGTATTCCCGCTCATAATCGTCCAGCGCCTGCCTCAGTGATGAGGTGGCAATGCCCTCCAGGTCAAGGGTCCTGAACTTGTCCGGCAGGTCGTGCAGCGTGACGATCTCGCCCTCAGCGAGCACCACGGCCCGCTCCAGCGTATTCCGCAGCTCGCGGATATTGCCCGGCCAGTCGTAGGCGAGCATCGCCTTCATCGCCTCATAGTCGATGTCCTTGATCTTCTTCCCCGCCTCGTCGTTGAATACCTTGAGATAGTGCTTGATCAGGAGCGGGATGTCGTCCTTGCGTTCCCGGAGCGACGGGATTCTGATCTCGATGACGTTCAAACGATAGAACAGGTCTTCGCGGAAACGGCCGTCCTTCACCCGCTGCATGAGGTCCGCGTTGGTCGCCGCGATGACCCGGATGTCCACAGCGATGAGCCGGATGTCCCCGACGGGCGTGAGCTCTTTGTTCTGGATGACGTTGAGCAGTTTCACCTGCAGGGCGAGCGGGAGCTCGCCGACCTCATCGAGGAAGAGGGTCCCGCCGTTCGCCATGGTGATGAGGCCCTTCTTGTCCTCGATGGCGGAGGTGAACGAGCCCTTCTTGTGCCCAAAAAGCTCGCTCTCGAGCAGGTTCTCGTGGATGGCGCCGCAGTTGATGGAGATGAACGGCTTGTCCATGCGCGGGCCTGACTCGTGGATGGCCTGGGCGACGAGGCCCTTGCCGGTCCCGCTCTCGCCGGTGATGAGGATATTGGTCTTGCTCGGGATGACCTTCTCCATGACGGCGAACACCTTCTGGAGAGCGTCGGAGGTGCCGATGATGTTCTTGAAGGAGATGCAGCGCTGGCTCAGTTCCTGGCGCAGGATCTGGTTCTCCAGGCGCAGTTCACGGCTCTCGACGATGTTCTTGATCTTGATGCGGATGTCGTCGTTGATGAAGGGCTTGGTAATGTAGTCAGCGGCGCCTGCCCGCATGGCCTCGACGGCAGAACCCACCGACGCGAAGGCGGTCATCATGATGACGGACGAGCCCGGGTTGAGCGTCTGCGCCTGCTTGAGGACCTCGAAACCATCCATCTTCTCCATCTTGATATCGGTCATGACGATATCAAAGGTCTGCTTCTGAAGAAGCTCGGCCGCCTGCTCTCCGTTGTACGCCTCGGTCACCGAATATCCTTCCTTGGACAGGATGATGCTCAGCGCCTTGCAGATGTCCTTCTCGTCGTCAACGACCAGGATGTTCGTCTTAGGCATTCGTCGGCTCCTTGTACGCTTCAGTCAGGACCGGGAGGATGATGGCGAACGTGGTCCCTTTCCCGACCTGGCTCGAGATCTTGATGTCCCCCTTGAAGCGCTTCACGATGTTGTAGCTCACCGAGAGACCGAGACCCGTGCCCTTACCCGCCTCCTTGGTGGTGTAGAAGGGATCGAAGATCTTCGCGAAGTCGCCTTCAGGGATCCCGATACCGGTGTCGGTGAACGATACGCTGATGATGTCGAGGCCGTCCTCGTTCAATCCGTGGGACGAGCGGACGGTGAGCCTTCCGCCGTCCGGCATGGAGTCCAGGGCGTTCAGGATGATGTTGATGAAGACCTGCGCGATCTGCCCATCGTCGATCATCGTCTTCGGCAGGTCGGGATCGAGATCGACGATGATCTCGATGGTGCTCTTCATGCGTTTGTCGAGCCGCATGAGGTCCAGGGAGGCCTTGAGGATGTCATTGACCTGGTGAAGCTTGATGTTGGCCTGGCCGGGCCGGGAGAATGCGGACATCTGCCGGACGATCTCGGTTATGCGCTGGATGTGGTTGTTAATGATGTCGAGGCTGTTCTGGGCGAACTCGTCCGTGGCCATCTCCCGCAGAAGCTGGGCAAAGGTCGAGATCGAGGTGAGTGGATTGCCGATCTCGTGCGCCACGCCCGCGGCGAGGCGTCCGAGCGCGGCGAGCTTCTCGGAATGGAGCACCTGCTGCTCAAGTTTGCGGTGCTGTTCCACTTCCCGTTCGACGCGCGCCTCGAGCTCGGTGGTGTACTTCTTGAGCGCCTCCTCAAGCAGCACCCGCTTGGTCACGTTGCTGCTGGTGATGACGATGCCCGTGATGTTTCCGGCTATGAGGAGGGGGCTCACGATCATGTCCAGGAAGATCGGCTCGCGCTGGAGGCCTGTCACCCGGTATTCCTTCACGTCGAAGCTGTTGCCGGCGGAGAGCGTCCGGTGCAGCAGCGCCTCGAGGGGGATCCCGTCGTAGGGGCGCAGGATGTCCGGAAAGAGGCTGAAGAACGGCCGGCCGAGGATGTCTCCCTTTGGTCTTGCGAAGGTCTTCGCCTGGGCCGTGTTGACCGTCGTCACGTTCAGGTTCTGGTCCAGGACGAGGAGGCCGGTCTTGGTGTTCTCGATGATATTCTCCAGGTAGTTCTTCGCGACGACGATTTCCTGCTCCAGCCGCCGCTGGTTTTCGAGGTGGGCCGCTTTTTCCTCAGCCATGATCTTTTTACGGTTCATGATGATCAAGATGCCCGAAGCCGTCAGGGTGATGATGAAGATCGAGATGATCAGCGAGGAATAGAGGAAGCGGCTCTTGCTCATCAAGGCGATGACGTCCGTGTAGGGGGCCGATACGACCACAAGCCATGCCTTTGATCCCATGGGGATCTTGAAGAACGCGGCGAGCTTGTTCTCCCCGCCGGGCGCCTCATAGTGGCCGAAGGTCTCGGTCTTGCCCTCGATCATTTTTTTCTCCGTATCGAACGAGCGGTGGCAGGTGAAGCATGATTGATCGGTATGGTACAGGTTCTTGCCGACCATCTGGGGCTGATTGGGATGGTAGAGGAGGGTCCCTTCGCTGTCCATCATCCAGGCGTAGCCGCGGGTCCCTGATTTGATGGGGAAGAGGAATTTCTGGGTGATGCCGTCCAGCGACAGGACGGCAAGGACCACACCGTTGAAGTCGTACGCCTGCCCGCTGCGCGCCGCCTGGTAGATGGGAACTGCGATGATGAACTGTCTGGACTCCCCCTGCTCGCCGGAGGAGGGGAGCAGGTCGGTAACGAGACGGTCGTTTCGCCTCACCGCAGAGGCTTTCCGGAAATAGTCCGTCGAGGCGAGGTTGCCGCCCTCGCGTCCCGGTGCTGCGCTGTCGTACAGGATCTTCCCGCGCCGGTCCAGTATGCGGATGGTGATGAGGATGTCGCTCTCGAGGTGGAAGATGATGCTTTCGACGACCGACCGGGCCTCGTCGCTGTGGCCGACCCGGAGCACGTCGGGGAGCCGGGAAATGACGCTGATGTCCTTGTGTACATGGTCGACAAAGCTTTCAACGTTGATGGCCACCTGCTGCGCGAGAAGGAGCTGCTGCCGATTGAATTGCTCCGCCATGGCGTCCTGGAGCGATTGATGAAAGAATTGTCCGAGGATGATGATGATGGAAAGAACGACCAAGAACAGGAGGATAATGCGCACGGGTGTGAGAAGCCCGTGTTCCTGAAGGGTCCGGAGCATGCGTTGCATGGGGTACTTTACTTCCAAAATATGAGGGATGTCAAGGGATTAGATGGTAAGCGCCCCTGCGGAGCGTCCGGCACATGACGGACCGGAAGACGGGAATCGGGGATCGATCGACCGGACAGGCATCCCTCCGATTGCCTGCAGCCGGCTGCAAGGAATCTTCGATCCTCAAGGTAGTTTTGCATTCTCGTCGCTCGCTAACCCCGCAGCAAGACTTCGGCGAGCTCAGTCGAGCCGCTGCGGGGAATGCGCTCGCTCCTGGATTCAACGGGGAAGACAGGGGAACGATGTTGCCGGGGATAGTACGATTCACGAGGGACCTTCCGGCGAAAGGAGCGCGGTGGTCCTTCTCAGGGTATCGCCGATGAAGTGTTCAGCGGAAGAAAGGGAGTGTGCGACTCGGGAGGGCTAGAGGTCCAGCGCGGTCGTCAGGTGGTCGCCCTCGATCTTCCAGACCTTGTCCAACGGAAGGGTGAAGGAGAACGTGGTCCCGCTTCCCAGGGCGCTCTCGGCCCAGATGCGGCCGCCGTGGTATTCCACGATCTGCTTGGTGATGGCGAGGCCGAGACCGGTCCCTTCAAACGTATTGGTCAACGCGTCGCCGGCCCGGCGGAACTTCTCAAAGATCGAGTCCAGGTGCTTGTGAGGGATGCCGACGCCGGTGTCCATGATATGAACAATGATCTGTCTGCGCGGGTCTTCCTGGGACGAGGCCTCGATCGATATTTTCCCGCCGTCTGGTGTGAACTTGATCGCATTGGAAAGGATATTGGTAATGACCTGCAGGAGACGGTCACGGTCGCCGTAGAGCCACGGAAGGGAGTCAGGAACATTCTGTCGTATGGCGAGGCTCTTGTTGTCGGCAAGGGAGCGCATGTTCGTCACGGAGGTCGTGATGACCTCCGGAAGAGAGACCCGGGTGATATGCCAGCTCAATTTCCCGGCCTCGATCTTGGTGAGATCCAGGATGTCGTTGATCAGGCGGGCGAGGCGGTCCGTCTCGTCGTTGATAATGGTGAGGAACCGACCTCGTTTTTCGTTGGTCATTCGCGGCTTCATGAATATAAGCTCGGTGAATGCCTTGATGGAGGTGAGCGGTGTCCTCAGCTCGTGGGACACGATGGAAATGAAATCAGATTTGAGCTGGTCGAGCTCCTTCAACTTCTTGTTCGCGAGCTCAAGATCGTGGTTTGCCACGGCAAGGTTCTGGTTGGAAAGCTGGAGACGTTCGTACGCCCTCGTGAGGTTGTCCGTTTTTTCTGATACGTGGAATTCGAGGTTCCGGTTCAGGTCCTCGAGCTCGCGCCGGTTCTTTTCGATCTCCAGCGCCATCTTGTCGAAGCTCTGCGACAATACCCCTATCTCATCGTTCGAGATGAGGTTGGACCGGGCATCGAGGTTGCCCTTTTCGAGACGCCGGATGACGCTGACCATGTGGCCGAGCGGGTTCGAGATGCTGGTGGCGAGCAGAACGCCGATGCCCGAGGTCAGAATGAGCGTCGCAAGGGTGACCAGAAAGATCAGGTTGAAGAGCTGGTCCATCACCGGCTGGTTCGCTGAGAATTCGAACGGCAGGGAGCTGAGCTCCATGCCGACCCGCCGGTACATCAGGAAGCCCAGGGAGATGAGGGGCGCTGTCACGGTAGCGAGAAGGATGGAGAGCAGGCGGGTGCGGGTATTGATGTGGATCACTTTCGACTCATCAACGACAATGTCCCTGGTCTTTTCCGCGAGAAACTGGCGAACGGGATACAAGAGCCGTTCCGTGAGAAAGAAGGAAAAGATAGGGAAGAATGCCAGTCCAATGCCCGCAATCAGCCCAAGCCGGATGTTCTCCCGCAGGGGAAGACCGCCGACGGTTCCCATGTACAGGCAGTCAAGGAGGGTCACGAGCTCGTAGCGGATGAGAACCGTGGCGGCATGGACAATGGGAAGGTTCAGCGCTCGCGTGCGTGCTTCGGCCATGACTTCATCCGGCGGGTTCAGCCGGCGCTGCAGATAGAACGAGAGCATTTCAATGGGCCGGCATTCCCACCGTTCCATGAAATAATAGGCGGAGAAAATGCCGCTCGGGGAGAGAATGACGATAGTGATAAACAGGTAATGGAGGAGGTGGGCGGTCGAGAACTGCATGCTCACCAGGATGTAAGGGATCAGGGTGGAGAAGATGACAGCAATAATGACCAGTTCGCTGTAGATGATCTTTTTTGAGACATTGAGTTCCATGGGTGTACGTTCGTATCAGGGGAACAGCGCCTTGATCGCGAATTTGCGCAGCGCCTCCGGGCCCAGCGTGAGCCCCGTCAATGCCTGCGGGTCGCACGTCAGCAGCGTCTTAGACGTAGTGATGTTCGCAGACGCCAGTTGCACTGAGTCGGCCTCCGGGAAGTTTGTTATGCGGTGGAGCGGAACATCGTTCCTGGACGTATAGATGACAGCCAGCCGCGATTCTCCCTGGATGACCGGCATGAAGGTGTGGTGCTGGGCGCTGGCCTTCCTGATGAGGTCGTCGGCTTCAGCCTCGGTGAAGAATCCGGTGAAATCCGTGAACAGTGTCGACAGCAGTACGTCCACGGAGATCGTCTGTATATTCTTCGCGATCACTTGATTGAAGAAGATCCCATACCGGGAGATCCGGATCATGTCCCGGATGAACGTTTCGCGTTTCGCGATGGGAAGAAAATGGAACACGTTGAACGCATACACCCAGTCGAACGCATTGTCCGGAAAACGCGTCATATCCGTGACGTCGCCGACTTGAAGATCGATCTGGTCCTGAAGACCTGCTTCCGAGTCCTTCCGCTTCCCCTGTTCGATGGTATGGATGTTTATGTCGATTCCCGTCGCGCTGACGCCGGGACAGGTCTTCACGATCTCCCGGAGCACGGAACCGTCGCCGCAGCCGAGATCGAGGATGG